>Ga0105104_10000003_pt1 | contig 331145 bp, 260 predicted proteins | sample PPLLaktember2015_3_FD_87034 | JGI IMG/M metagenome (GOLD analysis project Ga0105104, IMG submission 87034) | Freshwater sediment microbial communities from Prairie Pothole Lake near Jamestown, North Dakota, USA - PPLs Lake P7 Core (6) Depth... | ecosystem: Environmental > Aquatic > Freshwater... | reverse complement strand
TCGCGATGATTTCCATCTCCCTGTCCGGCACCGTCGCCGACGCAAGAACTTTGCCCGTTTCCGCTTCCATCAGCGTCGCTTTTATCGACGAGCTGCCTATGTCATATCCCAGTAATAATGCCACTTATCGTCTCCTTGCCGATGACTTCACAAACACCAGGGGCTGCGCATCGGTCTCGACAGCATCCTGTTTGCCTGTTCATCATTTATGAATTTTTCACTTTTCGGGCCCCATTTCAGCTTCCGGCCCGGACGCATGGTATTATACCCGGATTATACAGGCAGTGCAAGCCCCTGTGCTCGATTTTTTGCGTAAGTAATCGTTTACTTTTGGCTTTATACGCACCCTGTAAAATTGGCATTGTGGGGAGCTTTGTCTGCAGCCGGCTTATGCAAAAAGGCCTTGCCGGTATTAGGCCGAAACATTCAAATGATGGAAAACCCCGGATTTTGCGCGTTATTAACAATATGACAAGTCGAGAGTAGACTTCTTCGGAGGTGCCTTTACGGCGGATTCTTTCTGGCCTTCAAGCTTTACGGGCAGCTTTGTCTTGGGCGACTGTTTAATCTTGCCATACATCAGCTCAACGGCGGCCTTTATCGAATCCGGTGTGCCGCTGAAGTTACATATCACAGCGTCGGCCTCACTGGTTGTGCCTTCGACGTATGGGAAGTTAGTAACGACAACCACTTTTTTGCCCATCTCTTTGAGCTTTTTGACAAGCAGCCGGTTGTTGCCGGTCTTGACGATTCGGGCATAATAATTGGTCATAACAACCAAATCGACCTGCTTTGCCAGTTCGAGACATTCCTTAAACTCGTCTTCATTGGCCGCGAAATCGGTATCGACCAGAATCAGGTTTTGATTATGCGCCACCATATCCTCGCAGAACATATGCTGATGCATATAAGGGTCTTTGCCGCAGAATTCGTACGGAATCCGCTGCTCGATAACCATCGTTTTTTCTTTGGTGCTTAAAGGCAGCATCTTCTTGTCGTCCCGCAGGACCATTAAGGCCTTCTTCGAGACGTCCCAGCAGAAATCAACCACGGGTTTGCTCATTGCGTAATCCTGTGCCTTTTTCGGATTTTTCTTGCCCGCTGTCTCGAACAGCCCCTGCTCATATTTCATTCTGAGAAGATGTGTTACTGCCTCATTGAGGCGTTCCTCTGAAATCTCGCCGTTTTCGACTGCCTGCTTGATTCCAAAGAAGCATTGCGACCTCGACTCATCGTCTGCCTTGAGCAGTATCGTATCGCAGCCGGCCTTGATAGCCATTGCGCATGCCTGTGGAAGCGGCCACTGCTTCAGGATTGCCGCCATACCGATAGCGTCTGAAACGATAACACCGTCGAAACCGAGCTCTTCTCTTAATAGCCCGGTGAGCAGCTTCACCGATATCGTTGTCGGGTATTTATCGTCGAAAGCCGGGTAAACCGAATGACCTGTCATAATGGCTTTTACGCCCGCCGCGATTGCCGCCTTGAAGGGAACAAGCTCGACTTCATACATTCTCTTCTTGTCGGCCCTGATAACATCCAGCACGTCGTGGGCGTCGGTTCCTGAGTCGCCTCTGCCGGGGAAGTGCTTTGCGGTCGCGGCGATACCGCCGTCTTGTAAGCCCTGAATGAAGGCGACGGCGTGTTTTGCGCAAACTTCGGGGTCATCGCCGAAAGAGCGGACGCCGATTTCCGGGTTCTTGGGATTGATATTCACGTCGCAAACCGGCGAATACATCTGCGTTACGCCGATATTGCTGAGCTGTTTTGCGATGGTATTATTGATTTTGTAGGTGAGTTTGGGGTCGCCGATAGCGGCCATACCCATTGGAGGCGGGAACTGCCTTATGCCGCCTGACATATAATCGTTCTTGAAGTCGCCTTCAAAATCAATGGTCATGTGCAGAGGTATCCCGGAGGGTCTGGCCATCGCGGTTTTCTGCAGCTTGTTAAGGTCCTTGGTGTAATCGCCCGGCGTTATGCTGATGCCGAAATTCTTGCCGGCAAAATAAGTGTTTGCTATGGTGAAATAATCTTTCGGCTTTTTGAAACTCTTGTCAATCTGGGAATTGCCCCAGTAGAGGTTTTTGCAGGTTTCGACCGCATATGGCTCGAGGCAAAGACCGCCGCACTGTAATCTTGTGATTTGCTCAATGCCGCTGGGCGTTATCATTGCACCACGTCTGGTAAATGTTAAAAGCTGGCCTACTTTTTCTTCCAGCGTCATCTTCGCTAATTTCTTGCTTACAAATGCGTCTCTCTTCGCATCGCTTATCTTCGCCATTTCCTATCTCCTGTTTTTCAGTTTGTTTATGATTCCCATTTACCGTGGTTATCAGGCCCCACCCAGAATTCACGTTCTTTCTTCCAGCCCTTCTCGTCTATTTGCAAATCCTTTGTCTTCCAGCCCGCCTTGATACGTTTTGTCAGGTCTTCAAAGCCCTTATTCCACGATAGTCCGTCCGGCACAGTAACATTCATACTGCCGGCGGCGTTGGCGTATCGTAAGCAGTTTTCGATTGAGAGTTCGCGGACGAAAGCAGAAAGGAATCCCGCGATTGCCGAGTCGCCTGAACCCAGTGCGCCTACGAACTTTTCTTCCTGGTAAACCGGGAACCAAAGCTCGCGGTTTGCCCAGTTATCGAGGTCCTTGATGCTCGCTGCGCCTAATCTCTTGAGCTGGTCTTTGTCGCCGGTCCTGAGGTATAAACCCCTGCTGCCGCATTTGACCATTGCGATTGGCGTGCCCATCTTAATCATATCTTTGCCCAGGTCGGAAATCTCTTTGACCGTCATATGGTCGAGGATGCTTTCCTTCGGGCCTAATTTATCTTTCTTTGCGAGGAATTTGTCTTTATAGAGGAAGTAAAAGATTTCTTCTGCGCTTGGAACCATAATATCGCAAAGAGGTATCCAATTTTTAAGAATTGCCTTCCAATCGAATTTGTTAGCGTAACTTATGTCCGGCAGCGAAAGGTCAAGGGCGGTCGTTGTTCCTAACTCCTTGGCCTTTTTGAGGATTTTTGTCAGCTCGGCGCCGGTGTTGTCATATAGCTTCTTCATCCACGGCGGATAGCCAAACAGCATCAGTTTCGAGCGAGCCACAATGTCGAAATCCATATCGTCATAGCCGAAGGTATCGTTCGCCCCGCAATGATGCAGGTAAAACCGGTCGATTCCGGGGATACAAACCGCGATTGTATATGATGTTGATTCCCCTTTGACCATATGAATGCCTTTGAAATGTCCCTCGTGCTCTTCATACCACTGAAGAATCTGTTTGCCGAAGTCATCGTCGCCGATTTTACCGATTAGCTCGGTTTTAACGCCTAATCGTCGAATGGATACGCCGGCGTTTGTAACAGGTCCGCCTCCTACGACGACGCAATTGCCCATATTAATCATTTTGCCGGGCACGAGGACATCGGTCATCTTGTCAACTTTTCCATCGATTGTGAAGGCCGGTATCAGGTCCAGGCAAGTATGCCCCGCGGCTACGATTTCAATGTCTTTTTTGTCTTTCACCTATTATTCCTTAATAAAAATAAGACCAGAAATGATACCGTATAGTATTTTGCTGTCAAGCCAAAATAGAAAAGGCGAGGCCTGCTTCTTAAAGAGCCGGTTTACAGGCTGAAAACGGCCCCCTAAACAGCAGACAGAATTGATCAGCCGCAAGTTCAAGTTGCTTTCGGACTTACCAATTTGGAACGCAATACGGGTCTTCAGGGTTGTTACATTGCAGCCACTGCACGGCGAAATCGCTAAAGTCGAAGAAATCAACCGTACCGTCTATCGGCGCAAAATCCGCCCCGTGACAATTGCCCGGCGAGACACAATCGGTATTGAGCCAGTATTGTACGAATGTCGCAAGGTCTTCATAGTTGACATAGCAATCACCCGAACCGCTGATGTCGGCAATGAGGCGATCATCTCCGGCGATGACATCGGCGCAGGTTTGGTAAGCCGGCACAACGTTTGCCTCGCTGGAATAACCGGATTCGTTATTTGCATCGTCGACCGCGGTAACGACATAGTAATAAGTAATGCCGTTTGTAAGGCCGTTGTCGAGGTAATCCGAACTGGTCAGTAAGGAGCTGTTCAGCTTGACGTAGGCGCTGCCCTGGGTTGTCGAACGATAGACGTTGTAGCCATTCATATCGATTTCGCTGTTATCATTCCAGTTGAGTGAAGCCGAACCATTACCAGCAGTTGCCACAAGCCCCGTCGGCGCCGCAGGGGCATTATCAACCGGTGTCCCGGCCTGGACTACAAAGCCGATAATTGCATGACGGTTCAAACTTGAGTGCTGTGCGCTTGGTGTTTCGGCAGCGCCCGTTGCGGCTTTGTATCCGTCGGTGCCTGTGGACGAGGACATATCATGTTCGAGAGCTTCAGTAAAACCATTTTGTAACGTATAATTGCCTGTATTGCCGCACGCAGCAGCGTCAAAAACCATATCGCCATTGTTTGTAGATAGCGAGGTTGTTGTGATTGGATTGCTGCTTGTCGAGCTATTACTGGCAGTTGCTCCTATGGGGGTTGTCTGGTTAACGTTTTGCAGGAATACGCTGGCGTATGAGACGTTTTCCGGCGTGACATTCCATGTAGGAGTAAACGTGCTTGTGCTTGCAGCAGCAACGCCTGCCTCGCTAAGAATATATGCCGCAACATACGACTGATAGCCTGTCCCGCCGGTCGTTCTGCTGATAATCGGTGTCATTGCCTGTCCGCCGTAGGTTACGGAATTCAGAGTTAGAGTTGTGCTGTGCTCAGCATGTGCGATGAAAATCAAAGCCCGATTGCCGCCGGCTTCTTTAGCGTGGGTTGTGCCCGTAGCCCAGGAGCCGAGGATTTCGATGTTTATCGGAGCTACTGAGGTGGTCGCGGATAGCGAACTTGACCATCCCGTTTCATTAAGGGCGGGGGCGCTGTCGCGTGCCTTGACCCTGAATGTATAAAGCGTTTCGGGGGCCAGTCCGGCAGCTAAATATGTCGGACTTGACTGCCAGGAGCTGGATTTAGTGCCGTCGGTTGTGCATTCGAAGTAGTATTGCACCGGCGGTGTTGTCGCGTCGGTGGCGGTTGACGCCGTCATTGTGATTGTATACGCCCCTGTTGCTGTGGGGACCGATGACCATGTCATCGGATTGGGTGTTGGGGCAGTGGTATCAGGCGACCAGGTTGTCGCGGAACGAGTGGCAGAAAAGGCCGTTTCGTTGTGGTTGGAGCTTTTATCGCGTGCCTTGACCTGATATGTATATTGTGTGTTGGGGGTAAGGCCGGTGTCCTGATAAGTGGGACTGTCTTGCCAGTTGCTGTCGTGGCCGCCGCCGGCGGTGCAGTCAAAGAAATACTCAACGCCTGAGTTGTCGGTGGCGGTGGTCGCGGTCATTGTTATTGAGTAAGGCCCGATTGCGGCGGGATTCGAGGCCCAGGTCATCGGGTTTGGTGTGGGGGCATTGTTGTCCTCTTCGCCGGAGATATTCATTTGTAAAATAAATTGCTGGATGCCGGTTCCGGGTTCCAGTTCAATTGTCTTTACTTCGGTTGGGTTGCCTGGAGCATTAAGGGTAATTTCATAAGTGCCGTGGAATCCCCTGTAATTGACCTTGCCTGTTGAAGGGGTAGTGTTGGTGTCATGGGTTGTCCACTCGTTCAAGAGCGATTCGTATTTAAGACCTGCTTCGTTAACTGTCCAGTCGGTTTCTACGAGCTGAGCGCTGGCCCTCCATTGAGAGCCGTCCCAGAATCCCCACATTATTATGCCTTCAACGGAGGGATGGCTGAAGCATATCCGGTAGAAGTTCTCAAGGTCAGTGGCGCGCTGAGTTACGTTGGCCGCCTCGGAGTCATATTCGGTGACCCAGATGGGCAGACCGAGTCCTGTTCTTAGACGCTCAAGGACATTGGTCCAGTAACTTTCCGGATTAAAGGGAGAAGCGACATGGCCTTGAATGCCAATGCCGTGAATCGGCGCTCCCAGAGCTATCAGTTGATTGGTGCGGGTAACATAAGGCCCGGCGTCGTATCCGCCGAATGAATTGCCGTTGTATTCGTTCATAAACAGCTTGCAGTTGGGGTCTACCTGGTTTGCCCGAATAAACATATTAGCCCTGCCTTGGTTGCCGAGGCAGGAGCCATAAAAATCGTTACTTAGCATTTCGTTATCCACGTCCCAGTGTTCGAATTTATTTCTGAAATGAGTTACTGCGCTATCGATGCGTTCGTTTATTTCGGTCTGCATGTCGCTGCAACCCAGTGACTGTACCCAGGATGGTACCATCGTGGTCTGTTCCCAGAAAAGGCAATGACCTCTCATTTTGATGCCATTGCTGTTGCACCAGTTATAGATGAAGTCCGCTTGCGTATAAGTTTCACTGTCGCGTGACGGTTCATTGGCGGGCCATTTTGATTCGTTTTCGCAGACCGCATAATTAAAATGGTCGAGTATCCAGTTTCTGTAATTGGCATTACTGTTCAGAGGCGAATACGCAATGCAGGTGCCGAAGGCGAAACTGTGATTTACCAGTTGGATATCCACACTGACATCGGAAACGGGGCTGCCCCCTGTGCCGATAATTGTAATTTCGGCGTTTCTCTTGCGAATCTGCTCAATTCTGGCGTTGGCGTCGCTTTTCCAGTCGGCTTTAGCCGTCGAAACTCCAAGAAACAGGCATAATGCCAGAAATGCTCCGGATATAGTTTTGGTGAAAACGGTATGGTTATGAGTCCTGCGGTTCATAATCACCCTCAATCAAAAGTTACATGTTCTTAATTTACTGTTGATTACAATACACGCCTGATTCACGAATAAATCCGGCTAAATAAATCAGTCACAAGTTATTTTTGTCATTCCCAGTTTGCGGTGCAGTTGGCATCCAGCGGATTGTTGCACTGTCTCCACTCTGGTCCAAAGTCGGCAAAGTCGAAGAAATCAACCGTGCCGTCCGTTGGCGCAAAATCCGCATTTTGACAATTACCCGGTGCGGTACAATTGGTAAGCAGCCAGTAGTCGGCCATTATCTCCAGGTCCAGCAGGTTAACGTAACAATCGCCGTTAAGGTCTGAGTCAAGGCGATAGTCGCCGGCCTGAACCGCGGCACAATCTGCAAATCCTGCCAGGTGAATCGTTGTTATTGACTGTTTGGGCAGGAGCACCTTGGTCGATGTGCTGAATGTCCCTATATACGCGAAGTTAGCCCCAGATTTAGATTGGTATATCCCGGAATTTTCCGGATTAAAGCCGTTTAATGAAAGCGTCAGGTTCACATCGGTAGTGGTTGAAGTATTGATGACTACAATCGCCGCGTTGGGTTCATCCGGATTTTTGTAGGCCGATATCCTCAAATCGGAGGAGTTAGTAGTGTTGGCATCCACACGCTGCCAGTTGGGGTCTGTAAATCTGGAGTAATGCATCATAACATAATAAATAGGATTGATTGTATAGCTTGTATTTGTAACGCTCACCAGGCCGCTTGGGCTTGCCCAGAACAATTCCCAGTACAAATATGCCGAAACCTCTTCAATGGTGAGGGCGTTATGCATCAATTTTGCCAGATTCATTGCGTTTGCCCATTGGTCTGTTAAGCCCCCTCTGGAGTATTCTGTCTGCAGCAGGGGCTTGTTGTCTCCGCCTATCGCCGCCTTTAGGGTGGTCATTGGAGTGATAAGATTATCTGGATAATTAGCATCGCCGTTATAGAGATGATGTGAATAACCATAAACATTGGATTTATCAGCAGCGGTTAGCGCGCTAACATAGTTTGGGGTACTGGTTGTATCCTGTCCTTCAGGGGCAAGAAGAATTGGCCGACTCGGTAATGTATTCAGGTTGGTGTATAAGGCCGCAAAACCCTGCTGATAGCCGGCGTTAGTTGAGTTCTCAGTTGGGTCCCATTTGCATGTGTCCCAATCGGCAAGCCAGCCGGGTTCGTTTTGCATATTCAGATAATAACTATCTACGCCGGCATTAGACCAGGCGGTCAAGCTGTCAGCCCACCATTGTGCAAACTCGGCGTATCGATAATTTCCGCCGCCGTCTTTGGCAAGGGTTCCCCCTACTGTGTCTCCGTTACTTTTGAGCCGTGCCGGCGGCGACCAGGATGTATTCATAATTCTTAATGGATGCCCCAGGGCTGTCTCACCATTGGCAATGATTGTAGCCGAACGTGTTATGTATCCATTATCTATTTCATATGTGTTGCGAACGCGATATATATCGATACCCAGGTCACGGAAGAGTATGTTATAGATATTCGGCTGAGAATTGCCGAGTGTGATAACCGTACCTTCATACCAGGCCCCAGAGGCGCCGAAACCGTCAAGAGTTTGATGGGTAACGTTGAAGTTTATCTGACCTGTTGCGTTTGGGTCTGCTGGGCCGGGAACTGCGCCAAATACATTGACATCGTCTAAATATATATCTATTCCTGATGCTGGGCCTTCGACATACACAAGAAGTCCTGTTAGGGTGCCATTAACGGTCAGAGCATATGAACCTGAAATATATGTCCATCCATTGCTGTTGGCAGTTCCGCTGGCCGCCCAGCCATAAGTAGTTCCGCTGCCATCGGTTTTCTGAAAGGTCAGGTGGACATCGGAATTTGCAGTAGTACTCGTTCTTACCCAGCCGGATACCTGATAGGTTTGATCCACAGCCATTTTGCCCAGCACATTCTGTTGTATTCCCTGCCATGTTTCGGTTCTGCCGGTTGCCCTTCCACTGCGGGAACCGCTATGAACAGGTGAGGTAACTCTACTGAAAGTGCAGCTTCTGGCTGTCCAGTTGCCGGTTGTGCTGCTTTCAAAGCCGGGATTGATCAGTATATTGCTTACATCGCCATAGGATGTTCCCAATAGCGGGATTAAGATTAAGAATACGCACGTTGGATACCAGGATATGGCTTTTTTGTTCTTTTTCATCACATTCCGTCCGTGCAAACCAACAAAATGGCCCATCGTAGGGCTGGAGGTGTGAAATGCCGGCTGATTTGTCCGGCCCTCGCCTTTGCGACTGGAACAGTAAACGATTACTTAACACTATATTTATATCCTAATACAGGTGCTTAGTCAAGCATATATTTGTGAAAAATAAATGGCTCAGATTGTGTGTATGGGGTCAGAATGCCATCCCGGAGGCCTGCCATTTGGGTGTGAGTGCCGGCTGTTCCCAGTGAGTTTAGGGACGCAACGGTAAAATTGTTTTGTGTTTTGCCGGTTCAAATTAACAGGGAGGCCTGCTTTTTGGCTTTAGACCCCCGGTTATTTCGCAAAAAGGGCCTTTTTTGTCTTGGGATTGGCAGTATAGCCGGTTTTTGGGCGGTTTTTTTGGCAAATAAAAAAAAATCCCAAAAAAAGCTGGACATTGGCAAATGACAATGCTAATGTATAAGTAAACGATTACTGGACGTTTGGTGATTACGACGCTCTTCGCAAATTTGAATAACTGCAATCTTATGCGAAGCAAACCTTATTGCCTTCCAATAGATTAACAAAAAGCATAAGAAAAAGCAATATATATAAAAACCCGTGAACGGTTTCAGATTTTTAGGTGTATATCACTGGATTAAGGTGTAGAAAAAATGAGTAACCCTCGAAGCAACGGCGTACCGACCATCAGGGAGGTTGCTTCTCATTGCGGTGTAAGCCAGGCGACGGTCAGCCGGGTATTGAACGGTAATTTCAAGCATGGTTTTTCTGTCAGACGTGAAGTTCATCAACGTATTGTCGATATTGCAAATTCACTTGGGTATCGTCCCAATCTCGCGGCCAAGAATCTTGTCAGACGCCAAACACAGGTAATAGCGGTTCTCGGTTGTAACATTGCTTTGGGATTTCCAGGCAACATTTATCAGGCCATTATCGAATCCTGCGTTCACGAGCTGCACACGGGCGGCTATGATGTTTGCATGTCCGTTCCAAATCTGACGGGGAACCGCTGCGAACTGCCGCCGTGGAAGGTGGATGGGGTAATTGTTCTTCAGGAGTGTTCGCAGGAAACATTCGCAGAGATGGAAAGGGCGGGTCTGCCTTATGTGGTTATCAATGGCGTTGGCGGCCCCACCAGCTCGTCAGTGATTCCAAATGATATTGAAGCAACAAGGATAGCTGTGCATCATTTGGTGGAACTTGGGCACACACAGATAGCTTACGCAGGCCCCACCAGCGAGCACTATAAGCACAGAAGTATTAACGACCGTCACGATACATACGTTTCTGAGTTGAACGCGCGCGGGCTTGAGCCGATTAAAAATCACGACAAGATGTTTAATTCGGCATCCGCTTTTTTGGCTTCCTCGGTTATTAAACATCACGCGACCGCGATTCTCGCGTACGACCACATTGAGGCGATGAGAATTCTCCATGGCGCGAATATGCTTGAAATTCAGATTCCCAAGCAGGTTAGCCTGGTTTGCTTTAACGATGAGTACTTATGCAGTATTGTTAATCCGCCGCTCACCACGGTCGCGGTGCCATCGAGACAAATGGGACAGATAGCCGCGACTTTGCTGCTCAAGCGTCTGCGGTCGCCTTCGGAGTATCATCCTGAATGCGTAAAACTTTCGCAGAACCTTATAGTGCGGTCTTCGACGACGGCGCTGGTTAATAAATCGACAGAGATTGTGCTTTAGTTATCTGCCCGATACATGGGCAGCAGTAGATGAAAGAAATGTGCCGGATATGCCGGCTGAATATAAAAACGTGGAGTTAGTAAAGTGTATAAGGGTAGCGTATCGAAAATACATATAGGAGGTATTGAGATGATGAAAATTAAATTACTAACAACCGTATTAATTGTTCTGAGCGCTGTTGGAATTGTAACAGCGGCAGAGGTCATCAATGTTGACATAAAGGGCTTTGGTGATAACACGCCCTACGTAGGCAATGGGGCCTATGATGTCAATAATGCTGTCTGGGTTCCTTATTCTACCGGATGGGGGATACCGGTAGGGTCATCGCGAAGCACGGGACTCGTACCGAGCAGCACGGGTGGCGGCCTTGGGTACTTTTGCGGTGTTTATGCTGCGCAGGTGTGGCTTGGGGATGATGGGTTAAACCACGGTTATGAATATGGTGCAGGTTTAATGAATGATGGATTTGTGGCGACTGACCCCTGTATCGCTGAACCCAAACTGGATATTTTCGGCAAGGACGCATACCAGGGGATTTATGATATCTATGTTTATGGAAGGGATGCCGGTGATTTCATACTCAATTACTATGGAACAAGAACTTCTAAGGGAGTAACTGGAGGCGTTGCCGAGGGAGCATTTTCCGAGGGTGGTAACTACGTTGTTTTCTCAGACGTGGACCTCAACGACACTACTTCCGGTAATATATACATTAACTATACAAACAAGCTCAATGCCCTTCAGTTTGTTAAAAAGAAACCGCCTTTTGCTATTGAACCTAATGCACTGGGTTTAATCAGGATTCCGGCGGGAGACTGGGATGTCGCTGGCGAGCGAAACATCAGGGATGACGATACGCAGCCATTTGGCCCGGACACCTTCGGCGCTGAAATAGGCAGCGCCGTCGGCCGCTTAGAGATAGGCGAATTTATGGGTTACGATATCACGGTTGATGATGCTAATCAGGGACGATACAATATAGCCATCGATGTTAACACAGCGGGCACTTACAGGGCTAATCCTCTTAGAATTTATCTCGATGACAAGTTTGTGGGCGACGTGTGTGCTATGAGCACCAATCCCCCGGAAGCTCTGTCAACGACTGTTTCTGTTAATCTTTTTAAGGGCAGTCATACGGTTAAATGGTATATGCCTTACCAGGGTTTTGGCGGCACTACAGGATCCAATCTTTATTACCTGCAATTTACCCGTACTGGAAATATCTTTATGAATGATTGCAACGAGGTTGGCTTATACGGCTTTAACTATGCTGGAGACCTGACAGGCAACTGTGCCGTCGGTCTCGATGACCTCGCTTTGATGGTAGATAACTGGCTGATTTGCAATGACCCGGATCCGACTAAATGTTTTTAACCTTATATCGCGATGAAAAGACAAAAGGACATAAAAAAAGGAGAAGGAAATATGAGATATAAATTCGAATTATCAATTATGATTGCGGTTGTTTTCGGTCTGTCGCTTGCAGGTGTTGCTTCGGCAGACAGCGTCGTAAAGACGCTATATGTGGATGGGGCAAAAGTGGGGACTTCAACCGCAAACCTGCCGCTTAGTTACCCTTATCCGCGTCTGACACTCGGAGCAGAGGGAAGCCGGTATTACCGTTATAACGGGCTTGTCGGCGAGATGGATGAGTTTGCCGTATTTGGCCGGGTTCTAACCGACGCCAATGTTGCTGCTCTTTACAGCGCCGGTTCGGGCGGTTATGTTGCGGCAGTTGGAACAGCTAATCCTTTGCTTTATCTGCAATTTGAGGAGGGCAGCAGCGGCGATGGCGATAAACTTACGAATAGCGGCAGCCTCGCGGAAGTGAACAGCACTTATATCGGAGCTGTCACTCAAAATGCCGGCGGTTTTGTCGGTAAATCCGCGGTTCTGCATGGCGCTTCCGGCTACACGGGAGATTGTATCGACGTTTGTGACTGGGATGGACGGTTATACTTGGCCGATGTATCTGTTGCGTTTTGGGTTAAGACAACAATGAGCAGTGATTATCCGCGGTTGTTCCAGCACAACGGTGGTAACACCGAGGAACACAGTTACGGGGCGATGTATAACGCCGGCACCAATGCAGTAGGTCTTATCGGCGGCGGCAGTACGGGTTACCTGACCCAAGCTATAAATGATGACACCTGGCACCACGTTGTGGTTACATACAAATCATTAATAGCGGGTCCATACGCGGTGGAAGTGATGGCGGATGACCCGTGTGTGTATTTGCAGTTTGACAGTCAGATGCCGCTGGATTCTTCTGCGAATGACTACTGGGTGGGATTCACCGGGGACTATCAGGCCGAAGGGGCATACCCCCAAGTCAAAAAGACCGCGGGCGGAATGGGCTCATCTCTTTACATGAATAATACAATCATGGTCAGCGGCAAAGCGAACGCCGTCGCTTTCACATGGAATAACTATAACGGCACTTTCGAAAGAGAAGGCCCCCCGTATGGCGGCAATGACGACGGTTATGCCTTTGCCCTAAGTGATATAACGTTTGAGATATGGATAAAGAGCGTTCCTGGACTTACGCCGGATACCTACGGGATGATTTTCCAGCAGTATGGACATTATACACGAGAACCTAACGCTCCTGGGTTGGGCCTATACAATGATGCAGGTGTTTCAAAGCTGCGTGTCGCTGGCGGAAGTCAGTGGTTTTATCCGGGCACAAATACTCCTCTGGACGGAAAATGGCATCAATTGGTTGTCACGTATGATGAAAATGAGGTTAACCCCGGGCTTGATATGGGTATTCAATTGTATCTGGATGGTTCTCTTGCCGGTCAAACAACCGTTACTGACCCCAACGGCTACCAGGCACTATTGGGGCCTGAGCTATCAACAATTCAGATTGGCAACACTGGCGACTGGGGATGGCCGTACAGTTGCTGGAACGGCTATGTCGATGAATTTGCCATTTACTCAGGCGTTTTGAGTGCGGAAAGAATAGCTGCCCATTATGCCGCGTGGCAGCCAAAAGATTGCGCCGATGTCAAGGCAAGAGGATTGACCCTGCCCGGCGATTTTAATGGTGACTGCCAGGAGGATTTCTATGATTTTGCCATATTTGCTACGGAATGGCGTATGTGCAATAACCCGAGTAATCCTAATTGCGGAGTTACCTGGTAATAGTTTTATACTGAGAAACGGATAGTTATAAAGTTGTGTTAATGTCTGTTGCGCGGCTCGTGTCGGTTTGGCCGGTCGGCAAAAGGCTTAGGACGATTGACGAAATGTGTCTCGGCTTGATATCTCGTCGAGACGGGCGAGCCGCATGACCGGCAGATGAACAACGCGATGTGTTGTTCAGGGGTTGTGGATTGCTGGAATTGGTTTTGTTGAGCGTTTTATTGCAAGGATTGTTAACGGTGATATTATGAGAAAGTTAAAAGGATTTACGCTGGTAGAGTTGCTGGTTGTAATAGCGATTATAGCCCTTCTTATGGGTATTTTGCTGCCTGCCCTCAGCAAGGCGAGAGAAGTTGCCAAGAGGATAGTATGCAGCAATACGTTGAAATCGCTTATGATGTCCAATTTTATCTATTCGGAATCATGCGACGGGTACTTTGTACCGGTGTGTTATTACAAATCAATAGGCGGAGGAAGAGTAGGCGCCTACGAGGATACTACCTGGGTAGAAAATAAGCTGTTCCGGAAGATTATGGCAATCAACAGACGCCATAATGTGGAAAATCTTGGCGATTTTGTCTTTCAAAAAGAGTATCTTTGCCCAAGTGACGAGATGAGCAAAAATATTAGCAATGCCACCGACAATGTTTCGATGAGTTATGCTTATAATACTACCGAATTTCTGAAGGTGGGCAGGTTTTTTGATGATGGGCCTACGGCGTACACTAAAAACCCGGCAGGAAACAAGGCGACGTCTATAAAAAGGGCCTCTGATAAACTGGCCTTTACTGAAAGTGTTGACTGGTGGGTTACGTGGGATGGCGCTAATTATACAAAAGGATGGGACAAGCTTGGCCAGGCAAGAATTGAGGATTACAGGGACCCTTCCAGGATAGACCCTTTAATGTGGAGTGTGGTAATTTATCGGCACAATCAAGGCGTAAACATAGTATTCTATGACGGCCATGTCTCATATACGAAAAAGCAGGATGTATGGATCCAGAAAGATTGGGACGCCAATCCCAAACAGCCGGGGATGTGGGTTGCGGATTTGGGTTTGTTTTACAGCAGGTAGGAAATAAATAAGGCGACATTTTTAAAAGGCCTTGATAAATATTCACATTTATTGATGCAAGAGCTCTGCTGACACCGCAATCGCCGAGGCCGGCGAGTTCTGTGAATCGATGGGTCTTAGGATTAATTTGAATTTTCAATCCTTCCTTTTAAGTATTGCTCTGTGGTAAAATTGTATTCGAGTAGATTGTAAACCCGAGGACAATAATTCAAGGGGACGCAAATGCAGGATGAAACAAAGAAACTGTCGTTTGGTGAGAAGGTTGGATATAGCTTGGGCGATGCCGCCGCAAATTTCATCTTCCAGACGGTGATGATGTTCCTGATGTTCTTTTACACCGACGTGATGGGAATCTCGCCGGCGGTTGCCGGAATAATATTTTTGATTACGAGGATTTGGGACGCCATCAACGACCCGATGATGGGGGCGATAGCTGACCGGACCAATACCAGATGGGGCAAGTTCCGTCCATGGGTCTTATGGAGTGCACTTCCATTTGGAATTATCGGCGTCCTTATGTTTACAACGCCGAATCTAAGCGCGGTAGGCAAAATCGTATATGCTCTTATAACCTACAACTTGATGATGATGATATACACCGTTAACAACGTTCCGTATTGTTCACTGACAGGCGTACTGACTGGGGACAACGTCGAACGCACGGGATTAGCCTCCTACCGATTTGTTTTCGCAATGCTTGCATCTTTTGTTGTTCAGAGTTTCAGCATTCCACTGGTGAACTACCTCGGCATTGACAATAAAACTATTGTGCAATTTGCCGTCAAAGAAGACCAGCTTGCAATTAATCCCGTCAAGCAGGGGCTGGCAAATATTATCGTTTGCGCAAACGACCAGCATGGAAATATTACTAAGAAGGAATTTTTTGTCAAAGTTACCAAGCCCACTCCGGAGCTGCCGGTGCTAAAGGCGCCACTATCTGATATGACACTTGAAAAAGGTTTTGGACAGCATGATATTGACCTTACACCGGTATTTAACCCAGGCGCATACGGCCCAGTTACTTACTCTGTAACTGTGCAAAACGGGGGAATCGCGAAGGCCGAAATTGCCGGAAATCATCTTAAGCTCATCGAATCCGGTATCGGTGTTACGGATGTCATAGTTTCAGCCCAGGACCGGCTGAAGTGTACTGCGAATAGCCAGTTTTCATTGGCCGTTAAGGTTTCGGGTGACTCAATTCCCAAAGTCAGGGGCCAGCCCTTAATTGACCTCAACAAAGGTTTTGGCAAAAAGGACATAAATCTCAACGAATTTTTCTCCGACGATGATGGCGATGCCCTTGTTTACAAGGTTAAAACCGACAGCGGAGTCGTCAATGCGAATATAGTTGGGAGTCAGTTGAACATTGCTGAGGTTATCGCTGGCCAGGACCGGCTGACAGTTACAGCCAATGACGGTAAGGGCGGGCAGTGTTCGCTGGCAATTCCGGTTGTCGTCAGGACCGGCAGTAATATGGCGCCGGCGATGACAAAGTCGCTGCCTTCAAAAACGGTCTCGTCCGAATCCGGACAGATTCAGGTTAACCTGTCCGAGTATTTTACAGACCCCGACAAGGACAATATCACCTATGCAGTATCGGTTGTTAATCAGGCCAAGGGCTACCAATACACTATGGTAATATTCTGTTCGCTGGCTGTGGTATTCTTTGTTATCACGTTCCTTACAACTAAAGAACGCGTCAAGCCCGACCCGCAGCAGAAAACGTCCCTGAAGCAGGACATCAAGGACCTTGCACATAATCCTGCGTGGTTAGCCATTGTTTTTCTGACTGTTTTTATTTTTATTTACCTGTCACTTCGCGGCTCAGTAACGCTTTATTATTTCACTTATTATGTGAAGAGAGCGGACCTTTTCAGCTTATTTAATATGCTGGGAATGGGCGTTACGCTCGGTGGGATTCTTCTGTCAAAGCCGCTTGCCATGCGATTCGGGAAACGCAATACTTTCCTCGTGTGCTTATTCTTAACGGCCGTTTTCGCGTCTGTATATTTATTTTTACCCCCCAGTTCAATTCTTCTTATCTTCGTCTTTCAATTTTTAGTTTCGCTTTGTTATGCACCGACGATACCGATGCTGTGGGCAATGATAGCCGACGTGGCAGATTTCGGCGAATGGAAGACCGGACGGCGGGCAACAGGTATAACTTTCTCGGCAACGACCTTCGGTTTAAAAATGGGGCTTAGCGTAGGAGGAGCACTTGCCGGATGGCTTTTGACCTATTTTGGATATGTTGCTGGCGCTGAACAAACGGAGTTTGCTTTGAAGGGGATTCGCTGGATGATGAGCATTATCCCGGCTATTCCCTTCTTTATCGGAGTAGCCATACTTTTCCTGTATAAAATTGACAAGCGGACTGAAATACAAATGACCGAAGAGCTTGTTGAACGACGCAAGCACTTCCAATATTGATTATGAGTATGAGGAGTCCAATTGTGCAGTCACAAATACTGCCTTTAATCGCAGTATTATGCCCGTTTTTGCTCTTCATCGTGACCGGGTGCGGCAGTCAGCCCGCCCTTAAAGAGGCATTCGCAAATAAATTTTTAATCGGCGCCGCGGTCAACGATGACGTGGTTTCAGGCAATGATTCTAAAGCAGCCGCTATTGTTGAAAAGCACTGCAACACTATCACGCCTGAAAACGTTATGAAGTGGGCGTTGATTCATCCGGAGCCGAATGACTATAACTTTGCGCCGGCGGACCGATTTGTTGAATTCGGCCGGAAAAACAATATGTTCATCGTTGGCCATACCCTTGTCTGGCAACACCAGACACCTGCCTGGGTGTTTAATGATGACGCCAACAACACGCTAAGCCGAGACGCGCTGCTTGCGCGTATGAAGGACCACATTTTTACCGTAGTGGGCCGATACAAAGGCCGCGTCAACGGCTGGGATGTTGTCAACGAGGCGCTAACCGACAGCGGGCAGTTTCAAAGAACGAAATGGTATAAAATCATTGGCGAGGATTTTATTGCCAAGGCATTCGAATATGCCCACCAGGCCGACCCCGATGCTGAGCTGTATTATAATGAGTATTCACTCGAGGCGCCGGCCAAACGTGAGGCCTGTGTTCGTCTCGTGAAAGACCTCAAGGCCAAAGGCCTGCGCATCGACGGTGTCGGTATTCAGGGACACTGGGGTATGAAGTACCCGACGAGTAAAGAGCTTGATGCATTTATCAACGCCTTTGCCCCGTTAGGCGTTAAAGTTATGGTTACCGAACTGGATATCGACGTTCTGCCAAGTGCTACTCAGTATATGGGAGCCGATATCAACTTCAGAGTCGAGATGCAGGAAAAACTTAATCCTTATGTTAATGGTCTGCCGAATGATGTTCAGAAAAAGCTCGCGGACCGTTACGCGGATGTTTTTACGATTCTGCTCGAACATGAAGACACAGTAAGCCGCGTTACCTTCTGGGGCGTTTACGACAAGACAAGCTGGCTTAATAACTGGCCTGTAAGGGGGCGCACTAACTATCCGCTTTTGTTTGACCGGAACTACCAGCCCAAGCCGGCCTTTGATGCCGTCATTAAAGTTGTCAATACGAAATAAGAGAAGATAATGAAGTTTAAAGTGAAAATACTTAGTTTGGCAATATGCAGTTTTGTATTGTTGATTTCTCAGGTAGCCCTTTGCCAGGTAAAACTTCCCCTTTTGGTAAGCGATGGTATGGTGCTGCAAAGAGACGCCAATGTCAAAATCTGGGGATGGGCTGACGCAAATGAAAAAATAGCGATAAACTTCAACGGCAAAACACACGAAACCGCAGCCGGCGCGGACGGCAAATGGGCGGTGATGCTTTCTGACTTAAAAGCAGGCGGCCCGTATAGTATGGATATCAACGCGAGCAATCATATAACTCTGACAAACATTCTGATAGGCGATGTATGGGTATGTTCGGGGCAGTCGAATATGGAACTGCCTATGAACAGGGTAAAAAACCGCTATCCGGATGTAATCGCCAATGCCGACAACCCAAACATAAGGCAGTTTATTGTTCCGCACGTGTATGATTTCAAGGGACCAAAGGAGAATGTAAAATCAGGCAGCTGGGTGTCGGCCAATCCCAAAAGCGTGCTTGAATTTACCGCCGTGGGTTATTTTTTCGCGAAGGAATTATATGAAAAATACCACGTTCCCATAGGTTTAATAAACGCGAGTTTGGGCGGCTCGCCGGCACAGGCATGGCTGAGCGAGGATGCCTTAAAGGCGTTTCCTGAATACATGGAAACAGCGAAAAAATTTAAGGACAGCAATTATATTAGCCAAATCACGGAAAAAGAAAAAGCCGTCAGTGACGCGTGGTATGGTCGTATCCAGCAGCTTGATAAAGGGCTGGAAAAAGGGCAACAGCCGTGGTTTGATGTGAATTATGACGCTTCGCAATGGCTGACAATGAATGTCCCCGGGTACTGGGCGGATGGCTCCCTGGGAAACGTGAACGGCGTTGTCTGGTTTAGAAAAGAAATTGATGTCCCGGCCTCAATTATCGGTAAGCCCGCAAAGCTTTTGCTGGGCAGGATTGTTGACGGCGATTTTACTTATGTTAATGGAAAGCAGGTAGGTTCGGTTTCGTATCAGTATCCCCCGAGAATTTATGACGTCCCTTCAGGCCTGCTGAAAGAGGGTAAAAATATCATTGTTGTAAGAGTTATAAATAACTCTGGCAGGGGCGGTTTTGTTTCGGATAAGCCATATCAACTCTCGGCAGGGGGGCAGACAATCGACTTGAAAGGCAAGTGGCAATATAAATTAGGCGCAACGATGGAACCGCTGCCTGGCAAAACTTTTATCGAGTGGCAGCCGGAAGGATTATATAACGGGATGGCAGCCCCGCTGTTAAACTATAAAATAAAAGGAGTGATTTGGTATCAGGGTGAATCCAATACCGCAAAGCCGCGTGAATATCAAAAGCTGTTTTCTGCGATGATAACGGACTGGAGGCAAAAGTGGAACCAGGGGGATTTTCCTTTCCTGTATGTTCAATTGGCCAATTTTATGGAAGTTAAAAACCAGCCCTCCGAAAGCGGCTGGGCAGAATTAAGGGAAGCACAGCTTAAAACGCTTGCTGTTCCTAATACTGGAATGGCCGTAACCATTGACCTCGGCGAATGGAATGATATTCATCCTTTAAACAAGGAAGATGTTGGCAAACGGCTTGCGCTGGCAGCTCAAAAGGCGGCTTACGGCGATGATAAGGTGGTTTATTCAGGCCCGATTTACCAGTCAATGAAAATCGAAGGAAATAAAATAGTTCTGACATTTACAAATACAGGCGGCGGATTAACGGCAAAAGGAGGCGGAGAGTTAAAGTATTTCGCTATTGCAGGCGCCGATAAGAAATTCGTCTGGGCGAAAGCCACTATTGATGGAAATAATCTCGTGGTTTGGAGTGACCGACTGGCTAATCCTGTTGCTGTCCGGTATGCCTGGGCTGACAATCCCGAAGGAGCGAATTTGTATAATGAGGAAGGTTTGCCGGCATCGCCATTTGGAACCGGCGAATAAAATTTTTAAATAATTGATTAAAAACTGTTTCGAGGTGGGAAAATGAAAAGAGCAAATGCGATTCTGTTACTTAGTGTCTTTCTTGCGGCAGGCAACGTGGCGTATTCGGGAACCGTTGCTTATCCTTACCAGGTAGGCAATTGGCCGGGATTTCGGACAGCAGCAGTAACCTATACTTTTGACGATCAATGCTCCAATCAGTTTGCCATAGCAATTCCTATGTTCAATGAATTTGGTTATAAGCTGACTCTGTATCCCGTTATAAACTGGGGGCCTAACTGGACTGCCCTGGTAAACGCCGCTGCCGTGGGACACGAGGTCGGCAGTCATACTATGTCGCATCCTTCTTTAGGCGGATTGTCCCTTGCAGCGCAGACGACAGAGTTAGTTGACTCTCAGAATACCATTAACTCGCATATACCAGGCCAGCAATGCGTCACTCTGGCTTATCCATATTGTGCGCCCACTAACCCCCTGTCACTTACTGCGACATACTATATTGGCGCACGACACTGTCAGGGCGCCATTGAAGGAAACACTCCGGGAGATTACTATCAAATCAGTTCCGTAATTTGCGGCGACTCAGGAGCGGTAAAAACAGCGGCGGACTTCAACACAAAATTTGTAAGTGTCGCGGCCACAAAAGGGTGGTGCGTATTTCTCATACACGGCATCGACGGCGACGGCGGATATTCACCGCTTTCGTCTTCAGTACTCAGGTCAAGCTTGCAGTATCTTGATACACGCAGGAGCACATTCTGGGTTTCGACTTTTGCAAATGTTGTGCGCTACATAAGAGAACGCAATGATGTGTCGGTTTCGGAATCGTCGAATGATGGAAACAATATAACTTTGCAGGTAACAGACACTCTCAGCAACACGATTTACAATTATCCGGTAACCATACGCAGGCCTCTTCCCGCCGGCTGGGGCTCTGCTAATGTTTCGCAAAATGGTCTTCCGGTAACTTCGTCTATTGTGAAGGTGAATTCAACAGCATATGTTATGTTTGACGTGGTGCCTGACGGCGGAGCGGTTGTGCTCTCAAGAGGTATCTACGGCGATTTTACGGGCAACGGTGTTGTAGATATTAATGACCTTTCTGGCTTTTTAAAATTCTGGCTGGTGAACGATTGTAACGGAATTGTCGGGTTGGATGTGGACGAAGATTGCGTGGTAAATTTCGACGAATTTGCTTTTCTCGCCGCGAACTGGCAGCTATCGTTCTGACCGGCGAATGAATTAGTGGTCATCTGTTACATAAGGAATACCTAAACACAGTTCAATAAATTAAACTGTGTAAAGGAGGCGGACATGTATGGACGCGGTGTAGTGTTGCCTTATTTTCCGATTCCCCCTTAAATTTTATCAATCCTCGTTATGATTCATTAAACCTTTTTTTTAAAATCACACCCCTACAATAAAAATGGCCATAAGATGAAAGGAACTTTATATGAAGAAAGTAAGCATGATTCTACTGGTTGCTGCCTTTCTTGCCGCGGGCAATGTAGGGTATTCACGAACAATTGCAGCTCCTTACGAGGTGGGTACATGGCAGGGATTTAAGACGGCGGCGGTAACCTTCACTCATGATGATGACTGCTCAAATCAGCTTGCCGTAGCAATCCCTCTTTACAACCAGTATGGCATGAAAGCCACGTTTTTTTTAGTTACCGACTGGGTAACCAACTGGACCCCCTGGGCGACCGCTGCCTGTCAGGGCCACGAAATCGCAAGTCATACCGTGAGTCATTCTCGTTTGGGTGGTATGTCCATTGCAAATCAAATACTGGAGTATTCAAACTCTCAGACAGCCATTAACACAAATTCCGGCTGCAGTGACTGCCTCACGATTGCCTATCCCAATTGTGGTAACGGCGACTACGCGACTTTGGCGCAGTACTTTGTTGCTGGCCGAAACTGCTCGGGCGCAATTAACCAAGCTACTCCCGGGAATTTCTTTGAGATCAATAGTTACATTTGCGGCAGCCGAGGTTCGGTAAAAACATTGGCGGACTTCACGACAAGATTCAACAGCGCCCAGACCGCAGGCGGTTGGCTGGTTCTTCTCATACACGGTATCGACAGTGACGGCGGGTATTCGCCCCTTCCGTCAACAGTGCTGACCCAAGCCGTTCAGTATCTTGATACCAACAAGAACAATTTCTGGGTGGCAACCTTTGCAAACGTCGCGTGCTACATAAAAGAACGCGACGATGTGTCGGTATCAGAAACAACCGTTACGGATACCGCTATCACACTGGCGGTAACAGACACTCTTGACAATACGATTTACACTTACCCGGTAACTTTACGCAGACCTCTTCCGGCCGGCTGGGCATCTGCTGCTGTTACACAGAACGGTCATTCGGTGGATTCGTCGATTGTAACAATCAATTCGGTAAATTATGTTATGTTTAACGTGGTTCCGGATGGCGGCACGGTTGTCCTGACCAAAACAGGACAATCTTCGGCGCCTGCGGCCCCGACAGGACTGACTGCTGTGGCAGGAAACGGAACTGTTTCGCTTGACTGGAACAACAACAATGAATCCGATCTGGCCGGCTACAACGTATATCGCTCGACAACATCGGGCGGTGGTTACAGCAAACTCAACAGCTCACTTGTAGCCACCTCCGCCTACGCAGACAACACCGTTATCAACGGAACGACCTATTACTATGTCGTTACGGCAGTTGACACGACCAATTACGAAAGCGCTTACAGCGGCCAGGTAGCCGCAACACCAAGCAGCGGCGGCGGCGGCCCAACAAGCATGCATGTTGACTCTATCGTTATTTCAACGGTCCCGCAAGGTGCGAAAAAGAAAGCCCGCGCTACTGTTGTTATCAAAGACAACAACAATAATCCTGTCTCCAATGCGACAGTAACCGGCACTTTCACCGGCTCCTTTAACGAAACTCGAACAGGAACGACCGACGCAACCGGAACAGCCCTGGTCACCAGTTACGCTTCTTATCAAACTGTTACCAGTATCCATTTCTGTGTTACCAACGTCACCGGTTCACTGACGTATAACGCCGGCGCTAATGTGGAGACCTGTGACGACTGGGTGCAGTAACGGTAGCTTGTAAAAGTAAAGACCGGGCGAATGTTTTAGTATAAAATGTAATCTTGGTCCTTAAGGTTAAAAGATCGAGCGGTTCTCTCTCGCAGAGAACCGCTCGATTATTTTATGAGTGTTTTGTCACAGCTTCGATAAAGGCGTTGATGTTCTCGGTTGGGACATTCGGCGGCATACCTCCGCCGCAGGACGCGATAATCCGGCTGCGGTCTTCAATGCCGGTAAGCATTGCCTCTACGGCTTGCGTTACATCGACAGGTGTTCCAGCAGCCAGAACATCTCTCGGCGGGATATTGCCTAACAGCGTTACCTTGTCCCCGACCAGTTTCTTCATCTGTGTCAGACCGTGGTCACTGCTGAAATTGAAAAGATTAATTCCTGTTTCGGCCAGGTGCGGCGCACAGACAAGGCCGGGTGCGTCGTTATGAAAGAAACGGACCTTCACATCCCGGCAGGTGAAAATCTTTTGCAGCCGGGGTTTGGCGAATTTGACGAAGTCCTGCTCGCCGAGGAAGCCGACTATGTCATCGAGAACGAAAATGCCTTCGATTGTCGGAAACGTTTCCATTTGCAGGCAAATCCAGTCAACGATGAAATCCGTAATCATATCGAGCAGCCGGCTGACCTCGTCCGGATTTGCGCGGACACCCATAAGAAACTCAGTTGTGCCGGCAAGGAACGAGGCGATATTGAGCGGCCCGCGCGAAACGGCGAATTTTATGGTGTGTCCTTCCTGCTCGATTTGCTTTTGCGTTAGTTTCAGCCGATTCAGCGTAAAAGGCAGCAAGCCGTCTTTGGAAGGGTCGGGCCTGTTTATGGAATCAACCTGCTCAAATGATGTGATAATCGGACTGGCGAACGGCAAGTCGTTTGTCTGCCATGAGCATTTGGAGCCGAACGCCGATGGCTCGGTGCACATCCCGAACTCTGACCAGAAGCCGGGCAAAACAATAGCCTTCGGAAAAGTACTGATTGCCTTCAAATTGGCGTCGAGCCACATTTGTTCGCCGGTAAAATAGTCCATTATCGACATACCAGCCCACCCCGGCAGCCAGGGGCTGTCTATTATAAAGCCAACAGGCATCGACTTGTCGACTTTACCATTGATTACGTTCAGTAGCGTTGTCCATTGTTTATTTGTCATTTCGGCACCTTATTTCAACTTGCCATTGCTAATTGCCAATGCCACTATTTTATTTGTTTTACCTTCAGCGATAAAGCATTCTTTTGCTTGTTTAACGGAGAGCACTACAGTATTTCGTCTGTGCATATTGGCGAGCCGTTTTCAATAAGAATGGGAGTTGTGAAGGGTTTTAGGGCCATTGTGAGATTTTAGCTCGTCTCGGCAAAGCGAGCCGTAACCGGGTTTGTGCTGCTTCCGCACGTGATTAGCCAAGTTCCCTGATTTGTTGTAAGCCCCGGCTTACATAAGCGTAATCTGTCTAATCTGGCTGTAGCCAGCGAATGCCACGCCGAAATCAACGGTGCCTGAACTCGCTGTAATAGTCGTATTGCTTATCGTCATAATAAAAGAACCTTTATTGAAATCGAAGCTGACCGTTGCAACGCCCCCTTCTGTCGCTTTGGCTTTTGAACAGGTGAATTTGCCTTTCCCAACTTTGAGATCGTTCTTAGATATGGTAAAGGTCTGTGTGCCCAAAATGACAACAAGGCCATCGCTGATCCTATCTGCCATGTTCACATCTGTATCTTCAACCGAAAAACCACCCTTGACCGATAACTTGTCGGTGTTAGATTTCTTGCCGGGCTTGACCTGACACGTGTCGACTCTTAAGGATGATTGGATTCCCATCAGCAAGGTTATTGGTGTCGGTTTTCCACTGTTGACTATCGCTTCGTTGATTTCGGCTGTTCCGAGGTAATCACCAACATTTATATCGAAAGTCAGCGGGCAGCCAAGGCCCAACAGGTTGACGTTAGCTGCTGCAAAGGCAAAACTATGAGTCTTACCGTCATATTTGAAAGACTTCTTTACCCCTCGCTCTGTGCCTGAATAACTGTATTTGCCCTTCTTAAGGGTCGTGCTGTTAATAGGGAAGGTTAGAACGCAGGGATTAACCAGATCATTTGAGTCAACGGTGACCTCAATAACAGCGGCATCGGTGAAGTTGTCGGTGGTTGCGTCTATCTTGCCTGAAATGGAAGTTTTGTCACTATCGTCCTTGCTGCCTGCGGTGATAGCGCATTTGGCAACTTGGATACTGCTGCTAGCGCGGCCTCCGACAATGAGCTGTGAGAAGTGGGTTGTCTTGAAGCGAATGGCATACAGGGTGGGAGATATCACAATGACCTCAATATCGGTTATGCCCTGTTGACTGAGCGCATCAGCCAGCTTGTTATACCAATACGCAAAAGCCGGACCGTTAGAGGCGGAGAAGCTGTATGGTATGGTAATTGTGACGGGCTGGTTAAAATCAACTCCGCTCGGGCCGAACCCATAAGGGAAAGTGAAAAGCGACACCGGAAGTTTTGACGGGTTCTCTATCTTTGAGATTGTGATGTTCAACTCGCAAGGATATGCTCCCGCCGGCACTGCTACGGAAGCGTCATACAGGCCGGTTATGTTTGCCGGCTCGGTACCTATGATCGCGTCTGAGGCAGGAGAAACATTTTGAGAGAACAGCGCAGCAGAATGCACGAAAGTACTCCCGGCATAGTAGATAGCAGTATTATTGTTTCTGTCATCCGCCCACACAAGATATGGATACCCGTATCTATCTACTCCTATCGCAGGGGCGGATTTATTTGAGCTTATAGCATTATCACCCACGAAGATATTTGTTTCTTGACCGTGGCTGACCTCTGCAAAGTACAAATCTGTACGACCACTTTTACCGATATTTCGCGTATCCTCCCAGCAGGCGAAAACCCTTAAACCGGCACCCGTACTGCCAGTGGTGATAATCACTGGCGTTAGCTGGTCGGCGCCCGAGCTGTCATCGATAATATTTCTTCCAGCTAAAGGAGTCCCCGGCAAACCGTTCGATGCCGTATAGTATATGTCCTTGTTGCCGGCCGTGTCATCGACCCACAACAAGTGCAGAGTAGTACCAGCGGCCTCTGTGGCGATTGCGGGATTCGTCTGGTTTCCCGGCTTGGTTACAATCGGCATGTTAGCCCAGGGCCCGTTATTCGATGCCGCTCCGTAAATGTCGCTTGAACCATTTCTCGAATCTGCCCACACAACATAGACGGTATTGGTGGAATCCACCGCGATGGCCGGCTCAATTTGGTCGGAACTGTCGGAGGTTATTCTTGAAATTGTCTCGGTTGCAAAACCATCGCTTGAACTTGCTATATAGATTTCCTGATTGTCCGCCCGGTCGTCCTGCCAGGCGATATATACTTTCGGAGGGATGGAATGGTCGACGGCTATAACAGGATTAACCGCGTTGCTGTCGGAGTCCGTTACTCTTCTTTCGGTGGACCAGTTTATTCCATCAACAGAAGTTGACATGTAAATATCCCATTTTTCTCGTCGGTTGTCCTGCCACGCCAGGTACAATTTGTCATAAGCATCTATTGCGAGAACAGCATTACACCTGTCGGTCAGGTTATTTGCCTCTCGGACGCTGGCGCCAAAATTGTCTGCACCTGCAGGGAGTTTGCCAACGTAAATCCCCCTTATCATGCCGCTGCTGCTCACCAGCCCCGCGTGCCACGCCGCCCAGATATTCCCATTGCTATCTCGCACAGTGGCAGGATGCCCCTTAGTGAGATCTATCGAACTGGTATTAACCTTTTTATTCTCGCCGAACGAACGTGTCTCGGTTACGAAGGAGTAAGAATACGGGGTCATTGTGTTGCCTGTGAGGTCCTGGGCATTTACCACAACACTTACAGTCTGGTCGTAATCAAAGGCGGTGTGTGGCTGGTAGATAAACGTATAATTGGCCTCGGTGCCTGTTCTGTGGCAGTAGCCGTATGAACTGTTGTAGTCGGCTGTGTCGCCAGTATACACTATGTTGCCGTTGATGTTGATTGTTACCGAACTGGCAGCGACCCCGTCGCCGTTATCCGCAACCTTCAGGATTACCAGTCCGTCTAACGGCGCTTGGGTTGAGTTGGCGGCAGGAGACAAGCCGTTGATGGTTGGTGCGGACGTATCGCCGGTACTATAAAAAACAATTATCGTTATCGTTTCAGAGTTCTGAAGCAGGCCGTCACTTGTGATAAGGGTAACATAGTAAGTGCCTGCCTGGCTTATGGTCGGCGTCCATCTGAAGCTTTGGCCGGCGAAGGTGGCACCGACGGGTAAACCTGTAGCTGAATAAGTTATGGTATCACCGTCGGGATCGGTTGCATTTACATTGAAAGCTAAAAGATTGCTTGTATGAACCAGCTTATTGCCAATGGACGCATGTACCGGTGGCCGGTTCACGTTATTTACAGTGATGGTTATCGTTTCAGAATCCTGAAGCAGGCCGTCACTTGCGATGAATGTGACCGGATATGAGCCGGCCTGGCTGGAATTAGGCGTCCAGCTAAAGGTCTGGCCGACAAATGTTGCTCCAGCCGGCAGAGTCGGTGCTGAGTATGTTATCGCACCGCCGTCGGCATCGGTGGCGCTGATTGAAAAACTTAAAGCGCTGTTTTCATTAACCGACTTATTGCCAATGGACGCAAGTACCGGCGGCCGGTTCACGTTATTTACAGTGATAGTTATTGTTTCGGAATCCTCATTACCATCACTTGCGATGAAGGTGACCGGATATGAGCCGGCCTGGGTGTAATTAGGCGTCCAGCTAAAGGTCTGGCCGACAAATGTTGCTCCAGCCGGCAGATTCTGTGCCGAGTATGTTATCGTATTGAGGTCGGGATCAGTGGCGCTGATTGAAAAACTTAAAGTGCTGTTTTCATTAACCGACTTATTGCCAATAGAATCAAGTACCGGCGGCCCGTTCACGTTATTTACAGTGATGGTTATTATTTCGGAATCCTGCGCCTGACCGTCACTTGCGACGAAGTTGACATCATATGAGCCGGACTGGTAGTAAGTAGGCCTCCAGCTAAAGGTCGGGCCGACAAGTGTTGCTCCAGCCGGCAGAATCTGTGCCGAGTACGTTATAGTGTCGCCTGCGTCGGCATCGGTGGCGTTGAGAGTGATGTTCAAAACAGAATTCTCATCGACCGTCTTGTTTCCAATCGCCCCCAAAACCGGTGTAGTATTAATATATTCGTAGCATCCGATATCTGGGGCTCCCACTCTGGCATTTCCAAGGATATCCGTAGCAGGGGCATAAGTCGCGTTTCCAGCGTTAACTGTCAGGGGGTTTAGAACGAGGTTGAAATCGTTGGCTGCTGTGTTTACAAATAAGCTGAGAATAGGATAGTTTGCAATTTCAGTGCCATTGATCACAAAAGTATGGGAAGGTCCACCATACCAAAGAGGGGTTTTCCCAAATATATTATTCCCGTGATTAACTATTTGTGTATAACAAGGATCTCTGTCAACTTGAATTATAATATCGCCCATAATATTATTATACATATTATCAATAATACAATTTGACGATGAGGATGACATATAGAATATCGCGGAGCCGCCATAGAATGTATTATTGTTTATATTTATGTTCCCAACCATATTAGCGGTTATAAAAGTCAATTCGCCGACCGTGAGATTGTTTTCGATGGTAACATTTGACTGAACTTTCGGGATGTCTGCGCCAGTTTTGAGTGTAGATACATTTTGATACCACGGGGGGTTAGGCCATATTCTTATTACTTTGTTCCGGCGAATAATAACGTTGTTGCCGCCATTGGCAACTTCGATGCCATCAGTGTGCGCGGGGTCGACTAAGGTAATAGTTGATAAAGTGGCACCACTTGTCTGCCCCGTAATGGTTCCTCCCCCCGCAGAGGGGTAATCAATTTCAGCTTCGCTGGTAAGATATATCATTAATGAGGTGGATGACACAATCTCCCCAATGACACCCGTGGCATTTGTTCCGGCTTGTGTTACTGTTTCACCGACTTGAAACGGATTACTACCGCCTTTTGTGCCAACATATCTTACGCTTGTTCTTCTGCAATCTATATCATAAACGTAATTGTCCTCAACATTTATATCATTGCACTCTGTTGCGTCTATCCCATTAGCAGCGATATAGTGCAAAACATTGTTTCCAATATAAACCTTATTATAAGGGTTTAGTATTTGAATGCCGTTAAACACATTACTTATACTGCAATTTTCAACAGTCAAATAATTGCCATCTCTCGCATAGATCCCTATATCAACAGGGCTGTAATATGGCGCATAATAACCTGATATGCTTGCAGGAGTTGCAGTTATTGTGCAGTTCTTTGCCTGAACATAGTTTGTATATAAGAACTGTACGTTATTTTCAATCCTGAATCCGTCAAAAATCAGATACGAATTTCCGTTTGACTGCCCGGGTTTGGAGTTATAAATATAGATGCTATCCAATTCCGGGGCGTTACCAGTAACTGCTTTATATGTAATCCAAGCAGTGTTGTTGATAACACTGTTGCCAGTATCTCTTGCATCCCAAGAGTAAGTACCATAATTCCCATTGTAGAAATAGACTGTATCACCACTATTCACGTTGGGGTCTTTTGTATTCGAATCGTAAGCTCGTGCCAGTGTCTTCCACGGCTTTGCCTCGTTACCATCATAAGTATCATTGCCGTTTGTGGCATCGACATAGTAAGTTGCTGCGGCTGCCGTGTTAGTCAGTTGTGCGAAACACAAGACCAAAGACCAAAAACCGAGGGCACAAGTTTTGAATCCCGTTGATTGCGCTCTGGACAAAACTGTATTATCTGTGGCTGCCATAATCAATCGTTCCAAGTATATAATTCAGGCACTATAATAAATTCTAAGAATCGAAGACAACTATACCAAATATTGCGAACAACATCTATAGCCACATCAGTAATATCATCGAGTGTTTTATTAATATGGGCGGATTTTGCCATGATTTACCCCTTATTAACTGGGAATAACAAGGTTTTTGAGGTTTTTGGGGCCCAAAGCATAGGACGACAGAGAATTTGATATGGTTTGAGTGCTGGCCAATCAGAATCGGCAGAATCAGCAGAATCGGCATTATTATAAGACCATATCGTTGGGAGTAACAAATTCTTACTTTTTGCCAAAATTTGCCTTGAAAAAGCATACATGTGAAGGATATAATCAGACGAATTATATATGTCTATCTCGCGGAGGGGTAGCGTAAATGACCCTGTTTTTAGGGCTTAGAAGTGATTTTCTTATAGTATTTGGAGTACTACTTTGGAATTATTCTATTTGAGTTATATATTTCATAACAGGCAGGTTCGCAAACCAGTGAAAGGTTTAAGGCAGGGGCATTGTGGCGCCGGCAAAACGGAGTTAAGGTTTGTTTGGATTCTGGCTGTTTTGCTGTTGGTGTTGGCCGGCATAGCATATCGTTTTTACGCACACAGATTAAGGCTCTCCGGAAACGAACCTATTAAACTTCCGGTTCCTCTAAGTGCTTTTCCCACAAGTATCGGCGACTGGGTTGGCAGTGAACTGACCATTCCCACTACTACGCGGGAGTATATGGAAAAGAATTTCGCCGATGATTTTTTCAGTCGAAGATACGTTAATTCTGCCGAAAAGATATGGGTGGATGTTTACGTGGTTTATTGCTCGACCCAACCTGGCGGGATACTCGGACATCGGCCCGGCGTGTGTTATCCAGCGCACGGCTGGTTTAATGAAAGTACCGAAGAATCGCAATTTACCTCGCAATACGGCAAAAAAATAGGGTGTCTGTTGCATAGATTCCGCAAGCCGGCACCTGCAGTCGAGGACATTGTGGTCTTGAGTTTCTATGTTTGCAACGGTCGAACTACAGCGAAAGAAAGTGATTTTTCCAGCGTGTTTGGCCGCAAAGCAAATACCGCCAAAGACCCGAGTCGATACGTGGCTCAGGTTCAGATAAGTTCTGTCCAGGAAAGTTCGGTCAGAAAGGCCGCTCAGGAGATAACTGACTCTGTGCTGAACTTTTTGCCTGGCGAGAATAGCAAAAAGGCAGAGAAATATGCTCATCCTGTCAGTGATAACGTGGGAAGCACCAAATAACAGGGACGCTTCGAGCAGTAGATAACGGAGTAAGATTTTGTGCCAAAAGAGATTACGTTGGTTTTATCAATGTAACCCACAGGGACGGAGTGTGCCGAGAAGAAACTTCATTGTAACGAACGTTTTTGGTATCCGTGTAAATTACATTTCATGCGGTGATAGTGGCATTATGGGAAAACCGAGAGCGCCTTATTTTCATGCTTACTGATGTGTTATGGTGCCTCCGGGCATTGATCAATGTTGCATATCACAGTTTTCAATCCTTAAGCTGGAAGAAGTAAACCCACGTTTTGTGGACTATACTTATGGTACGGCGGTTTTTTGCTTTTTAAGCATTTTTGCAAAAGTTATGTTGGCAGTTTCTATACGTGATAGAAATAAGCTGATATCTTTATCGAAAAGAGTAGATTGTCGTATAATAGAATTGTTCAATTAAGGTAACTTTCAATCGCTGACTCGTATAGATTAACGAACATAGATCGCCTTCGCGTTTTAGCAGCGTTTGGTATTGTCTGGTTTCATACAGAAAATGCTAAGGGTACATCTATTGGTTACGCGGGGCTCCCAATGTTTATTATTATTTTCTGTGCGCTTTGTTCGCGAAAAATGTGCCCAGAAACTGTAACGACTTTAGCTGTTAGCAAAGCACGCCGTCTCCTGGTGCCATGGCTGTTTTGGTCAATAATATTTTTTGGTGTTGACTTGCTGAAGATGGAGATTCAGAATCGAGAGTTTTCTAAAACCTTTAAAGGTTATATGCTAATTACCGGTCCAAGCACGCATTTATGGTTCTTACCGTATGCGTTCGTTGCGGCCTTAATTCTAAATCTGTTGCAGCGTCGGGTGAACCACATACGTTCAAGTATTGACATTCTGTTCTCAGGAATATGTGGGATTATACTTATATCGGGCTGCTCGGTTTTATTGCAATCAACCCAAATCCCGACTCCGTTTCGTCAATGGGTGTTTGGGCTCCCTGCAGTAATGCTGGGATTCTGCATTGGGCGAGTTTACGCGAAAATATCAAGGCGGACCCAATGGATATTCTATTGTCTAATCGCCTGTAATGTAGTTATTATATGTTTATTACTAACATATCTTGGTTATGGTCGTCTATCTGTCCCATATGGGATTGCTACAGCTCTTGTCTGTGCGGGGTTCATTTGGGAAGGCAAAACCGACCCAATTTCGCAGAAGTGCGCTTTGTTAACTTACGGCATCTACTTAATGCACCCTCTTATAGGATATGTGTTGCGTTATGGAGTAGTGTACGAAGCTAACCCCTGGCTGATTATGGTTGCCGTTTTCCTGCTGTCTTGTGTCGTGACCTGGGTTTTCAAACAAACACCACTTAAGCGGTTCGTATAAGCTTCAAATGCGGGCACCTTCTTCGGGAAAAAACACCAAGGCAGAGATCAAGGGCGTACACGTAAAAACGCGATTCAGGTTGTCTTGACCGCATTATTAAGGTAATACCCGGAAAGATATACAGCAATGAATGTCTTAGTCATAATTCCATATAAAGGATATTTCAGTAATTTTTCAAGCTATTTACCCGGCTGTCTAAATGGAAGGAAAGATATACAAAAAGCGACGGTTGCAACCGTGATGCCTCCTTATTATTCCTGCTATTCCAAGACAATGAAGCTTCTTAATAAGAGGCAGCTTATTATGGTTATGTTTTTCGACTTCTTTTACTTTGCTTATCGTTTTGTTATCAGAAGAAGACAAAAATATGACGTAATATTATTAGCCAGCCATGTGATTGCGATTCCATTTTTATTTCTTGTTAGAATCCTTCCGTTTGTAAACGCAAGGAAAAACGTTATTGTCATGTCCTTTTTTCTTCACGGCTTAGGCGAAAAGAAGTTTGTACAAAAAGTTTTACGTTTTTTGCTCGGCAACAGAAAGGTTATTTTGATAGTCCAAAGCGACTATGAGGCGGAATACTATTCGCAATTGATGGGTAAAGACAGGGTTGTTCGTTTTCCGTTTTGTCAACACGAGGTATCGGTATCAGAGGAGTCAGGTAAAGGCGAGACGTACATTTTTGCCGGCGGCTATACTAACAGGGATTACGAATGCCTGTTCGAAGCGGCCCGAAAGGTTAACTATAATTTCGTTGTTATATGTTCCAGATTAAACCAGATAGAAATGGCCCAAAAGCCATCCAATGTGAAAATTCTAAGAGAGACAAGCCCAAGTGAATTCCATGGTTATTTGAAGAACTCTAAAATAGTAATCATACCTTTGAAGGAAAAGACCGGTTCTTCAGGACAAATGGTTGCCCTCGCTGCCATGCTTTTCAAAAAACCCGTAATCTATACGAATATAGATTCGGTTTCTCAGTATTTTGATGAAGGCGTATCCGGCATTTCTTACGAAATAAATAATGCGGAAGATCTGGCTGACAAAATACGTTATTTTTTATCTGAACCGCAGTTGCAGGATAAATTAGGTGACAACGCATACAAGGCGTATTGTGAAAAGTACCACATATCCAACTACTGTAAATTTATGGCAGAATTGATGCTTAAATAATCTCTGCTTATATGAACAACAGAATAAGGATATAGAGACGACGGCTTAAAAGTATTACGCATTGGGTGGTCATAAAAGAGCGTATAATATTGGCAGATAACGAAGTTTAAAGGCCCTCCCTTGGCTTTCCGATGCAACAACGCAGTTATCGGCACGAGAAGACACCTTAATCTCTTATGGAAACAATAACTTTATGTGTGGGTTTAATAGCCGCTGCGATAGTATTGTTTATTCCGTTGCGATACGGTTTGTTAGTATATCTTATTGCTCTGCTGTACTATCCTCCTTATCTTCGCATAATAGTGTTTGGGCTTACTATTTCAGTTGGCAGATTCGTAGCAGCAGTGTTGCTCATACGATGTCTGCTGGATAGTAAACTTAGACGGGAATTCAAATGGACAAAACTCGACACACTGGTAGTTATCGCCGATGCGGTGTATATACTTGTTCTGAGTTTTGCTGTTGGAGATATTCCTGCTGCCCTCAAGTACAGATCCGGTTCAATGATGGAAACAACATTCGCGTATTTTTCGGCGCGACTTATCGTCAATAACAGAGCAGTTCTCATTAATTTCGTCAAAGCAGCGGCCATTATTCTGGTAGTTATGGCTTTCCTTGGGGCTTTTGAGTCCGTGACGACCGTAAGTCCTTACAAAGGATTAATGACGCATCGTTTTTATGCCGAGCGTGCTCTTGGGGCCTCTAAATTCGCAAGCCAGGAAGTAATCGTAGGTCATGGACTTGAATCTCGTTTCGGTTTATTCCGTGCGCAAGGTCCTCAGCCACATCCAATCGTATTTGGCGCGAGTTTTGCGGTGTTTGTACCGCTCGTATGGAAACTCTTTTATCACACGCGGTGGAGACGCTTGCGCATACCTATCTGCGGAGCAATAATTGTTGGCGGAGCATCAAGTCTGTCCAGCACTCCATTTACGGGGCTTTTGGTTGCAACAGGAGGTCTGTTATTTGAACGATTTAAGCAATGGGCGAAACCCCTGCTCGTGCTTGTGATTTTGTTTCTTATTTTCTTGGAATTATACTCTGAAAAGCGTCATTTTTACTACATGCTATTTGCCAAGATGTCCGTTATGGGAGGCGCAGGGTTTGACAGGGGACGCCTGGTCGATGCAGCGGTAAAGCATCTGCCGGAATATTGGTTAACGGGCTATGGTTTTAATGACCCTGGCTGGGGACCCGAAGTAGGCGGGTCGGATTATACCGATCCTTGTATCAATTATATTTATTTAACAATTATGTATGGCATTTTCGGGTTGCTGGCGTATCTGGCAATCATTTTTAACCTGCTCTTTTCCCTTTTGCGCAAATATAGATGGTCGGTAGAAATTCTCGACCGCAATATTTGCTGGGCGCTAATTGTAAGCATTGCGGTTATTTTTGCCATTGACCTTGGGGTGGTGCCGTTTGGGGCTTTGCCGTCCTTGAACAGCATCATTTTGGGAATTGGCGGGTCAGTAATCTCTTTGGGATTCAACAGTCGATACGCCGCCGCTGAGGTTCCCCGCACCTTATTAATCGCAAACCATATATGACGTTAGAAAAAGTTTCATTTGTAAGCAGGGTGCATCTATCAGACGTAGACAGGGCGAAAGGTCTGGCCATTTTTCTGGTTGTTTTAGGGCATGTCTTCATTAACAAAGTGCCGGCCGGGCAGGAATGGTACGTTTCGCTGAACCATGTGATATATAAGTTTCACATGTCATTTTTTATGTTTATAACAGGGCTGCTGATGCGCTACACATACCCTCGCATTAATACCATCAGCGACTATTTGGCTTATGTAAAAAAGAAGTTTATCAGATTTATTCCTGCATATCTTCTCTTTGCCGTAGTCGTCTGGCTCGGCAAGTATCTGTTTGCCATGTTTGCCGATGTCGAACGGCCGGTGACGGGTATGAACGACTTTCTCAACGTTCTCATTCGGCCGAGATACAGTCATTGTGGAAGCTTGTGGTACATATACGTGTGCTTCATCTTTTTTATGATTATTCCTGTTATGCTTAAGCTTGTGAAGCAGAGAATCGAGTTCCTGCTCATTTTTGCGCTGGCGCTGTATTTTGTACCGAGAACTCCGTATTTTGCCCTGGAGCAGGTTTTCGAGTATATGTTCGTTTTCCTTTTGGGCGGCTATGCCGCTTGTCACCTGCGCGAATATACGGGAATGATAGACAGGTATTCCTGTTTATTCCTGGCAGCTTTTATAGTGGCGCTGGTTCTTGCATTTCTGTTTGGTATTCCAAAGTTGGCGTTGGGATTGCTTAGTCTGCCGGCCTTGCATTCACTTGTTCGCTGGAGGATTTTTGAAAAGTCGTTTTTGCTGACGATATTCGGGAAATATACCTTTCCAATTTATCTGATGAATACGATGGCAATTGGTGTACCCAGTGTGATTACGCGGAAGTATGAGTTATGGGATGGGCCTGCTTCTTTTATTGTTTTCCCGGTGCTGTTGGTGAGCGGACTTGCTTTACCTATTCTGGCACAGAAACTTTTCATCTCAAGGGTTCCCGGTCTTAGAAGCATTATCAGGTGAACCGGGAAGCAGATATTATTTGAATGTAATGGAAGCCATAAAAACATCATTTTCGGGATTGGTAGCTCGTTTAGGTGGAGGTACTCTAAAAGCCAGGTGCGCGCGCAGCAGCGTTATTTTGGGAGTCGGAGTTTTTTCCGCCAAGTTTCTTGGATTCGCAAGCAAGGTTATCCTGGCTCGCTTGCTGGTACCCCAAGAGATGGGACTGATGGTAATGATACTGAGCCTGACAGCGTTGTTTGATGTGCTTACAGAAATAGGCGTAAAACAATCGGTTATTCAGCACGAAAATGGCGCTGACGCCGAATATCTCAATATGGCATGGTGGTTTCAAAGCCTGCGAGCAGTAGGCCTGTATATGATTGCATTTATCTTGGCGCCCTGGCTCTGCGAGTTTTATTTCCGTAGCAAACCAGAAGTGCTTACACGTTATTCAATGGGAGAAATAACAAACCTGGTTCGAGTGGCTTTCCTTACCATATTTTTTAACGGGTTCGTCAGTCCGAAGGCATATGTTCTGGAAAAAACGTTTAGATTTGGCAAAGCGGTTTTAATAACGCAGGGAAGTTTCTTTTTGGGGTATGTCGTTATCATAGTGTTGGCTTTTATGATAAGAAACGTGTGGGCTATCGTGATAGGATTTGCCTCGACAGGATTAATCAAATGCGCTTTGTCGCATGCGATTTGCCCGTTCAGACCGAAATTTGCTTATCACAGAGAAAGTTTTCAGGGGTTATACCGTTTCGCAAGGGGAATGTTCGGTCTGCCAATACTTGCATATATTGCGTTCAATATAGATGTTCTGGTCGCAGGCAAAATGGTTTCAACCTATTTAGTTGGTCTGTACGGCATGGCTTTGACCCTTGCAATCTCACCCTGGGATTTTTTTACCGGGATAATAAGCCCTGTTCTATTGCCGGCTTTTTCTGAAAAACAGGGCGACAAAGCAGCTCTCTGCAAAGGTGCCTTGAAAATTACTAAATATACGGGATTATTTGTGATTCCTCCGATGGCGCTGGCTCTGATTTGCGGCAGCACAATATTGACTATTTATGGCGAGGAATATTCAGCAGTTGCAGTCCCATTTGGTCTGTTGTGTGTTTACGTTGTGCTTCTTATACAGGGGACTACATTTACCAGTTTGTTTTTCGGTATAGGGCAACCCGGCAAAAACAGGGCTTTTGCAATGGTTCGCTGTTTAGTATTAATATTGCTCATATATCCGGGAATCAGATTTTTCGGGCTTACTGGCGCCGCAGCAGTGATATTGCTGGCAAGTTTTATTGCGATAAGTATGCAGCTTGCTGTGATACGTAAGGCGATTGGATTGAATATCTTCGATTATGTAATCTCATGGTTGCCCGGTATAATCATGGCAATTCCTGTATTAATAATTGTTGTGGTCGTTAGAGATATCCATCCTCAATATCCAATAGCGCATTTGGCCGTCGGGGCGATGTCCTGTATTGTTGTTTGTCTGTCCGGCCTATTTTTGCTTAGACATTTTGAAAGGCAAAGCCGGCATTTGCCAGGAAGTGCTGTATCAGCAGGGTTTGCAGGCAAGGAGGATACACAAAGTGCCTGAAGACTCATTTGCTGTTCATAAATCAGTCAGGATAGGTTTGCTTGGGGCGGCATTCGATACGGGTAACATGGGCGTTAGTGCGCTTGCTGAATCTGCGACTAAGTGCATCCTTTATCGGTGGCCCGAGGCGGAAATAACATTGCTGGACAGCGGCTGCGTAGTGGGGGAAGAACAGTTGAGAATAGGTGATAATGCCCTGTGTATAAAAAAACTGCCTATTCGCTTTTGCAGGAATGTATTTCTTGCGAATCATTTTATTGTGCTTTGTTTCTATGCGTTTCTATTCAAGTTATTTAACGGGGAGAGATTCAAGCGTTTTTGTGCCCGACGAAACGCAAGTCTCAGAGATATAATGCAAATAGATTTTGTCGCTGATATCGCCGGCGGCGACAGCTTCAGTGACATATATGGTATGCACAGGTTTGTGCTTGGTTTTCTGCGTAAATGGCTTGTTATGCTGTTCAACAAGGATTTGATAATGCTGCCTCAGACCTATGGGCCGTTCAAGCGATCTTTGGCCAGAGTTATGGCAAGATATATTCTCAAGCGTGCTAAATTGATTTATTCGAGAGACAGGGCAGGAGTAGAGTATGTGAACTCGTTGCTCAATAATCGCGGGAACGGGAAAGTCAGGTTTGTCCCCGATGTAGCGTTTGTCCTGGATGCCCGAAGGCCTGAACATATTGACATCGAACCATCGGCGGACTTGCGGGCGCAGGGCTCGATTGTGGTTGGCCTGAATATCAGCGGGCTTTTGTTTAATGGCGGCTATAGTCGTAATAACATGTTTGGCCTGAGAAGCGACTACCGCGAATTGATATACGCTGTTATTGAGATGTTCCTAAAGCGTCAGAAGGTGTCCGTTTTGCTGGTTTCGCATGTGTTTCCGCCCGCGAATAATACAGTGGAAAGTGATTCCGAAGCGTGTTTTAAGATGTATGAGTGCTTCAGGAAGACATACCCAGGCAAAATATTTATGGTGAAAGGCGAGTACGACCAGAGCGAAATAAAGTACATAATAGGTTTATCCGACTTTTTTATTGGCTCACGGATGCATGCCTGTATCGCAGCTATTTCCCAGGGTATCCCCGCGGTAGGAATTGCATATAGCGGGAAGTTTTACGGTGTTTTTGAAGGTATTGGGGTGGCTGATTGTGTTGTTGATGCGGGAAATTATGATAAAAAGCAGGTGCTTGAAAAAGTTGAGTCTATTTTTGAACGGAAGGATAAAATCCGGGAAAACCTGAATTATGCTATGCCGCAGGTTAAAGAATGTGTATCGGGGATATTTGCGGGGCGGGATGAGTTTTCCACTTCTTAGACGCTTGCAGGCAAGATAAGAGTAGATTGGATAGGGCTCGGGTAAAAGCACATTAAATTATGCACGCATGTTAACTGGTGAAATCATAAAAAACCAAAAAATAACACCTTCGATTGTCTGCTTTGCCGGCTGTGACTGGTGGTACCACAACAGGGGCTTATTTGTCCCACAGGTGATGACCAGGGTGGCAAAGCATACAAAGGTATTGTTCGTAAATTCTCTGGGGATGCGGGTACCAAATCTCAAAAGCGACCGGCTCGCTCTGCGCAAGATATTCCGCAAAATCTGCAGCTTCGCCCGTTTTTTGCGAAAGGACAGGATTAGCGGTATGTATGTTATGAGTCCCATCTCGCTGCCTTTCTGGGGCAGTACGCTGGGACGCGTGATCAATACGTACTCCATATTGCTCCAGGTCAAGATAGCCATGTTAATTCTTGGCATTAAGAATCCCATATTTTACATAGGATGTCCGCCGGCATGGGAAGTTGTAAAAAAAATGAAACATAATTACCTTATCTATGAGCGAACAGACCTTTTTGAGGAAATGCCGGGGATTGACAAACCTTATATCGCCTCTCTTGACAACGACCTGACACGTCTGTCCAATCTGGTCCTGTATGTTGACGATGCTATGTTCAACGACGGCGCCAGGCAGAATCCGAATTCGCTTCTAATTGGCCATGGTGTTGATTTTTCGTTTTTTGCAGATGCCGAAAAATCAGGTTATATACCCGAGGACATCGCTAAAATCCCAAAACCGATAATCGGCTATTTTGGCGACATTTGTGATAAGACCTTTGATTTCGACCTGTTGCGGCACCTGGCGGCAAATCTTCAGGATATGTCATTTGTTCTTATTGGGCCATTGTCGTCGGATGTAGAGAGTCTGAGAAAATTTAACAACGTCTATATTCTTGGACAGAAACCATATGAGGACATCCCGCATTACGGCAAGGTATTTGATGTCTCGATACTGCCTTGGAAAAAGAACAAATGGGTTGTGCACTCCTATCCTGTCAAGATAAAAGAATATCTGGCGATGGGCAATCCGTTCGTTTCAGTGGATATTCCGGCGGTAAGGTCTTTCGACAAGGTAACCTATGTAGCCGCCGATTACGATGATTTTGTGTCCAAGGTGCGCCAGGCGGTAAAAGACAAGGACCTGCAAAACAGGCAAAAACGAAAAGAGAGCGTAAGGAATGAGACCTGGGACAGCAAGGTTGAACAAATACTCGAATTTATTGACAAATCAGATTATTGGAGACATATATCGAGAACAAAACAATAACAACAGGTTTAACTCATACTTTCCGGACCAACTCTAAGCCGTTTGCAGGGAGAATACGCATATTGACGCGCCTGCTGCGTTTTGCATTAGTATCACTGAGGCGCGGGCATTTCGATTTTCTCGCTAATGCGGTGAGTTCCATTCTTGATTTATTTTGCGCAACAGCCAAAGACGCTTTTTGGGGGCGCAGCGTAGTTCATTGTAATATATGCGGCTGGACGGGCAATTCGTTTTATCGCCACACAGGTCCCGGGTATGACGAAAAGAATTCTCTTTGCCCAGGATGCTTGTGTCAGGACCGGCACAGGGCACTGCTTGTGATTCTCGAAAAATGCACAGATTATTTCTCGCCGGGCAAAAAAATCGTGGAGGTTGCGCCGGAACGGAATCTTGAAACGCTGTATATAAATCAGGGATTGGACTATACGAGTTTCGATATCAAACGCCGTGCGATGGAACAGGGTGATGTTACTCGTATGCGTTATTTGGACAATTCCATTGATTATTTTCTTTGCCTTCACGTGCTTGAGCATGTTCCGGGAGAAAAAGAGGCTTTACGTGAAATACATCGCGTGCTGAAGCCAGATGGCTGTGCCGTTGTTCAGGTGCCGGTCGATTGGAATCTGCCGCAAAGTTACGAGTATCCCATGGCCGACCCCAGAGACACCTTTCATGTGCGTCGCTACGGAAGAGATTTCATAAAAAGGATTACCCTGCCAGGATTTGAAGTTGTCTCTAAAAGCATAAATGATTTTTTGAGCAATGAAGACATAAACCGTTTCGGATGTTCCAGAGAGCCGGTGTTTTTTCTTAAAAAGGTATCAGCGGCCTAACGCTGAAATTGTATGGACTTGTCAATTATCATAGTGAGTTATAACACCCGTCAGCTTACTTTGGGGTGCTTGAGGTCTATTTTTGAACAGACGTCGGATATTGATTATGAGGTTATTGTAGTTGATAACGCTTCGAGCGACGATTCGGCCAATGCAATCGCCGGGCATTTTTCTCAGGTGCAGTTGATAGCTTCCAAAGAAAACCAGGGTTTTGCACAGGCCAATAATCTGGCGGCACAAAGCACCAAAGGTGATTATCTGCTTCTGCTTAATCCGGATACCGTGGTCCTTAATCGAGCGATTGAAAAATTGCTCTCGTTTGCACGTTTGCATCCCGAGGCGGGAATTTATGGAGGACGTACGATTCTTCCGGATGGGTCCATAAGTTCCAAATGCTGTTTCGGCAAAATGACTGCCTGGAGCTTATTCTGTCGGACATTTGGTTTTTCCATGATATTCAAAAAAAAGGCCTTGTTTGATCCCGAATCATACGGTTCCTGGTCATATAATACCATCAAGCAGGTAGATATTATTACTGGCTGTTTTCTTATGGTGAGACGTGACTTGTGGGAGCAACTGGGCGGCTTCAACCCTGTATTTTTTATGTATGGCGAAGAAGTTGACTTTTGCTTGCGAGCGAGAAACCTCGGCTACAGGCCTCTTTTTACTCCCGATGCTGAGATAATCCACTACGAACGAGCCTCCGAACCTGACAAAGAGAATAGGCTTATAAAAATACTTTGCTCTCAAAGTACTATCATTCGAGAGCATTGGCATGGGTATAAGAGGTTGTGGGGTTTAGCTATGCTTCTTACCTGGGTAAGAGTGAAATCTGTTGTATTCGCTGTTCTCGGCAGGGTTAATTCTGCACAATTTAATTCACAGGCCATTGTATGGAACAACCTGTGGAAACGGAGAAAAGAGTGGTTAAAGGGCTGGGAGGCAGTGAGGCAGCCGTGAATATCTTCTGGTATTATCGTCGTCTGACGGCTATGGGGTACGGGGAAATTGTCTGGCGTATCAGACGTCTTCTGTGGCAGATTGTCGCTCGCTTTTTGCACAGACGATGGGAACGGCAATATTATAGTTCTGCGGATTCACACATGGTGCCGGACGCAATCGATAAAATCAGGTTCTATGGCTTGTCAGATATAAAACCTGAGAGTGTTCCGCAAGACTGGGCTAAAAGCACCATTGCCGCAGCCGATGAGTTGTTACAGCATCGTTACGATTGTTTCGCTCTGTACCGGCTCGACCTGGGCAAGGAAATCAACTGGAATCATGAATATAAAAGGAACATAGATACACCTTTACTATTTGGTCCTTGGATGGATTACCGCGATAATCATTCCTATGGCGATTTCAAGTATTTCTGGGAATTGCCGCGACTTCAGCACCTTATAACTTTGGCGAAGGCGTATTATCTGACAGGATCGGAGAAATACGCGAAAGAAACAGCCAATCAAATTAAAACTTTCATAGAGCAATCGCTGTATCTTCTGGGTGTCAACTGGATAATGCCGATGGAAGCAAGCATCCGGCTGGTTTCTGTAAGCTGGGTAACACTTTTTTTAAAAGATTATCTGAAACAAAATGCTCAGGCCTGCGATCTTATAGGACAACTCGTACAAAACCATGTGGATTATGTGGCAAGGAACTATGCAGCATACTCATCGGCGAATAATCATCTTATTGCAGAGGCCGCCGGTGTTTTTATAGCCGCTATTTGTTTCGGCAATCTCAAGGGAATACGCAATCACAGAGACAAGGCCTACCGGATTTTATGCGAAGAGATTATTCACCAAAATTATGAAGACGGCGTTAATAAAGAACAAGCCGTTCACTATCAGATTTTCGCCTTTAATTTCCTGCTTTTGGCCGGGCTTTTGGGTAGAGCTAATGGCATCGAATTCCCTGACCAATACTGGAAGATGCTGGAGAAAAATGCTGGTTTTTTCGCAGCAATTGCTGACGATAATTGTCTGTTGCCTGAAATAGGCGACAGCGACGACGGCAAGGCGGTACTGCTTTCGGAAACGGATAGTAATCCTGTTAGGTCAATTCTGGCGACATCGTCGGTCTTATTCAACAGGGCTGATTTCAAAGTCAGGGCAGGATACTTCGACGAAACATCCTTTTGGCTGCTGGGCAGGGATGGGCAGAAGAAATTCGACGATATAAAGAATCGGTCAGCAATAGCGGACCAACCGGCAAAGTTTGAGCAGGGTGGCTATTATGTACTTACCGGAGGAAACTCAGCTAAGGTAAAAATCGTGTTTGACTGTGGGCCTCTTGGCTTTGGGACCATAGCGGCGCATGGCCACGCCGACAGTTTGAGTTTTACTCTTAGCGCATACAATCGGCCATTCTTCATTGACCCAGGGACTTATACATATATTGCCGCAGACCTGTTTCGCAACTATTTCCGCAGCACTGCAGCGCACAATACGGTGGTCATCGACTCTAAGAACCAGTCGGAAATTGCGGGTCCATTTCTGTGGGCGACTAAAGCCAACTCATTCATCCAGGAATGGCAGGACAATGATGCCTTTGCGAAAATTATTGGCTGGCACGACGGCTACCGCCGCCTAAGCGACCCCGTGACACACAGACGCGGTATAGAGTTTGACAAAAACAATGCCGTTATAGTCATAAGAGATTTTATAGAGTCCAGGACATCACATACGGTGGAGCAATTTTTTCATCTGTCACCCGAATGTGTCGTAAATCAATTGGACGTAAACAGATTCAGAATAATCAACGGTGACGCGGCTATTGAGTTTTTGACCGATGAGCAGGTCAGCGTGAAGACAAAGCGTGCAGAAGAGGATATCATTAGCGGCTGGGCAAGTCATTCCTACGATAGGAAAGAACCCACAACGACAATAGCATGCCGAACCGCCTGTACCGGTAACCAATGCTTGACGACCCGAATAATTCTCTCAACGCGGAGTTAAAATGCCAAATACATCGCAGCCAGATTATTCAATGACAATAACTAGTTTGACAGAGTCGATTTGCGCGATTGCCAAGGCGGGGCTTTGGAAATGCTATAGAGGCCAACAAATACCGTACACACTTGTTGGTGACGGCGAGGGAGATGTAAAACCAGCGGGCAACAGTATCAGGTATGCATTGATAAGCCAGATTGGTATATCAAGGTGGTTGCGTAGCCAGTCGGACGACAGGGCATCATTACCGGATCTTTGGCCGAGAATATTGGCTGGTGTAGATGGCATTACTCACGTCGGCGATTTTGGACTTTTGTTGTGGGCCGCGGCCGAAAGCGGCAGAGATGATTGCAGCAAGTTTGCCGGCATGCTTGTGCAGCACTGGCCTGACGGGCAGCAAACGTGTAATGCGGTTGAACTTGGCTGGATTGTACAGTCATTGGTTCGCCTGAGTGAAGTTGCGGGTCTAAACTCAGACGTTAGTGAAGTACTCAAAGCCGCCCGCAAAAAACTACTTGCGTTGTATAACCCTTCCAGCCGATTGTTTGCAAGGCACAATAGACCTGGCTTGACAGAACTGTTATCCCGCCGGGTCGCCTGCTTTGCCGACCAGGTTTATCCGATAGTCGCTTTAGCTAATTACGGGCGAAATTTTAATGATACAGAGAGCATCGATGCTGCTGTTGCAGCTGCTGATACTATTTGCCGGCTGCAGGGACCAATGGGGCAGTGGTGGTGGCATTATGACGTGCAAACCGGCAGGATAGCCGAGGAGTATCCTGTTTTTTCTGTTCACCAGCACGGGATGGCGCCTATGGCTCTGCTGACCGTCGACCAAACCGCAGGCACAGACCACTCTAAGTATATCGAAGCCGGCCTGATGTGGCTTACAGGGCAAAATGAATTGAATCTGACTATGATGCAGCCGGCACAGGGAGTGATATGGCGAGATATTCAGCGGAGAGAAATCTGCAAGATGTTCAGATTTGTGCGCGACGGCATGGCGTTACTGGGGTTGGATTCAATTCACCGCCTTGCAGGAAAACAGTGGTTTGGTTATGTCGTTAATGATGAATGTCGCCCTTATGAGCTCGGATGGATTCTTTACGCATGGGCGTTAAAAAAGGCACGCTGCAATGATTAGTGTCTGCTCAAACCAATCCTTACCTTGTTGGAATTAATGATGGGAACCGCAAACAGCCAAATCTCAAAGAAGCAGGCCGGACGAGTTGATATTCTCGGCGTTGCGATAGACAAAATGACGATGCGGGACGTCATTGAGACAGCCGAAGAATACATATCGTCTCGCAGGCAGCTTCTTTTGGGAGTGGTTAACGTTGCCAAGGTCGTCAATATTCGAAAGGACGAACGTCTTCGGCAAAGCATAGAGCAGGCCGACATCGTTTTGGCTGACGGCGCCCCGCTGGTTTGGCTTTCCCGTCTCCTCGGCAGACCGTTGCCCGGCAGAGTGGCTGGAATAGATATTATGGTTGAGCTGCTCAAAGCGGCTGACAAAAAGCATTGGCGTGTTTATTTTCTGGGTGCCAGACCTGAGGCGTTGTCTCGGCTTATCGAAGTCGTAAAAAAAGATTTTCCCGGCGTGCTTATTGCCGGATATCGAGACGGTTACTTCACAGAGGCGCAGGAAGAAGCAGTGGCCAAAAGTATAAGGGACAGCAATGCTGATATACTTTTTGTCGGGATTAGTCCCCCCAAGAAAGAGATTTTTTTAAGCAAATGGCATCAGTATTTGGATATCCGAGTTTGCCACGGGGTAGGCGGCAGTTTCGATGTTTTGGCCGGCATCACGAAAAGAGCGCCGCTGTGGATGCAGAAATCCGGGCTGGAATGGTTCTATAGACTTCTCCAGGAACCGCGACGGATGTGGAAGCGGTATCTTGTTACCAATACCGTGTTTATACTGCTTGGGGTTGGTGCGGTCATACGAGCCAGATTATGCGGCTTGCGTGGCGAGTCAAAGATTGATATTTCCTGAGAGACGTGCAATGGACATACACGGAATAGCTGTAGACAATATTCGCATCATCATTCTTGCGGCGGGTCGTGACTTTGGGCGTTGTCCAATTGCGTCGCGGGTGCCAGCGGCGTTGTGGCCGGTGGCAGGGGAATCTGCCTTGGAACATCTGTTACTGCATTTGGCCGGTCAGGGGATAAGGCACGTAACAATCTGCTCATACGGTGACAGTTCGTTGCTAAAAAAAGCAATTGATATTGAAACCATCAGGACGTTAGATGTGCGTTTTAGAGATGAACCGCTTCCGGTAGGCACCGCAGGGTCTATTCGCGATGCCGTAGATGATAAGGAACACAAACTGACCCTGGTATTGCCTGCTGCTATGATACATCCTCCCGATGTCGGTTTATTGATAAAGGCCCACCTGGAGCAAGAATCGGATTTGACTGTGTTGTTCAATCCGAGGTCGGGAAATGACGAGACAAGGGGCGAGGCGGCCAGTATCTATGTCTGCAACCCGTCTGTGTTGGGATGTATCCCGGCGGAGGGTTATTACGATGTCAAAGAGAGCTTGATTCCGGAAATGATTCGACTCGGCAAGCGTGTGCGATATGCCATGCTGCCATATAGCGTCGGGAATTTCCATAGAAGACAAAGATACCTCAATGCTGTTTGCGACTACCTTGGAAACGCCACGGAAGCTGATATTGGTTTAAAAATGACAGAGCGAAATGACAATCACGTTATCTGGAAGGGTTCAGGGGTGACTGTCGAATCAGGGGCGCGGATTTATGGGCGGGTTGCTCTTCTCGATGGTGTTCACATCGAAGCGGGTGCTGTGATTTTCGGGCCGACTATCCTCGGACGCAATGTCAGCATCGGCAGGGACAGCGTCGTGGTCAACAGTGTCCTTTGGGATGGTTCGCAGGTAGGCGAGAATTGCGAAGTTCAACGATGTGTAATCGACTACCATGCACTGGTGCCCAGTAACAGTATTGCAGTGGGAAAATCTATTGTATCTGAGCCAAAAGGAAAGCTGGGAAACCTCATCGGCAGACTTTCAAAGATGGTGGAGAACGGGGCTGCTATATTGCAGCTGCGACCGAAACAGGTGTGTGGTAATCTGAATGTGAAACAGCCGAATCGAAGGCAACAACAGGAACGAGACATTCTGCCGTGGTTGGCGACAGGGTTTGTATTCCTTGCTTTCTTGTGGTCTTACTGGCCTGGGATTGTGGACCTGTGGAATACATGGCAGAGGAGTGATGAGTATTCCTCCGGTCTTTTGGTTCCTTTTCTTGCTGCTTACATCTTGTGGTCGAGACGCCGGCAGATAATAGGAGTTCGGATACAGCCATCCTTGTGGGGCCTGCCGGCGATTGTAGGAGCTCAGGCGGTAAGATTCTTCGGTCTATTCTTTATGTACGGTTCCATGGAGAAATTATCGATTGTTTTAAGCATCGCTGCGCTGGTGTTGCTCTTGTTTGGGTGGGGGTTTTTCCGCAAAGTGTCTCCTATAGTGCTGTTTCTGCTCTTGATGCTGCCTTGGCCCAATCGGGTTCAAGCTGCTGTTGCGTTACCTCTGCAGCAATGGGCTACATCATCTGCGGTGTTCTGTCTGGAGGTGACGGGTTATGAGGTTGTGCACGAAGGTAATATCATTCACATCGGTAATGTTGCCGTTGCCGTAGCGGAAGCGTGTAACGGGTTAAGAATGGTCACGGCATTTTTTGTAATTGGTGGCCTTGTGGTATTGCTGGTCGAACGGACGTGGTGGGAAAAGCTGATAGTCTTTGCTTCCAGCCTGCCCATTGCTCTGCTCTGCAACACCGTGCGACTGGCAATTACCGCGATTGCTTTCACGGTACTTAAAGGTGAATACTGGGAGAAGATATTTCACGACTTTGGCGGATATGCGATGATGCCGCTGGCTCTTGCGATAATAGTTGGTGAACTTTGGTTTTTGGCCAAACTAACGACAGCCCCAAAGCAGGATAGAATAGTGGTAACCAAGGGTGCCAAATGACCGGTTGGCACAACAAATTGAGTCGGAAAGAGGACTGATACATGAATACCATAGAAAAGTACGAGGGTAATTTGGTTGAGCCCAGCCCATATGGATTCGAAATACCCCATAGCTCTGGGAGCGGGTCAACATCCGGCTTGATTGCTGCTGTTCTTCGCCGCTGGTACATTACAGTGATTGTATTTCTTGTAGTGTGCGCAATCGGAATTCCTGCAATATGGTTGTTTTTAGAACCACAGTATGATGTGACCGGCGCAATAAGAGTTGCCCCTATATTGTCGAATATCCTGACTGGAGAGGCCGATAGGGGTGAAATATCAAACTACCAAAGCTTTATGAACACTCAGGCAGATATGGTTATTAGCCCTCAGGTAGTCCAGAGAGTGGCGGATGATTTGGCGGGGAAGCATCTTACCTTTTTTGAAAACCAGATAAGTGGCATTGGCGCAAAACTTAGACGCAAGATGGAGGGGGGAAAGATAAAGCCGGACCCGGCGAATATATTAAAACAGGCGGCATACGACGGGGTAATAACATCTGAGTCGGCTCGTAATAGCGAATTGGTGAAAGTCACAATGAAGAGCGACAACCCGGGAGAAGCAAAGAAGATTGTTGATGCTTTTATTCAGGCTTATATGCTCGTCGAGGTCTCTAGTTCTCTACAGGGGCGTGACCAGACGCTGACGGTCCTTGAGAATGAGCGGAAGATTTTGGCCGATAAACTTGAAAGCCAGCGAGAGGCGATTCAGCAACTCGGGCAGGAGTATGGAAGCACTACGCTGACAGGCCGGCAAAATATGATGCTGGAACGCGTGGCTAGCTTGCTGGGCGAACAGACAAAGGTAGAAGCAAAAAGAATGGGGCTGGAAACACAGATTAAGCTACTTGAGGAGAAGAAGCCGAGTTTGCTGTCGGACGAGTTGATGAAAATGCGTGAGGAATACATAAACGCGGACATTGCCGTGCAGGAGCTGACCAGACAGATGGCGCAGTTGGAACAGGACGCGATGCTTTCCAAACTGACGATGGTGCCGGGTAATCCTATGTTGCAGCAGAAGGAGGAGTTCGTAAAGGTGTTTCAGACGCGGCTCGACGAGAAGCGGGAGGATGTAGGCAAGAAGTTCGATGAACGGATGGCCAAGCAGGTAGATAAGAGCAGTGCTGATAAGTTGACCAATGCCAAGATGGAACTTGAGCAGGCGGTAATATATGAGAACCGCCTTCGAGAGTTGCTGGCAAAGGAAGATTCGCAAACTGTGGAGCTTGGACGAAAGCAGTTGGCTATCGAGGAGATGAAAGAACAACTGGCTTCAACGAAGGAGATATACGACACTATAGGACGGCGAGTACAAGAGCTGGAAATGGAACGAAAACGTCCCGCGAGAATCTCGGTCGCCTATAACGCGGATATTTCGAACATTCGGGATAAACGAGTCAAGTTGACTATAGCGATTGTATTTGGTGCGATGGCCTGTGGAATATTCGGGGCCATTATAAGAGACAAGGCGGACCTCAGCATGCACACTCCTGACGATGTGGTTAAAAGCATTGGAATTCGAATAATCGGAACCACCACAAGTCCACAGACAGTTGAGAAAGCCCTTTTGGCAAAACAGATGGTCGAGGACTATCAGACAATTCGCGCCAACCTGGGGTTACTTGACGATGGAGGAATGCCTAAGAAACTGGCTATCACAAGCCCTGGTCCGCGAGACGGCAAAACCACTTTTGCTGTTAATCTCGCCACGAGTCTGTCGAGGTCTGGCAAGAAAGTTTTGCTGATAGACGGCGACCTGAGAAAACCTGATATCGGACGGCTGTTGAATGTTCCGAGAGATTCAAGATGTCTGCAGGACGTGCTTTTAGGAAATAAATCGGAGAAAACTGCGTATGCCGTGTCTTCGAATGGATTGTATGTGCTTGCCGCGGATTCTCAAAATTTAGCAGATCCTTACGAGTTGTTGGCTTCGTCCCGCCTGCCGGAGCAGGTAAACAATATCAGCCGGGAGTATGACCACGTCATCATTGATACCCCGCCGGTGTTGGCATTTCCTGATGCTCTTTTGTGGGCCAAGGCGGCAGGCGCCGTCATACTGACCGGTTTTGCCGACCAGACGACCTCGCCGGACCTCAAGGAAACAAAAGAAAGACTCGATGAGATAGGCGTGAGAGTATTGGGGACAGTCCTCAGCAACGTTCCGGTTGGTCATAGTTATTACCGTTATGGATATGGCTATTACGCACAGGGCGGGCGTAAAAAACGAAATGACAGAAATCCTGCCGGACAACCTTTGTTGCTGCCGACAGATAATCCTGATGAGAAACCGAATGATTCGGCTTCGTGACAGCCAACACCGTTCTGTGGATAATTTTTAGCTATGGAAATCATAAGAAATCTGATTGTTCTGCGCGATACAAGCAAACAACGGGCAAAAGATAGCGGTGACCTGCTCCGAAGTATGGTTTGCAACGAACCGTTTGGGAGTTTCGTTTTTGACTGCCTCAATGATACCGCCGGCTTTTGCAGGCACAGGGGGATAATAGCAATTCCGCAGGACTGGGCTGTTCCAGATGTTAAGGGCAGGTTGAATGTTGTTCGCTATACAGAAACCGTGCCTGTTTGTTTCAATCATGCAGGCTCTGTACGAGAAACTTCCTGGGTTGTTATTTCCAACGGGAGGTTTCTCACAGTGGTGGATAATCAGCGAATTTGTAAGATGTTAGCAGACAGTCAAGCGGATGTGATAGCAGTCGAGATAGCCCCTCAATTGCGAGCTTCTTACGAGAAAGTTCTGGCCACTTCGCAGAATGAACTCGTTGGGTTTAGGTTATTTTATGAAGATGCTGCCCAGCCCACTCCGATTCCCGATGACTGGCCTCATCATCTCTTTGTGAGAACCAGCGTGCTGAACAGGCTCTTGATGGGAAACGGTTTGCTTTTGGCTTTCGATAAGCTGCTTGATCTGTGTTATTCAAAGTCGCTCGTTGTGCACAGCGCCAATGTCGGAGGCTTTGTGCTGGACCTGGCTACAGAAAACGGTTTGCTGAAGTTAGTACAATGCAGGTTGGGTTCAAGCGCAACACTTTCTTGTCACTGTATGAACCATTCGCGAGGTAGCGACAACGGGGATGATGCCGCCGTAGCGAACAGTGCGAGGTTATTCGGCAAAATACTGCTTGGGAAAGGTGTCAATATAGGTGAAAATGCAATCATAGTTGGTCCCACGATGGTTGGCAATAATGTTAAGATTGGCAGGGATGCCGTTATAAGGGCGTCTGTTATTGGCTCTGGTGTGTCAGTTCGGGAAGGTGAACTTATAGAGGAGAGGGTTCTCACGAACTTGCCGGCTGTTCCGACCGGGCCTGCGATGAGAATGAGCAGGGCTAACGCAGACCTGATTTGGAACGACGCTCAGCATAATACAAGTCGGGGCAATTTCCGGGAATGGCCGAAATTTTCGTATGCGAGACTCGTCAAGAGGGTTCTGGATATTGTCGCGAGTGTAATTGTGCTGGTTTTGTTTGCTCCTGTCATGCCGATAATCATGCTGGTCATAAAGCTGACCTCTCCCGGACCGGTATTCTTCAAGGACACACGTCAGGGGCTGTATGGTAGGGTATTTAAGTGTCTAAAGTTCAGAACAATGAAGGTTGGCGCCGACCGAATGCAGGACAGACTTCGGGTTTTGAATCAGGCCGATGGGCCGCAGTTTGTGATAACCGATGACCCGCGAATAAGTGCTGTGGGGAGATTTTTGCGCGAGACGTATATCGATGAAGTGCCTCAGTTTGTCAACGTGCTGTTGGGACAGATGAGTGTGGTGGGTCCGAGGCCGTCTCCCGAAAGTGAAAACATACTGTGTCCGTTCTGGCGAGACGCTCGGTTGTCGGTCAGGCCCGGTATTACGGGGCTTTGGCAGGTTTGCAGAACTCGGCAGCCGATGAGAGATTTCCAGGAATGGATACATTACGATATCAAGTACGTTAGAGATTTATCGTTAAAGTTGGATTTGTGGATATGCTGGCAAACTGCCAAAAAGATGGCAGCGAAGTTCGTTAGCCAATTTTGAGGTCCGGGCACGCACTTAAAAGGGTAAAAAGGAGCAAGCGAGATGGCAAGAAGATATTTTAATTGGAAGTTGGTGATAGTTTTGTTGATCGGGCTTGTTGTTCTGAGCACGACCGCTTTTGGTTTACGTCAATGGCAGAAAAGCAGAAGGTCTCAACAAGGGCTTGTGCTCGGGAACAAAGCATATGAGGAACACAGGTGGGAAGAGGCAGCAAAGCAATTTGGTCGCCATCTTGGTGTTATGCAGAATGACGTGCCGGCGTTGCTCAAGTATGCCGAGGCACAGCTCAATATCAGACCTCTCAAACCAAGCAACCTTCAACAGGCAATTGCCGCTTATAGAAACGTTTTACGGGTTGACCAGAGTAACCTCAAGGCGGCAAATCAGCTAAGTGAAATGTATTTAAGTATGGGTATGCCCGCCGAAGCCGAACTGGTTGCTACGAAGGCACTTGACGCTGGTGAATCGAAGGAACTGAGGAGAACTTTGGCGATTGCTCTTGCAAGTCAGCGCAAATTCACACAGGCGACCCAACAGCTCAAAAGTGTCATCGAAAAAAATCCCGGGGAAATATCGGCCTACGAGGTGTTAGGCCGGTTGGCTGAGCAGCGACCTGAATCCTTCCCTGACGCTAATTCCTGGTTTGATGAGGCGATTAAAAATAATCCGTCTTCCGCGGAAGCATACATAGCTCGTGGGGCTTACTTCTTGCGTCATGCAGATAAAGTTGAGGCATTGGTTGATTTGGAGCGGGCACAAGAAATGGACCTGAATGATCCGGCTGTTCGGCTTCGGCTTGCGGAGCAGCTGATTAATGTGGATGCTCCGGACCGCGCCGAAAAACAACTTGAGATTATCCAGACCTCTCAGCCAGACAACCAGCTTTTGTGGCAGTTATGGGCACAAATCGCGATTAGATCGGACGCAAACGACTTTGTCCTGAAAATTGCAGATACCGGTTTGAAAGAACTCTCGGCTCAGCCCTGGGATTTTATGCCATACGCCACGGAATTATTTATCAAATGCGGTCAGTACGAACGGGCCAAAGAATGCATCACTACGATGCGTGCAAAAGATATTGCTCCTGAGACGACGGCTTTTCTGAATGGTCTTTTGGCTGAAAAGCGAGGTTTTGACCGTGAAGCTGTCAAGTCCTGGAGCAGTGCAATGCAATTGGGGGCAAAATCTCCGAGGGTTCGTTTGTCTATAGCCAAGGCCCTTTGGCGGCTCGGCGACAGACAATCCGCCATAAATCAATTGCGGATACTCGTTTCAGAACAGCCGGATTTTATTGAAGGACGTATGGTCCTTGCGCAGTTACTAGCGGATACCGGCCAATTGACCGAGGCGGCTGAGCAAACGCGTAATATAATACAACTTGCCCCGGGTAATTTTAGTGCAGATTTGCAGGATGTTCGGGTGAAGCTGCAATTGCTTGCAAACAGCCGGATAAACAAAGATTCATCTCAATATCGTGATTTGGCGGCGAGGTTGGATAGCCTTGATAAAACCTCCGGCGGCGCCCTCGATGTTAAACTTGTGCGGTTCCGATTAGCCCTTCAGAGGACAAACCTCACTGAAGCGGAAAATCTGATAACCGACCTGAAAAAAAAGTATCCGGCGGAAATCAGGATTGCTTTGGCCGAGGCCGACCTCCTTGTTACACAGGAAAAGGCCGATGACGCAATAGCAAAACTACGTGAGGTAATCTCTGCATCTCCGCAGTCCGTGATGGCTTTAAGATATCTTGTTAGTCTGCTGGCGGCGAAAGAAAAATATCAGGATTGTGAGGCGATGATTAAAAATGCCCTCGCATCCACAGAGCAACCTGCCGTAGAAAGAGAGCTGAATTTGCTTCTGGCTGATGTTTACGGTCGCTCCGAAGAGAATGGCAAACGATATTCGCTGCTTAATTCGCTTTCCGAGCAGATGCAGGATGACATTCCCGTCCAGCGGGAATTATTGACATGTGGGGAGGTGCTAAAAGAGGCTGGCCGTGCTCAACAGGTGGTTGACAGAATAAAGGGCATTGAAGGCGAAAACGGCTGGCAGTGGCGATATGAGCAGGCAAGGATTTGGTTTGTCCAGGAGGACTTCAAAAATTATTATCCTAAAATCGTTCCTCTTCTACAGGAAAATCTGCTGGCCAATCCAGATGATCAGGCCAGCCGGATGCTCCTGGCGGCAACTTACGAAAAGGGCGACGACCAGCGTCTTGCGATTTCCACTTATGTTGAAGCCGCTAACCGTTCACCGAAGGATGTTCGCGTAATTGTGCCCGCCGTTGCCGCTTTTTACAGGGGGGGCGAATATGACCGCGCAGAAGAGATTCTCAAACAGACGGTTAAAGAAGGGATTTATCACCCTGAGCTGCAACGTCTGGAGGCGCAGAGTTCCCTCAGACGAGGCGACCTTGATTCCTCCAATGAGGTTCTGGAGAAGATGCTCGCAAGAGACCCGAATGACCATTCGGTTGCCTTGTCTCTGGCCCTGCTCAAGATTCGTCAGGATAAGTTTGCAGAAGCGCAAGAGCTTTTGGGGAAATTGAGGGCCGAAGAGCCGAATTCTTTGCCGGTTGCCGCGGCGCTGGTTGATCTGGATATTCGTATGGATAAGCCCGACGACGCCATACGCGTCTGTGACGAAATGGTAGCCAAACTCCATACTGTTTCTGCCTCTCTGTTTCGAGGCAGGACGTTCGTTGTTCTGCGCCAGCCGGATAAAGCCAGAGTGGATTTTGAAAACGCGGTAAAAATTGAACCCAATAACGTCGATGCTTGGGTCGCCAAAAGCGTTTTTCATCGTTCGATAGGAGAATCGAACGAAGCGGTCGCTGTTATCCGTAACGCGTTATCCGCCATACCGGATAACCTCCAATTACAGAAAACAGCAGTGTCACTTTATTTGGTGTCTAACGACCGTGACCTGTATAAGGAAGGTGAGAAGATTCTTGAAAAAGCATTGATCTCTAATCCTGGAGACATTGACCTGCGTCTGCAGAAGGCGCGGCTGCTGCTTGCCAAGAGAACGGCTCAGAGTATCGAGCAGGCCTCAGACATCTTGCGGTCCATAACCGAAAAGCAGCCGGAGATTGGAAATGCCTGGGTGCTTCTGGCGCAGATTGCTTTGCAGGAGGGGAAACCTGCCAAGGCAATGGACGTTGCTTTGCGGGGGCTTGTTCACAGGCCCAATGACAGGACACTTTTGCTGCTCAAGGCAAAGGCAGAAGGCGCAAGGTCACCGGAGCTGGCCCTGCCGACCCTCAAGGCCTTGTGGGAGCTTGACCCAAACAATTCAGATTCAATTGTCTCTCTTGCCGAAGGATACATGGCCGCGGGCCAGTATGAAAATGCTGTAAATCTTCTTATGGGACAGATGGCTTCCGCGGGCGATTTGCAACAACGCAAGCTTAAACTGACTTTGGCAATGGCGCTGTACAAGAACGGCAGTAAGACGGAATCAGAAGAAATATTTAAGGGCTTGAGCGGGTCGGAGCCGAACGACCCGCGACCGTTGCTGGCACAAATCAGGCTTCTACGCGACGACAAGCTCTGGGACAAATTGCGCCAAAAGGTTGACGCCTGGAGCGATGAATATCCCGACGGGATGTCATCAGCCGTCTTTATCGCCGATGAGCTTGTAGCATCTAAAGGTAGTGAAAGCATTAAGATGGCTGAGGATCTGCTACGGCGCGTTCTAAGACATAATCCTGATTCTCCAGTTCTAATGGTACGGCTTGCTTCATTGCTGTATAATACCAATCGCTCCGTGGAGGCGGTGCCGCTGTATAAACGAGCAATTGAATTGCAGCCCGATAACCTTATCGCCATAAATAATCTGGCGTGGATTCTTTGTGAGGACCAGAAACGCCCTCAGGAGGCAATAGAGCTGGTCCAGCAAGGCCTGACAAAGATGCCTGATTATGTTGACTTGCTTGATACCCGCGGTGTGGCGCACTATCGGCTGGGACAGTTTGACCTGGCCATGCAGGATTTCAAAAAGTGCATCAGTTTATATCCGAACTATGCACCGGCCATAGTCGCCACGTATTTTCATTTAGGAAGGACTTTGTCGGATCTCGGCGAAAAGGTGCAGGCAATTGAACAGTTGAATAAAGCCCTTGAGTTGAATAAGGCGCTTGGCGGGCTGGCTGACGCTGACCTTGCCGAGACGAATCGACTTCTGAAACAATTGTCAGGTGGAGGAAACTAATATGCTGGAACCATCACAATCAAAAGGAAGAATCGTCGGCAAGGATAATGGTGCCGACAGACCGTTATCCAGGAGGCCCGATGTAAGTTTACTCGACGACCGACAGTGGCTCTACGTCCAGCGCTGCTATCAGTTAAGCCCACGTGAGCTTCAGGTGGCCAAACATATTTGCCGGGGATTTGACAACGAAGAAGTGGCAAAATGTTTACGGATAAGATCTGGCACAGTCAAGACGCACTTGCGAAACATCTACCGCAGAATTCACGTTACCAATAAGATTGGCATGCTCCTGACGTTTGTTGAACAGGTGGCTGCCTGCTATGGAAAGCTACAACTCTGTGGCGGTGTCGTTGATTCAGTACGCAATAATGATATCAAGCCCTCTCAGATGGACATAGGACAAAAACAAACAGAAGTTCAATCCTAGAACATTCCAACCATAACCTCTTTTTCCTGTTCCCCGAATAGTCAAACCCTCATTATTTATGCGTTTTTTCCGTGGTTTTGTTATGCCAAAGTATTGCTACTATTGGTCTATCCCGATAGTAGCATATTGATGTGTTTTTAGGCTGAAATTGAGGTTTATGCGTTGTTTTTCCGGAGATTTCTGGGGGCATTTTTCAGTTTTTTTTGAGATTTCGGTTGACTTTATGCTCCAAAAAGAGTGAAATATAAAAACTGTTTTATGGCGCGGGGAGGGACCCCCTAATATGCTGTATCAATTATCTATACGACGGTAGCTGCTCTATTAAAAAGCAGTGACACGTTAGTATAACGCCTTGGTTTTTTTGTTAGTTTTAGTTGAGAGCGGAGAAAAATTTGTTGAGCGGAAGGGTGAACACCTTTGTTGGTGTAGTCATTTTATTTGCAGCTTCGGCTGCAAACGCATATCCTACTATCATTTCGGATAGTCCCGCTCGCGTTATATCCTCCTCAGCCGACAGTGCTATTGGTATCTCCGCCTGCAATCTCGACTCAAGTGTAGTCAACGACCGGATAGCCGAGCTGGCAGGAGCCATTCTCCGACCGCCTTCAACCGATAATCTGGTGACATCGGGCAGCAATCAATATCTGCCCGCAGTTCCGCCGGCCTTGTTGATGGTTTTGACCGGATTTTTCTGTGTCTCCTTTATTAGAGACCGAAGAACCTGGGTAGCTGTCCTGGCGGGATTATTGTGGGTAGGTCAAACCGGCATCAATGCCTTGCCCGAATTGACCTCACGTATGAGCCGGAAGGTTCACAACAGCCGGCTCATCGAGCCGACGCTTCTTGCTGCATATCCTCTCGGCGGTGATTATTATCCCGAGAGTTTCAACGAACAGACCCGATACACTGGTCTTTTGCATCACCTTGAAGGCATACCCAGGCAAACAAGTGTTTTCACAAATAATCGCGTCTTACTCACCCGGCTTTATCTCAGCACGGCCAATAAAGGTACGCGCACATCGCAGCACGCGATTGTCATGGCTTTATCTTCATTAAACACGCTTTGTGATTGTCTGGTCAGGCCAACCAGGCAGTTTATCTGTTTCACACCGGCTTTTATTTTCTCTAATTTATCCCGCGGCCCTCCCATTTCCTAAATGAAACTTCTTTTTGTAAACCCCAGGGAGTGCAATCGCGAAACACTCTCGAAGGTTTGAATGATGTGATTAGCACACTTTTAGAAAACTTTAAAATTTAGGAAAGGATTACAAAAATGAAAAAGTTAATGACAACATGTTTAATCGTAGCGATGTTCATCCTGATGGGTATGAATACCGCTAATGCTTATGTTATCAACCCTGCTACCGGCTGGAGCGGTTATTTTGGCTGGAATGATGGTCTGGGCCAGATGGATTATATTCTGGAATCGGACCTTACCTATGTCGCCGATACCCAGTGGACAATGGCTCTGCCGACGGGTGGTACTCTGTCATTTGCGACCGCATACGATCATCTTGTCGCTGGCGATCAGTTTGCGCTTTATATTGATGGTGTTGTAAAACCGTGGGACAGCGTCATAATTGACGGCAGCGGCTATTATCATGGGATGATATATGCTGAGCATCTGGCTGCCGGCACCCATTCTTTCTATATGTATGTCACTGCCCTGGCGCCCGGCTATATTTATGGCGACGCACGTGCGCTATTCTCAGCGGTTTGCGAAGATTGCTGCACCATTCCCGCCCCAGGCGCAATTCTGCTGGGCAGTATTGGTGTAAGCATAGTCGGCTGGATGCGAAGGAGAAGAACACTGTAACTGAGCTTGAATAAACTGGGGTAATCCCAGAAATTAGAAGCTTACTTTAGATTGGGAAACAACTTTTAGGAGATATGATGAAAAAGTTGACAACATATTTAATCGTAGCGATGTTCATCCTTATGGGTATGAATACCGCGAGCGCTTATGTTATCAACCCTGCTACCGGTTTTACCGGCTGGTTTGGCTGGGATGATGGTCTGGGCCAGATGGATTATATCCTGAAACAGGACCTGACCTATGTCCCCGATATCCAGTGGACAATGACTCTGCCGAAGGGTGGGACTCTGTCATTTGCGACCGCATACGATGGTGATACCCCTGGCGATCGGTTTGCGATTTATATTGATGGTGTTTTAAAACCGTGGGACATGGTTATAACTGACAGCAGCGGCTATTTTCATGGGTTGATATATGCTACGCATCTGGCTGCCGGCACCCATTCTTTCACTATGTTTATCACTGCCCTGGCGCCCGGCACTTATACAGGCGAGGCACATGCGCTATTCACAGCGGTTTGCAAAGATTGCTTTCCGCCGCCGCCGCGGGTTCCTGCTCCTGGTGCAATTCTGCTGGGCAGTATTGGAGTAAGCATAATTGGATGGATGCGCAGACGCAGGACGCTGTAATTGAATGAAAGAAGCTGCTAAAGGCAGGGTGTATATCCTGCCTTTAAATGCTTCAGAAAGGGTGACTATATGAAAAGGATGATTATTTTGTCGGCGTTTCTGATTGTGGCGGCCTTACCGGCATCCACAATGGCTGCTCCGACAGAGTTCACGTATTCCCCGACCCCGGCTGATATGTACGATCTTGACCACAACAAGTATTACAAGTGGAGAATTGATTTAACATCGGCGGGGTATACTATTGGAACTCCCATTACGGAGGCAACCCTGACTTTTGACAACATAAACAACTGGGATAGGTATGCCAATGTGATGTATGTTCATCTTCTGAATACTGCTTCTGGTAGTGGATTAACCTCTGGCGATGACGGTCAAGTTGGAGGTGATAAGTATGCAGGCCAGGGAGTGTTGATTGACTCATGGCATGATGCTTATGGTGATCCAGGCCCTGCGGAAGATCTGGTTTATACATTCAGCGATCTTCCTGACCACAGGAATATACTCTCTGATTTGAACATCTATGCATCTGATGGTTACATTGCTTTTGGCATCGACCCTGATTGCCACTACTGGAACGATGGTGTTAAATTTACAATCTACACCACTGCCATTCCGGCGCCTGGCGCCGTCCTTTTGGGCAGTATTGGTGTAAGCATAGTTGGATGGATGCGAAGGAGAAGAACACTGTAACGGAGTTTGAATCAACTGGGATAGTCCCAGAGAAAAAAAGCTTACTTTAGATTTGGAAACAAATTTAGGAGATACGAATGAATGTGAAAAAGCTAATGTTTATAAGCGCAATTTGCGCATTGATGGTTGCGCCGGCATTAGCGGGACCTACAGTTCAGGTTGGCTATCCAGGATCTGGTTATGGACAATATCAAACAGACCGCGGAGGTGAATTCACTCTACGGCCTATTGGTTTTGATCCTGATCCTCTGAGTGGTTATGCCGGTACTGTAAAGAACGTGGGTGTCAGTGGCACATTCCAGACATTCTGTCTGGAAGAGACTGAGTACATTTACCCATACCCCAACACGTTTGATGTAGTAGTTAATAGTAAAGCCATACGGGGCGGCGCAGGTGGTGGTCCTCAAGGGGATCCGCTTTCTGTCGGCACGGCGTGGCTCTATAGCGAATTCGCAAAGGGGACGCTTGCCGGTTACAATTACACTACGGGTGATCGTCACGCCTCCGCCAGAGCTTTACAGAATACAATCTGGGGGCTGGAAGATGAAATTTCTTCTATGCCCAGCAACAGCTTTACAACTGCGGTAATAAACCAGTTTGGTGGGTCTTGGGCTAATGCAAAAGCTGATGCTTCTGATGGACTATATGGTGTTCATGTATTGAACCTGTATGGCCCGCTTCCTGGCAGCACGACTTTAGGGCAGGACCAATTGTTTTACTCTCCTGTGGTTCCTCCGCCGCCGGTTCCCGCTCCGGGTGCAATTCTGCTCGGCAGCATTGGCGTCAGCATTGTTGGCTGGTTACGAAGGAGAAGAACACTGTAAAATTAAGTTGATTTATGAGTTTTTTAAAGCTTGATGAGGGTGACAGGAAGGACGTCTTCCTGCTCCTCGCGAGCTATAGAAGAAGGTAAATATGAAAAGATTAACAACAATTTGTTTGGTAGCAGCTTTTGCGATGGCCGTGCTTCTTTACGGCTCATCCACAGTATTGGCCGGGCCAACTCAACTGGGTTCGGCGCAGAGCTTCGCGGTTCTGGGTGCCTCGACGGTGACAAACACCGGCCCGACCACCATCTACGGAAGTTTAGGTGTTGATCCAGGTAGTGCGATTACGGGTTTTCCTCCGGGGACCGTGACCGGGGGATCGATATACGGACCTGGTGGGGTGTCGAATCAGGCTCAGGTTGACGCTCTCACTGCGTACAATACTCTGGCAGGTATGTCGGTCACTAGCAACTTGACTGGTCAGGATCTGGGCGGAATGGTGCTCACGCCAGGTGTCTATAAGTTTAACTCGTCGGCTCAGTTGACAGGAGTACTCACCCTTGATTTCTCAAGCAACCCTACTGGGGACTTCGTTTTCCAGATAGGGAGCACGCTCACGACTGCAAGTGCCTCTTCTGTTAACGTGATCGGTGGGAGTTCACTTAGCGGCGTGTATTGGCAGGTCGGCAGCTCCGCGACTCTTGGTACCACCACGATGTTCGCAGGAAATATTCTCGCGGACCAGAGCATCATCCTTACTACCGGCGCAGACATTCTGTGCGGTAGAGCTATTGCGCTCAATGCCGCAGTGACGTTGGATAACAATAGAATCTCCAACAATAACACCCTCGAAGCCTTCGGCACCGGCCGCTCCGACTTCGGCAGCTACGGCTTCAGCGGCGGCCCAGTTCCTCCTCCGCCCGTTCCCGCTCCGGGTGCTATTCTGCTCGGCAGCATTGGCGTCAGCATTGTTGGCTGGTTACGAAGGAGAAGAACACTGTAAGGGATTACCTTATGAATTCTAAACTTGAGGGGTAGCAGGAAGGACGTAACAAGCGTCCTTCCTGTCCCCTGCGGACTTTGAGGTGATGAAGTTATGAAACAACGTATTAAACTATTTTTGGTGATTACTGTTTTTCTTGCGACGATTCCCGCGGCTTTTGCTGTTCCGACATATCAGGTTTATGCAGAAGGGGCTACGGCAGGCGACTACTGGGCGGACCAGGATACATGGTATGCAAATAGTGGCTCGTTCAATCTCGTTGTTGTCGGGGCGTACAGCGCAAATACATTATCGCTGACACAGACGACGCTGCTGGTATCGGTGCCGGAGGGGCAGACCGGCACCATCACGGTGGCCGGCGTCCCGCTGCTTACGGTTCGCACTGCCGTCACGGATGGTTATTTCAATCCTAACAGTGATGCCGATATTGGTATTCTTACCAATGAACCGGACAACGATGCTTATTCGACTAAAGCGTTCCTTCCGGAAGGCGTAAGCTTCAACAACCATTACCCCTTAAAGGATGCTGTCTCGAATTTCATCCTCTACGGACTCGGCAGTTTTGCCAATCTCGGCGGTGTTAGTAATTATGACGCCGACAGCGGCACTATTACACCCGCCGGCTCAGGCCAGGAAAAGACGTATCAGGTTTCAGTGGAGGGCTTTAGCTGGGCGCATTTCGACGTTTATGGCTATGAGACCGACCTTATCGGCAAAAAGCTGAAAACCACTTGGGATATTGATCCCGGCTCACACGATACGACTGCTACTCCACCTGTTGTTCCTGCTCCAGGCGCTATTCTGCTCGGCAGCATTGGCGTCAGCATTGTTGGCTGGCTACGCAGAAGAAGGACGTTGTAATTTGGAAAAGTGGCCGTGTTGGCCATAAAAAAATTCAGGAAGAACTTAATAGGAAGGTAAAAAAATGAAAAGGTTAATGACAATTTGTTTTATCGTATCGATGGCGTCGCTTGCTTTGCCGGGAATCGTCAAGGCAAGTGTGAGTTGGAACTATGACTCACCGCTGGACGTCCAGGAGAGCATAACCGACCTCGGCGGGGGCTCATGGCAGTATTCGTATTCGTTTACAAATGTGGATTCCTCGCCGATTTGGAGTTTCGGAATTTACACTGATTTTTCCACGACATCCGCAGATGGTTTTGACGGGCATACATGGCCAGGGCCGTTTCCTAAATCGGTTAGTAGTGCTGGCTCGGCGTATGATGGGACTAACTTAGATTTGTCAATTACATGGTTGACAAATGATAACACATTTCCTTTCGAGTCCGAGTCCGATTCTATACAAATAAACGAGGTAGCGTCAGGATTTTCATTTATTGCCTCGGTCTACGACAGTTCTCAAAAATACTACTTCTATGAGACGATTGCCTCTGGTTGGGCGTATACCAACGGAACAGGCAATGTTGCTGCTGTGGGATTAACAGGAACCGTATCTGTAGTTCCCGCTCCTGGCGCAGTTTTGCTCGGCGGTATCGGTGTTTCCCTTGTCGGTTGGCTGCGAAGACGCAGGGCGTTGTGAGGTTCTAACATACTGAACAGTAGTTTCAGGATTGTGATGTAAAGCAATGGGCTGGGAATAATAACCCAGCCCCCTTTTTTTTGTGAATCTTCTTTGCCACTAAGTCACGAAGGCACAAAGTATTCCTTTTTTTATTTTTTCTTGATAGTGTCCTGGTGGTAAAGAATCCGCAATCGAATATCTGTCTTCCGCCTTCCGTCCTCTGTTGTTTCCTCCGCGGTCTTCGCGTGCTCTGCGGTAAATTCTACTGTTTTTCCCACAGCCAGTTCGTTGCTAAAATTCCGAGGTCGCCCATATCCACGGTCTCGCTGTTATCGAGGTCTTAGATTGTTTCCCCGGTCACACCCCACATTTTGCCAAGCTCCGCAAAATCGAGAAAATTCACTTTCCCCCGTCGATGTTTAGGTCGGCGATATTGCCGCTTTTACTCGCTTGATTAGTTCCGCCGTAGGCACCCATATTAATTCGTTCGCCGTTCGGCCAGGGTTCGGCTGTCCAGTCGGAGCTCGGGTCGCCGGCGTCGATACAGGGGCTTGTCGATTCATCCGATATCCACCCATCTTCGATACTGTTCGCCAGGTAATATTGAGCGAATAATTCCAGGTCCATCCAGTCAACTATCCCGCTATAATCAAGGTCTTCCGGCATATCACCCTCTTCCATCCATACGCCGGCCAATCGAGCAAATTCAAACAAGTTAATTATACCGTCCTGGTTGAAGTCGATTTTATAGAAGGTGGAATTCCACCGCCCGTAGCTGCTTTGCAGGTGAAAGTCCCATAAGTTCGGGTCACTGTCGAATTCAAACGATGCAAAATATGGGTCGCTGTCTATGTTGCCATTGCCCCATACCAGTAAGCCACATGGGTCGTAAACGTCTGCTTGCCCGCCCTGCACGTCGCTGTATGTGACGGAAATCGCTCCTTCGTATTCGAGGGCGAGCTGACGTCAACGTAAATAATGCTGGCGGCATTCGATGCTGAAACAGCAAGACACACGAATACCACTGTTATCAGGACTTTATGCTTATACATGACCCCTTATTTAGGTCTGGCGGCAGAAACCGACAGCTGTGTTTCGCCAACCCCCAATACCATCCCACCAGCTTGAGATATGGTCAGTAATAGTCAGGTTCTGGTATTTCTCTTTATGCAATTCCATCGCCATATTGTGAAGCCGGCGCATGCAGTCGAGTCCTCCGATTTGCCATACGCGAACGCCTATATCTACTGCCTGGCGTTCGGCTTGTCCAAAATTGGCACTGTTCGCCTGCAGAAGCGACGCGAGTTTTTCGGCGTCAGGTATCAAGAGCACCTGCCAGCGGAGCCGGTCTTGTTCCTGTTGTGCAAACAGCTGGCTGAGTAGCGCCTCGCGGTCGCGCTGCCGTTCCTCCCGTTGGCGTTTGTCCGCGTCCAAACGCTGAAACCTATGCTTTCGACTCGCCGGTAAGAGCATTTCCACTGAGCCAACAACGCAATCGACGACTATCCAGGTTAAAAAGGTCGCGCCTATGGTTCCCAGTGCTATTCCCCCCAATAGCGCGTCGGTTTTTGTTTCCCCAATCATCGCCAGCAAACCTGCAATCCCGCCCAGCAAAGGCGTCGAAACGTAAAAGGCCGTATAATACATCGAGCTTGTCAGGGAGTGTTCGATTTGCATCGTGAAGCTGTCGCCTGAGCCTCTGAAAATGGAAAACAGATACAAGCTGACTAACAGCATAACCAATATCGCCAAGTGTCCTGAAAGCGAAAATATAATCCACCAGTTGAATCCGGCCTGGCGTAGTGTCAGCACAAAGAGATACCCCATGCACACCATAAACCAAATGGTGCTGGTAAGGTGAATCGCTTTCAGCGTATTTCTCTGGTTCATACGAGTATTACGTTTTTCTGACTGATTGCTGTTCAGGATTAACGGTCGGTCTATTGGCCGCTGTAGCCGCCTAAATTAGTGTTTGCGCCGCCGCTCTGAACGATGTTCGCGCCGGTAAACGCCCTGGCAACGGGTCTGATTATTTCCTCTAGCTTCATTCCTATAGCAGCCAGCACGGTAGGCGGCACGTATATAACGTCGCCTTCCTGCAGCAAAACGTTCTTTCCAAGCTCACCGTGTGCCGCCATTCTGTCAAAATCCACTTCAAATATCCTTGCCTTCACTTTTTCATCCTCTGAAGGTCTTATTACCTGGATTCTTCCCAGCCACGCCATCGGGTTGGGCTGTGCATCAGAAATAGCCGACATCACGCTGTCTCGCCCGCTGTAGAGCTTGGGACCGGGCCGAGTGACCTGGCCGATAACATGAAACACCTTGCTTTTGAAGACGATAACGCGAACCTCGATGGGTTGGTCGCCGGCGAGTGCGTAAAGCGTTAAAGCTTTCTGCTTGATATCGGCGGCAACTTCCTGCGGTGTTTTCCCTGCTGCCTGGAACTCGCCAAGTATCTCAAAGCTGAGTTTGCCGTCGGGCCGAACACGCTGTCGCTGCAAATTCAGTTCAGGTATCTTGGCGCAGTGCACCTCAATTTCGTCCGGAGGCTGCAGGACATACTTTTCGGAAGTCACACTGGTCTGATAGGGCTTCAAAAAGGCCTCTATATCCTTTGGATTCGATGAAAAACAGCCCGTAAGGGCAAACATGACCGCTGAGAGCAGGAATACTCGCATAACCTTGATTTGTAAAGATGGCATTTTTCGACTCCTTATGCCTGTTTTGTCATTTGCTGTTTTTGCAAACCCCGTAATTGGCGCAATACTCGCCTCCATGAAGTTATTATTATATCAATTGCTACAGTCTATGTCAAGCCACTTTTGGGGGCATTTTAGGTTAGCCAGGGAACATCGTATCCTGTCCTTCTCAAATGTTCTGCCTTTGTTTATCTACATGGAGTTTGACCTTCAACCTTGTACCGTTTATCGCAAGGTTGGGGTGCTGCAAATTGCCGGTAAAGCGGTTTGTAATTGATATTATTTTGGAAGCTCTTCGAGAATTTGCCAGCGGGCGTATGCGGTTTCAAGTTGTTTGCCCAATTCTTTCAATCGTGCCGTGACGGCGGCGATGTCCTCACATTTTTTGTAGAAATCAGGACTTGCCATCGCATCGTGCAATTGCTGTTGTTCTGTTTCCAGCGTTTCAATCAATTTAGGTATTGCCTCAAGCTCCTTTTTTTCTTTGAATGACAATTTACGCGGCCGGTCGGCTGTTTGTTGGGCGCCCGGCTCCGCCCCTAAGGGGCTACGCCGTGGTCTTCGTTTCGCTACGAGGGCTTTTTCCGGCTCCTGCTTAATTACCGCAGTGTTTTTGCTTTGTCTGACCCAGTCATCGTAGCCGCCGACGTATTCCTTAACAATTCCATTGCCCTCCATCGCCAGTGTGCTGGTTACCACATTGTTCAGGAATTCACGGTCATGGCTTACGAGCAGTACCGTTCCGGGATAATCCAGCAGGAATTCTTCGAGCAGGTCCAGTGTCTCGATATCGAGGTCGTTGGTCGGTTCATCGAGCACCAATACATTTGACGGCCTTATGAATAGTCGTGCAAGCAGCAGCCGATTACGTTCACCGCCTGAAAGGTTTGCCACGGCGTTGCGGGATTGAATCGGCGTAAATAAGAAGTCCTGCAGATAGCCAATTATGTGACGGGGCTTGCCGTTGATGACGACGGTATCGCTTCCATCGGCGACATTGTCATATACGGATTTATCGTAATCGAGCTGGGCGTGCATCTGGTCGAAATAGGCGATGTCGAGATTGGTGCCGTGACGTACGCGGCCTTGCTGCGCCGCCAGCTCTTTGAGCAGGACACGAAGAAGCGTTGTTTTACCTGAGCCGTTAGGCCCGATTATGCCGATTTTGTCGCCCCGCATAATCGTCGTGGAAAAGTCGCTAATGATGGGCTTTTCGGGTGTATAGCCAAACGATATATTCTTCGCCTCGATAACGAGATTGCCTGACTGTTGAGTATCGTTTAATCGCATACGGACTGCGCCGGTCAGCTCTTTGCGGTTTCTTCGCTCTTCGCGCATTTTCTTGAGGACTCGCACCCGGCCTTCATTGCGCGTGCGCCGGGCCTTTATGCCTTTGCGTATCCAGACCTCTTCACTTGCCAGTTTTTTATCGAAGAGGGCATCTTCGACAGCTTCGTTCTCCAGCAACGCCTGTTTGCGAGGCAGGTAGGTTTCATAATTGCAGTAATAGTTCGATAGTTGGCCGCGGTCTAATTCGATGATGCGTGTCGCGAGTTTCTTCACGAATGCCCTGTCATGGCTGACGAACATCAGCGCCCCGTTATATTGCGACAGGAATTCTTCGAGCCACGTGATGGCTTCGATATCGAGATGATTGGTCGGCTCATCGAGCAGCAGCAGGTCCGGCTCACGCACGATTGCCTGGGCGAGCAGTACGCGACGTTTCATTCCTGCCGACAGGTTTTCGACTTTCGCGTCGATATCCAGTTTTATCTTTTCGACTATCATTTCAACGTAACGGTTCAACTGCCAGCCGCCTTCGATGTCGAGAGAGTGCTGGAGTTTGCCTAACTGTGTAAGCAGGGCTTTATCGTGCGGTTCAGCGGCGACACGATGGCTCAGCAGATGATATTCGGCAAGGAGTTTGCCTCGCGGGCCAAGGCCATCGGATACAACATCGAATACAGTACCGATGAATCCGGCGGGGACGGTCTGCGTCAGGCAGGCGAAGGAAAAGGAAGGCGGCCTTGAAATGACGCCGGTTTCAGGTTGGAGCTCGCCGCAGATGAGCTTGATGAGCGTCGATTTGCCGACGCCGTTGCGGCCCAGGAGACATATACGCTCTCCATGCTCGAGCTGAAAGTTCATGTGCTCGAGCAGCGGGGCTCCGCCGTAGCCAACGCTAACATCCTGCATTCCTAATAATGCCATATCGTCTATTGTATCTAAAAGCGACTTTTCTCATACTACGTTTTCAATCAAATTTACAATTGGGCATGCCGGTTGATTTTTGCTCATTCATCAATTAGAATGCCGGCCAGAAACTAAAGACATCAGCGTGTTTACGAACTAAAAACGTACGGGATAGGTGGAAAGCACAGGTATGAAGATGGCGAAACACAAAAAAAATTGTCCGGGTAAAGCAAAATATTTATCAGGCAAACGAGTTCTTCCTGAGCCGATTTCAAAATCGACGGATATAGCGAAGCTGATAGACAATATGGACGCTTACAATGGCGGAAGATTAAGGGCCGCCTGCCAGTTGTTGAAAAAAAGATACTCGCAGGACGATGTTACGATTGGAATGAGTTTGGCGGGAGCGTTGACGCCAGCGGGGCTTGGACCATCGGCAATAATTCCCCTGATGAACCACGGCTTTGTTGACTGGCTCGTTGCTACGGGTGCGAATATGTATCACGACATACATTACGCGTTCAATCTGCCTATGTTCCGCGGCAGTCATGCGGTCGATGACGTCGATTTGAAGGACAAGGGCATAACGCGTATTTATGACATCCTGTTCGATTATGAAGACGTCCTGATGGAAACCGACAGACGCTTCAGGGAAATGCTTGTTCGTCCGGAATTCCAGAAAGAAATGGGCACACGGGAGTTTTATCATCTTCTCGGCAAACTGCTTAGCGACCTCGAAGAAAAGCACAAGCTCGGCCAGGTAAGTATTCTCGCGGCTGCCTACAGGAACGGCATACCCGTTTTCACGTCGTCTCCGGGCGATTCGACAATCGGTATGAATATCGCCGGCCTTGAGCTTCTGGCGGAGGCGTCGGGTTTGCAGGACGCGTTTAAGCTGAAAATAAATCCGAGCATCGATGTTAACGATTCGACGGCGATAATACTAAACGCCAAAAAATATGAAAACGGCAAGACGGGCGTCATCCTGATTGGCGGCGGCAGCCCCAAGAATTTTGTGCTCCAGACGGAGCCGCAGATTCAGGAAGTCCTGATGATTCCGGAAGCGGGCCAGGATTACGATATAAATGTAACGGATGCCAGGCCGGATACCGGAGGGTTATCAGGCGCACCGCCAAGCGAGGCGGCAAGCTGGGGCAAAATCGACCCGACGAAACTGGACGAGGCCGTAACCGCTTATCTCGATGTTACAGTTGCATTGCCTATTATGGCGGCATACACCATCCAGACAACCAGGCCCAAGAAACAGAAAAGATTATATTACCGAGGGCCGGAGCTGCATAAAAAGCTGATAAAATCGTATCTTGAGAATAATAAAGAGGTTGAAAAACTCAGAAAGCTAATCAGAAAGTTAATGGCCTGACAAAAACGGGATTGATATGAAAAAAGAGCTTCTCAAATTAGCCCAAAAGCACGGGACTCCTTTATTTATAGTTGACCACGACGTGATAAGGAAGAATTATCGTACCTTCAAGAAGAATCTGCCGAGGGTGCAGTGCTATTACGCGGTCAAAGCCAATTCTGAACAGGAGATAATCAAGACGCTGTTCGATGAAGGCGCCAGCTTCGATGTCGCTTCCTACAATGAGTTTATGCAGATTTACAAATACATCAGGCATTTCGAGGAGAAGGACAAAGATTTTTACATCTGGGACAAGATAATTTTCTCCAACACAATAAAAGACAGGCAAACCTTGAGGGACATAAAACGATACCGGCCCCTTGTTACCTTTGACAGCGTAGATGAGCTGAAGAAGATACGGGAAAATTGCGAAACAGCGGGTCTCGTTTTGCGATTGAAGGTCCCCGATACCGGCTCACAGGTGGAGATGAGCTCTAAATTCGGCGCCGAGCCGGGAGATGCGTATAACCTCATAAAACAGGCGTTTGATTTAGGTCTGGTGGTTGAGGGATTGAGTTTTCACGTCGGCAGCCAGTGCACAAATTTTGATAATTACACGGCTGCGCTGACTATCACATCCGACATTTTCAATCATTCACGCCAAAAGGGTTACAATCTTAAAATAGTCGATATCGGCGGGGGATTTCCAGTGCCTTACGATTCGCATGTCCCCAAGTTCGAAAAGCTCGCGGCGGTAATAAATTCCGAATGCGAACGCCTGTTTCCCCATGACATCGAGATTATAGCCGAACCAGGAAGATTTATGGTGGCCACTTCAGCCGGATTGATTTCGGAAATAATAGGAAAAGCCAGAAGAGACGGGAAGATTTTCTACCACATAAACGACGGTGTGTATCATACGTTCTCAGGTGTTGTTTATGACCACTGGATTCCCAATTTCCGCGCATTCAGGCAGGGCAGGAAAGAGGTCTGTGCCGTTGTCGGGCCAACCTGTGATAGTTTTGATAAAATTTCCGTATCGGAACAACTGCCGGGCAATCTGGAAATAGGCGATTATCTTTACACGGAGAATATAGGCGCATACAGCACCGCTTCCTCGACGAAATTCAACGGCTTTGACGGCGCCAAAATCCTGCATCTGAATAATTAATCATGTTCCTTTCACCCTAAAAACGCCATTTATAGGACCTTTGCTGTTCATCCCGGGATATTTAGCGTCCTCATAACTCCTTCATATCTTTGTCTTTAAGTCGCCTGTGGGTGGTGTCGATAAACACTGCTGATTGGGAGAAATTCTGTCGGGATGAATGGCTGTTATGGAAAATCAAGACCTTATAATTTCGCTGATTACCAAAGAGAACATTCTTGATGAGGCCACTTTACAGGCGGCGATTGCGCAGCAGCGGCAAACCGGACAAAGTTTGATAAATGTGCTGAAGAATGGCAATCTTGTCAATGAGGAGCAACTCACAAGGGTTATCGCCGCTGCCCACAACATCGAGTTTGTAAATCTTTCGCCGGATATGATAGACACGATGACGGCCCATTTGCTTTCGTATGAAATGGTGAGCCGTAACAATGTTATTCCAATCAAAAAGGAAGGCAAACGGCTGCTTGTCGCGATGAGTTCTCCGTTGAATCTCACGGTTCGCGACCAGATAGAGATGAAGACGGGCTACGATGTGGTGCCGGTTGCCGCCTCCCCGAATGCCATAAGGCAGGCGATTAACTATCATTTCAGTGTCCGCGACGTAACCAGGCAAACAATCGTTTCGATGCGGCTTAAACAGGAGCCGGGGCAGGTGACTGAAGACGACAAACTGCTTGAAAGCAAGCTTACCGAGGTCGAGCGTGAATCTGCCAGGGTCGTCGATTCGCCGATTACCCGGCTGGTTTCGTCCATAATAAACGGCGCGATTGACGCCCGTGCCAGTGACATACATCTTGAGCCGAGAGAGTCAGATATGAGGGTGCGGTATCGCGTTGATGGTATTTTGCACGATACGCTAAACGTGCCCGCATCGGCCCAGCTCGAGGTTATATCGCATATCAAGATTATGTCAAGTATGGACATTTCCGAGAAAAGGATGCCGCAGGACGGGCATATGACAATGCAGCATGACGGCAAGGATTATGACCTGCGTGTTTCGTCGCTGCCGGCGACCGGCGGGGAAAAAATTGTGATGAGAATTCTGGATAAGTATTCCCTGAAGTGGTCACTTGATACGGTTGTGGCTTCGACAGAGGACAATCAGAAATTCAAACGGCTTGCTGCCAATCCATACGGGATGATTCTGCTGACAGGCCCCACCGGCTGCGGCAAGACGACTACCTTGTATTCGCTGCTGCAGTTGCTCAATACTCCCGAAAAAAACATCGTAACGGTCGAAGACCCCATTGAATATCGGCTCGAAGGTATTACGCAATTGCAGGTCAGGCCTGTTGCGGGGATGACGTTTGCGTCGGCGCTGCGCAGCATTGTCAGGCAGGACCCGGACGTGATTCTCATCGGCGAAATACGTGACCCCGAAACCGCTGAAATAGCAATAAGCGCCGCATTGACGGGACATTTGGTACTAAGCACGCTGCATACCAACGACGCGGCAGGGGCGGTTTCGCGTTTAATAAACCTTGGCGTGGCTCCTTTTCTTGTCGCCTCGGCCCTGCTGGGCGCAGTCGCGCAGCGTCTGGTAAGGACTACCTGTGAAAAATGCAAACAACCCTATACGCCGTCAGCGGCAGAACTGGCGGCTATTTACGGTAAGTCCCTGCCCGGCAAGGAGATACAGATTTACAAAGGTACCGGCTGCAACAGCTGTAGAAACACCGGCTATCGCGGACGACGCGGCGTTTTCGAGATTTTTACCATTAGTCCGCAGATTCGCAAGATGATAACCGACGGCTGCAGCGACAGCCAATTCAAGCAGCAGGCGATACAGGAGGGGATGAGAACGCTGACCAAAGCCGCGATTGATGAAGTGCTCAATGGCGGAACTACCATTGATGAGCTGATGCGAGTTGTGGATTTGAGGGTGGATTAATGGCTGTCTATACTTATGTGGCGAAGGACGAAAAAGGAGGTATGTTCACAGGAACTTACACCGATGTGGACAATGCTTCCATGCTACGCAGTGAACTGGACAAGATGGGGTATGTCCTTGTCAAGGCCAGGCGGGGAAAGCAGGGCATCAAAGGTTATCGCTTTGGCGGAAGGGTAGAACAATCAGAAGTCGCCACTTTTGCGTATAAGTTTGCGGGGATGTATACGGCGGGGCTTCCAATCCTAAGATGTCTTGAAACACTTGAGCAGCAGACGGACAGCCAGGCCTTCAAGAATATTCTTGCGGATGTAAGAGAGAACGTGGGGACCGGCTCGAGTTTGAAGGTCGCATTCGCCAAACACAGAGGGGTGTTTTCGGATTTCTTTATTGGAATGGTCGAGGCGGGTGAAGTAGGCGGCAAGCTCGGCGAGACCTTCGAAATGAGCGCAACTTATCTCTCAAAACAGGTCGCGCTGAAGCAGAAGATTAAAGCCGCGTTCGCGTATCCGGCAATTGTTACGATTATGTGTTTTGGAGTTATTGCTTTCCTGCTTGCTTTCGTTATCCCGGTTTTCTCGAAGCTGTATTCACAGGTTCACGCGCCGATGCCCGGTCCCACGCTTGCCCTTGTGGCGTTAAGCTCTTTTGTGAGGCACTGGTGGTGGGCGATAATTATTGTCACTGGAGTATCTGTGCTCGTCATTAAAAGATTATTTGCAAACCGCCTGTTCAGGGCGAAGTGGGACAATTTCAAACTTAATGTGCCGGTTTTTGGAAAGCTCAATCGAATGCTGGTTACGTCGCATTATATGCGGACATTTGCAATGCTCACTTCGGTTGGCGTATCGGTGATAAAGTCGCTGGATATGGCCGGCCTGGTTGCCCATAATCGCAGGATATCTGAGATTACCGTGGAGATGCAGAAAGCGATACAGGCGGGCTCCACGATGTCTGCCTCTTTGAAGAAGTACGATATTTTTCCGCCCGTAATAATACAGATGGCCTCGTCAGGAGAAGAAGTGGGAATGCTGCCCGAGATGCTTGGCAAAGGTGTCGAGCTTCTCGACAAGGATATTGAGCGGACAATAAACGCCTTACTTGTGAAGCTTGAGCCGGCTTTGACGCTTACTATGGGTTTGGTTGTCGCGTTCATTCTTATGGGCGCATATCTGCCGATGTTCGATTATATGGGGCATTTGAAATAAGGCGAGGTTACAAGTTGCTGGGCGCAATATCCGCAATAAAGTCCCATAATCAAATGGCAGGGGAGTAATTTTGGCTGTTGTGAATGTTTTATTTGTTGAGGTTAAGTCCTGAATGTTTTGTGTCGAACACAAGTATGTTGGGCCGAGTTTGTGTGCTTTAATAATTTGCGAGATTAAATTGAGGAGATAAAACAGATGCGTAACAGGAAAGGTTTAACGTTAATCGAACTGTTGATTGTGGTTATTATTCTCGGTGCCCTGGCGGCGATAGCTATTCCGAGAATCACCACCAGCGCCACCACGGCCAAGCAGAACGCGTGCAATACGAATGTCGAGACGCTCAATACGTCCATAGAGATGTGGAAAATGGACAAGGGCACGTATCCGGCATCAGTGGCCGTGCTAACGGCCGACGCGAATTACTTCCCTGATGGTACGCCGGCCTGCCCATTTAATGGTACCTCGACGTATCCGTATGTTATGAACGCGTCAAGTCGGGTTACGGTGCATTCTACTCACCCATAAAACAATTCAAAGCCGGGTCTTTTTGGCTTGGGTGGTGATATTGATACAAATCGTGGGATGGCTGCAAGGCATCTGTCAGCCATCCCATTTGATTATTTTATCGGGGCAAAATTATGGCCGCGAAAAGAGCCGCATACAGCTTAGCCGAGATGATTGTTGTGGTCCTGATTCTGGGGGCCATGGCGTTTATCGCGATACCTCGGCTTAATTTCGCCGCCCTGCATCATAAACAGGCAAATGCAATTGCCAGGAAAATAACTACAGACCTTCGCCGGACACGCACTCTCGCCATTTCAAAGGCCGTAAACAATCCTTCAGGATATAAACTGCAAATGGTCGGCTCCTCGCCTTATACCAGTTATCAGATTATCGACTCTAATTCCGCGGCGACAGTTGTGGATACTCTTGCCATTGATTCGGGGATAAGCTGCACGGGCGGTTCCTTGTTTAAATTCGGGCCTTTAGGAAATCTGCTTTCCGGCAGCAGCGCAACTCCGATTACTATTTCCTCCGAAGGCAGAACTTATACAATCACGGTCATATCCGCTACGGGCATTGTTGAGTGCACAGGAGGTTAAGCGGCAATGTGCCTGAAACATTCAAAAGCATATCGACGGCACAAGGGGCTTAGCCTTATCGAAGTAGCGATGGCTTCGGTTTTGTTGATTGTCGCGATGGTTCCCATTCTCAGGTCGCTTACAAAGGCCAATATGATGTCAACGAATATAGAGAGAGACACACAATCCCTGGTTTTAGCCCAGGGCAAGCTTGATGCAATAAGGGCGAGTTCTGTTTACAGTTTTGGCTCATCAGGTTCTTTTACAGCCAGTAATGTTGTTCTTAGCGGTTCATATCTTTGCAATATCACCGATACTGCGGCCGGCACGGATTTGAAGCAGATAACCGTTTCCGTCGGCTACGATGATAACGGCAACGGCACATTGTCTTCCGGTGAGGTCCAGGTTACCCTGGTCACCTGTGTTGCCAGAAGATGATAGTTCGCTTATAGCATCATTACGTTCATCCGGCTCACTAATTATTTAAGCCCTATAAAGACCACATTACAAACGATTTAAAGTATTTTTTATCGATATCACTTGCGGGCTTGTAATAGTTTGGTAATGTTCCCATCTTTTCCTGTCGAGATACAAGAGTAGTAAACAAATCGTCAGACACGGGGAAAAATGAACAGGGCGGGCGAGAAATTTATTTTCGCCGACCTGGGGGGTAGTTTCGACTTGAATATCGATGGGGCGATATTGTATTTCCACGCGCGTTTATCATTCTCGCGCAAGCGGGGATTGAGGGGCGTCAATCATACCTGCCAAGCTCTTACTCTTCTGGAGCTGGTTTTGTCGATGGTTATGATAACTATAATCTTCGCGGCCATTTTGCCTCAGTTTGCCGCTATAAGAAATAACTGGGACAAAAAACAGGGTTCCGCCGAAGCGCTCCAAAACGGCAGGGTGCTTATGGACCACATCAGCCGAAATCTCTCGAAAGCCAAGAGAATAATCGCTGTCAGCGCTTCTGCGGTTACGAATGGTTACATCCAGTTCGTGGATTACAACGACTTCAATGACAGATACGATATCGCTCCGGCTGACAGCTATGTCGAATATGGCGTGGTGGGGTCGCTCTCGGATTTGGCCGGGCCGGTCAACTCATTCAAGTTTACCTGTTACGATGCCAACATAACGCTTTTGTCGCCTGTTACGGATACCAATTTAATTCGCCTTGTGAAGGTTGATGCTGCGGTTGATAACTCTGCTTCGAACAGCCAGGATAAAACTTTTACTACCTGGGCTTATCTGCGAACCAACGGTCAGAGCCAGACCTGCTGGCAGCATCAGGATATCGGGTCTGTTGCCGCCACCGGCAGCGCAACTTTTGCGGATTGCAACTGGACCGTTATGGGTTCAGGCGCGGACATCTGGAATAATACTGATGGATTTCATTATGTCTATCAATCCCTAAGCGGCGATGGACAAATCGTCGCCCGTGTAGTGAGTATTACAAATACCAACGCCTGGGCAAAGGCAGGCGTGATGATTCGCGAAACGCTCACCGGCGGTTCAAAACACGCAATGATGGTCGTTACGCCCGGAAGCGGAAATTCCTTCCAGCGTCGCTTAAGCACAAACGGCGCCAGCACCCTTACCGCCGGCAGTGCCGTGACGGCCCCCTACTGGGTCAAGTTGACTCGAAGAGGTAATACGTTGACCGGTTACGAATCGCCAAATGGTTCTACCTGGACACAGGTAGGTGCCGATACGGTAACGATGGTGAGCGATGTTTACATCGGATTGGCTGTTACAAGCCACAACGATGGCACTCTCTGCACCGCCAATTTTGATAATATCAGTTTTATAACGTATGATGGGCTTAGTACGGTCAAGAACCCATCTGATAGTAATGTTTTTGTTACTATTCCAACGCCTGCTACGAATGTGAATGACCTGCTAATCGCGGCAGTCGCCACCGACGGCAGCGTAACTATTTCACCACCTTCCGGATGGACACAAATTGACCAGGGCAGTGACTCCGGCAATCAGATAACTCTGGGCGCCTGGTGGAGATTTGCGGTTGCCTCAGAGCCGGCAAGTCATCAATTCGTCTGGACAGGAGGTGAAAAGGCATACGGCTGGATGATGCGGTTTAAGGGTCAAAATCTTACCAGTCCAATTAATGCTCTCTCGTCTGCCAGCAGTTCCGGCAGTGCCACGCCAACCAGTCCCGCGGTTACGACAACAACCAATTGCTGCCAGATTCTTCGCCTGGGGGCGTTTGACAATTCCAATATTAACGTTGGCAACCCTGGCTTAAGCGGTAATAGCCCCATTACGATGGATGCGAGTGGTGGCGGTGCCGCAACGGTTGGGATACTTGGCGATGGATGGCAAATCGGCACGACTCACGCAAAGCAATCAGGCACCGCTCGTGCCCTGGTTTTTATTGCACATGCAAAGGGTAATAGCAGTTCAACAAGTTTGACTGGTGTGACTTATGGCGGACGAGCGATGACAAAAGTGACTAGCTATGGTCCATATGGCGCCGGCTCCAATCGAGTATATATTGCAGCATTTATCCTTAACGATGCAGATATTACTGCTGCAACCGATACCACCTTTGTTCCCACCTGGGTATCCGCACCTACTTATATTGCGTACACCAGCGCATTCCTTCAGAATGTGAATCAGACAACTCTTACCGGATCTACTAACGGTAACGGGGCAAGTGGCTTTTCAGTATCAACGTCTTCACTTGCTACGAATAACGGGAATATGGTAATTGAAAATGCCGTCTGTACCAGCACGGGCGCATATACGGCAAACAATGGCTTTACCATGGATGTTGACCTTAGCGTGTCTAATTTCGATGGTATGGATGGACATAAATCCGCGACAGGCGTCAACGAAACACCGAGTGTAAATCACGACGTCAGTGGCAACAACGTTCTTATCGGCTTTGTAGTTAATAGCGTATCTGCTGCCGGCGGCACAGTTTCTGGCGGCGCCGGATACGTCAGGCAATCGCTTGCCGGCGATAGCGGAACTTCGACCTTCTCACTTACCGCGTCAGATTCGGCGAGGATGCTTACCATAGCGATAGCGCCAAGCGACCCTACCAGTAACGCCTGTTGCCAGGACAACATAATACCCTGAGCCATAATATGAAAATGAGGATGAAAAATAACGGAGTGGTTAAATTCGGACCTTTGGGAAACCTGTTATCAGCTCTCTGTCAAAGTCCATTATGTTGTCATATAGTGAACTTATAGGACCATTGAAATTGTCTGTGCATATCGTTAGTCAGCTTCCCCTTCTTGTCCTATAAAAACCCCTGAAAGCGATTACAAACCGAGATTTAAGGCGTTTTTTTTGTGCCTGTAGAGGCAGGTCTTTAATCGTCAAATTCGGAAACGCCGCCCCTTTTTTATGTCGAAGAAAGCCATTGAAAGAGACACACTGTGCGCACAAGATGAATAATAGAAACGACAAAATCCTGTTTAGGCGGGCGCTAACGCTGCTCGAGCTGGTTTTAGCGATGGTTATGGTAACTATAATCTTCGCCGCTGTTTTGCCGCAGTTCGCGATGATGGGGCACAGTTGGGACATCAAAGAGGGTTCCGCCGAAGCGCTCCAAAACGGCAGGGTGCTTATGGACCACATCAGCCGAAATCTTTCGGAAGCCGTGCGCATAACTGCTGTCAGCGAGGCTGATGATTCCGGCGGGTATATCGAGTTTGAGGATAACGACGGCAATATAATGAGATACCAGCTCAACGACAATTATGTTGAGTACGGCCCTGTGGGCGATCTCTCGGACTTGGCCGGGATAGTCATCTCTCTGACATTTACCTGTTATGATGCCTGCGATTTGGACAATCCTGTGGAGTCGGTCGCTGATCTTAACAATATCCGCGCAGTCAAAGTTGAAGCTGTTTTTATAAATTCCGCTTCAATGGGGCAGGACAAAAACTTTACCACCATGATTTACCTCCGCACAAACGGCGACACCCAGGACTGCTGGCAGCATCAGGATATTGGCTCTGTTGCCGCGGCCGGCAGCGCAAGTTCCACAGCGTGTGCCTGGACCGTTCTTGGTTCTGGCGCCAACATCTGGGGCACTACCGACGCATTTCATTACGTTTATCAGTCACTCAGCGGCGATGGGCAAATTATCGCGCGGGTGGTGAGTATGACCAACACAAACGCTTGGGCCAGGGCGGGAGTTATGATTCGTGAAACATTAACAGCCACCTCAAAACACGCGATGATTGTTGTTACTCCAGGCAATGGCATCTCCTTCCAGCGACGCACAAGTACCGGTGGCACCTCTACGGCCACAGGCGGCAGCGCTGTTACAGCGCCCTACTGGGTAAAGTTGACTCGTGTCGGCAACACTCTTACTGGTTACGAGTCGTCAAACGGTTCTACCTGGACACAAGTCGGAACTGATACGGTTACTATGGCGACCGATGTTTATATTGGTCTTGCCGTCACAAGTCACAACGATGGAACTCTATGTACCGCTGTGTTTGATAATATCAGCTATGCTGCAGATGCGTTGGCGTACAACTCATTTAGTGAAACCAAGGGCGCTTCTGATGCGACGTCGCTTGCTGTTTCAAGACCAGCTGTGAGCGCCGGCAACTTACTCATCGCGGCAGTCGCAACAGATGGTGACACATCGGCTTCCATTACTGCTCCAAGCGGCTGGACATTAATAAACCGGGGTAGTTATAACAGCGAGGTTACTCTTGGCGCCTGGTATAAAATCGCAACCGGGACAGAACCGGCCAGTTATACGTTCTCCTGGACAGGCAATCAGCAGTCATACGGCTGGATAATGCGGTTTACGGGTCACAATGCCTCATCTCCGATTAACACTTCATCTGCCACGGGCGGTTCCAGCAGCACTCCGACCAGCCCGGCGGTAACTACAACAGTAGCTAACTGTTTGATTCTTCGCCTGGGGGCTTTTGATAATGGCGATATCAACGTGGACGCTCCCGGCCTCTCTGGCCATACCGCAGTTACGATGGACTCCAGCTCCGCAACCTCGGGGCTTGTGGGGTACTGGAAGCTGGATGAGAGCAGTGGAGCAACAACTGCGGCCGATTCATCAGGCAGCGGTAACAATGGGACGCTGGTCAATATGACACCGGCATCGGATTGGGTTACAGGACACATTGGTGGAGGGCTTGATTTCGACGGCTCGAATGACTATGTGAATTGCGGAAATAATTCGAGCTTGCGTATCACTTCTAATATTACAGTTGCAGCCTGGGTAAAAACGAGGGATTGCGGCAATGGTCAATATAATCCTTATGTGACAAAAGGCGACCATTCTTATGGTTTACAGCATCGTCAAACCAATCGCCTGGAGTTTTTCATCTACCATTCAGGAAATTGGTACCCCGTGCAGTATGCTGTGACCAGTTCATTTAATAACGTCTGGCACCATGTGGCTGGAACTTATAATGGAAGCCGAGTTAAGTTATACGTTGACGGCGTCTTAAGAGCTACTAACAATCATACAGGGTCTATAGCCAGCAGTACTTACAATGTCGAGTTGGGAAGATGCGCTGAGGATACAAGCCGTCTTTACAATGGCGTACTTGACAGCGTCCGCATCTACAACCGTGCGCTGAGCGCCGCGGAAATCACTCAGTTGTATGGATGGGCGGGTGATGACGGCATTGTTTCCGGCGGGGCGGGATATGTCGTGCAGCCAGCCGCAGGCAGCAGCGGAACTTCTACATTTACGCTGAGGTCATCGAATGAAGCAAGGACGCTTACCATAGCGATAGAGCCGAACGACGCTGACAACGGTGATATGGCCTGTTGTCAGGATAATATAATACCTTGAGTCATAATATGAAAATGAGGATGAAAAATAATGGCGTGGTATTTTTGATGGTCGTTTTCGCGATTGCGCTTATAGCGACAATCACGGTTGGAATCCTGGTTATGACCACGGAAGAATTACAGCTTATGCAAAATCAGTTGTATGCGGCAAACGCGATGTGCACCGCTGAGGCGGGGTTGAATGATGCGTTTGCGCAGATACGTTCAAGTTCGAGCTGGACGACCGGCTTTACAAACAAGGCATTTAACAGCGGCAGCTATACCGTGACAGTTACCGGAACACTGCCGAACCGAACAATTACCTCCACCGGCACCTCGTCGCAGGGGTATATGGCCAGGATGGCGGCTGACATAACGATTGGCACGAGTTCGTCATATAAAATCAGAATCGATAAATTGAGAGTTAACGAATGATATTTGCCGAAAAGACAGTCGCAGGGATAGATATTTCGCAGGAACGCATCAGTATAGCGTTGCTCAGATTGGGCAAGAACGGCCCTAAGCTGGTCAAATCGGTTGTCGCAGCCGTTCCCGCAGGTGCTATTAAAGACGGCAACATCGCGGATGCCGTGCTGCTTGCCAGGGCGATAAGAGCGATGAAAGTTCGCAACGGGATATGGACAAACCGTGCAGCCGTTTCACTTTTTGCCAAACCTGTTGTTACACAGATGATAGAGATGCCAAAACAGATGCCGTCCAACCTGACCCAGTTTGTCCATGGGGAGATGAGGCATTGTGCCGCTATGCCGAGCGGAGATATCGTGCTTGATTACTGCTCGGTCGGTTCAAACAAGCGTTCGGCGGATAAAAAGATTTTGGCAGTTGCCGCTGAGAGGAAAAAAGTTACCGAACTTGTTAAGGTTTTAGGTCGTGCCGGTTTTTCCACCGAACTGGTTGAGCCGGCTATGTTGTCTTATTTGAGGGCTATTGGCGACAAAAAAAACACCAGCAGGTCTGGTTGTAATGTGCTTGCGGCAATGTTACGAGGAGGAGTCCTGAGCCTGTGTGTGCTCAAAAACGGCTCGGTAGATTTCGTTCGCACAAAAGAGTTTACTAATTCGGCACAAGAAGAGTCATCGGATGCCTGTCCCGCTTTTGGCAAAGCGTGGGATGCAAATTTAGAGGAGTGTCAGGATTGTGCTGAAGTTTATCCGGATGAGTATGCAGAGTGTAAGAAACTAACCCTGGAGGGAAGCGTTGATTCGAATGATTTGGACGGTTGGCTTGCCGTCGAAGTTTCGGAGGTCGTCAGATTTTACGACATCGAAGGTCATGATAATTCTTCCAAATGGGAAATCACAGTTTTTGTTGATACCGAACAATCGCCCGAGATCATCGAGAAATATCTCAAGTCTAAAATCCAGGCCCAACATCTGCAGGTAAGAACAATCGAAGATGCTTATAAGGATACGCCTGTCGATGGTTCGGAAACAAGTAAAAGCAAAAAACCTTCGCCGGTGGCTGTAGGTCTGGCGATGAATCTTTTGGTCGCGCAGCGGGATGATGTGCGATTGAACCTGATGCCGCCTCGGATAATACAGATTATGGAGGCCAAGAGGGACGTGCTGGTTGCCGCTACCGTGGTTGCGGCGCTGTTTTTTCTTATGGTGCTGGCTATCGCGGCGCCAGTGTATATGATTAAAAAAATATCCGGCAATACCGCCGCAAAGGCGGCACGGGTATCGGTACATAACGCCGATAAAATGGTTGAGAAGAATCAGCATCTCGACGCCATGTTAGAGGCCTTGTCGGGTCGCCTCGACAGCATCGCAAAGATATCGGCCTCGCACAATGACGTAAACTGGGTGCAGTTGTTCACGAACATCCGCAATGCCACGCCCGCCTCGATTCGCATCGTCAGTTTGTCCTGTCCCGATGGCCAGAGGGTACAGATTGACGGACTGGCGCTGTCCGACGACGCCGTCGATTTGTTCGTCAGCTCGCTTGAGAAATCGCCCTATATCTCGACGGTAACGCTGCTTGAGTCCAGTAAGCAGGAGGGACAAAAGGGATTTATAAACTACCAGATTAGTTGCAGGCTGGGCGTTAAGAAAGGCAAGGATGATAATGTCAGTTGAAAGAATCATCGGTATTAAGTGTTCGCACAGACGCGTTTTGCTGGTTGCGCTGGCGGCGATTATGGTTTTTGCGTTATACCGGTGGGTACTGGCGCCGCACACCAGCCAGCTTCTGGCTGCACAGAGATACAAATATTCGCTTGATGCTGGGATACACAAGGCCGAATTTATGAGCACAATCATCGAAAAGAAGAAAACCAAAATCGAGGAGCTGACCAGGGAATCCGACCGGTTGCGAAATCAGTTATTTACGCAAAAGGAAGCGCGTCGGTTTTTCGTGTCTCTGTCGTCTGTTGCGGCCCAGTCCGGCTGTGTTGTTGCATCTGTAAGCTCGGTACCGGATGCCCAGCAGAATACGCAGGATGGCACTCCCGCCATAACGCCTAAAAAGGCGATGGTTACCATTATTGGCGGGTACAACGGCATAACCAAATTTATTGGTGTGTTACAGAACTATGAACGCAAAGTATGGATAGAGTCCGTGAGAATAGATGCCGGCGGCGGCGCCGGAAAACTGAAATGTCAGGTCCTTCTGACGGTTTATTGCACCGAACGCGAGGAGAATTCTTTATATGAATAAGCTGATAACGAAATTGACGGTTTGTGCTGTTCTTGTATTTACGACTTGTATTTGTACAGGAGAGGATTCGACAAGTTCGGGGCAGGCCCAATCGGCAAACTCAGAGCAGGCAGTAACGACCCAACCCGAACAGGCCGCAGTTACGCCTGTTTCCGATCAAAAAGTTGAACTTGTTGCTGCCGATATCGGTCGCGGAGACCCGTTTGGAGACAATTTCGGCGACAACTCGCCGCCGCAAACGAACGTTGCCGCAGACGTAAAGGTAAATGCCCCGGACGTTAACAAGCCGCCATTGATTGTTCGCATGGTTACTTTGAAGTTTCTTAACGCGGCAAATCTCAAAACCGCGATAGACAAGATGTCTTCGACTTACGGCAGTATCAGCGTCAATGAAAGCACCAATTCGCTGATTGTTTGTGATACAGAAGAGAGTGTAAATAAAATCCTTATCGAGATACAGAAGGCGGACCTGACGCCGAAACAGATAATGATTGAGGTTCTCATTATCGATGTTCAGCTTCAGAACAATACCGAAATTGGCGTCGATTGGGATATCCTGAGCAGTGATAACAAGGACTTCAGTTATCGCCAGAGCACGGTTTATCCCGACCGCCTGAGCGTAACAGCGCCGACAACCGCCACAATCGACAGTATGACCGCCTATCAAAACACCGGTCTTGGCGCCGAAGTGGCAATTGTTACCAGTGATATTCGTAATGTGCTTCACCTGCTGCAGGAAAAGAAAAACGTGGAGATTGTTGCCAGTCCTCGCGTGCTGGTTGTCAGCGGCCAAAAAGCCGAAATAAAAACTGTCGAAGAAATACCGTATCAGGAGAAAACAGACACCTCTCAGGGAGGGCTACTGACCTCAACGCAGTTTAAGGAAGTCGGCGTTACTATGGAGGTCAAGGCCAGCGTAACCGACGAAGGAAAAATCCTGCTGACGGTAAGCCCAAGTCAGAGCGTAAACACCGGAACATCGATAAGCGGCGTCCCGGTTATCGATACTCGCAAAGCCAGCACTACGCTGCTTATGGACGACGGGCAGGTGGTTGTGATGGGCGGGTTGAGACGGCAGGATACGCAAATTACAAAAAACCAGGTGCCTTTGCTGGGCGATTTACCGCTCATTGGTTTTATATTTTCGAATAACAAGAAAACGGTTACGAACGCCGAGCTGCTTGTGCTGTTATCGCCCCATATTTACAAGGGTGAGTTGGCGCCGGCGGAGGGAGTGGCAAAGTTGAACGAGATAAAAAACAGGCCTGTATTATCGCTGCCTGCTGAGCCGAATTCGCAGTAGCTGGGCGGATATGTTGGGATTGGCGTCACAGCTTTTTGCTAATCCAACAAGCGTTTTGGGTCGATAAAATATGAGAAATGGATTGAGTAAATGGTGGGGGGCACCAATCCATAAGGGATGAAAAAGGAGAAATAGTAATGTTTGGATTATTTAAGTCAGGCAAAAAAACGGGTAAACCAAAGATTCTTATCGTGGATGATGAGCCGGATTATGTGGCTACAATCCAGCAGCACCTTGAATGGAGCAACTATCAGACGGCAGTGGCTGTCAATGGCCAGGAAGGGCTGGAAAAGGCGGTAAGCGAGCAGCCGGACCTTATCCTGCTTGATACGAATATGCCCGTTATGAGTGGCCACGAAACACTTGAACGTATGAGCAAAGACCCGCAGTTGAAAAATATACCGGTTATTATGGTAACCGCTGCCTGCGAGATAGACGATATTGCCGCTGCTTCGTCTTTCGGCGTTGTTGATTACATTGCCAAGCCATTTGATTTTGCAGAGTTGAAAGAAAAGATTGCCAACGCTCTTGCGGGCAAAAAAGCTCTTAGCGGTGTGTAGAGGTGATTTTTAATTTACTGTTTTTTAGTTTTGTATCTGCTGCAGTTGCTGTGCGGGTTCGGGTTCACAAGCGGGAGCTTTAATTGGCAGCAGGAAATGCATTGTTGTCCCCTTGCCTAATTCTGATTCCACCCAAATTCTCCCGCCGTGCTTTTCGACGATATCTTTCGATATGGCCAGACCCAGACCAGTTCCTCCCGTTTTGCGGTTACCGCTGCCGAGTTGTTGAAATTGCTGGAACAGCTTGGGCAGGTCTTCTTGTTTCATTCCGCAGCCTGTGTCGATTACTGAAATGCGAATAGAGTTTTCAATCCTGCGGGTTGCGATGGTAATGCTGCCTTTATCGGTAAATTTCATTGCGTTGCTTACCAGGTTGGTTAGCACCTGAATCATCTTGTCGCTGTCGAAGGTTGCCTTAGGCAGAGTATTGTCTATTGCCAGTTGTAACTCCACGCCTTTTTTCTTTACTGTGCCTGCCATTGTGCTGTAAACGGTTTCGATGACGTTGTTAATGTTGTTGTCCTGCATATTGAATTTGACTCTGCCGGACTGGAGTTTCTGGAAATCCAGAACGTCGTTGATGAGCCGGGCGAGACGGTCTATATTGCGCTGGGCTATCTCCAGTATCTCCCGCTGTTTGCTTTTGATGCGTCCCGCCGCGCCATCCATAATCAAAGCGATATCTTCCTTTATTATGGTTAGCGGTGTTCGAAGCTCATGGGAGACTGTGGAAATGAACTGTGATTTAAATTCCATTGCCTCTTTGACTTTCTTGTCTGCCTCTTTGCGTTCGGTGATATCACGGATAACACCGATTGAACCGGTTACGCGGCCTTCAGGGTCTTTCAATACACTCAGCGACACATCAACTTCAATTGTCTCGCCGTCTTTCTTTAACATCTGGGTCTCAAGGTGGTGCTGTATTCCTTTTTGTCTTACTTCGTGTGTCCTGATTTTCTCCCATGCTTCGTCCGGATAAAGCGACTGGACGGGCTTAAGATGCAAATCGTCCTTGGTCATTCCGAGCAGTTGTTCCGTGAATTTATTCCAGGAAATGAGCCGTTCCTGGTCATCTGCCATCATAATCGCTACGGCGGAGTTCTCAAATATGGTTCGATATCTCTCCTCGGCAATTTGCAGCGCACGTTCAGCCTGCCTGCGTTCTGTAACGTCTTCGTAGATTCCAAGTACTCCAACGACATTTCCTTCCGAATCATGAAGGGGGACCTTATTTGCGTCAAGCCACGCCTGTTTGCCGTCGGCCTGAAGCTGAGGTTCTGAGATGTGGTACTTGCCTGTGTTGTTCTCTATTACCTCTCTGTCGCATTTGCTGTAAAACTCCGTTTCCTCTTTTTTCCAGGGCATATCGGCATTGGTTTTGCCCACCACGTCCTGCGGTGAAGCCAGCCCCGCGTGTTTTGCGAATACGGCGTTGCATCCCAGATAAACCAGGTTGTGGTCTTTCCAGAAAATCGCCTGCGGGATGCTGTTCATAACCAGTTGCAGCATCTGCTGCGATTCGTGCAGTTTTTCGGCGACTTTCTTTCGTTCGATGGCGTAAAGGGAGGTTCTCACCAGCGATGTTTCCATTGCCGGGCCTTTGACAAGATAATCGGAAGCGCCGCTCTTTATCGCCTCGAGGCCTGTCTCTTCGTTTTCGAGGCCTGTCAGCACAACGATGGGCACATTGGAATTTACTTTGCAGACGCTTTGAACCGTTTCGATGCCGTTGCTGTCCGGAAGCCCCAGGTCTAACAGCAATATGTCATAATGCCTGGTTTTGAGCAGGTTAAGGCCCTCGGCCAGGCAGGGGGCTGATTCGACAACGAATTTGGCGGGCTTGGTGCATTTGCCCAAAGCACGCTTGACCAGTCGAACGTCGATTTCGTCATCGTCTATTTGTAAAACCCGTATCTCGCCGTTCATAGTTTTACCGCAAAGACCGCAGAGGTTGTTTTTCTTCTTTTTCTCCGCGGCCTCTGCGGGCTCCGCGGTGAACGCAGGTGTGCAGGTCCTATAACTAAGGCGTTTTGCGTATAGTCCATTTGCCCTGCTGGTTAAATTATCGGCAGATTAGACGCGTGATTTAAGAAGAAAAAACGCGTTTTTAGGGACGAGAAGGGTGTTTGCTCCCCCCGAACAACTGAGAAGGCCCGCTTGTCATTTGTGTTTTTCTTCAAGCAGAGTTTTTGGTTCAGCTATAATGCGGATACGACGTATCTGGGGCAGCACTTTTGCGGAGATTTCCTCTTTTTGGCCCGGTCTTAATTCCAGTTCGAAAGTATCTTGTTCAAGATAGTGATATTTCGGCAGGTTGTCACTGGATATGTTAAGTATCCATTTAGCCGGTCGCAATTCCTCAAATACAAAACCTCCATGGTTATCTGTACAGGTTCGTTTTATTTCTGAGCCGTTCTTAAGCTCTACGGTTGCATTTGCCAGCCCGTAATTTTCGACGACGTTAGGGTCTTCATTGCTGCTGCAGTTTGCATCAACGTCAAGTCCGTTGATCTCGCGGGGTTGTTTGTCTGTGGTCATTTTATCGTGGCCGTTTTGGTAACTGTATACCATAATCCGACCTGAAAGCTGTGCGGCTCGCGCTACGGCTATATCCACTGAGGTTTTTTCTCCTCCCTGAACAGACAGCTCGATGGGTATCTTTTGGGTGGGAATACGGTTCATGCCGATACTTGCCGTATCCACATGCAGGTAGTAGATACCGGGTTTTGCAGATGGAAAGGTGAAATTACCGGCTTTGTCGGTTACCGCAGTGAGGCCATTGAGTCGCAGAACCGCGTTGCCGATTGCATTTTGTGTCTCCTGGTCATAAAGGTGTCCTTTGATACTGCCTACGCTTTTCTTGCGGCATACCGGCAGGCCGAGAGGCATTGTGTATTCCACCATCAAGGCGGTGTCATCACTTGAGGTTGAATTTTCATAGCTGGTATAACGGACAAGGACGGAAAGTTTGTTGTTATTGGTAAAAATGTGGCTCAATCGCATCTCCAGATTGTCTCTGCCTCCCTTTGTTGGACCCTCATAGCTGTTTGTTTGAAGCATGAAATTAAGGGATGTCCTGTTTGCTATTTGATATTGAGCGTTCAGACCGATAGTTGTACTGCGTTTGGCTTCGCCCGTGAAATCGCTGTTTTTGTCATAGTAAATATACCCGCCATAGGACTGCTTGTTGTTTGGCGTAAAATAAACGGAAGCAGTGTATCTTTCCGCAGGGTACGTTGTATCGTTGAGATCATTTTTAGTTTTGCCGTATTCAACAGAGGTAGAGAGGGTTAATCTGTCAAACCTCTGGCCTATGCCGAACCTGAAAGTGTCCTCTTGATAGTCGAACTTAGGGCTGTTGAGTCGGTCTCTGCGGTCTCGGTTCAGCCAGTCCAAAGAAAAAGTGGTATCCGTTTCAGTTCTGTAGTCGACACCCAACTGGTAGTATTTTTCCAAAAGGGCCGAGTAAAGCGAGGGGTTTAAATCGAGGTTGTTCTTTTCCTGTCTGAAGCTGGCGTTTAGTCTTAGGTGTTTGTTTACCGGGGCTGTAAGGCCTCCCAGGATATAATCAATGTCCCTGTAATAGCCGGGGTAGTCAGGGCCCGCGTGAGTTAGTTTTAAGTAGTAATTTAGCCAGTCATTGTGGCCGTATAACTTGGTAAGATAAGCATTGTCTTTATTGTCACCGCCTGGTCCTAATGCGTATTCAAGCTCGGCCTTGGTATTTTCAAAAGGTTCAAGCTCTCCCTCAATACTGGTGATGTCACTAACTTTGTCGTCTCTGTGTTTTCTAAGGTAATTCAGGCCCACTTTGTTTTTTTCATTTATTGAATAATCCATATAGGCGGCGGTTTCTTCTATACCGGGCTCTATCCAGCGTGTTTTTGTGTGGTAGGCTCCCATACTTAAATCGTCGTCGACATTAAGTTTGCCTTCCAAACCCCTGCCATAAAGATAATTTTCAGTCAGCCCGGAAAGGGAATAATTGCGGTCGCCGAAGTTAAGCTCATACTCTTTGTTCCAGTAACTGAAGGCGTACTCATCGCGTTCTCCAAGGACTGATTTTTGCTGAAGGTCGGGACCTCTGGCCTCATATTTGATGTGGTTTTTGCCTTCTTCGTCCAAGGTTCCTTCCCCGCGGATATCGGTTTGCACGCCGGACTGGCGGCGGTCTTTGTTTTTGTCAGAAATATATCTGACGGTCAAGTCCGTCGGGATTGTGTGATACGGCTGCTCTGTGCCGCTTATTCTGGGGATAATTTCCGTGAAGCTTTCAGATTGGGCCTGAGTTTTTGTCTGGCCGTCCTCAACGGTTTCTACGGCCAATTGCAGCCGATGTTTTAATGCAGTTGTTATTGCTGAATCGGTCTTCGCGGTGACGGTGACGGTTTTTGACTCGCCCGGGGCGAGGGTGAACTTATTGGCGTCAGCGGCACAGGGGATATTTCCCCTGCTGGCGACTTTTGCATTGACGGAATATTCCGTATTGCCCAGGTTTGTCACTACGAAAGAGCTTTGATATTGCTCGCCGGCTATACAATGGTCAGGTGATTCCAGTGGTTTTACCTGCAGGTTGCCGACCGGCAGCACCGTTAAATAAACGGTATAAAAATCGCAGATGGCGGGGTATTTTCTGTCTTTAATGATATATGTAATTTCATATCTGCCGGCTAACGCTGTTTGGGGGACGAAAAAACTTATCAGCTTTGTGTCAGTTTCAGTTGGATTTAATTCGAAAGGGAGGTTTGGGGTGACAGACACCCATCCTTCAGGAAGTTTGACTTCAGTAATTAGTTCCTGTTTTTTGTCGGTAGGATTGGTTACGCGAAGGACGGCGGTCACCATTTGCCTCGGTGTGGTTTCAAGCGATTCTTTCGAGTCGTTCAGGCCTAATATAAATCTCGAGCCGGGAAGGGGCCGCCCCTCCATGCTCGGTTTGTTGTTGTTTTCGATATTTTTTTTAAGGGCAATTTCTTGTTGAGATTGTATCTGCGGCAGAATTGGCCTGAAACATCCTTCCTCCTCACGTGCTCGAGAGATGATTTCCACTATAGATTCAGCTTTGGCTTGCGTTTTGGGCTTGCTGTTTCCAATAATTTGAGCTGTTAGCCGGAGACGATGTTTTAACATCTCTGCCATTTTCCAGTCGGGCTCTACCCATACTGTGACTGTTTTTGATTGCCATGGTGCAAGTTTGAGCGTCTCGTCGGTGTCAGCGGTAAAAGGGATGTTTTTGCTGCTGTCAATACTTATGCCGACAGTATTTTCCGTGGTGCTTTTGTTGGTCACCAGAAAGCGGACCTGATAGTATTCGCCGGTGATTATGTATCGCGGGGTTTCCAACAGCTTTACCTCTAATTTGTCGTGCGGCAGGACCACTGCGTCAACGGTATAAAAGTCGCGAATAGAGGGATATTTTCTCATTTTGACGAAGTATGTAATTTTATATCTGCCGGCCTGGGCCGTTTCAGGAACAATAAAGCTTACCAGCTTTGTAGTAGTTTCATTGCCCCCAAGGTCGAAGGGAAAATCTTCTGTAATAAGGCCCCATCCTTCAGGCAGCTTGACCTCGGAGACGAATTCAGATTGTCGGCTGGTGGTGTTGGTTACACGAAAAGTGAGAGATATGATTCCTTTTGGTTTGGCTTCAAATAATTCTTTTCCTGCCGGTCTTACCTCTACACCCAGACCCTGTGCTGTGCCGAGCGCAGCGGTCGGAGTTATCAGATAGAACATAATGGCTAATAAGGTACATCTCATTTTTCAAATTTAAAATCATAGTTGGCACCAAAGATATCATTGCCGCCGCAGTCAGCTACTACCAGGGCCTTGTACGCGCCTTGTGGCACGCCGGTTAAATCAACCTTATATCGAACAGAAGTGCCGGGATAGATGTGTTTGCCGCTACTATCGAACTTGCCTACGTATCCGCCGTTCTTATCATAAAGTTCGACCCACAGAGACGCCTTTAGCCATCTTTGGCCGGTGTTTTCCAAATCCACCTGTAAAAATCTTCCTTCGGCTTCTCTTAGAAGTTTTGTTTGTAAAAACTTAAGGTTGTGTTCGCCGGTATCGCCGATGTTTGTAATTATCTGGATGCCGTATCGCATTATTTGAGTTATGCCTATTTTGGTTTTGTTTTTCTCCGCCTGGCTGCTCTCCGGTGAGCTTTTCGGTATGCCCTCGACCATAAGCATACTCCAGTAAGTGCCGACAAGATTTGGGTCGTTTGGAACTTTGACGGTGTAATTTACCATCAGCGTATCATTCGGCGGTATTATCAGCCGGCGGGGGGCTACGGCGAGCCAATTGGCGTTGGAGCGTTCCGATTTGCCGGGCGGGCCGTAATTGTTGTTGCCGTCGAACTGAAACTGGTAATCGGTCTGGTAAACTTTGACTTCCTGCGGCTCGGCGCTATTGTTTTTGATAATAACGGAACCTTTGTAGATTTCACCAGGCCTGGTTTTTTTCTCGTGGCTCAAGCCCCCTATGATAGATACTCCTGCCTCCGTGGTGGAGAGTATCGAAAAAGAAAGAACCAACGCCAAACAAATATTTTTTTTCATTGCTGTTTTCCTCAGTTATGAGTCGGAGACCGTGTAATAGACCGTAGCCGTATAAGTATCGGACGGTACCTGTATGGAAACACCGGTAAGTTGAAGCTGGATATTCACATCGCTTCTGTCGCCGTTCCCGTTAAAGAAGGCTTGGTCGATGTCTGTTACCTCTTGGTAGGAACTGCCGCCTGAAATGCTGCCCGAACCTGAGCCGTCAGACGTTCTTTTGACCCATAGGTGCAGATTATTATGCCATTTGGAGTCGATTCTTTTTACGGTCAGACCCCAGTTGCCGCTGGTCGCTGTAATAGTTATTGATACTGCGGCAGGATCGCTTTGGTAGGTGTTATTTAGGTTGCTTCCGGCGCCGCCGGTCAGGTTTGAAGCGTCTATGGTTTGGGACCAGCTACCTGGTGCCGAGATTGATATAGCCCAGCACAGTCCCCCTGAACATAAGAACACTGCCGACACCGCGAGCAGTGCATATGTGACTGCCTTCTTCTTCCTCATCTTCTGATTCGCCTTCCCTGACCCAAAAGGTCGATATCCTTTACTTAAGCCGAACTATAAATCTTCAGTAAGCGTCCAGGTGACCACCTTCGCCGTGGTTGTATAAGGAGCCACCATTGAGGTCACGTTAGCTCTGAAAGTTATCGTTTGGCCGGATGTATTACAATTGCCTATCCCGGTGACAAAATCTGTATCGGCTACGATAAGCTTCTGTTCGTCCGCGGATGTGCCGTCGCTGCCGCCCCCCGCTGTTACTGTCGCATACAGGTCGATACCGGCGAACAACGAAGCGATACTGCCTGTGATTTTTCTGGTTGTGGCAGCACCTACGTTCGAGGTCCAGGCCATCGTGGTGGTAGCGTCCGTCTTGTCGGCGGGCAGGTCGCCTGCCGCGGCGGGTGCAGTAATGGTCAAAACTCCCGGGTCACCACTTACAGCGAGCTCGGATATCTCGCTGAAAGTTATGGTGACGGTCGATGTAGCCGTATCGGTTGTGGCTATTGCCACACTCATGAGCCCGACAATCAGGCCTACTGCCAATAACGTTTTAGCTAAAACCCTCATAGTTCGCCTCCGTATTCTGCGATTTTTGCATGTTCCAAGCGTTAAGCGAATACGTCCATCCGCTCAGCGGTTAAAGTGTGTTGATATCTTATAGATAACCTGACACTCTTAATTATTGCGATTCCCGGCCCATTATGTTGTTCGTCAAGCCCGGCGTTCGGATGAACTGCGGAAACTACCTGATTTCCCGCAAAGCTCGCTTAAACCCTCCATTCCTCCAAACTTTATTTCGGCGGGGCCATCCGTTGACCTGTTTATAATCCTGCACCCTGACTTGTTCGTCACGGCGAAACAGGCCGCAGCCGAGCCGGGTTCACTTTTATAAAATATACGTTTGATTTTGAATGATACAAAAGTTGACAGATAAATATCCGGTTTTGGGGTAAATTGCGGAAACTACCTGATTTGCCCCTTCCTCTCCAAAAATGTATTACATACACATGGATTTGCTTATAGCGTGGGCGATTTGGCTTGAAACAAAAATGTGTTTTTGACAATGAGTTTGTTATTCCGTGATAGTATAAATAAGGACGTGCTCATCACGCCCTGATTTTCCACCAGTCCTGGGCAATGCTTCGTACTCCAGGGAACAACTGCCGATTTCCTGCGCAATATCACTTATAATATCTGAAGGTTCCTTGTTAACGTTTACCCAGCCTTTCGATGTGCCCCTGCTGTTCAGGTTTATGGCTCGAGCTCTAAGGATATAATCCTGTTCGTCTGCTGCCAGACTGGACTGAACAGTGATTCTTGTCCCTTTGAGATTCGTGCTCCATTTCAGTTCCTGGCTTCCGGTGGTTATGCCTGTTTCGTCAACGACCAGCCGGGTCCAGTTTTTCCCGCCCTCGCCCCCCAGTGAGATAATAGCAAAAGGCGCCTCTCTTATTGTTACAACCTGTGTAGCGGTGTCGCGGGCTATTGTATAATCAGAGAACCCCAAAAGGGAAATCATCAGAACCGGAACAAATAACCTCCCGCCTTTCATCATCTTCATCCTCTTTGGTAAAACTGTTTGAAAACTATCGTTATTCTATACCTTTTCTGGCGGCAAGTCAAGAAAAAACGGGCTCAAGCCGGGCATAAAAATTTGTTATGAGGTGGAAACAATAGGCGGCAATACGCGGATTTGTAATGTACCGGTGCGGGCAGCTACTGCCTCTTCCATTGCGACATAAGGTCAGTGAACATACGGAAAAGGTATTGTGAATCGTGTGGACCGGGCGAGGCCTCGGGATGGTACTGCACGCAGAAGGCCGAAAGGCGTTTGCAGCGGAACCCTTCGAGAGTGTTATCATTCAGGTTGATATGTGTCAATTCGACCCCCTTGTTTTGAAGGGAGTTTATATCAACGCAGAAGCCATGGTTCTGTGAAGTTATCTCAATCTGTTTGGTTTCGAGATTCTTTACCGGGTGGTTTGCGCCTCTGTGCCCGAATTTTAGTTTGTATGTTTTTCCGCCCAGCGCAAGACCAAGAATCTGATGGCCCAGGCATATTCCGAAGATGGGGACTTTGCCTAAAAGTTGTCGTGTGCTTTCGACCGCGTAAGTTACTGCTGCCGGGTCGCCTGGGCCGTTACTCAGGAATACGCCGTCCGGCTTTTTCGCCAGTACGTCTTTAGCGGATGTGAATGCGGGCACTACCTGGACATCACAGCCGTGGCTGATAAGCAGTCGAAGAATGTTTTGCTTCATACCGAAATCATACGCGACCACTTTATATTTCAGTTTTGGTTTGTCGGTCGATGGCTGCAAAACATCAACTACCGGCTTATTCCATTTGTACGGCCTTTGGGATGTTACATCTTTTACTATGTCCCTGCCTACAAGCCCGGGATATTCGCCGAGGGTTTTCGCAAGCGACGCAATTTTCAGTTCCGTTGAGGAGATAATGCCTCGCATCGCGCCTTGTGTGCGTATGTGTTTGACGAGTTTTCTGGTATCTATACCCGCGAGGCCGACGACGTTATTGGCCTTGAGGTATTCGCTCAATGACTGTTCGTTTCTCCAGTTGCTCGGGTATTCACAATTTTCCTTTACAATGAAGCCGGCCGCGTAAACCTTTTTGGATTCCGCGTCGAGCGCGTTGGTCCCGTAGTTGCCGATGAGCGGATACGTCATCGTGATTATCTGTTCGTAGTATGACGGGTCGGTCGTTATTTCTTGGTAGCCGGTCATACTGGTATTAAAGACCACCTCGCCGCACTTTATACCTTGTGCACCGAAGCTGATGCCTTCAAATACAGTCCCGTCTTCAAGTAATAATACCGCCTTCATCTTTTTGCTTTTTCCTTTTTACTTTTTACTTTTTACTTTTACCTGATGGTGCAGTTGAATACACTTTACGTCGATACGCTCTTTTTTCATCGCCTCGATTGCTTTAACGACTGCCATCGCGCCTCTGATTGTTGTTACGTAGGGCACCTGTTTGTCGAGGGCGGTTCTTCTAATATGGAATGAATCGCTCACGGTTTGTTTGCCTACTGTTGTGTTGACGATAAGGTCAACTTTACGGTTTATGATGGAGTCGAGTATGTTTGGTCTGCCCTCGCTTACCTTCAGCACAAACTCCGCAGGGACGTTGTTATTGATGAACGCGATGCACGTCCCTTTGGTTGCGTTGATTTTAAAGCCCATTTGCTGTAATTTGCGTGCGGCCTCGACAGCTCTCGGTTTGTCGACGTCTTTGACGCTGAACAGCACCGTTCCGCTGGTGGGTAGCGCGTTTCCCGCGGCCATCTGGCTCTTTGCGTATGCGATGCCCGCTTCGTCTGCGATTCCCATCACCTCGCCCGTCGAAAGCATCTCAGGTCCGAGGATGGTGTCAACGCCGGGGAATTTCAGGAACGGGAATACCGCTTCTTTAACCGAATAATGTTTCGGCCAGACCTCTTTGGTAAACCCAAGCTCATCAAGCGTCATTCCCGCCATTACTTTCGCCGCTAATTTGGCCAGAGGCACGCCGATGGCCTTGCTGACGAACGGCACAGTTCTCGATGCGCGGGGGTTTACCTCAAGAACGTAAATTTCGTCGTCCTTTATGGCGTATTGTATGTTTATAAGGCCCAGGACCTTCAACTCCATCGCCAGCATCTTTGTTTGCCGCATTACTTCATCGATGGTCTTTTGGCTAAAAGACACGGGAGGCAGCGTGCAGGCGCTGTCGCCCGAATGTACGCCTGCCTCTTCGATGTGTTCCATTATTCCGCCGATGACCACACGTTTGCCGTCGCATATCGCATCAACGTCTAATTCGGTGGCGTCGTCGAGAAATTTGTCTATTAAGACGGGGTGCTTGCCTGAAACCTCGATGGCTCTTTCGACGCAGCTTTTCAGCGATTGCTCGTCGTAAACAACTTCCATCGCCCGCCCGCCAAGCACAAACGAAGGCCGAATCAAAAGCGGATAACCGAGTTTGTCGGCGATTTTCACCGTCTCTTCGTATGACATCGCTGTGCCTGACATTGGCTGAAGAAGTTTAAGCTTTTCCACGACCTTGTTGAATCGTTTGCGGTCTTCCGCCTTATCAATACTGTCCGGGCTTGTCCCGATGATTTTAACGCCCGCCTGTTCGAGCGGCACAGCAAGTTTCAATGGCGTTTGTCCGCCGAACTGTACGATTACCCCGTCCGGGTTTTCCTTTTCGACTATCGACATAATATCTTCGAACGTCAACGGCTCAAAATACAGCCGGTCCGAAGTGTCATAGTCAGTAGATACCGTTTCGGGATTGCAGTTGACCATTATCGACTCAACGCCGATTTCCTTCAGAGCAAACGCCGCGTGAACGCAGCAATAATCGAACTCGATACCCTGACCTATGCGGTTTGGCCCGCCGCCCAAGATAATAATCTTTCGCTTTTTGGTCGGGTTGGCTTCGCATTCGCTTTCATAAGTGGAATACAGGTAGGGCGTCGTCGCCTCGAATTCCGCGCCGCAGGTATCAACCCGTTTATAAACCGGGTTTACGCCGGCATCTTGTCTGAGTTTGCGGAATTCAAGTTCGCTCAACCTTGTTAGATACGCCATATACTTGTCGGCGAAGCCGTATTCCTTTGCCTGCCGTATAAGTTCAGGAGTCATTTTTGCGGCGCCGACCGATTTTATCTTCGCCTCAAGCTGCACAATATCTTTTATGTTGTTCAAAAACCACGGGTCTATTTTCGTGATTTTGAAGATTTCTTCGATACTCACTTTTCTGCGAATCGCCTCGGCCACATACCAGATTCTGTCCCAGTAGGGCATCCGCAGCTTGTCTTTCAATTGCTTAAGCGAAATCGTGCTGTCGATGAATTTGTTGTCTAATGAATGCCGGTCTATTTCCAGCGAGCGGACGGCTTTGCCGAAGGCCTCTTTGAATGTTCTGCCTATGGCCATCGCCTCGCCGACCGATTTCATCTGGACCGTCAGCGTCGGGTCTGTCCCGCGGAATTTCTCGAATGTAAACCGAGGCCACTTCACCACGCAATAGTCAATCGTCGGCTCAAAGCACGCCGGCGTCTTCTTCGTAATATCGTTTGGTATCTCATCCAGCGTGTAGCCCACCGCTAACAGCGACGCGATTTTCGCTATCGGGAAACCCGTCGCCTTCGAGGCAAGGGCCGAGCTTCGCGATACACGCGGATTCATTTCAATCACGTAAAGTTTGCCGTTTTCGGGATTCACCGCGAACTGGATATTCGAGCCGCCCGTCTCAACGCCTATCGCGCGAATAATCTTGATGGAGGCGTCTCGCATTATCTGGTATTCCTTGTCGGTCAGCGTTTGCGCCGGAGCGACCGTGATGCTGTCGCCGGTGTGAATGCCCATCGGGTCGAGATTCTCAATCGGGCAGACGATGACGACGTTATCCTTGCGGTCTCTCATCACCTCAAGCTCATATTCCTTCCAGCCGATTACGGATTCTTCGATTAGGATTTCGTGTCTTGGGCTGAAGTTCAATCCCCATTCGACGCATTTGCGGTATTCCTCCTTGTTGTAGGCGATGTTGCCGCCCGTGCCGCCGAGGGTGAAGGATGGCCGGATAATCGCGGGTAGGCCTATATCGTCGAGCAGCGCCTCCGCCTCCTGCCAGTTGTGGACGTAGCCGCTCCTGGGCACGTCAAGACCGCAGTCCTGAATTGTCTTTTTAAAGAGATTTCTGTCTTCCGCCCGTTTGATACTTGCCAGGTCCGCGCCGAGCATCTTGACGTTATATTTTTTCAAAATGCCGCGTTCCGCCAGCGCAACCGCTGTATTAAGCCCCGTTTGACCGCCCAGTGTCGGCAGCAAACTGTCCGGCCGTTCAAGCTGGATTATTTTCTCAACGATTTCAGGCGTTATCGGCTCAATATACGTCCGGTCGGCAAAATCAGGGTCCGTCATTATCGTCGCGGGATTGCTGTTGACCAGAATGACCTTGTAACCCTCGCGTCGAAGAACCTTGCACGCCTGGGCGCCGGAGTAATCAAACTCGCACCCCTGCCCTATGACTATTGGCCCTGAGCCGATGATTAGTATTTTGTGTATGTCTTTACGTTTCGGCACTGTATTTTTTCCGTTAATTGGTGGCACGGGCTTCAAGCCCGTGATAGCGCAGCCAGTCCACAGGACGCCTTATGGCGGATGGCTGTACTACAGGCATTGGAGCAGTTTTTTACAGCACAACGCGTGTGTTGTCAATCGTTATTTCTCAGCCATCTGTCGATTGCGATTGCGGCGGCTCTGCCGCTGTCTATTGCCCGAACGACAAGTGAAGCGCCGTTGATTGTATCCCCCGCGGCGAATATCCACGGCTGGCTTGTCTGGAAGTTCTTTGTCGCGATGTTGCCTTGCGGGTCCAGTTCCAGTCCAAGCTCGGTAACTAACCCGTCGTGAACTACGTGAACAAACCCAAGAGCCAGCAGCACAATGTCAGCGTCCAGAACAACCTCCGTGCCCGGTATCTCCTTTAGCTTCCACTTGCCATCCTGCTGCAGCCAGTCAACTTTGCAGCAGTGAATTTTGCTGACCTTGGTCTCTGTGCCGGTGAATTTGATTGTCATCACGCTCCAGAGCCGTTCGCAGCCCTCCTGGTGAGAGGAGCTTGTCCGCATTATTCGCGGCCAGTTGGGCCATGGGGTGTCATCCGGTCTGTCGATTGGCGGCTTGGGCAAAATCTCCAGTTGAACAATCTGCTTTGCCCCTTGCCGGCGAGCTGTACCAACGCAGTCGCTGCCGGTATCTCCGCCGCCTATTACCACAACTTTCTTGTCCTTGGCGTTAACTGTTCGACTTTCGATTGTCTCGCCTGAGCAAAACTTGTTCTGTGCCGTCAGGTAGTCCATCGCGAAGACGACATTTTCATAACCTCTTCCCTGCACCGGCAAATCTCTCGGTTCGCCCGCGCCCATTGTCAGGCAGATACAATCGAATTGTTTGTGCAGGTAGTGAGTTGAAATGTCTTTGCCCACTGTTATGTCGGTCTGGAACTGCACGCCCTCAGCCGACAACTGGTCCAGCCGGCGGTCGATTATGGATTTGCCGAGCTTGAAGTCGGGGATGCCGTATCGCAGCATTCCGCCGATTTTCTGGTCTTTTTCAAAAACCACCACGTCGTGTCCCGCCCGCGCAAGCTGCTGCGCCGCCGCCAACCCGGCGGGGCCTGAGCCGATTATGCCGACGCGCTTCCCCGTCTTTTTGGCAGCCGGTATCGGCTTTATCCAGCCCTCAGCGAAGCCGCGTTCGACTATTTGAAACTCGATGTGTCTGATAAACACCGGCTGGTCGCTTATCGCCAGTGTGCACGCCGTCTCACAGGGAGCCGGGCATATCCGACCGGTTATTTCAGGAAAATTATTTGTCGAATGTAAAAGCTCGCATGCCTGGCGCCAGTTTCCCTGGTAAATCAAATCGTTGAAATCGGGTATGTAATTGTGGAGCGGACAACCCGCGCCATGACAAAACGGTATGCCGCAGTCCATACACCGTGCCGCCTGCTGTTGAATCTGCTCAGGCGTCAGGGGCAGTTCAAGCTCTTTAAAATCATGTATCCGCTCTTCGACCGGGCGATAGTCCGTCGGCTGGCGTTTATATTTCATAAACCCTTTTATCTCACCCATAGAACACCTCCTCTGTAGCAGGAGTTGTGTCTGTGTCGCGTTGCTCCGCCGCCCGCATCTTCTCCAGTGCCTTGCGGTAATCGAACGGGACGACCTTTACGAATTTGCCGACCATATCCTGCCAGTTGCTCAGAATTTGGTGTGCCTTGGCGCTGCCTGTCCAGTCAAAATGTTTCTGGACAAGGTCTTTGAGTATTTGTATGTCTTCCTTTTGCCAGACGTTTTCAAGCTCGACCATATCGAGGTTGCAAAGCGTATCGAAGTTGCTTGTTTCATCGAGGACATACGCGATACCGCCGCTCATCCCCGCGGCGAAGTTGCAGCCTGTTTTTCCGAGCACAACGATTGTTCCGCCCGTCATATATTCGCAGCAGTGGTCGCCGACGCCCTCGACTACCGCTGTCGCGCCGCTGTTGCGCACGGCGAATCGCTCGCCCGCCATTCCGTTTATAAATATCTCACCGCTGGTCGCCCCATATAGAACCGTATTTCCCGCGATGATGTTTTCGTGAGCCGCAAATGGTGCGCCTGTGGGCGTGACGACGACGATTCTGCCGCCGCTAAGCCCTTTGCCGAGGTAATCGTTACTTTCACCTGTGAGCTTGAATGTAACCCCCGGCGCAAGGAATGCGCCGAAGCTTTGCCCCGCCGAGCCGTTGAAAATCACCTGAAGTGTGTTGTCGGGCAATCCCTCAGGGCCGTTTTTGGTCACGATGCGATTGCTTAATATCGCCCCGACCGTCCTGTTAAGATTGCGGATGTTCATTTCGATAACGGTGCTTTTTTTCTTTTCGATTGCCAGTTTTGCCTTTTCTATAATCTGCCAGTCGAGGTGGTCGGCTAATTTATCCGGCTGACTGACAATTTGTCGGGTCGCTCTGCCGTCAGAGACATCCGGTTTATGGAAAATTGCCGAAAAATCCAGCCCCTTTGCCTTCCAGTGTTCGATTGCCCTGTTTGTTCCCAGCCGGTCCACGTGGCCAATCATATCCTCAAATTTTCTAAAACCCAGTTGAGCCATAATCTGTCGTACTTCTTCGGCCACAAAAAACATATATCTTTCAAGGTATTCGGGTTTGCCCCTGAAGCGTTTCCGCAGTTCCGGGTCCTGCGTTGCTATCCCGAAAGGACAAGCCCCTTCGTGACATTTGCGAAGCAGCGTGCAGCCCAGCGTTACCAGTGCTGCCGTTCCGAACCCGAAACGCTCCGCGCCGAGTAACGCGCCAATGACAACGTCTCTCCCGGTTTTCATTTGCCCGTCCGCCTGCACTCTTATTCTGTCACGCAGCCGGTTCATCACGAGCACCTGCTGTGTTTCCGCCAGTCCAAGTTCCCACGGGATGCCTGCGTGCTTTATGGAAGAAAGCGGGCTTGCCCCGGTTCCTCCGTCATGTCCGCTTATAAGCACTTCGTCGGCGTTTGCCTTTGCGACGCCCGCGGCGATTGTCCCCACGCCGACTTCCGCGACTAATTTTACTGATACCCGCACGCCGGGGTTGCTGCATTTGAGGTCGTAAACAAGCTGCGCCAAATCCTCAATCGAGTAAATATCATGGTGGGGTGGAGGCGATATTAGCGTAACTCCGACAGTGGAGTAACGCAACCGGGCGATTTCCTCAGTGACTTTATGCCCGGGCAGTTGTCCGCCCTCGCCGGGTTTTGCCCCCTGTGCTATTTTTATCTGCAATTCCTTCGCGTGCGCAAGGTAATTTATTGTTACGCCGAATCTTCCGCTTGCCACCTGTTTAATCCCGCAGTTTTTCGAGTCGCCGTTTGGTTCAGGCGTATATCTCGCCGGGTCTTCGCCGCCTTCGCCCGTGTTGCTCATTGCCCCGATGCGGTTCATCGCTATCGCGAGGCACTCGTGTGCCTCTTTGCTGAGTGACCCGTGGCTCATAGCGCCGGTGCAGAATCTTTTTACGATTTCGCTTGCCGGCTCAACTTCTTCAATTGGCACAGCATTACCCGATTTGAAATCGAATAGTCCCCGCAGCGTGCATAGTTTTTCCGCCTGCTCATTGACCGCCTGCGAAAATTCACTATATAACTTCGGATTATTGCTCCGCACCGCCTGCTGCAAACGCGAAACGGTAACGGGGTTCCACAAATGCCTTTCGCCGGTGTGCCTGAACAGGTATTCTCCGCCAAGTTCCAGTACTGGCGTTCCGGCGGTATGCTCTTCGAAAGCTGCTTTATGACGGGATATCGCCTCGCAGGCAATCTCGTCCAGTCCTATGCCGCCTATGCGGGAGCTTGTTCCGGTCAGATATTTATCTATTACGTTACGGTTCAGCCCGATTGCCTCGAACAACTGCGCGCCTGTGTAGCTGCGCAGCGTTGATATCCCCATTTTACTCATTACCTTTAGAATACCTTTTTTGACCGCGGCAATATAATTATCGGCAATCTGCGTCAGCTCTATTTTCGCCGGCAGATGTCCCTGTCGCCGCATCTCGAACAGCGTCTCAAACGCCAGATAGGGATTGACCGCATTTGCGCCATAACCGCAAAGCAGGCAAAAATGCATTACCTCTCTCGGCTCGCCTGTCTCGATAATCAATCCTGCTTCGCCCCGAAGTCCCCGGCCAAGCAGCCCGTGATGAACTGCCCCGGTTGCCAGCAGCGATGGTATCGCGGCTTTATCAGGTGAGATGTTGCGGTCGCTTATGATTATCAGGGATGCGCCGTTACGGATTGCCTGCTCAGCATCATTTACGAGTGCATCGAGTGCTTTGCGCAAGTTCTCGCCGGTATCCGGCCCGTTCGCGTCGAACACGGCGTTTATAGTCGCAACGCGGAAGTCCTCTCTTTTTACCGCGAGCAATCGTTCTATGTCCTCGTTGGTAAGAATCGGGTGAGGCAGTTTCAGTTGCCGGCAGTGTTCCGGGCTTTCCTCCAGGAAGTTTCGCTTTTTGCCGACGAACGACATCAAGCTCATCACAAGCCCTTCCCGCAGGGGGTCTATCGCGGGGTTTGTAACCTGGGCGAATAACTGTTTGAAATAGTTGAACAGCAGTTTTGGTTTGTCGGACAGCACCGCAAGCGGAGTGTCGTTGCCCATCGAACCCACCGGCTCCTGTCCGTTTACCGCCATTGGCGTCAAAATCATCTTCAATTCTTCGCTGGTATAGCCGAATGCCCGCATTTTCTGTATGGTTTTTTCGGGGTCGCTGCTGATAAGCTCAGGAGTATCGAACAACCCTCGCAGCTCAATGCGATTTTCCTCAAGCCATCGCCGATATGGTCTTCGGCGGGCAATTTTGCTCTTTATTTCGTTGTCGGTGATTATTCGGCCTTCGACTGTATCAACTAAAAACATATTGCCTGGTCGCAGTCGGCCCTTCCTGATTATCTTTTCCGGCGGGAACTCTACCACACCTGCTTCACTGGCTATCACCGCCAGGCCGTCGGTCGTAACTAAATACCTGCATGGCCTCAACCCGTTGCGGTCGAGAGTGCCTCCTATGAACCTGCCGTCGGTGAATACCATTGCTGCGGGGCCGTCCCACGGCTCCATTATCGAGGAGTGATATTCGTAGAACGCCCGCTTGTCGGTGCTTATGTGATATTTCGGCCCGAACGCCTCCGGTATCATCATCATCATAGCGTGCGGCATACTTCGTCCGGCACGCATCAAAAGCTCCAGCGCCGCATCAAAACATCCCGAATCGCTCGTATCATCAGGCAGAACAGGCAGCAGGTCGCCTATTTCATCGCCGAATGCCTCGCTTGCCATTGTCGTTTCGCGGGCGCGCATATAATTACGGTTTCCGCTGAGCGTATTGATTTCGCCGTTGTGCGCTACGCAGTGAAACGGCTGTGCCAGACGCCAGTTCGGAAATGTATTGGTGCTGTATCGCTGGTGAACTATCGCAAGGGCGGATTGAACTCGTTTGTCGGCGAGGTCCGGGTAATACGCGAACAACTGTCTCGCCATAAACATACCCTTGTAGCAGATTGTTCTGCCTGATAACGATGTTATATAAAAATCTTCGCCTGCCTTGCCCAGTTTCTCACGCACAATCCGTTCGGCCCTGCGTCTGGCCATATAAAGCCGGCGTTCAAACAGGTCGCTCTGCGAATCTACTCCGTAAACGAATATCTGTCGTATCGATGGTTCCGCGGTAAGCGCGATTTCACCGAGGCAGTCATTTGCGGTTGGCACATTGCGCCAGCCAATCACTTTCATACAGTGGTGGCTGATGGCCGATTCGAGAATCTGGTCGCATTGCTTGCGGATTTCGGCGTTTTTCGAGCCGAAGACCATTCCCACCGCGTAGAATGTCCGCTCAGGCAAAGTAAAACCGAGCTTGGCGCATTCTTCTTCGAAAAACTCGTGCGGAATCTGGAACAGGATGCCGGCCCCGTCGCCGGTCATCTCATCTGCACCTGCTGCACCGCGATGATGCAGATTTATCAGTATTTCTTTGCCGTATTCGATTATCGAGTGGTCTTTTGCACCATTTATGTTCACGACAGCCCCTATGCCGCAGGCGTCGTGCTCACGCCGGACTTCGTACAGCCCCTGGTCTTTTTGTCTCATTATTTTTTTATGCATCGTTTGTTTTGAAGTATGTTTACCGGCTCACTAATCCTTCTCGCGCAATTGAAGAATGTACATCCTATTATACGTCCGGCGAGATTGCAAATCTTCTCTATTCGGGTAATATGGTCCATAAGCGATATTGATATTGCTTGCATAATATCTTATACTGGTATACATAAAATAAATGGGGTGAGGCCCGACTCGTTTGGCCGACCGAAGGTCAGTTACATGAACGGGCCTCACCCGCAACCCAATGCCCACTGCACGACCATTCGTGCAGCTTCGCCCTTTTTAAAACGGGACTCGGCACTTGTGACTCGTGCCTCGTGTCCCGTGCCTCGTGTCTCGTGATTCGTTTGTTTCGAGCGACGAGTCCCGAGCAACGAGCGACGATTAAAAACTACGCATCGTAATACAGATGGAACTCGTGCGGATGTGGCCGCAGTGCTATCTCATCCAGTTCCTTTTCCCGTTTCCACTGAATCCATGTTTCGATGAGGTCGTCGGTGAATACGTCGCCCTCAGTCAGGAATTTATGGTCTTTCTCCAGAGCTTCAACTGCCTCGGCGAGTGAGCCGGGCGCCTTTTTGGTCTTTGCCAGCTCTGCCTTCGAAAGTTCATATACGTCAACGTCCATTGGCTTACCCGGGTCGAGTTTGCGTTTGATTCCGTCATTGGCGGCCATAAGCATCGCGGCGAAAGTCAGGTAGCCGTTGCAGCTCGGGTCCGGGCAGCGGAACTCAACGCGTTTTGATTTCGGATTTGGCGAGTACATCGGGATACGGCAGGCGGCTGACCTGTTGCGTGCCGACATACAAAGATTTACCGGTGCCTCAAAACCAGGCACTAAGCGGCGATATGAGTTTGTCGTCGGCGCTGCAAAGGCCAGGATGGCCGGTGCGTGATGGATAAGCCCGGCAATCGCGTGTAAAGCCATGTCTGAGAGACCCGCATAACCCTTTCCGGCGAACAAGTTGACGCCTTTTTTCCACAGCGAGAAGTGCGTGTGCATACCTGAGCCGTTGTCCATAAATATCGGCTTGGGCATAAACGTCGCCGTCTTGCCGTGACGCTTGGCTACATTCTTAACGATGTATTTGTACCACATAAGCTTGTCGGCCTGCTCGACTAACGGTGCGTATAGCATATCGATTTCGGCTTGTCCGCCTGTGGCGACCTCGTGGTGGTGTTTTTCAATCACGATACCGACCTTCTGCATTTCCTCGACCATCTCTGTGCGTATATCCTGCTGTGTGTCGGTCGGGCTTACCGGGAAATAACCGCCTTTGTACGACGGCTTGTATCCGAGGTTTGGTTCCTCGAAACGGGCCGTGTTCCATGACCCTTCCGATGAATCGATTGAATACATACCGGTGTGCTGATTTTGCTCATAACGGACTTCGTCGAAGATGAAGAATTCCGGCTCCGGGCCGTAATATGCGGTATCCGCCAACCCGGTGCTTTTCGCGAATTCTGCCGCTTTCTTGGCGATATTGCGAGGGTCGCGATTGTAATCTTCACGTGTGAGCGGGTCGAGGACGTCCGCGAGGACGCTCACCGTCGGCTTGGCGAAGAACGAATCCATTACCACGGTGCTGAGGTCCGGAACCGCCATCATATCTGACTGATGAATTGGCTTCCAGCCGCGGATTGATGAGCCGTCGAAACCAAGCCCTTCCTCTAAGGTCTTTGCGTCGAGGAACTCGATTGGGAATGTGCAGTGCTGCCATGTGCCGAGTAGATCGACGAACTTCAGGTCCGCCATCCCGGCGTTGTTCTTTTTTGCGAAATCAAAAAATTCTTTTGGAGTCATTTGTTCACCTCTCTAAAATTGGGTTGCTAAATTTTTTCCGCTACGAGCGGCTTATTTTTTATCCTATTGCTAAATTACCTTTTTCACCCGTTCTGATTCGAATACATTCAGGAAGGTCGAGAACAAATATCTTGCCGTCGCCTATTTGCCCTGTTCTTGCGCCTTCTACAATTGCTTTTATCGTCGGCTCGACAAACGTGTCGTTTACTGCTATTTCTAACTTTACCTTTCTCAATAAACTGCCCTGTTCCTTATGACCGCGATAAACCTCTGCGACGCCTTTTTGTCTGCCTCTGCCGACAACATTCGACACCGTCACAAGGTGAATTTCTTTTTCCTCAAGTTTTCTAAGCACTTCATCCAGTCGGTCCGGCTGAATAACGGCGATTATATATTTCATTTGCCCTGTCCTTTTTCACTCCCGTAAGGGATGGCCAAGCCATTAGTCAATAATTGTGTATGCCGCTTCTCGATGCTGTGTCAGGTCAAGACCTACGCGCTCCTCATGGTCGCTTACCCTTAGCTTAACAACCGCGTCCACGAACTTAAGAAGCACCGCGCCTACTATGAAGGAATATACAACCGTTACAATCACTGCCTTGGTTTGTATCCACAATTGTAACGGATTACCATACAATAAACCATCAGCTCCGTCAGGATTAATTGCTTTTGTTGCCCACAAACCCGTCGCAAGAACTCCCCAGATGCCGCCGATTCCGTGAACGCCAAATGCGTCTAATGAATCATCATAACCGAGTTTGGTCTTCAGACAGGTCACTACCAGCCACGGAAATATACCAGCTCCTACGCCTATCCAGATAGCCCCTTCGGGCGTGACATATCCGGATGCCGGCGTGACCGCTGCGAGGCCCGCAACAGCACCTGTAATCATTCCAAGCGTTGTCGGTTTTTTGAATCTAAGCCAGTCAAGCACCGACCAAACTATCCCCGCTGTTGCCCCGGCTATATGCGTTACCGCGAATGCGTTGCCCGCGAGTCCCGATGCCTTCAGGGCGCTGCCTGCGTTAAAGCCGAACCACCCGAACCAAAGCAATCCTGCGCCCAGCGCCGCAAACGGCAAATTATGCGGAGGAGAGATACCATTTGGATAACCCTGCCGTTTCCCCAGTATCAGGGCAGCCGCCAAAGCCGTCATACCTGCGTTAATGTGAACCACCGCACCCCCGGCAAAATCAAGCGCGCCCATATTTTTCAGGAAACCGCCGTTGCCCCAGACCCAGTGCGTAATCGGGTTATATACGATTGTCGCCCACAGCAGGATGAAAATCACAAACGCGGAGAATTTCATCCGTTCTGCGAATGCCCCGATGATTAACGCGGGCGTTATCACCGCGAACATCATCTGGAACATCATAAACACCTCGTGCGGTATCGTTGGTGCATAAGCGGCATTTGGCGTCATACCAACGCCATTCAGGAAAGTCCAATCCAGTCCGCCGATTATGCCGTGCTGATCTGGCCCGAACGATAAGCTGTACCCGCACACAACCCATTGAATACTGATTATGCACAGGGCCATGAAACACTGCATCAGGATCGACAGCATATTCTTGCGTCGAACCAGTCCGCCGTAGAAAAACGCCAGGCCCGGTGTCATAAGCATAACAAGTGCTGCGGACATCAATACCCACGCCGTATCACCTGTGTCGATTGTCGAATTTTGACTTGTCAAAGAACCAGCTGCAACAAGTTGCTGCGTTTCACAAACCGCTGTTCCGGCGGTTAATAAAACGACCACCGTAATAACCAGCGCTATTCTCATTTTTCTGTGCTCCTTGGCTGTCGCCTGGAACGAACTTTCTTTGTGTTTACATAAAACGGCTGTACTGCGCAAATACTATCGCAAACTTCGTGCCAGTTTCTGTCTTTAAGACCGTTTTTGATGTAACCCTCTATCTGTTATCAGGTTACATTCTTTTATTCCAAAGAGCGGCAAAGCAATCGCTTACATTATTGTAGATTTATTAAAGAATATTTACATTTTTGTTGTTTTTCGTGTTAAAATGGGGGCTCTGCCAGCCGTGGCACAGAGCCCACCCTGAATCGGGACTATATGTTAGTCCCTTCATCGCAAATATGTTAACCGATGGCCTCACTGCCGCGTTCACCGGTTCTGATGCGGATACATTCCGGTAAATCGAGCACAAATATCTTACCGTCGCCGATTTGGCCTGTGTGTGCGCCGCCTACGATTGCCTCGATTGCCGGCTCGACAAACGCTTCGTTCACCGCTATCTCAATCTGAACTTTTCTCAGCAAGCTGCCTTGCTCTTTGTGACCTCGGTAAACTTCGGCTATACCTTTTTGTCTGCCACGGCCCACAACGTTCGATACTGTTACAAGGTGAATTTCTTTTTCCGTTAACCGTTTGAGCACTTCGTCTAAACGGTCCGGCTGAATTACTGCCATTATGTATTTCATTGGTATATTCCTTTCTCGCAGCACGTGCTTGGAGCCCGTGCCACATTATTAGTCAATAATAGTATATGCGGCTTCACGGTGTTGTGTCAGGTCCAGACCAACTCGCTCTTCGTGCTCACCGACGCGTAATTTCATTACGACGTCCACAACTTTGAGCAGGACGATTCCGACGACGAACGAGTACACTACCGTGACAAGCACAGCTTTGATTTGTATCCAGAGCAGCACCGGATTGCCGTAAAGCAGCCCGTCGGCTCCTGCGGGATTTACCGTTTTTGTGGCAAAGACGCCGGTTGCTATCGCTCCCCAGATACCGCCCACGCCGTGAACGCCAAAAGCGTCCAGTGTGTCGTCATAGCCAAGCCAGTTTTTGACAAACGTTACCGCAAGCCAGGGCAAGACACCCGCCCCGATACCAATCCATATTGCGCCCATCGGCGTGACGAATCCTGAGGCGGGTGTGATTGCTACCAGTCCTCCGACCATACCGGTAATCAGGCCCAGCGTTGTGGGTTTTTTGTGTTTGAACCAGTCAAGGGCTGCCCAGGCGACACCCGCCGCAGCAGCGGCAATGTGTGTTGCGGTAAATGCGCTGCAGGCAAGAGCGCCTGCGCCCAAAGCGCTGCCCGCGTTGAATCCGAACCAGCCAAACCAGAGAAGCGACGCACCAAGGACTGCAAACGGCAGATTATGAGGCGGAGACATTCCATTTGGATACCCTTGACGTCGGCCAAGCACCAGCGCCGCCGCAAGTGCGGTCATACCCGCGTTGATATGAACCACCGTTCCGCCCGCGAAATCCAAAGCACCCCAGTTTCTTATGAATCCGCCAACCCCCCATACCCAGTGTGCAACGGGGTCATATACTATTGTCGCCCATAACAGGATAAAGACGCAGAACGCTGAAAATTTCATTCGCTCGGCAAATGACCCCAGAATCAGCGCGGGCGTTATCACGGCGAACATCATTTGGAACATCATAAATAGTTGATGCGGAATTGTCGGCGCGTAATCGGCGTTAGGAGTAAGCCCTACGTTTCTCAGGAAAGACCAGTCAAGCCCGCCTATCAACGAACCTTTATCGGGGCCAAAAGACAAGCTGTACCCGAACAATACCCATTGCAAACTAATCAGGCACAGAATCATCATACATTGCATCAGCACAGAAAGCATATTTTTGCGACGAACCAGCCCGCCGTAGAAAAACGCCAGGCCGGGGGTCATAAGCATTACCAGCGCAGTCGAAATGAGGAGCCAACCGGTGTCCCCGGTATCAATTTTTGCCGTCGGAGCTGCTGTCATCGCGGCCGGCTCATCCGCAATTGCCGCACCACACATCAGGACCGATACCAGAATTACGACCGGAAGAAATTTTCTTAATTTCGCTAATCGTTCTATAAAGTTTCGCATTATTTTTTCTCCTTTACGGTATATTAAGATTTCCCATCGAAGCCGGTTAAAAACTTTTTGATATTCCGACGCCTGCCCATAAGTTGTCGCTCTTTTCAGTTGCTTCTCGTATTGCATTGCTGAGCATCGTTGAATAGTTAATGCTTGGCTTAATCGTCCATGTATCCACACAGAAGGGCAGTCCCGCCGTAAGAGTAAGGTCATTTGACTGGCCGCTGTTTACGCCAAAGTAGCCCTTATTGTAAGCCGTGTTACCCCAGCCGTAGCTTGCGCCTAACTGCAAACCGCAATAGCATTTCTCATTGACCACATAAATCTTTTCAAGGGTATGGCCGATTCCGAATTGTAAATAGCTGCCATCGATTTGGTCAACGTCTCGATATACCTTGAACGACGGAGTCAAAGGAACTTTGGGCAAGCTGAAGCCGCCGTAAATTTCGGTCGTCGGATGAAAAACCTGGTTGGGAAACCGGTAATAAATCGTTCCCACCGAGAAGCCCAGCCAGTCGGCGCCCGGCATAGTATTGGAATAATCGAGCGTCCAGTCAAACTCACTGAATTCACCTGCATTGTCGGGGACGATTTTATCCGAGTCGGTCAGGTTCATATTTCCCCAAAGTGAGCCGGTGAAGCCGTAAGTGTTTGCCGAGATGGTTGGCTGAAAAACGCTCTTGTTACTGAGCACCTGACCGCGCCAGATATACTTGCTGAAATAGTCCGCCGAAACTCCAAATGTAACAACCTTGTCTTCGGCTGCCGCTGTTCCCGCCGCAAATGCAATCAGCACAAGTCCGTAAACCCAACTGCCATACCTTACCAGCTTCACGTCTTTCTCCTTTCAAATGCCTGAAACAATCGTGTTTTCACTAAAGAGTATCTTCGCAACAGGCGTGCCAGAAATGCAAAGGTCTGATTGCTGCGATGTAACCTTTTATTAGAAAGGGGGTTATCGATTGCTTTTGACTATACTTGCAAGAGGGGGTTGACTACAAAAATGTAAACAGTAGCCAATTAGCACACAAATTTGTGGGTTTTATGGTGTTAAGATAACAGCTTTGGATAAATAGCGTATGTCTTTATTTTGTAACCGAGAATGCGTTCAGTGATGCCCAATTCTTGTGCGGCTTTTCTCTGCTGGCCGCCGGATTTCTTCAGCGCGTCGATGATTAACTCCTTTTCTTTGTTTGCTATTATCTCGGCTAAAGAGTGCCCGGCGATTTGCACGGTCTTTTTTATCATTTGAAGCGAAGGCGGCAGATGCTCTGAGCGGATTACATCTTCATCGCAAACAAGCACCGCTCTCTCGATGCAATTTTCCAACTCCCTGATATTGCCCGGCCAGTGGTAGCTCGTCAGCATTTCAATAGCGGGCGTTGAGATACGCGTTATGTTCTTTTTGTTCTCGGCGACGTATTTTTCAAGGAAGTGGTCCGCTAACTGCATTATATCGTCTTTGCGTTCTCTTAAAGGCGGCAGGTAAATCGGGAAAACGTTTACCCGGTAATACAAGTCCTCGCGGAAGACGCCTTCTTTTATCTGCTGTTCGAGGTTCTTGTTTGTCGCGACGATTATCCGAACGTTCGATTTGATTGTTTCGATTCCGCCGAGCCGCTCGAATTCCTTAAATTGAATTACTCGCAGCAGTTTTACCTGTAAGTTTGTGGGGAAGTCGCCGATTTCGTCGAGAAATATAGTGCCGCCGTGCGCCCTTTCGAATCTGCCTAATTTCCGTTCTGTAGCGCCGGTAAACGCGCCTTTTTCGTGCCCGAACAATTCGCTTTCCAGCAGTGTTTCCGGCAGGGCGGTGCAGTTGACCTTGATAAAGGGCTTTTCCGCCCTGGGGCTGTTATAATGAATCGAATGGGCCACGAGGTCCTTGCCGGTGCCGCTTTCTCCGCGAATCAGCACGGTCGCGTTGCTGTCGGCCACCTGTTCGATGAGCCGATATACCTGCTGCATCGCGTTGGAATGTCCCACCATATTGTGAACATTGAATCGCGTCTTTAATTCCTGGCGAAGCCGGACATTTTCGTCGCGAAGCTGCCTCTGCACGGATTCTACCAGTTTGTTAAGTTTCACCGCCTGGGCAATCATAGTCGAAATAATATTCAACAGGCGCACGTGGTTTTCAAAATCATTGGTCTTGTCGGCCTGGCGGTCCACGCTCAGCGCGCCGATGGTCTTGCCTTCCAGCTTGATGGGGACACAGAAGAATGTTATCGGTCTGCCTTTTGTTGTATTGCGCGCCCCGGTTTTATGGACAAATCGGGGGTCTTTCGATATATCGGGCACGATGATTTCTTTGCCTGTTTGCACCACTGTTCCGGTGATGCCCTCGCCCATTTTGTAGGTGCCCATTTTTTTTGATTTTTCGCTTATGCCGTGGGCTATCTCGATGTTTACGGTCTCGGTGTCCGGGTTCAGCAGGGTGATTGTCCCGCGCTGCAGCTTCAGGTAGGTGTCCAGCGATTGCAGAATCGAGCGCAGCGTCTGCTTCAGGTCTAATGACTCCGCAAGACCTTTTGCTATATCGCTTAAAAGCTGCACTTCCTTCGCAGGATTGGCTTTCATTTTCCTGATTCCTTAAAAACGGCTGCCCGCCCTCCGTAGCTCTTAGCGAAGGAGGGTTGTGTGAAATGATAACAAATATGTAGGCGGGATGCAATAAACTGCAATTTCGTATTTCAGGGAGAGGTGCCCATAAAAAAGCGACCCCGCCTCGTGAGGAGGCGGGGTCGCCGAAAAACCCTTTATCAAGAGTTGTGCAACTTCATAGCAGCATTTTAGTCAGCGCTGTTGACATCCATCGCAGAGGTTGTGTACCACGGGGTGAAGTCAACAAGATCAGTTACGGAACCGGCTGTGCCGCCTGGGTTCAAGGTAGCATTGTAAGGTCCAGATGCAGCACCCCACCAGTTAAGCTCAGCAGGAAGGGTAGTAGCCGTAACGGTATTGCTTATCTGGTTGGTGATGTTGTTGAGGAAGCTGTTGTCTGTAACAACGAATTCAGCAAGGATGTACTTGGCGGCGGTACCGACGAGGCCGGCATTGTAGCCAATGTCAATACCTGTAACGTTGTTCTGCAAGGTGTTATTTGTGATGGTCACATTGTTAATCTCGCCAGGGTTGCTATATTCGTCGACAACCAATATACCCCTCTTGCAGCCACTGATGGTATTGTTGTGGATAGTCATCTGTTCGAGACCGGCGGTATATACAATACCGTCCACACCATCTTCACCAGATGTCACATATATGCCAGCTCCACGAGCGTTAATGTCGGTGATGGTATTTTCGCCGAAATAGGCGGGTCCGACACAGCCATTGACCTGGAAGCCATAGTGTACATGAGCCGAACTGCCGCCATCAGCTATGTTGTTGTTTACGTTTATATCGTTGACCTGGTTCATCCGCATAATACCAAAACCGCCAACCGTTATAGTTTCTCCATCTCCGGAGAAGTTATTGTTGGAGATAAGGAGGTTCTTTGCGCCGGCCGCTGCGACCAGGCAATAGTGCGTAGCACCGTTGGCGATTATAGTATTGTAAGAAATGTTAGTGTGAGCTACATTTCTTTGAACTATCATCACGCTATCCGCGACACCATCTTGGTCAGCGGCGTTAATGCTGTTAATAGTGAAGCCGTGACCTGTCGAGCCGCCGATTGTAACATAATTGGCCTCGATGCTTATGCCTGGATCTGTAGTTGCGGTTTGTATAGTTGTGCTCCCGGCACCAGCCGAAGACAGAAGCGTGACGCAGGGGTCGGTGATTACCACGTCCTCATTATACGTTCCTGGCGGGACGGTAACAGTTACAGCTACACCAGGATGTGCGGCAACTTCTTCCGCTATCATTATTGTAATGGTCTTGCCGGTTGTTGCCGTCGCTATTGAAGAGTAGCCGGTCGTATTGCCGGTAGCGTCTTTGGCTCGTACACGATAGGCGTACTCGGTGTCTGGGGTGAGACTGGTGTCCTGATAAATGGGACTGGCCTGCCAACCACTGTTGGTACCGCCACCGGGGTTAAGCACACACTCAAAGCTATATAGTACACCAGCAGAATTGGTGTCATCAGTTGCCGTCGTTGCTACCATGTAAATCGAGGTAGCTCCATTGGCCTCAGGCACTGTCGCGAAGGTCATCGGGTCTGGCGTAGGTGCATTTGCATCCGCGTCAGTTGTTGCGGAGGCCTGGTTGGAATCTTCGGTTATATTCGCCACTAAGGCATTATCCTTGGCCTTTACAGTGAATACGTAAGAGGTCGCGGGAGCAAGGCCGCTGGCTATGAATGTCCGTGTGCTGGCTGTCCAGCCGGTTGAATCTACGGTCGCGCTCTTCCAGCCGCTGTCGAAATTGCCGTCATTAGCGCAGGTAAAGTAATACTGCACCGGGCCCTGGGCATCAGTCGCAAGCGCCGCGGTCATTGTAATTGCGGAGGCGCTTATCGCTTCAGGTTCTCCATTGACATCCCATTCCATTCGGTTTGGCTCGGGCGCGTTGGTGTCTGCTACTTTGGGAGTAGTTGCGCTCCTCGGGTCTGATGCAGTGGTTTCATTCAGCGCTGCTGCGCTATCTCGGGCCTTTACAGTGTATGTGTAATTCGTGTCAGGAGTAAGGCCGCTGTCTGTGAATTCCGGGACAGTAATCCAACCGCTGTTGTGACCGGTATCGGTAACATTTGTAAAGAAGTATTCTACAGGAGGATTCCCGGTATCAGTTGCGGTTGACGCGGTCATTGTGATTGTTGTAGTACTTGTCGCGTTAGGTTCTACTGCCCATGTCATTGGGTTTGGCGTCGGTGCAGTGGTATCTGCAACAGGTTCGCCGTATTTGTCTATCAGTGAATCGGTGATGTCCGTTACGATATCGGTAATACTATCACCTTCGCCCACAGTTTTCGTTTTCTTGGAGTCCAGTGTCGCACTAAAAGTGCCTGAACCTAACACGTCGTTGGACACAAGCATAGAGCCCTTCAGGCTTTTCGCGGCGGAACCAATGTCCGGTATCGTCGCGATTTTTCCAAACAGTATCGCATCGTTATCGCCGCACGCATACTCAGCGACTATGTAGTCACCCATGGTGTTGAACACAACCGTTGCGGCATTCACCTGTTGCCCAGTAGCGCCATAGGTTATCTGCTGTGCAGAGCTGACGGTCTGAGTCCCAAGGTCGACATCCAGCACCAGGAAGCCCTTCTCAGCTTCCTTTGTAGGACCGGTAGTGTCAAAAACCGTGGCCTTTGAGGAAGTTTTGTACACAAGGATGTCGCCATAACAGGGGACGCACATCACCGCCACAAAAACTAATAACAACAACTTTCGCATCTTAATTCTCCTTTCAAATAACTTTTTCATCTCGATTACGTTTTTAATTCCTGAAATTACTTTTATCTCTTTTCCTGATTTCTAATGGCATTCTAATGGCTTTTCCATCCGCAAATCTCCTTTCTGAATAACACCTTCCCATCCTTAAGACTTTTCTCTTTGCGCATAATTAACCTCTTTCCGCTTGCCGGAAAAAGGAAATTATACGCAAACATTTATATCCATACATAAGAGTTATTACTCCAACCTTAATTGCAACCCCAACCTGTTGTGCAATTTCAAAGAAAACACCCTTATCAATGTTATCCACGAACTTCTTAGCGGTATATAATGACCGAGCCTTGCGGCACAATCAACAAAATTTTATTATTTTTTTGCAAAATTTTCAAAAATGCCTATGCTATTTCTCAGCGTTCTTAAAACAGGGCATAAGAATTGTTGATTAAAACCTAAAGTTAAACCAATTAATTATCAAGGGATATTTTTATGGTCAAAACAAAAAAACGGTACAGATTCCCCATTTCAGCAGTTTACATCCTTTTTATTTCTCTTTCTGCTATATGCATTGTTATCGGCTGTTCGTCAAAAAAAGATAAAAAAGATAAATCAGGTACCGAGAAATCTCATCCCGCCAAAACTGGCGTTAACATTTCCTCAGCAGACAAGGCACCCCAATTACCCAAATCCCCCATCTTGCCATTACCGGATGCCAATCGGACCGCAAAAAAAACTAAAACACCCAGCGTAATACCCACAAATGCACTGCGGAAAGAATATAACAAAGCAGGCAGCAGTGAGAGGAAAATTGAGGTTTTGCGGTATCTGCCCGACGGGGCGATTGACCGGGACCCCTGCGTAATTGGAATGGCTCTGACGGCGGTGGCGGATGAAGATGCCAATGTGGCTCTGGCGGGGATTGAGTTAATACAGGGATGTACAAGTCCGGGGGTTCTGCCTGTGGTAGTTAAGGCGATGTCGCATTCGGATGAGGAGGTCAGGCAAATGGCGGTAGGCGTTCTTTCAGATATTGACGACCCGCAGACAGGCGACCTGCTTGTTGCGGCGTTGTCGGATGATTCGAACGATGTACGAGAAGCCGCCCTTGACATAGCCAGAGATAAAGACGAGAAGGTCCAGTTCAAAGTGCTCGAAAAGGGAATTTCCTGTTCGTACGGCGATACGAAGGAAGCATCAGTTGATATGCTGGAACAGGCGGGGGGGCGCCGTGCCGTGGATATCTTGATAGGAGCTTTGCAGGACAAAGACGCCGAATTCCGCGAAAAGGTCGCTTCTTCTATTAATACGCTTATCGATATGGAATTTGCGTCATACGAAGAAGCCAAAACATGGTGGGAGAAAAACAGAAACGAATATGATGAAGATTTGTCCCTGAAGTAGTGTTCTCTATGCAGCAAAAAACTTACAAGCCATTTCATAACTGTCATTCCCGCGAAAGCGGGAATCCAGACCATTCTATAAGCTGTTGGATACCTGCTTTCGCAGGTATGACAAAGCGAATCAGCCAGTATAAGTAAGGTTATGAAATGGCTTCTATAGAATTTGCTTTTTGAAGGATTTTTTATGGTAGTTGATTGCCACACGCATATTCGAATCGCCAGCATACAAAATCTTGACGCGTCAGAGCATCTCGCCGCTGCCGATGTGGTTGATAAGTGCGTTGTGCTGGCGGCCTGTGGTGAGTCCGGTCGAACCACTGCCGATGATTCTGCCGACCAGGTCAACAAAGATTTGAGCCAGTACGTCGAACGGTACAAAAACAAGATGGTCGGCTTCGCCTTTATCAATCCCCTCACTGAAGGCCTCAGCGTTCGCAATCTTAAATCCTCCACCGAAAAACTCGGCCTCAAGGGCATCGTCCTTTATTGTTCCCAATCCGTCTTTCACCCCGCCGACACCAGGGCGATGTACCTTTATGAATCAGCTCAGGAGCTTGGCCTGCCCGTCTTTTTCCACAATACCCCCGTCGGGCCGGGAGGTTTTCTCGAATATGCCCGTCCCTTCCTCCTCGATGAGGTCGCCAGGACATTCCCTGACCTGAAAATAATTGTAGGTAATATGGGCTTTCCCTTTTATGAACAGACCTTGTGCCTCATGGCCAAACACAAATATGTCTTTGCTGACCTCTCCGTAAAACCAGGCAACGCCTGGCAGATTTATAATATTGTCATCTCAGCTTATGAGCAGGGCGTGATGGATAAGCTTCTCTTCGGCAGCGCCTTCCCCGCCGCAAAGGCAGAGGATTGTATAGAATCGCTTCTTGGCTTCAATAAGCTCCTCGCTGGTGCGAATCTTCCGGTCGTCCCGCGTTCGACTATCCAGAGCGTTATCGAGCGTGAAACCCTAAAACTCCTCGGCATCGAAAAATAACCAATAAACTGTAAAGTTGGGCTATGGCCAGGGAAAGATGGAGTAGTAAACTCGGCATAATACTCGCGGTTGCCGGTTCCGCAATCGGACTCGGCAATTTTCTCCGTTTCCCCGTCCAGGCCGCACAAAACGGCGGCGGCGCATTTATGATTCCATATTTCGTCGCGCTGTTCCTCCTCGGTATCCCCCTGATGTGGATTGAATGGACCATCGGCAGATTCGGAGGAGGATTTGGTCATTCGACGGCTCCGGGGATGTTTCATACGCTCTGGGAAAAAAACAAATTCATCAAATACTTCGGCGTCATCGGTATCTTCGGCCCCGTCGTCATCTTCATTTATTACATCTATATCGAGTCGTGGCTGCTGGGGTACAGCTTCTTTGCGCTTTTCGGCAAATATAACGGCTGCACTACACAACAGACCATGACCGCGTTTCTGCAGGGCTATCAGGGGCTGGCTCATAACGAATATTTCAACGGCATAGGTATGGCATACCTGTTTTTCGTCATAACATTTTTGCTCAATATTTTGATAATCTATCTTGGTGTAAGCGGCGGTATCGAAAAAACCTGTGAATATGGGCTGCCCATTCTTTTCGTATTCGCGATTATCCTTGTGGCTGCTGTCCTGTTTCTCGGTGCGCCGGACCCCGCAAAACCCGACTGGAACACCATCAACGGTCTTGGCTATCTCTGGAACCCGCAATGGTCGCAGCTTGCTCACGCCAAAGTATGGCTTGCGGCAGCGGGACAGATTTTCTTTACGCTGAGCTGCGGCATAGGCGTTATCCTAACCTACGCAAGCTATCTCAAAAAGCAGGATGACGTCGCTCTTTCGGGCCTGACCGCCGCTGTCACAAACGAAGTCGCGGAAGTCATTCTCGGCGGCTCAATCGTCATTCCAGCCGCGTTCGCCTTCTTCGGCCCCATCGCCATAAACCAGATTGCCGCTGGCGGCGCGTTTAACCTCGGCTTTGTCACTATGCCCTTAGTCCTTCAGAAAATGGCCTTCGGCAATATCCTCGGCTTTATGTGGTTTATGCTCCTGTTTATCGCCGGAATCACCTCCTCAATCTCTCTTGCCCAGCCCGCCGTCGCCTTCCTCGAAGACGAATTTAATCTCTCCAGGAAAAAATCCTGCTTAATTCTCGGCATCGCGACTTTTGTGCTGACCCAGCCGGCAATTTTCTGGCTCGGAAGGGGGGCTGTTGATGAACTGGACTTCTGGGGCGGCACGTTCTGCCTTGTCCTGTTCGCTACCGTCGAAGTAATCCTCTTCGCATGGGTATTCGGTATGGACAAGGCCTGGACCGAAATGCACGTCGGTTCCGATATCACCATCCCGCGAATCTACCGCTTCATCATCAAATATATCACCCCCGCCTTTTTACTGTTGATTCTCGGTTTCTGGTTCGTTCAGGAATGGATTCCCACAATCCTCCTGCGAAACGTCGCTCCTGAAAATAAATGGTATATCGTCGGCATACGCCTGATGCTTGTCGGCTTCTTTACGCTGCTTGTATTTCTCGTCTGGAGAATCTGGAAACGCAGGAGGGTTCAGCAATGACAATCGCCGGCTGGTTATTTATGTCCGCAAGTTGGTTTGTTATCCTGGGGCTGTTTACCTTTTGCCTTTACCGAACACTCCGCTCCAAAGACAAAAAAAATAGCGGATAGTGGCGGCTTATAAACGGGCGGAAATAAAACAGCCGACGTTTGAGGAACGCCGGCTGTTCATCCTAGTGAAGAACAGTTTTTTTAACTGCTATGATAAATATACACCGTGTGATATGGGACATCTATTGGCAAGTTGCTTAATACCAATCAGGCGATTGCTTAGGGGCTGTGCGGGGGAAATTATACGTTCGAAAGCCCGGTTTTTTGCCTTGTTTTGCCTCATATTTTTCGGCTGACATACCTTGATAATAATTATTATTCCTGTTATATTACAGGAGTATAGCGGTTGCGGCAAATGTTGCCGTTGCGAGGGCGGGAGCAGTAAGATTTTGCATGGAGAGGAAAGATGAAAAAGAAATATATCCTGGTAATGTCAATTCTGTTGTTTGTCAGCGGCCTTTGTTCTGCCGTGACGCCGGTTAACATCGATGATTTTACGGGAACGTCCTGGGTTGTTCGCGGGAAAAGCAGCGTCAGCTCCAGCATAATCGGCGGGTCGGCTGAGGGGATTGGTTATATTGATTTCGATAGTTCTGGCTCAGTCGGCATTTCGGATGAAACAGGTACCGCAATTTACGGGACTTACGGAGTTGACTCCAAAGGAAAACTCTTTATCAACGTTACTACAGATGATGTACAGGACTTTTTTGATGATTACCTGGGCCGTTATTCTGATTATGTGACAGTTACTGCCACTGGCGCTAAATCAATGTGTAAAGTTACATATTCCGGCAGCACGGTGTCCCTGGCGATAACCATATCCGCCAAAGCCAGGATTGATGTGTCGTACGAGGATGAGGATGGTGACACCAAAGAATACCACGGCAGCATATCGTTTACGATAAGTATGACTGGAGACCATCCTGTTGCCGGCGGGGAGGCGAAATGGGCGTCAAAGTGGGATATAAATGCCAATGCAAGTTTAAAAGCGAAAAAAATAAACGTCAGTATGCCGGTGCCTATCGAACTTTCACTCGGTGATGCCAATTCCGGACTCGGCCTGAATCAATACAAATTAGTCAATACCGATGAAGTGCTCTTTTCATCGGCGATGCAGCATGATTTCTGCAGACAAAAGGACAAGATATTGTTCGGCAGCGATGACGGCGATGAAGAAATGACTTCGATAATCGATAACCTTGTAACCGCCAACAGCAGTGATTCTTTTGAGTTTGTTGAAATTTCATCCGGCTCAGTTACAGCGACGGTCAAAAATGGTACGACAATAACGCTCAAGGGAACTTTTAAATTTGAGATGAAAGTTTATGATGAGGACAAAGGCAGGCATGTCGCCATTAATAGAGGCACTCTGACGCTGACCGGCACCGGTGTTCCGGCACCATAGCAATATATGGAAAGTGAAACCGAATGGGGCAGATAAACGTTGTTTGTTATCTGCCCTTTTTTTATTGAAAGCACAAGGCGGATATGGATAGAATTAGAAAGATAATTGATAATTAAAGATTGGAGGCAAATATGAATCGCAGAACATTTTTGAAAAGTGTGCCGGCCCTGACGGTGCTCGCGGCGGGAAGGCCTAATTTAACTCAAGCCGTAAAACAAAAATCCGAATCCTACGGCGAGGAGGTTAAAGCAGCCATTCCCTCGCCGAACCTGGAGCCGATTAATCTTGTGCCCCCGCAGACCGATGGCGGAAAAAGCGTGCTGGCGGCACTGAAGGAAAGAAAAACCAACCGCAACATTCGCGAGGAGAAACTCCCCCCGCAGATGCTTTCTAATCTTCTCTGGGCGGCCTGGGGCGTGAATCGCCAGAGCGGGCCGTTTGGTCAGGTCGGAAGGACCGCCGCATCAGCCAGCAATTCTCAGGAAATTGACCTTTATGTCGTTTTGCCCGAAGGGACATATCTTTACGAGGCCGTCGCTCACCAGCTTGTACCCGTTGTCGCGGGCGACCTGCGGGCAAAGGTCAGCGCCCACAGCCAGGGCGGCGCTATGACGAAAGCCCCGGTCATTCTAATCTACGTCGTTGATATCGCCAAATACGCAAAATCAAAACTTCAGGAGCCCGGCATGAGAGACATTGAGACGCAGAAATCCTATTACAATGTTGCAACCGGCCTCATCGCGGGAAATGTTTATTTGTTTGCCGCCTCGCAGAATCTGGCCGCGTGGTTCCACAACTGCAATAAGCAGGCGCTCGCCGCGGAATTGAAACTCCGTCCCCAGCAACGCGTCCTCTATGCCCAGACCGTCGGCTTACCGGCATAAGTGAAATCTTTTGCGTGAACAGGTGTTTAGTTCAGGATCGAATCGCCTTCGGCCTGTCCGCAGGTGACTAATTGTTTCATCTGGCGTTCATAGAGCATATTGCTCTGCTCGATGAGATGCGCGATGAGGCCGACCTGGCTGAGGAGAATCTCGATAAGGCCGATACTGGCCATAGTGGATTCGGGACTGTAGTGGGGCAGAACAATCATTATGTACCCGCAATCGTTGCGTTCTGTGGCAAGGGCGGTCGCGACGATGCTGAAGTCGTTGACCTGCGTAATGATTGGCTCTTCGCCGTCGTCAACCTTGGCACAGAGTTCTTTGATGTAGCCGTCGCTGATACCTAATTTTGTGAATCCTTCGGCGTTGCTTGGCCAGCAGTTGCCCTGTCGGCTGATGATTATCATCATTGGCCCGTCTTCGGGCAGAAGGTCAAATACCTGCCGGGCAATCTGTTCGTTGAGGACGCAGCTTGGCGAATACGATGAACCTAACATATCCATATTTTGCCGACTCCTTTCAATTGTATCCAATGATACCAGCAGGAACTTCGGCATTATTGGGCGGCGACTTATAAACGGGAATGCATCCAGACGATGCCAATATAGAAAAACAGCCCCGCCAATGAGCCATTCCGATTTTATAGGACGATAGATATGCTCTCTGGGATGCTGTCCCGGCTGTTGTTTGGAATTTGATATTTTGGTGCTTTGAGTTTGTTTAGGATTTAGGGCTTGGCCATCCCATAGGGAGGGTTTAGGACTTAGGATTTTGACCTGTTCTCTGCCTTCTCCTCTGTGTCTGAACTGCACGCTGAACGCTGCACGCTATACGCTGTCTTAATATGAGATGTTTGCCTTGAGCCAGGCCATCGGGAATCTTCTGCCGGGGCAATCAGTAGTGTGTCCGCCGGGAGTTGAGCCGTGGCCAAAGACCCGGCTTTTGGGAATACGATATCGCTGCTGCAGGAATCGAACCAGTTTCGCAAGGGACGCCATTTGTTGGCTGGTGGGCATTGTGCTATCGAAGTTGCCGATCAGGCAGATTCCGATGCCTTCCTCGTTTGCCCAGTTGCCCGGCGTGCCTCCGGCGTGTGCGCCGGTGAGTTGTCCTCGCCAGCGGTACGTCGGCTCAACCTCGCCGTTGCCGCTGTTAGTGCCGTTGCCGATTACGAAATCGTAACCAACGCCGTTCCAGCCATTATTTTCCCGATGCCATTTATCAATTATGGTCGCGTTGCCTTCATCGGTGGCGGAATGATGAATTATTATCGCAGACCAGGCCCTTTCGGAGCGAGAAGGCATCCAGCCATTTGGAACAAGACCCGTTGATGGCAGGGGAATAGTCGGCTTTGTCGGCAACGTTGTCGGCGGCGCCTTGGTTTCGTAATCGTAAACTATTCGAGGCGGCTGGGCCTCAGGCGCGCAGCCCGCCAATCCGAAAATTGTCAAAAGAAGCAATACTACTATTCTGCGCATATAGCTAAACCGCTCACACCTTTCTTTTCAGGATTTGCAATAGGATGTTATCGGCTATGGGTTAGTTCCGGCTGTACTTTTTGGCGAGGGCTTGCGCTTTTCACGGTATCTTATCATTCGCACGCTGTTGCCCCGTTCGTTGTATTCTATCACGTCCATAAACGAACGCATCAGAAGCATTCCTCTGCCGGCGGGTTTGTAAAGGTTGTCGCCGTATCGCGGGTCCGGAATCACCTCCGGGTCAAAACCAGCCCCCTCGTCGGTCATACAAATCTCTACCTTGTCCGGCTCAATCGCGTAGTCAATTTTGACTGCCTTGCTTGGTTCCATTTTATTCCCGTGTCTGACGGCATTGGTGAAAGCTTCTTCCAGGGCCAAATGAACGGCGAAGATGTCCTCATCGCTGAAATTGCTGGCCTTCAAGCCGGGTTGGAGCTGACGAAAGACGTCAACCACGGCGGAGGGAGTGCTTGAAACCACGACTGACCGACTAATCGGCATAAACTCAACACCTACGCATACGTATAAAACCACCCATAAAATTCCCGGCACTGTAACCAGCCGATATCGGGCAATCATCTGCCTATGCCATTACTGTTGGCCGGCTAAACTCGCTGCGGCAGAGGCCCGGTCAGGTAATATATCGAAAATTTTCGTCAGGCGTGTTATTTTGAAAATCTCATAAATTCTTGGACTTATGTTGCAGAGGCGAAGCTGACCATTCTGTTCGTAAACTTTTTTGCTGACTCGAATCAGGAGGCCCAGGACAGCGGAGGAGAGAAACTTGACGGTTGAAAAATCGAGGATCAGGTTTATTTTTTCGGTCTGCTCGATTACTCCCATAAGCGCTTGCTGAAGCTCGACGATATCCCGCTCCTCGAGAATTTTTTCGTCCGTGAAGGTGACTATCGTGGCTTTTTCGCCGTATTCAACGCTGACTTTTGGTTTTAATAACGCCATAACAAAATCTCCCAAAAAACACCTGTTCCCACCCAAAAACTTAGGTTAAACAGGCAAAATAACAAATTTTGGGGTGTATGGCAACGGATTTTCGTTTTTTTTAGCCACTAAGACACAAAGACGCAAAGGGTTTTTACCGCGTGGCTTGGCCATCCCTTCCGGGAGAGGACGCAGAGGTTTTTTCCTGGAGGTTTCAGGCTGAGAGAATCTGCCACGCTTTCGTTGGCATTACGAACGGGCAAAAGGCGATAAAACCCGACAATTTTTTTCATAAAACCCTTGAGTTGGCGGGAATATTATGTAGAATCTCCAAATTCGATGTTTTTTTTGGATAAAAGTTGTTGCGTTTTGTAATTCAGAATGGATAATGGCGAATACACACTGCGTCGCAATTTTAGTTTCGACACACTCGAAATTCGCTTTTGGCGGATAAACCCGCCTTCGTTGGCACTATGGCGGGTAAATGTCCACACCCCTGGGCATTGAAACAGTTGGCGTGCGTGTGGGCACGGTGAAAAGAAGCAAGAAGTGTAACGCAAATTTTATTAGAAGGAGAACGCAATGAAAATCAGTAGGTCAACGGGCTATGGGATACTGGCAGCCGGGTATATTGCCAAAAGTGAGAAGAGCGGAATTGTGCTTTCACAGACCATTTCCAAGGAATACAATATACCTCTGGAATACCTGCTAAAGATACTGCAGCAGTTAGTCAGAGCCAATATCCTTCGCAGCAAGCGCGGCCCGCGAGGCGGTTTTGTGCTGTCGAAGCCCGCAACGAAAATCACAATGCTCGAAATCATAGAGGCCGTAGATGGGCCGCTTGTGAGCCAGCTCAATCTCGAAGAGCATACCAAGAAGGGCAAGTTCAGCACCAAGGCGGAAAAGGCATACGAGAATGGTCTTAGCGCAGCCAGGGCAGTATATCAGAAGGTTACGCTGGCCAATTTGCTTTCGTAATGGTGTTTTAAGGATAGGTATATAAGCCGGCCGGAGAAGCCGTTTGCATGGGCGACCCTGATGGGGTAGAGTGCGGATGGTTTTTTCGGCCGGTTAGTTTTTAGAATAAGTTTTGCCACAGAGTTTTTAGCCACAGAGCACACAGAGGGCACAGAGGAATAAATTAAAAACAGTGTTAATCTGTGTAAATCCGTGTCTTTTTCGTTATTTTAGTTGTTCGTATAAAGGAGCAGGTAAAATGCATATCAAAGAATTCCAGCAGTTCATATCAGAGAAGTACGAAAAGCGGGACAGGCAAAGGGGCGTGCCGAAGACGTTTTTGTGGTTTATCGAAGAGGTGGGGGAGCTGGCGACCGCGCTTGCGGGCAAAGACGCGAAGAACAAACGGGAGGAGTTCGCGGACGTTTTCGCGTGGCTTTGCACGCTGGCGAATATCAGCGACGTGGATTTGGAAAAGGCGTGCGAAAAATACACGAGCGGCAAGGTGAAGGGATTTAAGCCGAAGTAATTGCCGGGGGAGAGGGCAGACACGCAGGTCTGCCCGTACGAGTAATTGGGGGTGGGCATCATTTCAGAAGGTCAGATAGTCGTTTGCTTTGTTCAATCGCGAAGTGGATTTGCCGATGTCGCTGATGGTTTGGATTCTGGAGGTTTTTCGGAGTTCGAGGATGTGGTCAACGGTGATTTGGCCCAGGCCGGGGACACGCAGAAGCTCATCTCTCGAAGCTTTGTTTATATCTACGGGGAAATACTGCGGATTGCGTTTGGCCCAGGATTCTTTCGGGTCGGTATCGAGGGGGAGGTTGCCGGCTTTGTCGAAGACAATATCGGATTCTGAAAAACCATATCTTCTCAGGAGGAAATCGACCTGATAGAGGCGGTGCTCGCGGACAAATGCGTCGCTCGTGACTCGTGGCTCGTGCCTCGGGGCTTGTGACTCGTGATTCGAAAACAAATTGCCGGAATCGGGATTATCGAGGTGCTGGTATGCGCTGAAATAGATTCTGCGAAGGTTGAGGCGGTCGTAAAGTCCCCACATATATTTGACAATCTCGGAGTCGGTTTCGTCGGCTGCGCCCACGATAAACTGCGTGGTCTGTTTGACTCTTTCGTATTTATTGCCCCGGCCTGTAAGTCGGCTGATGAGCTTAATCGGTTCAACGATGTCCTCGATGAAGCGTTTTTTGTCGGATAGTTTGGCGAGGTGTTTTGCGCCGGGCGTTTCGATATTGAGCGAGACAGCGGAGGAAAGTTTTACGGCTTCCTCGATTGCGTTTGCGCTTGCGCCGGGGATGACCTTGAGGTGGATATAGCCGCGGAAGCTGCGACGATAGCGGAGGATTTTGGCGATGCGGTTGAGGCGTTCCATAGTGGCGTCAGGGGTGCCGAGAACGCCTGAGCTGAGGAACAGGCCGAAGACCTCGCCCCGTTTGTGATAATCGAGAAAGGTGTTTACGGTTTCTTCTTCATTGAGGGTGCATCGGCGGACGTCCTGATTAGCGCGGAGGGGACAATATTTGCAGTCGTTGGAGCAGACATTTGAAATAAGGGTTTTGAAGAGGACGCTGGTTCCGCCATTGGGCAGTGTGATGGGGTAAATCCACTTGCCTTGCGGCCCGCGCCTGCGGCGCTCGTCATCCGAGCTTCCGCAGGCACAAGCCAAATCGTATTGTGCGTCCTCGCTGAGTATCTCCAGCTTTTGCCGGGTATCAGGGACGCTTATTATCGCGGTCATAAGACACCTTCCGTGGTGAAATCTTTCCGCTTATTAATTTTTTGTTTTGCAAAAAAACATTACGTCATTTCGACCGAAGCGGAGAAAACTATTTAAAAATAGATTCCTCGACTCGCTATGCTCGCTCGGAATGACAAAGAACAAATAATTATTTCTTTTCTGGTTTTGTCTCTGCCTTTGGTTCTGCTTTTGGCTCTGGTTTCGGCTGAGGTTTTGGCTCTGTTTTTGGCTGAGATTTTGCCATGTACATTTTCAGGATATCGTCCGGGGATAGTGCCTTGTTGTAAATTCTGAAGTCGTCGATTTTGCCCGACCAGTCCGCTTGGGGAGACATCCTGCCGCCGAGCATAAAGTTACTGATTTTCGGTATCGGTTCCATAGCGCCGTATCTTTCGGCGACTTTGGTGCCGTTGTGATACAGTTTTAGCGAATACTCGTTGGCGTCTTTGACGAAGACGTAGAAATTCCAGCTTCCGGCGAAATCGCTGTCGCTTGTGGCCTGCCAGTAGATATTTTCTGAATCATTGCCGATATCAATCGCTTTTTCCGGGGTGGGCACAAAGGCGCGAAGTTTCAGCCAGTTGGGGTCCGGGTGTGATATTCCCTCGGTTGGCGCGATACCCCATGGGCCGGGCCATTTTTCATCCGGCGGAGCGCAGGGGTCCTGGTTGACCCAGAAGGCGATACTCATCTGGTCTTTTACACGGGTCCAGATGGCGTCGGGTATAGTGACGGTCTGCTGGGCAGTAAATTTGGCGCAGCCGTTAGAGTCGAAACCTTGCCCCGGCGACCATATCGCGGGGCCTCCGCCGAAATCCACCGTTGCGTCAAAACCATTGCCGCTGGAATCTTTCGCGGTGGTTCCGTCTTTTTCGTCGAATTTCCAACATCCGATGGGTTCTACGGCCTTTACGCAGGCCGGCGCCAAAATTAGTAAAATTGTTGTTAATACGATAGCATTACGCATATCAACCTTTCCTTTCCCGGCTATAAGCCGATTGGCACATTATACTATTTTGCCATTTTTAATCCACCCCCTAAGTGTTTTCGTTGACTGTGAAAGGTTTTAGAATTATCATAATCAGCCCTTGATATTTAAGGCCTGCTTAGTGAGGCAAGGGCGGGTGGATTTTGAGGTTTGGGTGTCTTGCATTGAGCTTCGAGCGTAAGGGTTATGAGTAATTATATAGTATTAGTAAAACAGGTTCCGGACGTATCGCAAATTACGGACAACGCGTTCGACCCCGAAACGGGAACGCTGATACGGACGCGCCTTGCGAGCGTCATAAACGAGCTTGACACGCAGGCGCTTGCGTTTGCGAATCGTATGCGTCAGCTTTCGGGCGACAAGGATGCTAAAATTGTCGCTTTGACGATGGGGCCGCCGATGGCTGAAGAGGTGCTGAGATATTCACTGAGCAGGTGTGCCGATACCGTTGTCATGCTGACCGACCGGGCGCTGGGCGGGGCTGATACGGTGGCTACCGCCAATCCGCTTGCCTGTTCCATAAAAAAAATCGCCAAAGAGCTGTTCAACGGCAGCGATGATTACTTCGTTGTTTCGGGGATGCAATCCGTCGATGGGGACACCGCACAGGTGCCGCCGCAGATTGCGGAGGAACTGGGGATTTCCTGCATCGCTTACGCGACCAACTGCGAATTTAAAAACGGGCGATTTGAGTTTACAAGAATCATAAGCGGCGGAAGCCAGGTTGTTACTCCAAAGCGACAGCCGGTGGTAATCACGGTTGCCAAATATGAGTATCCGCTTTTTGCTTCGTTTTCAGCCACAAGATGTGCGAGCAAGACAAAGGTTATCACGTGGGGCGCTTCGGATATCAACGCGACGCTGATTGGGGCGAAGGGTTCGAAGACGTGGGTGATACGGGTATTTCCGCCCGGTAAAAGCAGCAGGAAGTGCAGGCATCTTTCAGACGCGAGACAATTAGCGGAAGTAATTATTGAAAGCATCAAGTCGTCGGCAGGTGCGGCGGGAGCCGACAAACAGGCGGCGAGATACGTTTTACCCGCGAAGAGAAAAAGCGTGCTGGACAGGAATTTCGAGGGGACCGCCAAGGAGAACGAGGATTACAGAATTTTGACCGACAAGCTGCGTGAGCTTGGCATAAGCGACGCGGCGGGCATTGATGAGCAGACGAAGGAAAAAATTGTGGCGTTCGCCGGTGAGCATTTTCACAAGAACGCACTGGATGATATGCTGCTGGGCCTGCGTGCCGTTGAGCCGAGTTACAAAGGTGAGGTATGGGTTGTCGCGGAGTATCGCGACGGCGTGATTCACCCGGCCACTTTTGAGCTTATCGGTAAGGCCAGAGACCTTGCCGGCTCGGTAGAAACGAATGTGGGCGTAGTAATAGCGGGACATAATTTGCAGTCGATGGCGGGCGAGCTGATTGCCGGAGGAGCGGACAACGTATATGCGATAGACGACCCGCTTTTGGCGGAGTTTGACCCGATTGCGCATCGCAAGGTGATAGCCGACGCGGTGAGCAAATACTGGCCTCAGATTGTTTTATACGCTGCAACCCCGCAAGGCAGGGTGCTTGCGCCGTTAATTTCATACAGGGTGGGCTGCGGATTGACCGCGGACTGCACGGGTCTTGATATTCGCGACAGCTCCCGCAAAGAGCAGATAGGGACACTGTTCCAGACGAGACCGGCACTTGGCGGCAACGTTATGGCGACGATTTGCACGAAAAACTCGAAGTCGCAAATGGCTACCGCAAGGCCCGGCGTTATGAAACGTCTGCCCGCTGATGCCGCCAGAAAAGGCAACATCATCAATCATAAAGTAAATGTCACGCAGGATGATATATCGCTGGAAATTATCAAAACGGAGCTTGGAGCGGGCAAGGTTAATTTCGACGCGGATGTAATCGTAAGCGGCGGCAAAGGGATGAAGGACAGGGATAATTACGAGCAAACGCTGGATTCGCTTTGCGTCGCTATCCGGTCGCGATTGAATGTTCCCGTTGAGAGAGGCGCATCACGAGCGGCAGTCGAGCAGGGCTTCGCGGAAAGGATTCACCAGGTTGGCCAGACGGGCACAGCGGTGGGGCCTAAACTGTATATCGCGATGGGGATATCGGGCGCGATTCAGCATATGATTGGCGTGGCGAATACCGAGACAATCGTGGCGATTAACAGCGACCCCAATGCGCCGATTTTCAAACAGTGTGATTATTATATCGTCGGCACGATTGAAGGTATTGTGCCGCAATTAGTCGCCGCATTACAGGAGCGTTCGTAGTGGCAAACGACAGTGATTTTGGCAAAGTTGAAGTTTTGATAGTCGGCGGCGGACCTGCCGGGCTGGCTTGCGCGATTCAATTGAAGGTTCTCAGGCCGCAGATTGAGATTTGCGTTATCGAGAAGGGGGCGGAACTCGGCAATCATAACCTGTCCGGCGCGGTTCTTGAAAAAGAGCCGATTCATACGCTGCTCGATGCCGCATCGCCCGGCTGGGAAACAAGCGACCAGGCAAAGGATGTGCTGGCAAATAAAATTGATAAAGACGATGTGCTGTTCCTGTTGGGCAAGAAATTCGGCTTCAATATACATTTAGCGATTCGCTTAGCCAAAACATTTGGCCTGGGTTTTGGCCAGATGGGACACACGGGCGATTACACGATTTCAATCAGTAAACTCACCAAATGGCTCGGGCAAATCGCGAAGAATCTCGGTGTCGAGGTGCTTTGCGGGTTCGCGGCGGCGGATATCATCGTTGACGACAATGGGGCGACAGCAGTTAAGCTTGTTGACCAGGGACTCAATAAAGAAGGACACAAACAGACCAATTATCTCAAAGGCGAGACAATCGAAGCGAGGTACATTGTTCTGGCTGAGGGCTGCGACGGACTTTTGACGGAGAAATTCGTAGAAAAGGCGGGGCTGAAAAGAAGGGCGAATCAGCTTTACTCGGTGGGTGTAAAAGAGCTGATTAAGGTGTCGCCCGAGCAATACGCGAAATTCACCGCAAGCAGAGTAATTCACGCGATGGGTTACCCGATTTGGACGCCTGTAATCGGGCCTGGGATGTTCGGCGGCGGAATCGTTTATTCGCTGCATACCGAACACCTCGCGGTCGGGATGATAGTCGGGGCGGACTGGAAATATTACGATTTCAATCCGCAGCACGCCTTGATGCTTTTCAAACAACACAGCAGGGTAAAAAGATTTATCGAGGGCGGCACGGTCGTCGAGGCGGGCGCGAAGATGATTCCAGAGGGCGGCTGGAACGCGATTCCACGAGATCCGCAAACTGGCACTATCGGCAAAGGCAACGTGATTATACTTGGTGATTCCGCGGGCTTTGTGAATATGCTCAAAATAAAGGGGCTGCACAACGCGATTGATTCGGGGATGATGGCGGCCAGGGCGATAACAGAGACAATAGATAATCCGCGTGAGTCGGCGGTTCTTTATACCGATTTGCTTTTGAAATCCAACGTCGCAAAAGAAATGAGAAGTGCAGCCAACTTCCGCCAGACCGTCGCCAAGTTCGGGCCGTTACAGGGTATGCCATTATCGGTGCTGGGGACATTGCTGCCGGCATTCAATATCGAAAAGGATTATGAAGCGCTTGCCGTTTTGCCGTATCGGCTCAAACCCAGTCAGCATTTCGACAAGGACACCTTTACCGCGGTTGCCGCGACCCATCACCGCGAGGAACAGCCGTCGCATTTGACGATTCTCGACGGCAATATCTGCCGGGAAAAGTGCGTGCCGAAATTCGTCGCCCCCTGCACCACGTTTTGTCCCGCAGGCGTATATGAATCCATCCAAGACGAGGTTAAACCCGCCAATCCGTCAAACTGCCTGCACTGCAAGACCTGCCAGAGGAAATGCCCATTTGACAATATCCGCTGGACTGTTCCTGAAGGCACAGGCGGCCCGCGCTACAAGCGAATGTAAAAGTTATCTTTTGAATTGTTTTGTGAAAAGACGGTTTGTCATTTCGACCGAAGCGATGCAAAGCATCGCGTAGCGGAGAAATCTATTAAAATAAACAGATTCCTCGGCTCGCTGCGCTCGCTCGGAATGACATGTGAAATCTTTTCTTCAGAACACCCTCGAATTGTAAAATCAAACCTCGGATTGTTCGTACTTTTGGCCGGTCAGGCCAGGAAAGATACTTTGTAGAGCCCTGTCGAAGCTGGTTGTGTAAATGATGCAAATCGAATAGGTGATGGCCCAGTGCAGTTTGAAGACGTAGTTGCAGATTGCGAAGATAGTAAGAACAGATATCAATCCAAGTATAATCTGAGTTGCCGTTGCATCACGGTCGCTGATACATTCTTCGTCAACAATCTTTAGAGAAACTGCAAAGAGCAGCGCTGCGGCATTGATTATGTTCCATATCGGGAAAATGAGCAGCCAGTCGGTCGTAACGGTGTTTTTTAAGGTATATATGGCTGCAATGATACCGGTGACCAGATTTGTCAGCACGGCAAAGGCCGCCATGACTCGCTTTTCGAACACTGTTTCGTCTCTACGAAGGAATACGGGCAAGCAGCACAGACATAGAACTCCGATAAACAACACGAGTAGAATAATCGCCGGCCACGCATGAGTCCGGATGGCCTGTACAAATAAGGTCACTATGGAGTTACGTATTTGGCTGTCAGCTATGCAAAGCACAATCAATGTTACAGCCATAAGAAACAAGGACAGTTTATCGTATGTGGGGACAAGAAATCCAAAGCTTTCCTTGAATAGTCCTGTCAGTCCTTCTTCGGCATCTTCCGGCCCAAAGCCGGAACCTGTTTCCCATGCGGGTACTCGCGGTTTAGACTGGTCGAGCATTGGTTCTTTAATCGGGCTGATTGCTGGTCTGCCTTTGGTTGATGCGGGGACGGTCAGAACGTGGGCACACTTGGGGCATTTGCCTTTTTTGCCGGCTCCGTCGTCTTTGGCCAGTATCCTTTGCCCGCAATAAATGCACTTGAATTTTATCACGATTGGCCCTCGGACGATTGTTCGTATTTTTGGCCGGTCAAACCCGGGAAGACGCTTTGCAATCCCCTGTCGAAGCTGGTCGTGTAAATGATGCAAATAGAATAGGTGATGGCCCAGTGCAGCTTGAAGGTGTTGTTGCAAAGGAAGAAAATTACAAGGACGGCAATCAGGCCGAGGATGACCTGTGTTATTGTCGCGTCACGGTCGCTGATATGGCTTTCGTCGAAGAGGTTGACGTATTGCATTATAATCAATAGTGCGCTGTTGATTATGTTCCAAGCGGGGAAGACGAGCAGCCAGCCGGGGCAATCTTTGAGCATATAAAAGCCGGCGATGAAACCGGTGGCCGCGTTTACCGTTATGGCGAACAGCAGCATAATCCCTTTTTCGACATCTGTTTTTCTTCGCGAGGTGAAGACGTGATAGAGGCACAGGAACATTCCGAGCATAAAGAGACCCACATAGATAACTCGCCGCCAGATGTCCAGTCGCATAAGAAACCGCGTAATGTCCTCCTGCATTTTGCCGTCGGTGAAATACAGGGCTATAAATACAACCGCCATCAGGAATAGTGACAGTTCGTCGTAGTTCGGTATTAGAAAGCCGAGCTTCTCTTCGAATATGTCCGTCATATCATCGTCGGGTGGAGGGGTTGTGGTCGATAATTTATCTATGACAGAAGAATCCTTGTCGGATGGGGAGATATGCACTTGTGGTGCCGCAATGGGTTCGAGCTTCAGAGGCGATTCGATTGCCTGGGGGACATAAATAACGTGCTCGCACTTAGGGCACAGGCCTTTTTTGCCCCGGCCATCCTCGTTCGCCAGTATCCTCTGCCCGCAATATACGCACTTGAACCGTATCACAACTGACCACGCCTCCTGTAAAATACTAATTCTCTGTGGCCTCTGTGTCCTCTGTGGCTAAACAAAATACTCTGTGGCAAAATCAATAATCCACAAAGACAATATCTTCCGGTATCGCGACTACGTCCCTGCGTTTAGGGCCAAGGAGCTTGCGAATTTCAGTGGAGTGTTTGCCCGCCAGGGTTTCAAGCTCTGCGCTGCTGAAATTCGTTACGGCCTTTGCCTTGTTATTGAGCCAGATACAATCGCCCGCTTCAAACGTTCCCTCTATTGATTTTATGCCGCTGGGTAGTAAGCTCTTTTTATTCTTTACCGCCCGGATTGCGCCGTCGTCGATATTTATCACGCCCGCGGGAGAACTGTTGAGAATCCATCTTTCGCGGTTGCTTAGTTTGCGTTTGGGTAAAAACAGCGTCCCGATTGTCTCGCCCGCGATGATTCGCTCGATAACGTTTTCGGCCTTGCCGTTGGCCAAGACGATTCGGCACCCTGCGTTTGCGGCGACTTTGGCGGCCTCTATTTTGGTCTTCATTCCGCCCGTGCTGAATTTGCTGCCCTTGCTTCCCGCGCTTTTCAATATCTCATCTGTGATTTCAAAGACCGTATCTATCGGCTTGGCATCCAAGTATTTCTTCGGGTCTTTATCATACAGTGCGTCGATATCGGTGAGGATTATCAAAAGGTCAGCGTCGATTTTGCTCGCGACAAGTGCGCTTAGCCGGTCATTGTCGCCGAAAGCGGTTCCAATTTCAGCGGTTGAGATACTGTCGTTTTCATTTAAGACGGGCACAACGCCAAGTTTCAAAAGTGTCTCAATCGAGTTTTGCAGATTAAGATAGGTCTTGCGGTTATTGAGCACCTCAGCGGTCAATAGCACTTGTGCGACTGTAACGCCGAATTGCTCGAACGCCTTTCGGTATTCTGCCATTAACATGGGTTGCCCTATGGCAGCACAGGCCTGACGCATCCGGACATCGCTGGGCTTGTTTGAAAGCTTCAATTGTCCCGCCCCCATCCCGATTGCGCCGGAGGTAACAATCACCACCTGCTTACCCATTTTAAGCATCGAATTTACCTGCCCGGCCATCAGCCCAACATACCCGGCATCGATACTGTCATCTTTCGACAGGATATTCGTGCCGATTTTGATTACTACCCGTTTTGCCTTATCGAAATTTCTCATATTTAGCCACCGAGTATATTATAGCCACAGAGGTCACAGAGGTCACAGAGAATTTTATTGATGATTTAGAATTGCCGGTTTATGATTTCATTGCAGATGAAGGACTTAAAGAAGCAGATTTACGAGGATATAACAAAATGGATAACCGGCTAAAAAAAACCGTATCAGTATTGGCTGTTTGTATTGGATTAATATTTTCCGCTGTTGTTATTGCGCAAGGGGATACGAACTCAACGAAACCAGAGGTAAATGAAGGGCCAATCGTTTATCGTGATTTGCCTTATGTTACAAATGGGCATGAGCGGCAGAAGCTGGATTTGTTTGTGCCGAGAGAAGGGAGGAAACTACCGCTGGTTATCAGGATTCATGGCGGGGCGTGGCTTGAGGGCAGCAAGGAGGGTGAATGGCCGAATGATTATCTCCGTTTCGGCTACGCGGTGGCGAGGATTAATTATCGCCTCAGTCAGCACGCGATATTTCCAGCTCAGATAGAGGACTGCAAGGCGGCCGTCCGCTACCTGCGTGCCAATGCACAAAAATATAACCTTGACCCGAATCGCTTCGGCGTATGGGGGCAATCGGCTGGAGGGCACTTAGTCGCACTTCTCGGCACGACTGGCGATATAAATGAATTTGATGTTGGAGAAAACATTGGAGTATCCAGCAGGGTGCAGGCGGTCGCTGATTATTTCGGGCCGACTGATTTACTGCAAATGCAAGCGCATAAGCTGCCGGGTGGAATGGATCATAACACAGCCGATGCGCCCGAGGCAAAACTGATTGGAGGGCCGGTTCAGGATAATCCAGAGAAGGCCACCAAAGCAAATCCGATTACTTATGTAACAAAAGATGACCCGCCTTTTCTTATTGTTCACGGCGATACAGACCCGCTTGTGCCGCATCATCAAAGCGAGCTTCTTGAATCTGCTTTGAAAAAGGCGGGTGTCCCTGTGACACTTTACATCGTAAAAGGCGGCGGCCACGGCGGCTTCAAAGACCCGAATGTTCCGAAATTAACCAGAGAGTTTTTTGAAAAGAATTTGAAAAACAAAAAGTAAGTCAGGGGAATTAATGATGGGTTGAAACCCATCCTACGAAGTCTTTTTATGCGTGAATTTTTTTCGGCCTTCGGCGTAGTCGGCGACGATTTGGCCGGAGCCAAGGAGTTTCCATTTATAAATCAGGAGGCCTTCGAGGCCGACGGGGCCGCGGGCGTGAATCTTCGTCGTGCTGATGCCGACTTCCGCGCCTAAGCCATAACGATAGCCGTCGGCGAATCGTGTGCTGCAATTCCAGAATACGCCAGCCGAATCGACTAAATCGAGGAATTTTTCAGCAGTTGCCTTATCCTGAGTAACAATCGCGTCGGTGTGATGCGAGCCATAGTGGTTTATGTGTTCGATTGCCTCATCAACGCCGGCGACGACCTTTATCGACAGGATGTAATCGAGATATTCCGTTGACCAGTCCTTCTCGGTTGCGGGTTTGACCTTGATGATTGAACGGGTTTTTTTGCAGCCGCGAAGCTCAACATTTTTCGCGTCGAAAGCGGCTTTTACCTTCGGCAAAAATGCTTTGGCGATTTTGCTATCGACAAGAAGCGTCTCCGTGGCATTGCAGACGGCCACATACTGGCACTTTGAATCGACGGCGATTTTCACCGCCATATCGATATCCGCTTGCCCATCGACATAAACGTGACATATTCCATCCGCGTGGCCGAGCACGGGTATATTGGTATGGTTCATTATGTAGCGGACGAATTCATTCGAGCCGCGTGGAATAACGAGGTCGATGTCCTTATCCATTTTCAGCATCTCAGCCACGTGTTGTCGTGTTTCTAATAACTGAATCCACCCATCAGGTATTACTTCTGAACGCTGTCCGCTGCTCGCTGAACGCTGAGTGGTCGCTTCCGCAATTACCTTTGCCAGAATTTTATTTGTATTGGCTGCTTCGCTTCCGCCTTTGAGTAGGACCGCGTTGCCGCTTTTGAGGCACAGTGTTGAAATTTGCACAAGGGCATCGGGTCTTGATTCGAAGACGACGCCTATGACGCCGATGGGGCAACTGACTTTGTAGAGGTTGAGCCCTTCGTCGAGCTGGGTTGCGGTGAGTGTCTGGCCTACGGGGTCATCGAGTTTGATTAAGCTTTCGATACCTGCGCAGACGTCGGCGATTTTGCCTTCGTCGAATTTGAGTCGTTTGAGCAGGGGGCTTGCTAATTTACTTTTCGCTGCTATGCGCAGGTCTTTTTGATTGGCGGCGATTATCTCTGTGCTTCGGCTTTTCAACGCCTCGGCTATTTTGGCAAGGGCGGCGTTCTTTGTTTCGGTTTTTACAGCCGATAACAGTATTGACGCCGACTTTGCTTTTTTGGCTTTTTCCGCTATACTCATAAACTCAAACCACAGATTACACAGATTCCACTGATTTTTTGCTTTTTCCTTTTTACTTTTTGCTTTTGTGTTTTATTGTCTTCGTGGTAAAATTGTAATTTGAAAATAGTAAATAATCAATGATTATGCGGGTGTAGCTTAGTGGTAAAGCTCCAGCCTTCCAAGCTGGTCATGTGGGTTCGATTCCCATCACCCGCTTTTCTTACAAGATTTACCGCGGAGTTCGCAGAGACCGCAGAGAAAAAATATAAAATAAGCGAACTCTAAGATGAATCGAGGGGACAAATCAAATCGGGGCGATAACGATAATTTGAGAAAATCAGAAATCCGCAAAAAATTTTCAAGTTCGCCAAAGCCACCGCATTTATATCTAACTATTTGTCTTTGTTCGAGTTAGGTCTTCGGGGGAGAGGTCCTATAATAAAATTTAAAGATTTTTTTTAAAAAGTGGAATTTAGTATTGACGAAGTGGTAAGAAGTGGCAATAATTCCCTATAAGTGGTTGTCAGGTGGCGATAAGTGTCAGACAAGTGGAGACAAGTGAATGCTTTTATTAACAGGAGAGTACGAGCATACCATCGATGAGAAGGGCAGGGTGCTGGTCTCCAACAAACTCCGTAATCAAATCGATACCAAAGAGCACGGCAGCGATTTTTATCTTGTAGTCGGGGCAAACGGCATATTGTCTTTATATCCGGAGAAATGTTTTCAGCTTATGACGGTTGCTATGGCCCAGAAAAACACCGCCCCGGATGAAATCGTGGCATTCGAGCGAATGAATTTCGCTTTGGCAGGGAAGGTCGAATTAGACAGCCAGGGACGGCTGTTATTAAATGAAAAACTGCGCAAAAGGGCAGGTTTAAAAGATAACGTAACATTGGTAGGAGTACGTGACCACATCGAGCTTTGGAACACGCAGGACTGGGAACAATATCTGTCGGACAATATGGCGCAGTACCAGAAGCGCGTGGCGCAGGCCCGGCAGGAGATTTTGCTAAAGCAGAGTCAGGATTTAGAGGGGTGAAAGGAGTCAAAATGTTAGAGTTGTATCCGGACCATTGTGAGGTCGTCAAAGACAGCTTGAAAGGCACAAGGGCAATCGATGAGCAGACGTTTGCATCATTGGAGGTGCTGAACGACCGGCTGGAAAGGGCAAGGAAGCTCGGCGGCAAGTTCGCAAGCGTCGCATTTTCGCCTGCGGCAGAGCAGCTAAGGAAGCAATCCAGCAGATTAGCGGTTAGTCACGGTTAAATGACGGCGATTGAAAGTGGATGGTTCGGCGACGGAACATATACCGGTTCTTGCTGATGTACTTGTCGAGCAGATAAAGCTGCCGCAGGACGCGGTAGTGGTTGATTCAACCATAGGGCAAGGAGGCCATAGCTTACTGTTTGGCAAGAGATTGGGCCCCAAGGGAGCTATAATCGGCCTGGATGTTGATACAAATGCTATCCGAAGGGCCCAATCTGTTTTAGAGGGATTGCCTTGCAGGGTGATTCTGGTAAACTCCAATTTTTCCGAAATAGCTGATGTCGTGCGCGGGCAGGGGATTGAAAAGGTTGATTTCATACTGGCTGATTTGGGGGTTTGCTCGGCGCAGCTGGAGGATGACCGGATGGGTTTAAGTTTTCAGCGAAATATGCCGCTGGACATGCGATTGGATAAAAGATTAAAGACCACTGCTGCCGATATAATTAACAGAGCAGATGAGAAGACACTCGCGGATTTGATTTACAAGTTCGGTGAAGAAAGGGCATCGAGGCGGATAGCGAGGTTTATTGTCGAGCGTCGTCATCGTGAGCCGATAACGACGACAGGTCAGCTTGCCATGATTGTGTCGAGCGCCCTGACAAAAGGCGGACACTGGTCGAAGATTCATCCCGCGACCAGGACCTTTCAGGCGTTGCGAATCGCGGTCAACAATGAGCTGGAAAACCTCGAAACGCTGCTCGGTTCGGCACCGGCGCTTTTGGGGCAGAATGGTTATATAGCGGTCATCAGTTTTCACAGTTTGGAAGACCGGATAGTGAAAACGGATTTTAAGAGTAATGAAAGCAATGGGGTTTATCAAATTGTTACTAAAAAACCGATATCACCTTTACGTTCGGAAATATTGAATAATAGGCGGGCGCGGAGCGCCAAATTAAGGATTGCACAAAAAGTGCAATAGAAAGGCTGAAGGGAGTCGCGATTATGACATCGGATGCAAAAATTGGGTTGTTGCTGGGATTGGTATTCATATTTGTTATCGCATTCATAATTAACGGCCTGCCGGGCCTTCATCAGAAGGATGACAGCAACAAGCTGACGACCAATATGGTCGGGCTGGAAAGTAATCCGTCCGGAATCGGGGCCAACGAACGAAAAGTTCAGATGGCTATGGACCAGCCCGCCGGTGGTGTTGCGGGCGGTGTACAATCCCCTGAAGTAACACCCGGCGCGACAGTAACACCGTTGCCGCAGGGAACGCCAGTCGCCGCGGAATCCGCGCAGTTTGGTCCTTCGTCCGCTCAACCGACCCCGGGCAGCGTTGGTGTTGCGCCTGCGGAAATGACTCCGACAGTTTCGATAGACCCGACTGTTGGCGCTGCGGCACAGGATGTCCCCGCAAATACACAGCCGACGGCGGCACCCGAGCCGGCGAAGGTCTATGTAGTTCAATCCGGCGACAGCATCAGCGGAATCGCCAAAAAAGTTTACGGCGCCAAGGAAGGCGTAAAGCAGAAAAATATAGACGCTATATTCGCAGCCAACCGGAATACGCTTAAAAAAATTAACGCCCTTCAGATTGGCCAGAAACTGGTAATACCGTCGATACCGGGTTCAACTGCCGCGCCGTCATCGCCTGCCGAGGTTCTTACGGACAAGAATTTCACAAAGGTCGAATCGGTCGGCCAGCAGAATTCGACGGCCAATACCGACAAGCCGGCGGCAGCGGCAAAGTCGGGAAGCGTTTATGTCGTCAAAGAAGGCGACAGCTTATGGAAGATTGCGGCCTCGCAACTTGGCGACGGCAATCGTTACAAGGATATAGTCAAGCTGAACAGCGATATTTTGTCCAGTGAGGATGATATCGCGGTTGGAATGCAGTTGAAGATGCCGGCCAAGTAGTCCGGGCCGGCCGGTCTTTTTGTGGTTACTACACGGTTTATGCGGTTGGGGTTTTGCCTGGTTTTTGTTGCGTTCTATTTCACCTCGGTGATGCTGTTCACCGCTTCCCTTCGCAACGCCAACGACAGGATATTCTACAAAATCTGCGCCGCGCGTGTTTATCAGAGCCGGCTCAAACAGCAGCTTGCCGGCAAACAGTTGCGATTAGAGAGTATGATTAACCCAACAAGCGTTTCCCGGCAGGTTAACCAGCAGATTAAGCCGATTAAGCAAATCAAGAAGTAAACGGTATTTTCCGATTACAGGATTTTTCGGTCAATGGGTATCGAGCATCGATTATCGAGCGGTCGTGTCACCGTCTGGCTGTTTGCGGCTTTAATCGTTGCTTTTGCGGCCCTGGCGACACGATGTCTTTATCTCCAGTTTTTCAGAAACGAATACTATTCCGGCTTATCCTCCAGGCAGCAGCAAACCGTTGCGACCATATCGCCACAGCGAGGCGCTATTCTCGATTGCCGCGGGAGGGTGCTGGCCGCCAGCGAGGAAATCCAGACAGTTTTCGCTGAGCCGAGAGTTCTTGATGACCCCAAGGAAACCGCCAGCCAGCTGTCGGATGTCTTGGGTATCGGCGCTCACAATATCTGCGCGATTATTACTGACGGCGAAAATCCCGGCTTTGTCAAAATTAAAGTTGGTGTTGACGCCAACCAGGCGATTGCGGCCCGTAAAATTCACGGTGTGGGAATCCAGTCTGACTGGGAGCGGCATTATCCGATGGGGCCGCTTGCAACTCATATTGTGGGGTTCACAAGCGCAGACAACCGGGGTCTTGAGGGCGTGGAACTCGCGTATAACAAGGACCTGGCGGGTTCGGCGGGACGAAACATTTTTATCGCAGACGCTTTCCGCAGGCCCATTCGTCTCAGTGAGCACGAGGCCGACGTTACTGATGGTGTTGGAATTATTCTGACCATTGATGCGACGATACAGCAGTTTGTCCGCGAGGCGCTTTTAGAGCAATATAAGAATTACCGCGCCGAGTCGGCGATGGCCATAGTAGCTGAGCCGAAGACGGGCGCGATTCTGGCTATGGTGTCCCTGCCCGATTATGACCCTGCCAATTTCAATACCGCGGACGCAAACTCGCTTCGCAACCGTGTGATAACAGACCAGTTTGAGCCGGGCAGTTTGATAAAACCGATGGTTATGGGGGCCGCTGTCGAGGATGGAATCGTCAGCTTGAAGGAAAAGATATTCTGCGAAAACGGCAACTACTGCGGCAAGGGATTCGGCTGCATCAGCGAGTATCGAAACGGCTTTGGCTATCTGACGCCGCGGGAGATTTTAGTCAATTCGAGCAATATAGGAATGGCGAAGGTCGGCCAGAAAATGGGCAAGGAGAAAATTTACCAGGCGCTTAGAAATTTCGGTTTTGGCAAAGAGACGGGGATTGATTTGCCGGGTGAAGTTTCCGGATTGCTCTGGCCTCCGCAGAAGTGGACCGGCTACAGCGTTACGCGAATACCTTTCGGTCAGGAGGTAACCGTTACAGCGATACAATTAGTGCGTGCCTTTTGCATACTTGCCAACGGCGGACATCCCGTCAATATGCACGTGGTTAAAGCGGTTGTTGATAACGAGGGCAGCATCGTGAAGCTGACGCAGGCCCCGCCGCCGCTTGCTTATTGTATTGACCCTGGGGTCGCGAAATGGCTTGTTACGGATGCTATGGTGGGCGTGGTCAACGAGGGGACGGGCAAAAAAGCGAAGCTGAAAAAATGGCAGGTGTTCGGCAAGTCGGGCACCGCCAATATCGCTAAAGCCGGCGAAAGGGGCTATGCCGAGCACCAATATATCGCATCATTTATTGCGGGCGCGCCGGCTGAAGACCCGCAAGTTCTTGTTCTTGTATCGGTTCGCAGGCCTGATATGACATTAGGCAAGGGTTACACAGGCGGAGCAATCTCCGCTCCCGTCGCGGGCAAAATAATCGAAAGAACACTCACCTATCTCGAAAACAGCCGGGGTTTGCAGAAGAGTCGTTTGGCGGCAAATAATCCTCAGGCCCGCTGATTATTTGTAGCCGAGGTAACCGGCGTCGGCGCAGAACAGCAGGATGTCCCTTCCCAGCGGCGCGGCGTCGGATGAACCCGCTTGGCCTCCCTCGACAACGACGGCGATTGCGATTGTTCTTCCTTTTGCGTCTTTGGCGAAGCCGCCAAACCATGCGTGTTCGGGCTGTGTAGTTGAGCCGGTTTTGCCATATAGTCGTATTCCCCGCGAGGAGAAATTTCCTAACGCAGACGCAAATTCCCTGTTGGCGGTTCCGCCTGATTCTTCCACGACGGCGTGCATTCCCTCGTAAACGGCTGCCAGTGTCGCAGGCGAGATATTCAGATTGACCGGCGTTGGTTTCGGCGAACAGGGGTCAGCAATGAGTCGGGGCGGGAGATAAATACCGCCTCTGGCTAAGCAGGCCATCGCGTTTGCTACCTGCAATGGTGTCACTCTGAGGTTGCCCTGTCCAATTCCGAACCACCGGTTTTCGTCCGGCTCAAGTGCGGGCAGTTGCTCGAAACTTGTAATTGTGTCCTTTGCGGGAGTGTTTGCTATCTGTCCCTGCACCTGCCTGAAATGCCGTGGCTCGTGACTCGGGTCTTGTGGCTCGTTGTTGTCGAGCGACGAGTCACGAACTGCGAGCGACGATTTATGCCCGTAGCCGAATCTGAAAAGCCAACTTTGCAGAACGACGGGGTCTATTCGGTTTGCCAGGTGTGAAAAGTATATGTTGCAGCTTCCCTTTATGGCGTTGCGGGCGGTATTTGACCACATAGTATCGTGTCCCCAGTGGTTTCTGAGGAATATCAGGCAGTTCGGCCAGCCCTGGGGGGCACTGTGCGAGGGGCAGCTTATTACTTCTCCGGCGGTAATTTTGCCGGCCTCCATTCCCGCAGTCAGTATCAGTGGTTTTATCACTGAGCCGGGGGGGTAATGCATATTTATCGCCCTGTTTCGCAACGGCTCACAGGGGTCGCCGGCGAGCATGCCGTAGGTCTGCCTGACAAGATTCAAGTCGTAATCAGGCAGCGAAACGAGAGCAAGGATATCGCCTGAACCCGCGTCGATAACAACGGCCGCGGCAGGGGCCTTGCAGATGTGATTGAGTGAGCAGTCGGCTATGCGTCGCTCAATTTTTTTCTGCAGTTCGATATCGATTGTCAGGCGGACGTCCTGGCCGAACTGCGCCTCCGTCTGGCGCACCAACTGGCGGTCTATGTCATAGACGACCTCGCCACGTTTACCGCGAAGAATCTGCTCGCAGACGTATTCGACGCCGTCTTCCCGTCCGCACAGCTCATCATCCAGATAACTCGACAACCTGTCTTCGGCGAAGATATCTTTGTCCCGCTGGCGCGGCGGGCCTACCCAGCCGATTGTCTGTGCCGCCGCCGAGGCGAAGGGATATACGCGCTGGCCCTTCGCTATAACCTCCACGCCGGGGACGTTGATGAATTCCACTCTCGCGGCGAACACGGCGTCCTCTGACTTCAATTCGACGACGGGCTGCGTTTTTTTAAGCTCGGCGATGTCGTTCACTTTGTTTATCAGCAAAAGGCGGTCGCACGGGTCAGGGAACTTTTTTTCAAAATCGGCAAGCGCCTCGGAAAGCGGGATATTATTAAGATTCCGGCCGTATTTTTTCAACAGGTCGGCGCCGGGGTTGTTTCTTGCCCAGGCGAAAAACGTCCTCAGGTTCCAGATTTTGTCGTTTATCTTTTGAAGCCGAAGCACTACGTCCTCGCGGGACATACCGAATTGCACGCATTTGCTGATTAGCAGGTCAAGGTCTTCCTGCCGGTCGGCGAATTCCTGCTGCAGGCCCGATATGTTGGCGTCGGGGTCTTTCGATTTGATGCGAAGCGATAATGCCTGTAACACGCGTTCATCGAGGTATCGGCTCAAATCGTAGTTTATCGCCAGCCAGAACCTCGGCTCATCATCGGCGAGGATTTGCCCGTTTCTGTCGAGTATCCTGCCCCGCATTGTTCTGACTTGCTGGAGGGAACCTTGTTGAATCCGCAGTTGCGAGACCTGTTCCCTGTAAAACGAGGTCGAGAGCAGCTGCATATCCGCCAGGCGAAACACGCAGACGCCAAGCAAAACGGCCCCCGCGATTACCAGAATAGTGATTCGTTTTTTATACATAGCTGACGTTCAAAATATGTCGAGAGATTTGCCGGCTATTTATTTTCGTCCGCGGCGCCGGGTTTTTATACGCATCAGCCAGTCCAAAAGCAAGAACAAAACAGGCCCCAGCACCGCTGAATAAATCGATGTCCCCAATAATGCGCCAAAGCCGGCCGGTCTTGATTGACCCGCCACGCGAGCCAGCAGCCAGGCCAGGTATCCTGTGCCCAGTGCGATGACTAATATGGTAATCGCCTCGTGAGGCACCTTTTTGATTGCAATGAGGCGGTGCAAATACGACAGGGCGGTCCCGAACAGCCCGAAGCTGATTATCAGAGGCCCCATAGAGAAACCGCTTGTTGCTATGTCCGCCGCGAAACCAAGCACAAACGAGGTGATAATCGCCTCCGATTCGTTACAGCGAACCGCGAAAAAAACCATCGCAATCAGCAGCAGGTCAGGCGTGACGCGCATGTCTGTTACCGCGATTGTATTAATCCAGCGCGCCTGTAGAAAGGTGGCAATCAGAACTAATACCGCAAAACGCGGCCAATGCATTTTACTTCTCCGTGGTGATATAAAGGGAACAAATGATTGGCAGGAAGGTGGGCTGCATATTTATTTCCCGCCGGATATTTTGGCGTTATCGACTCGACTGGTATTGCCGGGGCCCTGCGGGTTCATTACTACGATCGCCACGTTGTTCAGTTTTGCAATATCACAACTCGGCTTGACGGTGATATCCCACAGCGCCGGGTTTTTGTTGTCTCTTTTGCACTGCTGCACCTCGCCGACAATCATAGCGGAGTCCAGATACCCCGGTTTTTTGTGAAGCAATACCGGCGAGCCGATTTTGATTTGGTGTTTGACCGGCACCATTTTTATTTTTGCCGTGTTGTTTCCGCCGCCCTGCATCAGCATATTTATTTCCACGTCCGGGATGTTTACCTGGACCACCGACGCCGAATCGCTGAAGAGCCGCACTTTGGCTGTGCGGGCATACAGGTCTGTTATTGTCCCGATGACGCTGTTGTCGCCTATGACAAAAAGGTCTTTGGTAAGCCCGTCGTTTTTTCCGCGATTTATAACAAACTCGCTTCGCAGCCCCGACGCCGAGGCGATAATAACGTCCGCCGGCACTAATTTGGCTCCCTCAAGGCCGCGCAATCTTGTCCGAAAGCCCGACAACTGCTGAATCGTCTGGTCTTTCTGGCGCAGTTCCCCTTCGAGGTTTGCGATGTAGTTTTGATACTGCGATTCTTTTCGGGTGAAGTCATCTTTGAGCGGAAGCTCGGTTCTGGCTGAAAGCGGCATCTGTCTTCCCGTGTTGAGGGGCCGGTGAAAAAAGCTGGCTAACGCGACCTGTAACCTGCTGGTAATAGAAAGAGGGGAAAAAAGCAGGATAAATCCGGCCAGCATAAACCAGGCGAACAACATCCTACTGGTGATTCTGATTCGCTTCCGTGCCATAACCGCACTATTAATTTCTGGTTACTACAGCATCCTGTGCCGTTACCAGCCGGAGTCGGAATGCTCCATTGTGTCTTTCCACAACTCCAGATTTTCCAGGTAAACGCTCGTGCCCCGCGCCACCGCAGTCAGCGGGTCATCGACGCGAATTACCTTTAAGCCCGTGGCGTTTGCCAATACCGTATCCATTCCCCGCAGAAGCGACCCGCCGCCGCAGATGTGAATTCCGTTGTCAATAAGGTCAGCAGCCAGTTCGGGGTCTGCTTTTTCGAGTGTCCTTGTTACCGCGTCAATAATGGCCGCGACTGGCTCTTTCAATGCCTCGCGGATTTCTTCGCTTGTGATAACTATTTTTCGCGGAAGCCCTGAAATGGTGTCTCTTCCTGAGACCTCCATAGTCAGCTCTTCTTCAAGCGGCACCGCTGAGCCGATTTGTATCTTTACCTTTTCCGCTCTCGGTTCGCCGACAAGCAGGTTGTATGTTCGTTTGAGGTGATTGATGACCGCCTCATCCATATCGTCGCCGCCTACGCGGATTGATTCGCAGGTAGCGATGTCCGCCAAGCTCATTATCGCGACTTCCGTTGTGCCGCCGCCGGTATCGACAATCATCGAAGCCGTCGGGTCGGTAATGGGAAGCCCCGCTCCGATACCCGCCGCCATTGGTTCGTCAACAAGATATACTTTTCGTGCGCCTGCGCGTTCTGCGCTGTCGATAACCGCTCTTCGTTCGACAGCGGTAATTCCGCTTGGCACGGCTATGACGACGCGGGGCCTTATAAGATTGCCTCTACCGTGTACCTTGCGGATAAAGTAGCTTAGCATCGCCTCGGTGATTTCGAAGTCGCTGATTACGCCGTCTTTGAGAGGTCTGATTGCGCTGATTGAGCCGGGGGTCTTGCCTAACATTTCGCGTGCGATGAGTCCGACCGCTTCGCCGTTGTTGAGGACCTGGTTGGTTCCTTTGCGGACCGCGACAACCGATGGCTCATTGAGGACGATTCCCTTACCGCGGACACAAACCAGCGTATTACAGGTACCGAGGTCGATACCCATATCCATGCTGAACCTGCCCAATATAGCGTCTATAAACTTCATCGAGTCCGTTCTCTATATATAAAAATACCCGGGTTGCCCGGGCATATTCTATCGCATCATTGCCGCCGACTCAACAAGGAAATTTTATGGAATTTTGAACAGTGTCTCGTACATGAAATAGCACTTAACGGCGACGAAGGCCGCTGTGGCCAGCACCACGCCGAATGCTACCGCCAGAAGGGCCGTATAAAGATTGCTCATTGCCGCTGGTTTTGTGCTGCGTATTTGTGCTTCAGGACTCATAATTCCATCCTCGATAAACGTATCTTAAATCCGGCGATTGGGCTTACAGGTTGGTCGAGGCGTTATCGCCGACTTTTGGCCCGCCTGTGGCGGACTGCACCAACTCAAGAACGCCTACTGCCTTTTCGGTATCCACGTCAACAATGAGAACATCGCAGACAAACTCGCTGCCTCGTGTAACATGGAATTTCATTCCTTCCTTTACGCCGTCCGCTGAGCCGATTGATACTGTGGCCAGCGAATTCTTCGCGTCAACCTCGGAAATCAACGCCTTGAGATTTATCGCCGCGGCTGTGGTCTGCGCGGGCAGTGCATATCCCTTTTCCTGTGTAACCGGTGTGCCTGCCGCTGCGACCTTGCCGCCGGCCTTCATTGTCTTATCCAACTGGTTCTGCAAATCCGCCTTCTCTTCAATAAGCCGGCGTTTTTCCGTCTCGGCGGCCTCTATTACTGCCGTCTTTTCGACGAGTGCGGCGCTGGTCTGCTCAAGCTCCTTGCTGAGCTTTATCTGCTCGCTCTTTAACTGCTTCACATCTTCCTGGGCGGTGGTGAGCAGCTGTATCTGCTTTTCAGTGGTTGCCTGGAAGTCCTTGGTGATGCTTGCCCAGCCATTGACTCTTTCCAGAAGTTCGGCCCTTTCTCTTTCGACGGCGTTAATCTTTGCCTGCAGGTCGGCGGCACTGGTTTTCAGTGTTGCGAGCTGGCCGTTCAGCGACTTCTCAAGGTCGTCTTTTTGCTGAATCTTTTCTTTGAGCTGGTTATCTAAGCTTTCCTTCTCTTTTTCAAGTGAGTCACGCTCTGAGTTAAGCGAGGCGTATTTTTGTTTGTAGTTGTCCGCGTTGGCTACATACGTTACCACGATGCCGCACAGAAAAATTACGGATATAGTCAGTAGGACTATGAGTATCTTAGTAAGATTGCTCAAGATTAGCTCCTTTCAACAATTTACTAAATTCTAATGTAGAGGGGATTATACCCTGCCACCCGATGTTTTATCAACACCCTTATTTTACGATTTTAGCACGTTTAGGTCAAGTTAATTTTGTTAAAATGGGGTATTTCTCGCCCATCTCCCATTCTCACCGTCCTATATTATTGCCGGAGTTGTATTGTAAGGTTGCCTTAGCCGCCGCAAGCCGGGCAAACTGGAATTCGCTTTTCAGTAATTCCGGGAGGAAGTTTTTAAGGGTTGGCGTCCTGATTTGGCCTATTGCAAGGGCCGCCAGCGTCTGGATGCGGGCCTTTGTCTCGTGGTCCTGTGAGTTGGCTATATCTTTTGTAAGGGCATTGATGACGACTTTTTCGCCCGCGATATCGCCCATGTTGCCAAGTTGTTCCGCTGCGACAAGACGAACTTCTGGCAGGTCGTCTTTGAGCATAGTCAAAATGGAATCCCTTGCCTGGGACGTTCCCAGCGCTCCCATTGCCCGGACGCCGCAAACCCGGTCATCGGCGTATGCGCTTATCAGCATTGCCCAAAGTTTTTGATAGATTTTGTTGTCGCCAAGCCGGGCGATGGCCTCAATCGAGCTTAATATGACCTTTTCATCGGAGGTTTCATCTCTCATGGTTTCATAGAGCAGGGGCAAAACTTGCCTGGGCGATTCGCCTGATTTACCTAACAGGAAGGCGGCGTTTGCTCTGGCACTTTGGTCCCTGCTTTTTAAGGATGCGCGGATAATCGCAAGCCCGCCTGCGGAGCCAAGCTTATAAGCAGCATAGGCGGCGGCGATTTTGACGTTTTCATTATCGTCTTTGAGTAACTGGGTGATGTCGCCGCGTGCCTGCGAGTAGCCGGTGTCGCCTATCGTGACTGCGGCCGCAAACTTCACAGGCACAAACTCGTCTTTGAGCAGTTGCTGTACTTCCGGCATAAACTTGCGTGCCCGGCTTATCGGAAGGGCGGCAACTGTTTCGATGACGCTGGCTCTGACCTGCGGGTTGCTGTTGGCAAGGGCCTGCTGGATTATCTGTGTCGCCTGAACTTCGAGTTCGTTGCTTACGGGACTGCCGGCTGCGGCGTTGCTCATTTGGCGCTTTTGGGAACCTTTTTCACAGCCGCAAAAAGCAATCAGCGAGAGTATGGCACAGATGAAAACGACTCTATTCTTTGCCGGGTGTTTTATCGTCATTTATTTTACTCCCTTTTTCGCCTTTGGTCCGTCGTTTAAGGAAGAACCGCTCAGCAATTTGCGCTATTATGATTACAACCACACTCAACTGACAAGCAAAATCCAGCCATTGGCCGTGTTTGCTGAAAAAAGTGGTCCTTGCGTCGATGGGTACGGTATCGGCGAACCAGCCCACAACACCCTGGCGGTCAAACGCCTTTTGCGGCAGATTTCCCGCGGCGTAGCCGTCCTTAATCCGGCCGAGCGTGTCAACCATACAACTTATCCCAGTGTTGACGCTTCGCAGCACCGCTAATCTGTTCTCCACCGCCCTAAACGCGCAAATCGCCGCGTGCTGTGAAAGCTCGGTGGCGGGCAGGACTTTGCCGTTTTCGAATCGGACAAACCACCCGTCGTTGCTTATATTCACAAGCCAGTTGATTCGCTTGCTGCCCCGCTCATCCAGCGCAAATTTTCTCGCCATAAAAGGCACCGCGTCCTCGTAGCAAATCATCACGCTGAATGTGTATGTGCGGTTGGCATCCTGCGGCTGCATTTCAAACACCGTATATTCCGTGCCCGGGTCTATCGTATAATCGAAATCGTATGGCGACATTTTCAGGAACAGCTTGTGAACCAGCGGGATATTGGAAAACGGCAGCATCTCGCCGAAGGGCACGAGATATATTTTGGAGTATTTTTGAGACGCCTGGCTGCCGTCGGGCCTGTACAAAAAAGCGGAGTTAAATTTTTGCGCCAGCCGAATGTTATTTGCGTCGTATCGAGGCGTGCCGTCGTATGCGCCGGCCAGAACATACGCCCCCTTTTTCGCGTGCTCGCGAATGGTTTCATCGAAGATTTTATACGAATGGTCATCAACCAGGAGGCGCAAGACCTGCTGGTTCAGTATTGCCTGCACCATCGTCTCAGGCCAGACGACAAGTTTAGCCCCGGCAGAAATACACGGGTTGCTTTGCCCCAGCAGTTCATCGAAAATCTGTTTCTCCGCGGCAAAGGACTTCTTGACGGATATCGGGATATTCGTCTGAACCGCCGCAATCATCGGCCCCTGTGTAACAAATTTATCCGACTGGTTTATTCGCCACTGACCATATCCCAATGTGCCGACCAGCACTATGCCGGCAATTATCACATTGCGAACAACAACCCATGGCCGACGAACTAATAACATTTCTGCAATCAAGCCGTTGACCATCGCGACCACAAACGATACGCCTGCCGCGCCGAATATGTCTGCTATCTGGATTAAAGCGGTGTTGGTGAATTGGCTGTGAGCGAGATGATTCCAGTAAAAGCCGCCCAGGAAAAATCCCTGCATTTGCTCGATACCCACGACTAAAACGGGGACAGCGATAAAAAACGGTATCTTTTTGTTTTTGCACCATCGCAAAGATAACGCCAGTATAGGCCAGAGAAGGGCGGTATAAAGGCAAAAGGCGATCCAGCCCACGACCGTTACGAAGCTCATCCAGTATATATTGCCGAGCCAGTAGCAGGTCGAGACGGCAAATGCGGTCAGATATAACTTAGACGGTTTTGTTTCAGAGAAGCAGACAAGAATAAAAGGCACATACGCCACCCACGCCAGCGGCCACCAGCCAATCGGCTGCTGCGCTAATGTAAGCATCACCGCAGTTGCGGCGAATGCAGTTAAAAGACGCAAAATCCCTTTCGTGTTTTGAATGCTCAATCCGTTATGCCCTTCAAAGCGGTCGCTATTTCCGCGGAGACATACTGTTTTTGATTGTTCATTCGGATGGCGAACTGGCCGGTGAACAATTCCAGAAGGTCTTTGTTCGACAGGACCTGTTTTGGCGAGTATCCGATGTCAGGTATGAGCCGTTTCAATTCACGTATTTCGACGATATTCAATTTATGTTCTTTTTCAATGCTCGCACGAGTATCGAGTTGTGCCAGCCGTTGTCGCGACTTTTTAACGTAATCCGCGGACATTTCGATTCCCACGTAGTTTCTCAGGAGTTTTTTTGCGGCAACGGCTGTTGTTCCTGAGCCGACGAACGGGTCAAGAACGCAGTCGCCTGCGTTTGAGCTTGCCGCGACGATTCTCATAAGCAGCTGCTCAGGCATCTGGCAGGGGTGCCAGCCGGTGCGCTCCTTGAATGTCCCGCATACCCGCGAGTCCTCCCATACGTCGTCGGGAATCTTTCCCGCCGGGTTGGCCCGTTTGTCCGCGTAAATCAACTGCCGGTCTGACGGAACTCGCACGGCAAAATCATTGAATGCGAAATTTTTACTGTCATTGACAAAGTAAAATATATGCGTGTGCGAGCGGGCGAACTTGTCTTTTGTCTGCTGGCCGAATGTGTAATGCCAGATTATCCAGTTGCGCATCGTAAGGCCCAGTTCATCTGCGGCAACCTTCACATTCGCTGCGTAGTCATCACCTATGGCGATGTAAAACGAACCGTGCGGCTTCAATATTTTTTTGCACACCGTCATCCAGTCCTTTGTCCACGCGATATAATTATTGCGCTCGACCTTGTCGTGATATTTATCGTATTTGTACCCGATGTTAAAAGGGGGGTCGGCAAATATCAAATCTGCGAAGGGCTGGTCTATTTTGGTCAGCGTCTCGATACAGTCGCCGCAAATTATCTTATTCAATAATTCCTGCATACCGGCATATTCTACAACTAAGAACTCAAAACTCAAAACTTAAAACTTACGGCATTAGTATTGACCTGAAGAGTAACGACCCGGAGATATGGACTATTAATTAGCAGTGCGGTGTTTATTTTTTGCCTGCGGGTTGCGGCGGGCGAATGATGAATTGCTCGGTGAATGTTGCGCCGGACAGGTAATCGGTGAAATTGACCTTTACGGTCAGAGGTTTGTCGAATTCGTTAACAATCCCGGCCGCGTCGAAACTCAGCCGGTAGCCGCTCGAAAACATCCCGCCGAGCCAGAGCGTCTTAAGCTCATTCGGCTCAACTTGCCACTGTGCCAAACGGGCTTCATTTTCCTTTTTGTTCAGGTCCCAAAGCTGGACCTCAACGGCTCCGCCCGCCTTTACAGTGTCGCCCGTTTCATCAATCGGCGCAACGTAAACGACCAGATTTTTCTTCCCAGTTGCGCCGGGGGTCTTGTCCTCGTCGTAAAAGTTTGTGAATCTGCCGATTTTGACTGCTTTGAGATGATATATCGCATCGGCCCTTTTGTCCCCAGGCAGCGTTGAAAGCGACTCCGCCTGTTTTTTGAGCCGGTCGTTTTCCGTTTTGGTTTGTTCGAGCTGGTTTTGCAGGTCTGTCTTTTGCGAGGTAAGGTGCTGAATCTGCTGTAACAGCGCCGGCTTCCCTGATGACCCGGTGTTCCCGCAGCCAAACGCGAAAACCATCGCTAACGATGAACACCAGACAACGAACAATGAACTACGAACTAAGAACATAATTCTCAATTCTTAAATTAACTTTCTTTGTTTGACGCCTTGACTATTTCCGGCGCCTTTTGCAGTATCCTGTCGGCAAGCCCGTAGCCAATCGCCTCGTCGGCGTCGAGCCACAGGTTCCTGTCGCAGTCCTTCTCGATTTTCTCCGCCGTTTGCCCCGTGTGCGTGGCGAGAATGGTGTATAGCCGCGCCCGCAGGCGAAGTATTTCTTTGGCCTCGATATCAAGGTCCGTGGCAGGCGCAATCAATTCTCCCGAAATTAACGGCTGATGAATGAGGATTCTGTTGTTGGCGAGCAAAAATCGTTTTCCCGTTTTGCCGCCGGCCAGCAATACGGCTGCCATACTCGCCGCCTGACCCACGCAGTATGTCGCCACGTCGCATCGCAAGAACTGCATCGTGTCATATATCGCAAGTCCCGCCGTTATCGAGCCGCCCGGCGAGTTGATATAAAGATGAATGTCCGTCTTTGTGTCCTCGTTGCTCAAAAACAGCATTTGCGCTATCACGAGGTTTGCGGCCGAATCATCTATCGGCCCGCTGATAAAGACGATTCTGTCTTTGAGCAGCCGTGAGTAAATATCGTATGCCCGTTCGCCCCGGCCGGTCTTTTCGATTACTATTGGCACCAAGTTCTGGTCAACTGTCATAGTTTAGCTCTCTTTAGTGGTTACAGTTTTTTGTCGGCTGGTTTTTTCTTGTCCTGGTCTTCGAGCTTCAGCACCTCGTCGATAAGGCCGTAGGCAAGCGCCTCATCCGCCGTCATATATCTGTCTCTTTCCGTTTCGGCGATTATCTTCTCAACGGGTTGTCCCGAGTGCTTGGCGAGCACCTCGTTGAGCATTTGCTTTGCCTTGAGGATTTCCTCCGCCTGAATCTTTATGTCCGCCGCCTGGCCATAAACCCCGCCCCACGGCTGGTGCAGCATAATTTTGGCGTGCGGCAGCGCGAATCGCTTGCCCTTTGTCCCTGCCGCGAGTATGACCGCGCCGCCCGACTGCGCCCGACCGATGCAGTAAGTCGCGATAGGCGAGCTGACAAACTGCATCGTGTCATATACCGCCATCGTGTCGTCAACGGAGCCACCCGGTGAGTTTACGTACAGGCTGATTTCGGTGTTGCGCTTCTGGTTATCGAGGTAAAGAAGTTTCATTATCACCTCGGTTGCCCTCGCGTAGTTGATTTCCCCGATGAGAAACACAATCCGGTTTTCCAGCAGCAGGTCGTCCAAACTCATCTGGCGGAATTGCTGATAATGGCCGCCGGCCGGTCCGTATTGGTCCTGATACTGAAGTTTCGGCTCAACCTTCATAATTCGTCTTTCGGGTCCTGTGTTGAACATCAAGCTTTCCCTTAACAATTTAATTTAGCCCCCCAATTTATTGGGGGGTTGCCCAACGCAGTTGGGCGATTAAGGTGTTTATCGGATATTCTTACGCTCAGGTTTTCTTTTTTCGGGGCGCTGGCTTCGCCTTTTTCACCGGTTTTTTCTCATCATGGGCCTTGACCGCCTTGGTATGCGGGTGTTTTGTTGCGGTTTCGGCCTTTTTAGCCGGTTTTTCAGGTGTTTTTTCGGCCGTTTTCTTGTGCTTTGGCGCCTCGACCTTGTGTTTTTCCGCCTTCGGCTCAACCTCGGTAATCTTCGCCGACTCAAGCAACTTGGCTATGCACTTTTGTTCGCGGACCTGAAGCTTGAATTGTTCCAGCGACCCGTCCCGCTGCATTTCCTCTTTCATACGCTCGGGGCGGACATGTTTCTGGATGGCTAACTGGGCGATGTGCCCGTTGATTTCCTCATCCGTTGTTTTGATATCAAGCTTCTCCGCGACCTTGTCTATTATGAAGAACGCCTTTAGCTGTTCTTTCGCCTGCTGCTCGGTGTTCGACTTCAACTGCTCGATATTTTTGTCAATCTGCTCTCTGTCGATACCCTGCATCATAAGGTTGATATACTGGCGGCGCAGCATCGTGACGGTCTGGTCGGCGGTAACGCCAACCGGCAGCTCGAAGCTGATACTGTCCAGCAGGTATTTGTATATTTGTTCGGCCATCTCTTGTTTCGCCTGACCTTCGAGCCGGCCCTGCAGCTTCTCCCGAATTGCCTTTCGCAACTCCTCCTCATTGGCGACGCCGCATTTGGCTGCCAGGTCATGGTTCAGTTCCGCGGGCTTTAGCCACTTGATGTCCTTAATCGTCATCTTGATATCGACCTTCTTGCCTCGCAGTTCCTCTCTGAAGAATGTCTTTGGCACTTCCACTTGGGCGCTCTTGACGTCTCCGGCTTTTGCGCCAATCAGGATTTCGTCTAACTTTTCAACGGGCACGTCTGCCACAAAGCCGTTCGGCTTGGCGTATAGCTCCGTGTTATCCACTTTTTGCTCCTGCCCCTCGATATTCAGCATCACGTCCGCGACAACCTGGTCGTCAAGCTCAACCTTGCCGTTATCCTTTGGCGTCCACGTCCCCGCGTATTTGCAAAGCATCTCTATTTCCCGCTCAACGTGCCCGTCGGTTACAACAAGTTTGGGCTTATCGACCGGTATGCCCTCGAGTTTCGGTAGCTCGAATTCGGGGCGTACCTCGACCTCAAAATTGAACTTCAGCGGCCCATCCGCCGGGAGCTCTATCTTTTCGTAGTCGATTTCCGGCTCGCGCAGAATATCAAGCTTATTGTCCTTTACCGCTGATTCGCTTGCGTCGGCCAACAGCTTAAGTTTTGTCTGTTCCCCGATGTCTTTGCCGAACCGCTTCTCCAGCAAACGCCTCGGCGCACGACCCTTCCTGAAACCAGGCACAAGCGCCTCTTTGCGCAGCGTTTCGTATTGCGCATCGGTGGCCTTGTTTATTGTCTCGCGCGGAATCTCAACGATTACCTTTTTTTTGCACGGACCTGCCTCTTCGATTTTTACGGTGTTCTTTGGGGTTGTTTCCTGCGGTTGCTCTGCCATTTTATTCTCCTATCCATACCGGGCTTACGCTCATACAAAACAAAAATGGCATTAGGAAACTCTTTTCCCTCAGCCATATTTTTTTCATATTTCGTTGCCCAAACGCGTCGACGACCAACGCCAAACTACTCATTTAGCCGGTAACTCGCCGACACTATATATTTCAAAGCGGGTGATGAGGCTCGAACTCACGACATCCACGTTGGCAACGTGACGCTCTACCACTGAGCTACACCCGCGTAAACTCACGCCATTATAATTACTGTTATCGACCCTTTGCAAGCGGTTTTTTAACAAAAAAACTCATCCTTGGCGTGTCGAACCCCCGTTTGCGACGCTTCGCGTCGCGGGTGTTCTCATCCCTCCTTCCACGAGGAGCTTCCCTAACGGAGCAGGAGGGATTCGAACCCCCGATACCGTAAACGGTATAACGGTTTTCAAGACCGTCGCTTTCAGCCGCTCAGCCACTGCTCCATAATACCCATATATTATACTCGGCTGTTCATTTTTGCCACTTTTGTTTTCTTCCTTGAAGTTTCCCTGTTGCCGAGCCCAGTCATTGGCCGGTAGAATGGTAAATCAAGCTGGTTTTATGGAAGACATAACCAAACTTTTAGCGGTCTGAAAGGAATCTAATTATGAAATTGGCGCTTTTGCTTTTAATCATCGTATGTTTGCTGATAGTTTTCTCGTGCAAATTAGTTTTCGCGGCGGCGTCCTTTCCTGCGTTATATGACGAGGGAAATGTCCCGAAGTTCGTCCTGCCCGACCCGCTGGTTATGCTCAATGGCGACAAGGTCAAAGATGTCGATACCTGGAAACAAAAACGCAGGCCCGAAATTCTAAAACTATTCACAACCAATGTGTATGGCCGGACGATGATTGGCAGGCCGGATGGTATGACCTGGAAAGTAACGGCGGAAAACCGTTCTGATATGAACGGCACCGCCATTACCAAAACAGTAAGTATCTACTTCACCGGCAAAACCGATGGGCCGAAAATGGATGTGAATATCGTTTTGCCCGCCAGTGCGGCAAAGAAACCAGTGCCGTTAGTTGCCATTGTGGAATGGGCTCCCCCAAAATATTGGCTTCTGGACCGCGGTTATGGTCTGGCGACCTTCGATGCCGCGCAGATTGAGCCGGATAACAAGGATGGTTACTCTAAAAGCATTCGCAAATATTTTGCCAAACCCGACCAGAACCAGCCCGGCCCCGACCAATGGGGCGCTATCGGGGCATGGGCATGGGGTTTGAGCAGGGCTATGGATTATATCGTTACCGACAAAGACATCGACGCCAATAAGGTCTGTGTCGCCGGCTTTTCGCGTTTCGGCAAGACCGCTATGTGGGCGGGCGCTCAGGATGAACGTTTCTCAATCATTTTTTCCGGCGAATCCGGCTGCGGTGGGGCGGTAATCGTCCGTCGCGGCTTCGGTGAGACCGTTAAAATAATCAACAGCAAATTCCCTTACTGGTTTTGCGGAAATTTCAAAAGCTATGGCGACCGCGTCAACGACCTTCCGGTTGACTGGCACATGCTCGTTGCCGTGATGGCTCCTCGCCCAATATATATCGCGACCGCAGAACAGGATTTGTGGGGCGACCCTCGCGGCTGTTTCCTTTCCGGCAAATACGCAGAGCCGGTCTATCAGTTATTTGGCAAAAAAGGCCTCGGTGTCGATGATATGCCGCCCCTCGAAACACCTGTTGGCGATACAATCGGCTATCATATTCGCAAAGGCACTCACGCCTTAAACGAATACGACTGGCAGCAGTTTCTTAATTTTGCGGACCGACACCTCGGAATCAAAACGATTAAAAAAGAGTAACCTTTATTTTGCGCCTTGTTCATGTAAAAAACTGTTTCTTAGCGGCGGTTTTCGTGATTAGTTTTTAATATTTTTTCGAATTTTCGCGAACCCTCGATAACCAGCCGCGTATTTACTTTCAAGAATATAAAAAATACTTTCCTCTTTAACGAAACGAATAAAATGAGGAAGGGCGGCGAAAGCGAGATTAAGCCGCTCTTCCTCGTTTTGTTTGCACAATAGGAACCTCGTGCCGGCCGGTGGTATAATCCGCTTGAATTTCGTAAACGTGCCGGTATTTGACAAAGAATCGTTTGCCTGAAATTGATGTTTTAATAGGCAAAGGTGCGTTTATTTTTACTTCCTTTTTTGTACAATATAAGGTTGCAAAGCGGCAGTAAAATGAGGAAAAGTGCCGCGTTAGTATGGCTGATAATGGATTGTTTGGGACGGCTTATGGTTTTTGTCTTTAGAGTGTTATTTTATGAATAAACGAAAAGGGCATGTCCTCCGTAGCTTTAGCGACCTGTCCTCCGAAGCCCTTCAGGGGCGAAGGATGGAAGGAGGATTCACACTGGTTGAGCTTTTGGTGGTCATCGCGATAATTGCGCTATTGATGGCGATATTGATGCCGGCCCTGGGCCGAGCAAGGGAAATGGGTAAACGAGCTGTTTGTATGAACCAGCTAAAGCAGTTGATACTCGGATGGAATCTGTATTGTGACGACAACAAGGAAAAGATGCCGCTTGGTGAGGTGTGGTATTCCTGGGATACCCCCGCCAATCCCGGCGGACTTCCTTGTCCTGTTCCCGCAGGGCCCCAACCGGCCTGGGTTGAGCCTGCCCATCCACTTCATCCTGGCCCGCCAACCGTAGCCACTAATAAGCTTGCCGCATACGGTTATGCTGGTAATCCTCCAGTTCCGCAGAACCAGGCGGATGAGATATGGTGGCACGCTATGAAAGAGGGGACGCTGTATAAATACATCAAGGACTATAAGATTTACAAATGTCCCGTCGGCGACAAAGGACAACGTGTAACCTACTTTATGTCTCAGGGCCTGGCTGCTTATCCTTACAATGGTGGTCCCACAGTTACTTTTAGAAACCAGATTAAGAGGTTCGCCGAGATGTTTATCTTTTTGGACACCGGGGCGCTCAAGTTCGGTGCGTTTTATATTCCGTACAAGGAGATGGGGGCTTTATGGTGGGGTAACCTGCCGCCTGTTCGGCATGGTATGGGGACGACATTTGTTTTCGCTGATGGACATGTCGAATACAAGAAATGGACTGACAAGCATGCTCTTAAGGCCATTGAGACCAACGGCTGGCTCGATCCGGCGGTCGGCCCTGATAACTGCGATTGTGATTTGAGATGGCTTTCCAAAATTACCTGGGGCCAGATTAGCCCTAACCCCCCGTATCCTTGCACCACCCCCGGCAGGAAATGCGAATATTGAAGATTTTTTAGTTGCCACAAAGATCCTAATGGCTTGGCCATCCCTTTGCCGTGAGGCATCCCTTACGGGAACGGGAGACACGAAACTGTTTGATGTTTAGAAATCCGTAGAAAGCCCCGACTCGAAGGTCGGGGTTTTCTTTTTGCCAAAAAGGCATTGAACCATGGATAAAAACGGCTGAATATTGGTTTTTGCGATTAATTTTTTAATATTTTTTCGTATTTTGCGAACCCCTTGAAACCCGCCCGCGTATAACATAGTGAAAACAAAAAACTCTTCTCCCTCCTTAGAAGACAGAACGAAATTGCGGCGACGCCAAACGGATTGACGTCGCCCTCTTCCTTTTATAAGAAAATTACCTGTTTGCCTGCCCCGGCGCAGCCCTTGTGCGAAGTTTACCCGCCATCGGCGGGCCGGGTTTTGTGTCCGGGGTCTTGTTATCGGATGGTTTTTTCGAGTTGTTCGAGAATGGTCCTGGCATGGGACACCCGATTACCAGTCGGCCCCTGCCAGTTGAGCTGTGCGTTCTGTGCGATTTGTTCTTCGACTTTTTTGCACGCCACCAGGACAGTCGCGTGGTTCTTATTGCCTGACAGCCGGCCAATTTCCGACGATGACATTCGCGTATGCTTCCTGGCTAAATACATACTGAAGTGTCTCGCCAGGGACACGGTTCGGTCCTTTTTTGAAGAGTGAATTGCCCCTGACGTGATGCCGAAGAACGCGGCCACCGCCGACTCGATATCCGATAAATGCACAGTCGGGTCACAGCGTTCGATGTGCTCTGCCAATACCTCTTGTGCCATGCCGAGACGGATTTTGACGTTCTGCAGCGACGCGAAGGCGACCAGCTTTAATATCGCCCCCTGTAGTTCGCGTATATTGCTGTGGAGGTGCTCAGCGACACATTTGATTACCTCTTCCGGGACGTTTTTTTTCATACTCTGGGCGTACCGTCTGCAAATCTCGCAGCGGGTTTTGAAATCCGGCTGTTCAATCTTGACCACCATCCCAGACACGAACCGGTTTATTAACTTTTCTGAAATCTGGGTTATCATTTTTGGATGCGAGTCCGAGGCAAGTATTACCTGCCTCCCCGCTAAATCCAGCGCATTATAAGAATGCAGAAATTCCTCCTGCGTTGCGGGCTTGCTGGCCAGGAAGTGAATGTCGTCAATAGCCAACAAATCCGTTTGTCGGATGCGACTGCGAAAAGCATCCAGCTTTCTCGTCTTCAAGGCCAGCACAAATTGATTAGCAAAGTCCTCCGCCGACATATACAGCCAGTTGGCTGTCGGCCTGGTTCGACGCAGCTCCGTGCATATCCCTTGCAGCAGGTGCGTTTTGCCGAGGCCATACCCTCCGTGGAAAAACAGCGGGTTGAAAGGGCTTTGCTTATCATTGATAACCGCTTTCGCGGCGTTATAGGCAAGTTCATTGGATTGGCCGACTACGAAGGTGTCTAATGATAGCTTGAGGCGCTGGCCCGCGGGAGCAGACCTTTGAATCATCGGCATTTCGATTCTGCCCGTGGCGGGCAGGGCGGCCCCTGCAACGGCCGGTTTGGCCTGCCAGTCGAATGACGCGGGTTTGTGGTTGTCGCAAAGCTGTGAGTCAACGGCGAAACATACCTGGCAGTTGTCGCCCGCGACGGCGCGCGTCGCCTCGGTAACCTGTGCGCTGAAGTGGCTTTCGAGCCACGTCGCTATGAACGGATTTATAACGCCAACCTTCAAGAGACCATCCGAAAGTGTCAGTCGTGTCGAGTTCTTAAACCATATTCTGAACTTTTGCTGCCCGATTTTTTCCGCGATAGCGTCGTTAATGGCGCTGACCATAGATTCCGCCGAGCGGGCTTCCACGCACTTAGTCGAGGTGCGGATGTCCTCCTTGACAATACCTTGCATTTGCATCTCCCCGGAAAGCAGCCAATAGTTGTTAAATTTTTAACGCGTCTCCATACGCTGGAAATCGCACTACGTTGCGCGGTTCAATTTTACTTACCGCTAACAGAACAACCGCAATTATTAGTAGGATGCAAATTGAATCAATCGCGTTTCTTTAATTTTCTTTTCAACTTGTTCGATGTCCCGGCCGGCAATGGGGTTGCAACCGAAAAATTTTTACATTTAACAGCTTATGCACAACGTAAGTGCTTGTTGTGGAAAAGCAGTGGATTAGGGTTTGGGATTTTTGATTGCTGATTTAAAAGTTTGAATCTTCGCAGTTGATAATTGATGATTGATAATTGATAATGGGGTTTGATATTTTATTTTGATTTGGAGAACGGCAATGGAATGGACATGCAGGGACATAGCGAAAATGATAGACCACTCGCTTTTGAAGCCGGAGCTTACGGTCGATGAAGTCAGGAGGGGCTGCGAAATTGCAAAAAAATACGATGTGGCGAGCGTGTGCTGTGCACCTTCGGCATTGCCTTTAGTGGCGATGCTGCTGAAAGGGACGGATATAAAGCCCACGACCGTAATTGGCTTTCCGCAGGGGTATAGCAAAACGGAAACCAAGGTCTTCGAGGCCGAGCAGGCGATTAAGGACGGCGCTGTTGAGCTTGATATGGTGCTGAACATCGGCAAGCTCAAAAGCGGGGATTTTGATTACGTCAAAAATGATATAAAGGCCGTCGTCGATACCGCCCATAAGAATAAAGTCCTCGTGAAGGTCATACTCGAAAATTTCTACCTGACTGATGAGCTAAAAAAGATTGCGTGCAAATTTTGTGAGGAGGCGGGTGCCGACTGGGTAAAGACATCGACCGGCTTTGCGGGCGGCGGCGCGACGATTGAGGATTTGAAACTGATGAGAAAGGCCGTTTCAAAAAAGGTTCAGGTCAAGGCGGCAGGGGGCGTGCGAGACCTCGATATGGCATTAAAGGTCCGCGAAGTCGGCTGCACACGCTTTGGCGCAACCGCAACCGCAGCTATTTTGGATGAGTGCCATAAACGTAAGGGCAAATAGGTAATTCCGCAGGTTCGATTTTGGGTGGAAGATGGGCAATATAAACGTAGGTGTGATAGGGACGGGATTTATCGGCCCGGCACATATTGAAGCATTGAGGCGGCTGGGGACCGTAAATGTCGTTGCGCTGGCGGATGTCGATGAGCAGACGGCCAGGGCAAAAGCGGCTGCGCTTGGCATCGAGAGATACTACGGCGACTACAGGGAAATGCTTGTTAATAGGGACATCGAGGCGGTACATATCTGTACGCCAAACAATCTGCATTATGCGATGTCGAAAGAGGCGATTGAGGCGGGCAAGCACGTTGTTTGCGAAAAGCCGCTGGCGATTTCTGCTGCCGAGGGCGACGAGCTTATAAAACTGGCGGCAAAGAAGAAAGTTGTCAATGCGGTGCATTTCAATATCCGCTATTATCCGCTGATGCGGCAGGTCAAACTGATGGTGGAGAAGGGCGAGTTCGGCGATATTTTCGCCATTCACGGCTCATATCTGCAGGACTGGCTTTTTTACCCGACCGATTACAACTGGCGGCTCGAACCTGGTTTATCGGGCAGGTCGCGGGCGATAGCCGACGTCGGTTCGCACTGGATTGATTTGATTGAGTATGTATCGGGATTGAAAATAGTTGAGGTCTTTGCGGATTTCGCGACGTTCCACAAAACAAGAAAGAAACCGCTCAGGCCCGTTGAGACATACGCGGGCAAAATCCTAAAGCCCGAGGATTACAAGGACGTGAAAATCAGCACGGAGGATTATGCAAGTGTGCTGCTGCGGTTTGACAACGATGCAAAAGGCGTTTTGACTGTGAGCCAGGTTGCCGCGGGCAGGAAGAATCGGCTGTATTTTGAACTCGACGGCTCGAAAAAAGCGGCCGCGTGGGAATCGGAGAAGCCGAATCATTTGTGGATTGGCAGACGCGACAGCGGCAACGAGGAGCTGATGCGGGACCCGTCGCTGGTCTATCCTGAGGTTCGCGATATTATCAGTTTCCCCGGCGGACACAACGAGGGCTTTCCCGACACATCAAAGCAGATGTTCAAAGAGATTTATGCGTATATCGCGGCGGGTGATATGAAGGCCGTCCCAAAATTTCCGACGTTTAAGGATGGTCTGCGAGAGCTTGTCTTGTGCGAAAAAATACTGGAAAGCGACAAGACGCAAAAGTGGATTAAGGTTTGATTTCGGGAGAGGCCGGCAATGATAAAGCTCGGGTTTTTAAGCGTGATATTAGGCGAATTGTCATTTGAAGAGGTTATTGAATTCGCGGCGGAGAATGGCCTGGCCTGTGTCGAGATACCCTGTTGGCCTGCGGGCAAAGCTGAGCGAAAATATGCAGGCGTTTCACACATCGACGTTGCCGGCCTGACCGAAAACAGGGCCGCGGAAATCAACAAAGTCCTCAGGAAAAAGAGCGTGACAATTTCGGGGCTGGGCTACTATCCAAATCCCCTCGACCCGGATGAAAGCAAATCGCAATTTTACATTGACCATTTGAAGAAGGTAGTTACCGCGGCGGCAATGCTTGGGGTGCCAGTGGTCAATACTTTTATCGGCAGGGACTCGAGCAGGAATACCGAAGACAACTTTGCGAAGTTCAAAGATGTCTGGCCTGCGATTATCAAATTTGCCGAGCAGAAGAAGGTCAAGGTGGCAATCGAGAATTGCCCGATGTATTTCACGAATGACGAATGGCCGGGCGGAAAGAACCTCGCCAACACTCCCGCGATGTGGAGAAGAATGTTTGATGCGATTCCATCAAAAAGCTTCGGTCTCAACTTCGACCCGTCGCATTTTGTCTGGCAGTTTATGGATCCCGCCAGGGCAATCCGCGAGTTCAAAGACCGCATTTTCCATATCCATCTTAAGGATGCCAAGATTTTGCGGGACAAACTCGATGAGGTGGGTATCCTCGCAACACCGCTGCAGTTCCATGCGCCAAAGCTGCCCGGATTGGGGGACGTCAACTGGGGCGGATTTTTCTCGGCGCTTACCGACGCTCGCTACGATGGCTGCGCGGTAATCGAGGTCGAGGACCGCGCGTTTGAAGGTTCGCTTGATACGCGAAAGGCATCCATACTCCAAAGCCGCAATTTCCTCAGACAGTTCATCGCCGGATAATTTTACGAGGGTGCGCTGCATTCAGGGCTTAATTTTCATTGCCTTCATAATCGGCAGATTTTTGGAAATCAGCTTATATCTCTGCTGGACGCAGGCATAAGACCTGCCCGCTTCGGGCGGAGTATTCAAAACGTAATCCAGCATCAAATCAACAGTCGTTTCCGCGACGTGACAGCGGGTATCCGAAGAGGCGTAGTAAATAAATAGCTGCCCGTTTTTGCGTGCGACCCAGCCATTGGTAAAGACGACGTTGGATACGTCGCCGATACGTTCCTCGCCCTGGGGAGCGATAAGATATCCGCCCGGTTCAGCGATGAGCTTGTTCGGCTGGTCAAGTTTGGTTAGAAACGCGTAAACGACATAGCGAAGTCCTGCTGCGCAGGCGCGGACGCCGTGTGCCAGTTGCAACCAGCCCTTTTCGGTTTTGATGGGAGCTGGGCCGAGGCCGTTTTTGACTTCCTTGATTGTGTGATATTGCCTGTCATCGACGATTGTTTCGGGGCCGCTGATAGCAGCGTGTTCCATATTGTCACAGAGTCCCCAGCCGATGCCGCCGCCTGAACCTGCGGAAATAAAACCATCCTGCGGGCGTGTATAAAGGGCGTATTTTCCGTTGATGAATTCGGGATGAAGGACGACGTTTCGCTGCTGGGGTGATGTGGTTTTCAAATCGTCTAATCGAACCCAATTTTTCAGGTCTTTTGTTCGGACGATGCCGCATTGAGCGGTTGCGCTGGAGAGGTCACCTCGCGGCGCTTTGGGGTCTTTGCGTTCTGAGCAGAACAGGCCGTAAATCCACCCGTCTTCGTGTTTGACTAATCGCATATCATAAACATTGATATCCGGGTCATTTGTTTCGGGAAGCAGAATCGGATAATCCCAGAACTTGAAATTATCGACGCCGGTTTTGCTTTCAGCGATTGCGAAGAAGGATTTTCTGTCAACGCCTTCTACTCGGCCGACCAGGCAGATTTTGCCGTCAAATTCGATAGCGCCGGGGTTGAACGCGCAGTTCATACCGAGCCGTTCCATGAGGTTCGGATTGGTTTTATAATCGAGGTCGTAACGCCAGAAGACGGGCGTATGTTCGCCGGTCAGGACCGGGTATTTGTAGCGATAATAAACGCCGTTGGTCTCTTTGACCTTAGTGTTTTTGCGTGCGACAAATCGTTTATGGTCCGCGAACAGCTTTTTGACCTTTGTGTCGAATGTCTTCTTATTCATATTTTAATTTTCCTTATATTTAAACATCCAACATTATTTCAGCCCAGATGCTTCACTTCGTTCAGCATGACATCCCTGTCAGTTTTCTTCAAGTTTGTTGTACCAGTTGAATTTCAGGAAAATTGATGTAACGACGAGCACCGCGATAGAAATCCACATCTCCCTGAAGCTTTTGATAACTAAGTAAATCGGAATCAGGACGAGCGTTGTTTGCCAGACGATGCCGACGACCACGTTGACCATATCGCGATTGAAATTGGTATTGGGTTTGAAAGACGGGTCTTCCGCCATAACCATCTTGCGAATTGGCTCCCAGCATCCCCATGGACGAACCTGCCTGTAAAACTTTTTAAGCACCTCAATATCGTCCGGCTGGGTCGTCAAGCTGACGATAACCGCGGTAGCGGCGCTTATCGCCAGGACGAACGGGAACAGCGCCATATTGCGCTCGATACTCCACAGGACGGTTTGGTCCATGAACATCCAGGGAAGGACAATGGCGGCTGCGATGCCTGAAACCATTCCATAGAAGTAACCCATACCGTTAAACCGCCACCAGTACCACTTCAGAACGTTCGTCGCGACGTATGCGCCCCACAGGCCATTGACAATCCACTGGGTGACGGTGTTGACGGACTCTGTCATAAAGCCGAAGGCGATACCTACGGCCACGACTATTATGGAACAAACATAGCTTGCGCGGACGTAATGTTTTTCCGGCTGGCCGGTTTTAATATGCTTTTTGTAGAGGTCGTTGACGATATAGGAAGCTCCGGCGTTAATTGTCGAGGTGAAGGTGCTCATAAATGCGGCGAGCAGTCCGGCGAGTGCGAAACCGATAAGGCCGGTTGGGAGAAATTTGCTGATGACGTTGGGGAGGACCTGCTCGACATCAAAGTCGCCGCCCATTTTAACAATCTCTTCTTTGAAGAATACCAGCCCAAGGACGACAATGCCTGTAACCATCAGGTAACGCGGGAAAAACAACACTATCGACACAAATCCGCTCATCTTCGCGGCCTCTTTGGGACTTTTAGTGGAGAGGATTCTTTGCATATCATAGTTTGGCGCAGGCCCGGCAATGCTGAGCAGAACTCCCTTGAACAGCATCATCATAAATAGGATTGTGAACAGTTCATAACCCTGTTTTCCGATGAGGTTGTTGAGTTCGGGGATTTGCTGCGACCAGTCGAGGTTAAGTTTCCAGCCGAAGAATACATTGTGCCAGCCGTCGGGAACAGCCGCGGTAATCTGCGCCGCGGTTGTGTGTTTCATCGCCACGACAGCTATCATAACTGAGGCGATAGTCATAAGGATATATTGAATAACATCAGTAACGGTAACGCTGAGCATACCGCCGAAGATGACGTAAATTGTTGTTACGCCCATAAGGATAATCGCGTATGTGTTGGCTGAAAGGTCCCAGGGGAAGAATATCTGCGCGAATTTGCCCATACCCCTGAAATCGTAAGCGAGAAAGCCGATGACGCTGACCAGCGCGAAGATGACGACGCTGATATTGGAAAGTTTGGCGCCCAAACTGTTGCCGAAGCGGGTATTAATCCACTGCGCGCCTGTCATAACGTTTGACCTGCGAAGCCACGCGGCCAGAAATACCATAAGGAAAATCTGGTTAAATACCGGCCAGACCCAGGGCAAAAATGCGCCTTTGAGACCATAGACAAAAATGGTCATAACAAGCCACATCGTCCCCGTGATATCGAACATACCGGAGGCGTTGGCGACGCCGAGAAAATACCACGGGACTTTGTTGCCGCCTAAGAAGTATGAGTCGAGGTTTTTGCTCGCGTATTTTGACATCGCGAACCCGGCGACCATAATCACGACGATATACGCGCCGATTATTCCAAGGTCGATAGGTTGAAGCAGCATAGTAACTCCTTAAAAAAAGCCACAGAGTTTTTAGCCACAGAGGGCACAGAGCACACAGAGATAAAAAACAGTGTAAATCCGTGTCTTCAATAAGTTAACAGCCCTTATTGCCGAAAGCCAGCAGGTTAGCGAAAACCGATAGCCGATGCAATAGAAATTTGGCGTGGAGGACAGGGAGTTGAGGTGGTTGCCGGCGTGAAAAACCTGCCGGGCTTATTGCCGGTGAATATCCCCGAAGTTTGCCGGTTCACGCGGTTTTTTCAGTCAACTTTGGGCGGGTAAGCGGCCGGGGGCGTATATCCGAGTTTGCCCCAGCAGCGTATTTGCATTAGATAAAGGTCCTGCATAACTTCCATATCCTGCGTCCACTCCGGGTGCCCTGGTACATTTCCTGGAAAGACGTTGTATAACGAAGCCGTCTCGTCAAATTTACCAAATTCGACCGTCTTTTTGGATTTCCATTTCCAATTTTCCGCATGTCCATCCGCTAAAGATACTGTTGTTCCATCACCGTGCCGAATCATAGGAGGGTCAAACCACTTCAACTGATTACCTCCTGTATAATTAACTGCGTAACTGTCTGGTGTTACTCTGCCCTCATCGATAAGAACAGTCCGCGTCGAAGTTCTTCTTATCTGGCTTTTATACTTTATCCATAATCCTAACACCGGTGCCCCTGAGGCGGTCACCGTACCCTCTCTGGGCAGTCCGTTCATTGAATCGAGCATTACGTATGTAATTAATTCGCCCTTATCGCCGGTCGGGCAGCGGTAAATCTTGTCGTTCCTCAAGTATCTCCACAATGCACCGCTCGTGATAGCGCATTTTTTGCCGCAATCCTCAGTGGCCTCGAAGCCAGGTCCAATCCAGGGAATTTCATCATGATGGTAAGTAACATCTGGTCCGTAGTCGCCGCTTCTTGGCGCTCTGGCCGCCATATTAATTCCTGCTGGACAGTCCGGACATTGAGTTCCATATTGCGGTGCACCATTAACGAGTTTATCATTATTGGCCTCGGTATAAGTCAACCAGGCGAGGGTTAGTTGCTTGAGGCTGCTCATACACACGATGCGTTTGGCCTGCTCGCGTGCTCTGTTGAGGGCTGGCAGCAGCACGGCCATAAGAAGCGCGATGATTGCGATAACAACGAGCAGTTCTACAAGCGTAAATCCGGCTTCGTCCCTAAGGGACTTCGCCGTGACAAGTGCTTTCCGTCTATGCATAAGCCAACCCCATATTGTGTTATATTCGGGTGTGAGGTTCTGTTAGTACCACCAATAATACCTTTTTTACCACCATTTTGCAAGGGGTTTGTCGAAAGCAGGACGCAGAACGTAATACGCACGACGAAACGGTTAGATCCGCCGGTGGAAGCGGTTTTCTGGTTCGCCGAATTCAGGCAGATTTTGAGGTTACCGGCGTGAAAAACCTGCCGGGCTTATTGCCGGTGAATATCCCCGAAGTTTGCCGATTCAGACGGTTTCGTTACTCAACTTTGGGCGGATGGCCCGGAATAGAGAATGCAATTTTCCCCCAGCAGCCAAACGTCATTCTGTACAGGTCCTGATATGCGGCATCAGGCGATGAGGTCACTGGGAATAACTCAGAAGTAGCCGGATTCTCTTCTCTTCTTCGGCCATAGCTGGCCGTTTCTAAAGAAGCCCATTTCCAGTATTCGGCGTGCCCGTCGGCTAAAGAGACGGTCGTTCCGTCGCCATGCCGGGTATCTGGACCGTCCCACCAGGTCCCTGGAGCGTGCCAGCCGCCAGCGCTGTAAGGAACGGCAAAACTATCCGGTGAGACACGCCCCTCATCGACGAAGACAATCTGTTTTGCAGATCCTTTTATTTGGCCAAGAGTTTTTTTCCATGCAACGCCTGGCGCTGGTGAGTTGCCTCTTCCCTCTTGCCGGCCGTTCACTCCATCGACTGTTGCGTATGTAATAGTTTCACCTTTCATACCGGTCGGACAATGGTAAATCTTGTAGTCCCCCAAATATTTCCATAGTGCGCCGGAATCGATAGCACATTTCTTGGCGCAATCTGAATCAGTAGCGACGTTATAGCTTCCAATCCAGGGTAACTCATTTCTATGGTCGGTTGCTTCCTGACCCGTGGTCGGTATCTTGGCGCCGTTAAGAGTTCCGGTAGGGTTAGGGCAACTCGGGCACGGATTGCCCCCGTTTGCTGAGCCGTTGACGAGCTTATCGTTGTTCGCTGTTGAGTAATTCATCCAGCCGAGGGTCAACTGCTTGAGACCACTAAGGCAAACGATACGTTTGGCCTGTGTGCGTGCCTTGTTGAGGGCGGGCAGCAGCACGGCCATAAGAAGCGCAATGATTGCGATAACAACGAGCAGTTCTACAAGCGTAAACCCTTTGCATTTTTTCATAATAGATAGCCAACCCCATATTGTATTGTATTCTGGTGTGATGTTCTGTTGATACCACCCATAATACCTTTTTTACCACCATATTGCAAGGGTTTTTTGTCATTGGGCAGATGGAAAAACAAAGTGCAACAGGGGATATCGCGAGAATGACCGCTTTTTGCCGGTTTAGATGCCCTAAGCGAGTTATTTTGTTATTCGGCAGGCGCGTAATGGCAAGTTGTCCCGCCTATGGTCGCAACAGGCGTAATGCGTAATGATTTGCCCCAACAGCCAAACTGTATTTTGTAGAGGTCTTCCATTCCGGTACAGGTTAGTGGTATATAGTCGTATGTATTATTTTTTGCGGCCTCAAGGGTTTCGGGCGCTTTGAACATTATGCGTCCTGCGTGGCCGTCGGAATAAGATACATCCGTTCCGTTGCCGTGTCTCGCCATCGGTGGGTCAAACCACCTCTGCTGGTAGTTATAAACCGCGTAACTGTCCGGGCTCAATGTGCCCTCATCGATGAATACCATTCTCTGCGTAGTGCCCTTTATCTGATTGAGGTACTTAACCATCACTGCTGTATTGTAAGGCGATGGGGTACACCACATATATTTTCCGTTCATTGAATCTACGAGGGGGTATGTTACTAAGGCATTTTTTTCGCCTGTCGGACAACGGTATATTTTTTCGTTCTGGGTATATTTCCAGAGCGCCCCGGTCTGCATAGCGCATCTCTGGCAGCATATATCAGCAGGTACGAATCCGGTGCCAGTTGATATCACAGCGTATCCAATCCAGGGTAATTCATTTCTGTGCATGGTATTCCAGACACCGGAAAGGGGCAGTGAGGCCGCGCATGTAGTTCCGGTAGGGCAACCTATTACAGCTGGACAGGGAACATCAGCTGGGGCAGGATATGCGGCAACTGCGCCATTTACGAGTTTGTCGTTGTTCGCCGATGCGTAATTCATCCAGGCGAGGGTCAACTGCTTGAGGTTGTTGAGGCAGACGACGCGTTTACCCTGTTCGCGGGCCTTGGTAAGCGCCGGCATCAGTATGGCCATAAGAAGCGCGATGATCGCGATAACAACGAGCAGTTCTACAAGCGTGAACCCGACTTCGCTTCGCTTTGCCGTGGCAAGTGCTTTGCATTTTTTCATAATAACCAACCCCTTATATTCTGGTGTGAGGTTCTTTGACCCTTCAATAATACCATATTCACAGGCATGGTTCAATAGGGGATTTGCCTGCTGGAGAAGATTTGACCTGTGAGAGTGGGGGGGTATAATGCAAACAGGTTATCAGTATATCAGGTTATCAGGAGGGCGCCAGCCCCCTGATTTTCTGGTTCCTTATGTCCTGCACCCTGATTACCCGATTTCCTCAACGAGAACGCGCATTTTTTATGGCTGTTGATATAATATCGGATTTGATTTAGGATAAGGATTATGAGCGATAAAATTGTGCGTGCGATTTTTCCAGGGTCTTTTGACCCGATTACAAACGGGCATTTAGACGTAATAAACCGGGGTATGAAGCTTTTTGACGAGCTGATTGTGGCGGTGGGCAGAAGTCCGCTTAAAGACCAGCTTTTCACCCCTGGCCAGCGCGTTGAAATGATAGCGGAGCTTATAAAGGACCTGCCCGGGGTATCGGTTGAGGGTTTTGATGGCCTGACGGTGGAATATGCCCGACAAAAGAAGGCCAACGTAATACTTCGCGGCCTGCGCAGCTTGACGGACGTGAATTATGAATTTGAGCTTGCGATGACCAACCGGTCGGTTACGGGGATAGAGACGATATTTGTAATGACGACGGAGCAATACGGGTTTATAAGCTCGACCCTGGTTCGCCAGGTGGCGTCGCTTGGGGGCGATATTTCGAACTTAGTGCCCCAGAATGTATATCGCCGATTGCAGGAACGATTCAAGAAACAATAGGCAAATAGGCGAAAAACTAATAAGAGCACCTGACGTAAGGATAAAGACACGGATTAACACTGTTTTAATTGGCCACAAAAAGGCACAAAAGGATTTTTAGGTTTTGTTTTTCTCTGTGTGCTCTGTGTTCTCTGTGGCTAAAATACCTGTGTTCTCTGTGGCTGAACTTCTTTTCAGGATTTTGGGAGTGTAAACGTGTTTACGATTGGAATCGAGACGCAATTCAAGGCCTGGCACAGCGTTCCTTTGCCGGATGGGACAAGAGAGCCGGAACATGAGCATTTCTGGGCGGTGGATGTTGAGGTCAGCGGTGAGATGCCGAACAATGGCGGGATGTTAATAGGTTTCGCGCAGCTCAAATCGCGGATTGTCGATATTACCTCCAAGCTCCATGAGACGGTCCTGAACAAGTCGGATTATTTCCACGACAAGTGCCCATCGGCGGAAAACGTGGCGGTGTATATTTTCGACCGGCTTGAGCCGACCCTGCCGAAAAACGTCCTGCTGAAAAGCGTTAAGGTCAGCGAGCAGGTGGGCTGCTGGGCGATTTACAGCAAAAAATAGCATCGAATTCCGAGTTTTAAGCAGACGGACGACGCTCCGCGTCGATTGGATATTCAGGAGGACGGGGAAATTGACGATTTATTAAGCGCCGGTGTGGTATAATAATCATAATTAAAGATTAAATCGAGGCGATTATGCAGTGTGAGGTTTGCCAGGGTAAAGAGGCGACGATACATCTGACGGAGATAACCGATGGTGTCAGGACGGAGATGCACCTCTGCGAGCAGTGTGCGCAGGAGCAGGGCGTGGGGACGAAGAGTTATATCCCCCTCAATGAGCTTTTGAGCAGCCTGCTTTCGGTGGGGCCGAAGGGTGAGGAGCCGACGGAATCTGTTGAGACCGAGCCGGTCTGCCCGCACTGCGGCTACACCCTCGATAAGTTCCGGGACAAGGCCGTTCTCGGCTGCCCGAACGATTACGAGGTTTTCGAGAAACAGCTTTCGCCGCTGATAAAAAAGGCGCACGACGGCGCGACGTGCCACTGCGGCAAAGTGCCGGCGAAGACGCCGACGGACTCGAAAAAACAACTGGAGATTGCCCAGCTGCGGCAGCAGCTCGATGAGGCGGTGCGAAAAGAAGATTACGAGCTTGCCGCCAAGCTGCGGGACAAGCTCAGTGAATTTAAATAACACGTTTTGATGCGATGAAACTGACTGAAATAAGCGGGAATATCAATGAGTGGTTCAGCGGGGAAGGGCCTCTTTCGGACGTGGTAATTTCCTCACGTGTGCGCCTCGCGAGAAATCTCGCGGGTCACAGGTTTCTGGCTGCCTGCCCGGCGACCGAAAAAGCGGAGATATTAAGAAAACTCAAAGACGTTTTGATGGCGCTGGACCTCGGCGATGAGGTGTTTTATATCGGTGTTGACAAGGTGCCCGCGCTGGAAAAACGATTCCTCGTCGAACGGCATCTTATCAGCCAGAATCACGCCTTCGGCAAAGGTCCGCGTGGTGCGGTGATTGCCCGGCGGGAATTTTTCACCGCGATGATTAACGAGGAAGACCACCTTCGCCTGCAGGTGTTAAAAGCCGGCTGCCAGTTGCCCGCCTGCATCGAGCAGATTAACCGCATCGATGATTTGATTGAGCAGAAGGTCGAATACGCCTTCAGTCCCAAATACGGCTATCTTACCGCCTGCCCCACGAATCTCGGGACGGGAATCAGGGTATCGGTTATGCTTCATCTGCCCGCGCTTAAAATGACGGGGCAGATAGAAAAATTTCTCAATGCCACAAAGGCGCTTGGGTTGGCGGTGCGTGGACTCTTCGGCGAAGGCACCGAGGCGGCGGGGGACTTTTACCAGCTCTCCAACCAGATAACTTTAGGCGTCCGCGAGAGTGATATTGTTGCCCAGTTCGAGAAAACGATTATCCCTGAAATTGTAGAATATGAACACGCGGCCCGCACTCAGCTGCTTTCGCACGATGCCAGTTTGCTCGACGACAAAATCTCGCGTGCGCTTGCCCTGTTGAAGAATGCCAACCTGATAAGCTCTCAGGAGGCGCTGTTTCTGCTCAGTCACATCCGGCTTGGGCTTAATATGCGAAAACATCAGGGCGCATCCACGCCCGCAATCGACCGGCTTTGCTCGCTGGGAAATGATATTGGCAGCACAGGCACAAGCGACCGGCTGTCGATTGCCACGGTAAATCGCCTCTTTTTGCTTACGCTGCCCGCACATTTGCAGCTCAACTACGGCAAGGAGCTTGATTCCACCCACCGCGACGCCCTCCGCGCCCAAATTATCCGTTCCGCCTTAAACGGCTAAACCAGCATTCCCATACTGCCGTTGGCGTCTGCCAAAATGGCAAAAACACATACATCTTTCATCTGCTTGATAACTGTAACTTCTTTATTTTAATATAGTTATGGTGTATTGACCTTCGGCTGGGCCTTTGGCACAGCGTTTGCACTTTCAATGCAGAGACAAAGAGATTACAAATATGCGATAAAAAGAAAGGGAGCTAACTATGGCTACGAACAAAATAATAGGAATAGATTTGGGGACGACAAATTCGGTGGTTGCCGTAATGGAAGGCAATACCCCGAAAGTACTGATTAACTCTTCCGGTTCACGGCTGACGCCTTCGGTTGTCGGCTTCACAGACAAGGGAGAACGCCTGGTCGGCCAGATTGCCAAACACCAGCAGGTAACCAATCCTGAGCATACGGTTTTCTCAATCAAGCGATTTATGGGCAGACGCCACAACGAGGTCGGGTCTGAGGAAAAGATTGTGCCTTATAAAATCGTGGGCGGTCCCGATGAACTGGTAAAGGTAAACGTCCGCGGCAAGGAATATACGCCGCCCGAAATATCCGCGATGATTTTGCAGGATTTGAAAAAGACGGCGGAAGATTACCTTGGCGAGAGCGTTGAGCGCGCGGTAATTACCGTCCCGGCGTATTTCAATGACGCACAGAGACAGGCGACCAAAGACGCCGGCGCAATCGCGGGCCTCAAGGTCGAGCGAATTATCAATGAGCCGACAGCAGCAGCGCTTGCTTACGGCGTTGAAAAGAAAAGGAACGAAAAGGTCGCCGTATTCGATTTCGGCGGCGGTACATTCGATATTTCAATCCTCGATATCGGCGACAACGTTTTCGAGGTGCTCAGCACCAACGGCGATACACACCTGGGCGGCGATGACCTCGACGCGGTTCTTATCAATCACCTTGCCGAAGAGTTCAGAAAAAAGGAAGGCATCGACCTTCGCAAAGACCCGATGGCGCATCAGCGTCTCAAAGAGGCGGCGGAAAAGGCCAAGTGCGAATTGAGTACCCAGATGGAATCGACGATAAATCTGCCGTTTATCACGGCCGACGCCTCGGGGCCGAAACATTTGCAGATGACTCTTACCCGCAGCACGATGGAGAATCTCTGCGAGCCGGTGTTCGACCGGCTGAAAAACCCCTGCCTCAAGGCCATACAGGACGCCAAACTGGCGACAAAGGATATCGCGGAAGTTTTACTCGTCGGCGGCTCAACGAGAATACCGATAGTCCAGCAGATTGCACGCGAGCTTTTCCAGAAAGAACCCAACAGGAGCTTGAATCCCGATGAGGTCGTCGCGATGGGCGCGGCTGTCCAAGGCGCGGTTTTAGCGGGCGACACGGGCGTCAAAGATATTTTGCTGCTTGATGTAACGCCTCTTTCATTGGGCGTTGAGACACTTGGCGGCGTTATGACAAAACTTATCGACCGCAACACCACGATACCGACCAGCAAGACCGAAATATTCTCGACTGCCGCGGATAACCAGACGACGGTTGATATTCACATCCTGCAGGGCGAGCGCGAGTTCGCCAGCGATAACCGTTCGCTTGGCAGGTTCCAGCTTGCAGGTTTGCCGTCTTCGCCGAGGGGCATCCCGCAGATTGAGGTTGCCTTCAACATCGACGCAAACGGGATTTTGAACGTCTCCGCCAAGGACCTGGCGACGAGCAAGCAGCAGTCGATTGAGATTAAATCCAGCTCAGGCATAAGCGACCAGGATATCGACCGGATGAAAAAAGACGCCGAATCGCACGCCGAGGAAGACAAGAAGAAACGCGAGGTCGTGGATTTGAAAAACCAGTCAGACCAGCTTGTTTACGTTACGGAAAAAACGCTCAAGGAGCACGGAAGCAAGGTTTCCGGCGACACTCGCGGCAAAATCGAGAGCGCAGTCAATAATCTAAAGGAAGTTGCCAAAGGCAATGACGCCGACGCGATAAGAAAGGCGATTGAAAATCTCAGCAGCGCAAGTCAGGAGCTTGGCAAGACGCTGTATGAGGAAGCCGCGAAGAAAACCGCGGGCGGCAAAGGCCCAGCAGGCCCGTCTCAACAGGATGCGCCGCCTCCTCCGCCTGCCGAGGGCGAAGTCCGCAGAAAAGGCGGCGACGACGACGTTATCGACGCGGAGTTTGAAGCGAAAGACAAAAAGTAAAAGCGTAAGCGGCACACAGGGCATAAAGACCAGGAGCGCAAGTGTTTAACTTGCGCTCTTTTTATTTACCGATGCAGAAGCGGGAGAAGATGCGGTCTAATACCTGTTCATCAATATTGTGCTGCTCGATGTTGCTTAGCTGATTATAGGCGGTTCTGAGCATCATAGCGGCCAACTCCTCGCTGCCCGCCTTTATTTCTTTTTCGGCCTGAACGATATCGTGAATCGCGTTGTGTAGAGATTGTCTGTGCCTCGTGGTAAGCGCGACGGTGTTATGGCTGGATGTGGAAGCGATTATCCGTTCTGCGATTTCGGTCTTGAGTTCATCAAGGCCTGCGTTGTTATGCGCGGAAACAGGGATGAAATCACAGCCGAAGAGTGATTTTAGTTTTGAGAGTCGTTCGGCCAAATCCTTTTCCGGAAGCAAATCAGTTTTTGTCGCGATTGCTATAAATTGATGAGTTGTAAAAATGTCACCCCGACCGATGCCCCTTTGGGGCGAATGGAGGGGTCTGTTTAAAACAGATTCCTCGACTCCGCTCCGCTCCGCTCGGAATGACAACCTCCAGACGGCGAGGTCTTCGGCCCAGTCGCTTCTTGTGATATCGACGCAGAAGATAATTGCCATTGCGTTTCGTATCGCTTCAATTGCGGCCTGCTGTGCGAGTTCATCGAGTATATTTGCCGAAGCGGGCCCGTCGCTTCGCTCCGTGTCGGATTTTACTATCCCCTCGACATTGCTCGGGGCAAGTAAACCGGCGCAATCAAATAAAATGCAGCGACAGCCGGGAAGTTCAAATTCTCCCGTGAGGATGTCGCGGGTGGTTTTTCGCTGATGCGAGACGATACTGCGATGTCTGCCAAGCAGCTTATTCAGCAGGGTGCTTTTGCCTGCGTTTGGCGCGCCAGCAATTCCCACGGCGGGTAAATCGAGGGTTGATTCGCTGCGTATTGAACCGGCTAAAAGGTCTTTGAGCCGGCTTCTTGTCTCGTCCAATTTGGCGATTATATCTGCTTTATTGGCGGGGGCGATATCGTCGGAACTGAAGTCGAGATCCGCTTCGAGCCGGCTGAGCAGGTCGAGAATTGATTCACGAATTGATTTGGACAAGTGTCCTAATCGGCCCGCCAGCAGGTTTTCCGCGGCGGCAAGCTGAAACGTGTTCGAGGCGGTAATTACCTCGTTGACGGCCTCTGCCTGCGCAAGGTCGATTTTGTTATTTAGATACGCCCTTGCGGTAAACTCGCCCGCGGAAGCGGCCCGTGCGCCGAGCGATAATAACTTTTCCATCAATGTTTCGGTGATTGCCTGATTTGCCCAGAGGTGTATTTCTGCTAAGTCATCTCCCGTGTAGGAATGTGGCTGGCGAAACAGGTAAATTATCGCGTCGAGATTTATATTTGATATACGACAAGTCGTGATGCCTGCCTTATCGGAGACGGGGGATGAGCAAATACGATTCAGGATATCGAGTGTCTGCGGGCCGGATAAACGAACAATCACCCGATGGTCATTACTCGGCGAACTGATTGCTGTAATTGTGTCATTAAGCTTATACATGAGATAATGGATTCCTGCTTTTGCAGGAATGACATTACTCGCACTTAGGTTTTGAAGAACGGTTTTGGTTTCTGCTTTTTGACTTTGCCGCCGGTTTTGCTCGTTACCGGGACAAGGTTTTCAGCTTCCAGCTGTCCCTGTTTATCAATGTGCTTTTTTATGAGGTATTGTTCGATGACGCCGCCAAAGACGCTGGCCATAATATAAAGATTTAAACCCGATGGCGAGGTGTACAGCATCAGGGGGAACATCACGGGCATCATAAACATCATAATTTTCTGCTGCTGCGCGGTTTGCGGGTCGGCGGCGGCCTGGGTGGGCATAAGTTTTTGCTGGAGGTAAAACGCCACGCCCATAAGAATCGGCAGCAGGTTGAATGAGTCGAGCGTGCCGAACAGGGGCAGCTCTATCGCTTTGAATCTGAACAGTGCGTCCGGCGCCGAAAGGTCCGTAATCCAGAAGGGCAGGAATTGTGCGCCGCGAAGGTCGATACTGGCGTAAACTGCGCCGTATAATGCAATCCATATTGGCATCTGGACGAGTGTCGGCAGCATGCCCATAATCGCCGCGGAGTGAGAGACGCCGTATTTTTTCTGTACCTCACCGATTCGGCGATTCATCTCCATCATATTTTTGCCGTATTGTTTCCTTATTTCCTGCACTTCAGGCAAAGCGTTAAACTTCGCGTATTTGCTCATCGACACCTGGCTTAGTCGGGTGAGCGGGTGGAGAATCAGCCGGACAATCAGGACGAGGATGATGATTACGATACCGTAATTGGGGATAAACGAGTAGAGCCATTTCATTGTCCAGAGGATTCCGAAGGCCAGTGGATGTATGATTGCCAGTGGGCAGCAGCAGGCCATAAAGTCCATTGTGTGAATGAAGCTGAGGTTTTTGTACATCGGGACTTTGTCGAACAGCGATTTATCCTTGGGGCCGAGGAAAAGCTTGAAGTTGAAGGCCTTGATGTCTGTGGGGGCAAGCGTGACGGCTGTGGTTTTTAGATTGATGCCGACTGTTTCCTCGCCGTCGGGATTTGCATACCACCCGGACTTGTCGGTTATCCAGTTGCAGAAATTAGTATTCGCGTCGGGTGTTGGAATGACAATAGCCGCGAAATATTTGCAGGTGATTGCCGCCCAGAGAAAACCCGCGTTGTGCTGGGCGAGTTGCCTGTTTTCAGGCGTTGCGGCCTTTTTGAGTTTACTAATGTCGAGAATAGTGCTGATGACCTCTCCTCTGGTATCCCTGAACGCGGCGATTGTCTTTCTTGGGTCAGTTCTCGGGTCATCTTTTTTGATGCCGGCAGGACCGGTCAGCTCTAACTGGATTTTATGTTCATCGGACGAGAGATTCTCTACGGTTAAATCGCAATCGAGGTCATAGATTTTGGGGGTGACGCGATAGGTTTTAATGAGCTTGATAGCGGGTTTGCCCGTGGTCTTGTCTTTTATTATTGCCTCAAAGCGGGCGATTTGTGGGCCGTTCTGCGAAGTTTCAACGTCGGATGTTTCCCAGTCGAGTTTGTCTAAACGAAATTGGAGTTGGTTATCCAGTATAAGCGTCCTGCTGGCCATTGAAAAAGCAGGCGTGCCGTCGAGGTTGACCGTTGGTGAGAGTATTGCAAGGGGCTGTGGATTTTTGTGGTCACGGTCGTCGAATTCGCTGAGCGTGGCTTTGCTGATACCTGCGCCTCGCGAGGTGAGGTCGAGCATAAATTTGAAGCCGGTGTTTGGGTCGAGCGAGCCGAGAGTAATGTTTTTTGGGCTTCCGCCGGCTGCGCTAAAGCCGGGCTGAGGAGCCGGCTGCATTGAGGGAGTTTCGTCAGCTGCAAGGATTACGCAGGGCGAACAAAAAACAATTAACACAACCGCAAAAATGATTTTGAATCTCATATTACGTTCTCTTATCTTCCTTCTGCGAGCCGGTCAGCGTTGAAGGTATCGAGCTGGCCCAGCGCCTTGATTTTTTCGGCAGTGGTTTTGTAATCGTATTCGAGGCGCACGAAGTGCACCTCGTTTTCCTCGATGTAAACGTAGCTGGTGCGGTTGTCGCGGTCTCTCGGCTGGCCTACTGAGCCGATATTGATGATTGCCTTTTCGTCTTCGACAATCGGATAGACGTTGCCTAATTCGCTCGGCAGATAGAAATCCGGCTCGTCGAGGAATACGCCCGGGAGGTGTGTGTGGCCCACGAAGCAGATGTGCTTGACCCGCTCGAAAAGCAGGCGGACTTTTACGGGGTTGGTATAAACGTCGTCGGGGAAAATATACTCGTTGATTGGCCTGCGCGGCGAGGCGTGGATGAAATCGATTGAGGCCGCGGTATCACCAAGTTTCGCCTTGACCGACCGTCGCATCGGCAGTTTGCCTAAAAATTCCCAGCGGTTATCTCTCGCCTGCTTGTCCGGCTCGCCTTCGAGATTGAAACGGGTCCAGAAGCTGGCCTGTTCCGCGCCGTAGTTGAAATTGGTCGGTTCGTAGAGGGTGGCGTAATCGTGGTTGCCCAGGACGCACCATTTGGTCTTGTTGATAACCAGGTCAAGACACTCGCGCGGATTGGCGCCGTAGCCGATGACGTCCCCGAGGCAGTAAATGGTTTTTATGCCCCGGTTTTCGATGTCCGCAAGGACGGTCGTCAACGCCTCGATATTCGAATGTATATCGCTTATTATCGCAAACATAGTTAACTCACGCTCGATTACCCTTTATACTCAGGATTGCACAACGTAAAGATAACTTCATAACAGAAAAAGCGTCAAAAGGCCAGAGTATTTGTTGCTTTTTCGCGATTGTTTGCGGCCGGCTCCGGAATACCTGGTCAGGTTCTATATTGTTGCTTTGAATTTTGCCGGTGATATAATACCCCGAAACAATATGATACTACGATAAGGGGATTATCTTGGCTGATACGAATTTGCTCGAAGCAGGCGGATTAGTGAAAAAATATTCCGGAAGGGCCGTGGTCAACGGCGTATCCATCACAATCGCGCATCGCAGCATCGTGGGCCTGCTTGGCCGAAACGGCGCGGGCAAAACCACCACGTTCAGAATGATTATGGGGATGATAATCCCCACCGCGGGCCAGGTTGTCTTTGAAGGTAACGACATCACTGAACTGCCGATGTACAAAAGGGCGCGTCTTGGTATCGGGTATCTTTCACAGGAACCCAGTATATTTCAGCGGCTCAGCGTGCGGGATAATCTTTACGCCATTCTCGAAACAATGGCTGTTACAAAACAGCACAGGGATAGTCGCGCCGACGAACTGATTGAGCGTTTTGGCCTGACCGAAGTGGCCGGCAGTGAAGGGCGATTCCTGTCGGGCGGCGAACGCAGAAAACTCGAAATAGCTCGCGCTATGGTAACGGACCCGTCCCTGATTCTTCTTGATGAACCCTTTAGCGGCGTTGACCCCATTACCGTCCAGGAACTGCAAAGGGACATTCGTCATCTTGTCGCCTCCGGCGTCAGCATCCTTATTACAGACCACAACGTCGAAAGAACGCTCGAGGTGGTCGATAAGGCCTATATCATCGACCACGGCAAGGTTTTGGCGGAAGGTACCCCGGCACAGGTTATTCAGAATGAAATCGTCAAAAAGGCGTATTTAGGTAATAGTTTCAAGGGAAACGAGTTTGATTAAAGAATCAAGATGACGATTGATGTTGAAAAATGTCATATAACGCATTACCCGGCACAGGTGCTGGGCAAGGCCTCGCAGCCGGTGGAGAAAATCGACGACAATATCCGTCGGCTTGTCGTTAAGATGACTGACCTTATGGTTGAGCTTAAAGGCGTCGGTTTTGCTGCGCCGCAGGCGGGAGTTCCCTTGCGCCTCTTTATCATTTCCCTCGACGGCAAGAGGGAAAATGTCCGTGTCTATGTCAACCCGACAGTTAAGGGCGAAGGCCCGCTTGTGGAAAACGAAGAAGGATGTTTGTCTGTCCCGGGCATATTCACAAAAATCAAACGGTACAGTCAGGTGACCGTTACCGCCACCGGCCTCGATGGCAAGACCTTTACCGACAAGGGCGAAGGACTTTACGCCCGTGCGCTTCAGCATGAGTTTGACCACATCGAGGGTGTTACGATAGTCAACCGTATGGCGATGGTCGCACGGATTGCGCATCGAAAGCAGTTGAAAATACTCGAAGAAAAGCACAACGGCGTTGGCTCCTGACATTTCTATATTCTGAAAGACAAATGAACAGCGTTTATCTCGGAAGCGGCCAATTCGGTTTACCTTGTCTCGACGCGATTATTCAATCGGACCATAAAATATCTCTTGTCATTACCCAGCCGGCGCAGCCCGCGGGCAGGGGACGTAAAGAAAAGCCCACGTCCGTCGCCGAATGGGCAGCTCAAAATAAGATACCCGTCATTGAAGCCCCTGATGTGAATTCCCCCGGGATTATCGATAAAATAAAATCCTGCAAACCTGACCTTTTAGTTGTCATCGCCTTCGGCCAGAAAATCAGCAAAGAGGTAACCGATATCGCCCCCAAAGGCGCAATAAACGTTCACGCGTCGTTACTGCCGAAATATCGCGGGGCGGCGCCGATAAATTGGGCGATAATAAATGGCGACACCGAAACGGGCATCAGTATTATCACGGTTGCGGAAAGAATGGACGCTGGCGCTATACTCGCACAATGCAGGACCGAGATTGACGGCGAGGAATCAGCGGGCCAACTTCACGACCGGCTGGCAAAACTGGCGTCGCCATTGCTCGTTACGACTATTGACCAGATTGCCGCGGGCAAAGCCAAATACGCAAAGCAGGACGACTCGAAGGCCACCCGCGCTCCAAAACTGCAAAAGGCCGATGGTTTTCTCGATTTTGCTGAGCCGGCGGAATTGCTGCACAGGAAAATGCTTGGTTTGTGGCCCTGGCCCGGCGTCTCTGCTCTTTATAAATCGCAAAAATCAAGCCGGGCGGAACGAGTCATCTTTGCCAAGGCGGATATCCTGCGAATGAATAATCCCGCGAATCTGCCTCCCGGCACAATCGACGAAAATCTTAACGTTATCTGCGGCAAAGACCGCTTACAGATTATGCAGTTGAAACCGGAAAATTCCCGATTGATGAGTTTCGCGGATTTTGTCAACGGCAGGCATGTTTCGCCGGGCGACATCTTTATCAGAATCGAAGAATGATATGCCTTCCTCTGTCCCCCTAACCGCACGTGCCGTTGCCGCCTCCGTTTTGACGCGGGCAGACCCCAAAAAGGGCGATGTCGTCGAGACGCTGACCGATTTTCTCAGGCGGACAAAAGAACCGCAGCGGGCCACTGACATTGTTTTTGGTGTCCTGAAAAATAACTGCCTGATTGATAATTTGATTGAGAAGGTCTCCGCTGTCCCCGTTGGAAGAATCTCCGGCAAAATACTTAATATCCTGCGAGTTGGCGTTTATGAGCTGGTCTATTGTCCCCCGGCCGCCCAGTACGCGATAGTTGATGAGGCGGTTGATTATTCGAAACGAGTCGCGGGTGCCAAACAGGCGGGGTTCGTTAATGCGATACTTCGCCAGACGCAAAAACACATAATCAATCGTCAAAAGCCGATTGAGCAATCCCGCCTGCGCGAAACCATACCGCAAACGCCGGACACGGGCTGCGAATTTGATTTCGAGATACTTCCGGACCCCAAAGAATCGCTGCAGGAATATCTTGGTTGTGTGTTCTCACTGCCGGGATGGCTGGTGAGCGACTGGTTAAGGGCATTTGGCCCCGAGCAAACGCAGAATATCTGCTTTGCGAGCAACCGCAGGCCGAGCGTTTATTTGAGGCCAAATCCGCTCAGAACAACGGCTAAAGAGCTTGCGGAGAAGCTCAATGCCGCCGAAGTTGAGTGTGAAATTGAGCCCGAGTCACAAATGATAAAACTGACAAGTCCCAAAGCGATAACCTTGCTGCCGGGTTTCGATGAGGGCTTGTTCGTCGTTCAGGATTTGTCCGCCGCGGAAGTGGTTCGGGCGTTGAAGCCAAAGCCGGGCTGGATCATCCTTGACCTTTGCGCTGCGCCGGGCACAAAGACAACACAGTTGGCGGAAGCGACCGGCGGCCGCGCGAAAATTGTCGCGACCGACATTGGCTCCGACCGGCTGAAAAAGGTCAAAGAAAATATCGCCCGCCTCGGGTTGGCAGGATGTGTCACGACAATCAATTATAAGGATGTTGAAAAGCAGGGCGGGTTTGATTGTGTGCTGGTTGATGCGCCTTGCTCGAATACCGGCGTCCTGGCTCGCAGGCCGGAAGTTCGCCATCGAATTACCAAAAGCGATGTTAAAAAACTTGCTAAAACGCAGATGATGCTGCTCTCCAGGGCCGGCGGTATGCTGAAACCCGGAGGCATCATCTGTTACAGCACCTGCAGCATACAGCCCGAAGAAGACGGCCTGCTTGTGCGCGGATTTATCAGGGGAAACCCAGGTTTCAAAATTCAATTTGAAAACCTGATTTTGCCCTCGGCCCAGACATTTGACCGCGATGGCAGTTACACGGTGGTTATAACCAGAGGATTGTCGCCCTGATTTTTTGCCGGATTGCTCTTGACGCGGTTTGCGCAAATTGTAAAGTGATTGATACTGGCCGGCGGAGTACCGGCTGTTTTATGGACTTGAAAGGAGGCCATTATGGCAAGGTTAGCTGTTATCGTGTCGGTTATAACGTTATCGTTCGTTCTTGTAGGGTGTAACGGTAAGGATGCGGACAAATCACAGACGTTGAATACCGAGGTCATCGCCCCTTCGGATGCCAATGCCCTGTATGCCGAGGCCGTCCATCTCGAGGGGCAGGCAGGCCCGTTAATCAAAAACGAGACCCTGCTGAGAAAGGCGCTCGATAAGTATAACCAGTTTATTAGCAAATACCCCAACAGCGACAAAATAGACGATGCTGCCTTCAGAATGGCCGGAATTTATGAGTACCTCAAGGACTACACTAACGCCGTTAAGAATTACCAGAGAACTTATCAGTGGAACCCGCAAACGCCCACTGTGGCCAGGTTCAAAGCGGCTTATATTCTCGATACCCAGTTGGGCAGAAGAGCCGATGCATTACAGATTTATCAGGAGGCGCTGTCAAAAATAACTAAATCTAACGAACACAGATTGTGGGTGGAGCTTGCCGAGCAACGGGTCAAGGAATTAACCGGGGAAGCCAAACCGCAGCCGTAACCTCGGCTCGAATTTGCTCGAATGAATATTTCGCTTAATTATGGGCCTGACCGACAGTCAGGCCCATTTGCTTTTGACCGACGATGCTGAAGAAACTGGAACAAAAAACAGCGGACTTTATCGCAGCCGAACAGCTTGCCGCGGCGGGCGGAAAAATTCTGCTCGCGATTTCAGGCGGCGCGGATTCCTCGGCGTTGTTACACGTCCTGGCTGCGCTGCGGTTCGACGAAGCTTACCACAGGCGGCTCGATATTTACTGCGCCCATATCAATCATCAGTTGAGAGGCGATGAGGCACAAAGAGACGAAGAATTTGTGATTGAACAGTGCCAAAAGCTCAAAGTCCCCGTCGTCACTAAGAAAATCGATGTGCGCGATTGCGCGAAGAAATCAAAATTGTCCATCGAGACAGCCGCGAGAAATCTGAGAATCGAAAATCTGGTTGAGATTGCCAAGTCACAGAACTGCGACTGTATCGCCACCGCCCATCATAAAAATGACAACGCCGAGACAATTATCGACCGGCTGATTCGCGGAACGGGCCTTCGCGGTCTGTGCGGAATCTGGCCCGCGAAAAAATTTGCCGATGGAATCACATTTATAAGGCCGTTGCTTTGTGCCTCTCGCGATGAGATTATTCAATACCTCAACAGCCGCAATCTGAATTGGTGTACAGACAGGACGAATACGGATTTTGCGTACAGGCGCAACTTCATCCGTCATCGCCTTCTGCCGGCATTACAGAATGATTCTCAAAGCGACATCGTCGAACGCCTTGCCATTCTGTCGAAAGCGTCTCGCGGATTTTATCAGATTATTTGTAAAACAGCAGACACGATTTGGCCTGACGCAGCGACTATGAATGAAAACAACGTTATTGTGGATTCCGATAAAATTGTCAGTCAGCCGGCTGAAATCAAAATCGAGATTGTCCGCAGGGCATTGGCTCATCTGGATTGTGGCGAGCAGGGCTTTACAGAACAGCATTATACCAGCATATTGCGATTGCCGGATGACGGACGTTTGCAGCTTCCGAATCGCGTAACAGTGCATATGCAGGGCGGCAAAATCGTTTTTGAGAAACATCTGAAAACTAAACCGGCCCAGCCAGTTGCGGCAGAACCTGTTGTGTTAAAAGTGCCGGGAATGACGCAATTCGGCCCCTATACAATCAACGCCGATATTATCGAAATCGAACCCAAGGACCTTGCCGGCTTCAAAAAGACCAAAACAAACTTTGTCGAATGGTTCGATTTTGAAAAGTTGAAGTTACCGTTAGAAGTTCGCTCAAGAAAACGCGGCGACAAATTTTGGCCCCTCGGTTTGGCGGGCGAGAAAAGAGTTGGTAAATTCCTGACTGCCGCGAAGGTATCTTCGGCGTTACGACGAAAATTGCTCGTTATTGCCGACAGCGACCTGCCCGGCGGAGCGGTAGCGAAGTCGGGGAAAATCATTTGGCTTTGCCCAGTCAGGATTAGCGAACAGGCAAAGGTGATTAACAATACTCGTAAGGTAATTCAGATTAAAATTGTTGATTGCGGGTAATTTACTGTTGCCCGGCATCGAACAGTTCCGGCTCACCGTCGGTAGCCTGCTTCTTGCTGTATTTCAACCCAAGGTGCCTGCACGCCTCACTGGTTATCTCTCTTCCGCGTTTTGTCCGCCTGACAAAGCCGATTTGCAGCAGATACGGCTCAACCACGTCTTCCAGCGTGTCCCGTTCCTCGCCTAATGTCGCCGCGATTGCCTCAATACCCGCAGGCCCGCCCTCATATACCCCCGCCAAAGCCCGCAAAAACGATCTGTCCAATTCGTCCAGACCAAGTACGTCGATCTGCTCCATTTTCAGCGAGCTTTCGACAATCGCTGTCGTAAGTTTGCCCTGTCCCTTTACCTGTGCGTAGTCGCGCACGCGTTTCAACAGCCGGTTCGCGATTCTCGGCGTCCCGCGCGACCGCGTCGCAATCAGATTTAATGTCCCTTCATCGCAATTCAATTGCAGCAGCTTGGCGGAGCGTTTGAGAATCAAAGTCAAATCCGCCGTATTGTAAAATTCGAGATGATAAAGCATCCCGAATCTGCTTCGCAGCGGAGCGCTCAGCAATCCCGCTCGTGTCGTTGCCCCGATAAGTGTGAATTGTTTGAGCGGGAAATTTATCGTCTTTGCGTGCAGCCCGCTATCGACCGTGAAATCAACCCTGAACTCCTCCATCGCCGGGTACATAAACTCTTCTACGGGCGTGCTCAGCCGGTGAATCTCGTCGATGAAAAGCGTATCGCCCGTGTTGATATTGCTCAAAAGCCCCATCAGGTCGCCCTGTTTTGTCAGCGCAGGTCCCGATGTACACCTGATACTTGCGCCCATTTCGTTTGCGACCACGTTGGCAAGTGTCGTTTTGCCTAATCCGGGAGGGCCGTAAAAGAGAATATGTTCCAACGGCTCATTTCTTTTCTTGGCCGCCTCAATCGCGATTTTGAGCTTGTCGATTACCTTCTGCTGTCCGATGCATTCGCGCAATTGCTTTGGCCGAAGCGTTACGTTGAAATTCTCTTCCGCTTCGTTCTTCGATTCGCTCGTTATGACTCTATCTATTGCCATTATGTGTCATTCCCGCGAAAGCGGGAATCCAGTCCTTACACTTCAATGCCTTGTTTCATTCTATAAACCAGCGGCACTAATTCTTCCGCGGTTTTTGCGTCCTGGTGTTTCTTGCACGCAAGCTCAATCAGCTCCATCGCCTCATTTCGCTTTTCGCCCCAGGCAATCAAAATCTCAAGCGTTTCCGCCTGGTATGGTTTGAAAGCCGGAGCAGCCACACCCGTTGGCCCGACGCCTATCGCGAACCTGCCGAGTTTGCCCTTCAGTTCCGCGATAATCTGCTGTGCAGTCCTTTTGCCGACGCCGTCAAGCGCAGTCAGTGTCTTGTCATCTCCGTTTTCAATCGCTGATGCGATACTGGCAATCGGTATGGTCAGTGAACGCAGTGCCTTTCGCACGCCGATGCCTTTGACGCTGGTAAACTTGTTGAAAAATTCTCTTTCGCCGTCGCTCAAAAAACCTACGATTCTGGGAATAAGATTCCCGCCGCCCAATGACCCTTCGTAGTATTCCATCGTGCAAAGCGTAATAGTTGAACCGATACTGCCCGATAGTGCGCTTATGCAATATCCCGGCAGCAAAACCTCATACCCCACCGCGCCCACCTGCACCAGCGCGCTTTCGGTATTCAGCTTAACAAGTTTTCCTTCCAACCTTGCTATCATAATTGTTTTGTAGTACGCAGTATCCCTTACGGGAGGCGGGGTTTACCCCGCCAAATTTAGCCCCCCAATTTATTGGGGGGTTACTCTCAACATCTCCGCACAGCACATCGCCGCCGATATCGCGTCCGCCACATCATTCGGCTCAGGCACAGCCGATAATCCCAAAAGCGTCTTTATTGTCCTTTGCATCTGTTCTTTCGATGCGTGCCCGTTGCCAGTAATACATTTTTTTATCCGCGTCGCGCCGAAACTCTTAACCTCAACACCCGCCTCGGCACATCTCTGCAATATAACCCCTCTTGCGTGCCCCATCAATATCGCTGTTCGCGGATGAGCATAATGCGAATACAACTGCTCTACCCCCACAACATCGGGCTTGAACTTATCAAGTATCGAGTCAATATCCTCTGCTATCTGATTCAATCTCGTCTCAAGCGTTTTGCTGGCTGTTGTGCGAATCACTCCGCCTTCAATCAGCGTTGTTTTACCTGATTTTGACTCAATGCACGCATACCCGCAAACCTGCAATCCCGGGTCTATGCCGAGAATCCTCATTTCATTCTCCAGCCGGTAACTCCGCCGGGTTTGTCTTCGAGAACAATCCCGATTTCCTCGATTTTCTTTCGCAGCGTGTCCGCTGTCGCGAAATCCTTATTTTGTTTCGCCGTTTTTCTTTGCTCGATGACAACACCAACCAGCTTATCGAGCAACGCCTCATTACCAACGCTATCCTGCTGATATTGCTCTTTAACAATACCCAGCACGTCGCCGCCGAGTTTCGTAAACATATTATCAATCGCCGCAAGCGTCTCACATGTCGCGTTTTTGGCAATCTGCTCGTTGGCTAAACCAGCCAGTTCGAACATTATCGACAACGCAATCGACGTATTGAGGTCGTCGTTCATCGCCTTCTCGAATTTCTCTTTCAGTGTCTTCAGGCGTGTTTCAACATCGGCAGCTATCGGGCCTTTGGGTGCGTTTTTGGCTTGTTTTCTAATCGCGATGACCGCGTCCGTTAATTTATCGTATCCGCTTTGAGCTGCGTGAAGCGCCTCATCTGAAAAATCAAGCGTGCTTCTGTAATGGCTGGTTAAAATGAATTGCCTAACCGCGAGCGAATCATATTTCCTGCTCAGCCGCTCATGCTTTGCGTCCGGCGAATCGGCAAATAACTGTTTAAGTGTGATGAAGTTGCCCAAACTCTTGCCCATCTTCTGGCCATCGACCGTAACCATATTATTATGCAGCCAGTATTTTACGAATTGCTTCCCAGTCGCCGCCTCCGCCTGCGCTATTTCGCACTCGTGATGCGGGAACTGATTTTCAAGCCCGCCGCCGTGAATATCGAAGGGTTGGCCGAGATATTTCGTGCTCATCACCGAACACTCCAGATGCCAGCCGGGGAATCCCTGTCCCCACGGGCTTGGCCACTGCATAATGTGATTCGCTTCCGCCTTTTTCCAAAGCGCGAAATCCGCCGGGTTTCTCTTTTCCTGAGATACCTCCACCCGTGCGCCTGCCATCATATCCTCGACGTTTCTGCCCGATAGTTTCCCGTATTCGGCGAATTTGGAAACGTCGAAATAAACCGACCCGTTTGCCTCGTATGCGTATCCTTTCTCGATAAGCGTCTTGACTAATTCGATTTGCTCGACGATATGGCCGCTCGCCCGTGGGCTTATATCGGGCCTGACGCAGTTGAGTTTGTCCATATCATCGAAGAAACTCTTCGTGTACGTCTCTGCCAGTTCCATCGGGTGCTTATGGACCTTTGCTGCCGCCTTTGCGATTTTATCTTCGCCCTGGTCCGCGTCATCGGTAAGGTGCCCCACGTCGGTGATGTTCTGAACGTATGTTACGTTGTAGCCGAGGTATCGCATATAGCGGACGAGAATATCGAAGCTGACGTAACTTTTAGCGTGCCCAAGATGTGCGTGCCCGTAAACCGTCGGCCCGCAAACATATATCCCGACCCTATCCTTATTTACCGGCTTAAATTCTTCTGTTCTGCGAGTCAAACTATTATATAATTTCAAAGTCATCTTCAATTCCTAATTTCAAATCCGCAATCTGCAATCCGCAATCCGAAATTATTTCTTAAATCCTTTTGATTTTCTTTCTTAGCATTGCTATCGCTGTTGCCGCTATCGCTGTGCCTTCGCCGACTTCGCCGAGACCTTCGTTTGTTTTTGCCTTGACGTTTGTCGCGTTAAAATCAATTCCCAAAAGTCCGGCGATTACACGCTTGATTTGCCCCTTGAATGGTTCCAGCCGGGGCTGTTCCGCGTGAATCGTTACATCGACGTTGATGATGTCCCATTTTTTCTCGGCTATTTTTTCTTTGACGAGGAACAGCAGTTCCTTGCTGTCCGCGTCTTTCCATTTGGGGTCTGTATCTGGAAAAAATGTCCCTATGTCGCCCAGGCCCGCCGCTCCAAGCAGGGCGTCTATAACCGCGTGCAGCACCGCGTCGCCGTCGCTGTGTCCCAGCAGCCCAAGCGGGTGCGGAATCAGCACTCCGCCCAGCATAAGTTTCCTGCCCTCGACTAAGCGGTGAATGTCCGTCCCTATACCCGTCCTAAATTCTATTGGCTCTGCTTCAATCATAAATCGCAACTCATGTTCTGTAGAAAAGCTGATTTGTCATTTCGACCGAAGCGATGCGAAGCATCGCGTAGTGGAGACACGAAGCGAAGCTTCGGGCCCCGAAGGGCAATCTGCTCCAAACAGATTCCTCGACTGCACTTCGTTTTGCTCGGAATGACGTTCTTGGTTCTTTTCTGTAAAGCATTATCAATCATAAATCATAAATCAAAAATTATAAATCGTTACAAGGTTCCCTTTGTGCTGGGTATGTCCTTGCCTGTTATTTTAACCGCTGTGCCCAATGCCTGGCCCAGCGCCTTGAATATCGCTTCGGCGGTGTGATGGGCGTTTGTGCCGTAGGGGACGTTTATATGCAGGTTGAATTTGCCCGCGTTTGAAAAGCTCCGCAGCATCTCCTCAAGGCACTCCACGTCGAACTCGCCTATCTTGCTCGTCCGGTATTCCACGTTGTAAACGCAGCTCGGCCTGCCCGACAAATCAATCGACACATTCGCCAGCGAATCCTCCATTGGCACCGAGCTGTTGCCATATCTGTTGATGCCTTTCTTGTCCCCCAGTGCATTATCAAGGCATTCGCCTAAGCAAAGCCCGATGTCCTCGACAGTGTGATGGCTGTCAACGTCGAGGTCGCCTTTGGCCTTTATGGCCGTATCGATTTTACTGTGCTTGCTTAGGTGCGTGAGCATATGGTCGAGAAACCCGACGCCCGTATCTATTTCGTATTTGCCCTTGCCGTCGAGATTCAGCGATATATTGACATCTGTCTCTTTGGTCTTCCTGTGTATTTTCGCCGTTCGCTTTTTCATAATGGTATCCTTTCCAGTGGCCGTATTTTAACCACAGATTGCACAGATTACCACAGATTTGATTGCCGCAAAAAAGCACAGGGGGAACATAATGGGTGCTAATACTATTATAATAAATTTTTTAGTCGCCCCTACTTGCCCCTTGTTGCCCCAGGTTTTTGTGTGTGTTAAGCAGAGGGCAAGTTGCCCAGATTAACTCCCTTAACGCCGTATACTCTAATTCATAGTGGCACAATAAAGGGGGAAGGTTAACTGGCACACGTTTCATTTTATGGATTCGTATTTGAAGTTCTTAAATTTAACTTTGCCATCACCCATAGAACAAAGGCCGAGCCGTAAACTTAAAAAGCCGCCAAGGACATTATGATGTAATGAAGAAACTTCAAGAGAGTTTTCTATTTTTTTCCATTTTTCCCCGTCAGTACTGTAAAACATATCAACGGTATTATTAATATTTTTGAGACGGAGGAATACGTGATTTTTAATTACCTTTTTTTCGGTTGCAAACTGCCAGCCCCGAAGATTAGCCAAGACATTTTCTTTGTCGGCTAATATGCCCGAATGCCCGTTATTGTTATAGAAAAGCACCAGTCCCCCGATTGCTTCTCCCTCGATAAACATTTCTACCTGCGCCATATAGGAATGGTCAGATGGGATGCAAAGTAATGGTGAGCAATCGCCGACAGAATGACCCTTGGCCTTTATATCTATACCGTTGCCATCCATGTGAAATCTGCTTGTATCGTATCCGCCGAAGAATTTCCATTGTGGCTTTAGCGTGTCACCTTCAAAGTTGTCATTTAATGTGAATACCGCACCTGAAGCTGTTCCTGCGGGTCTTTTAATCGGTTCATCTGTCTTAATGCCATCCGGTGTTTTATACCAGCCATCCTGGGTCCATTCTATAGGCTGAAGCAGGGTTTGACGGCCCATATTATAATGTCCGTTTTCATATCCGTGAAAAACCATCCACCAGTTTCCTGCTGCGTCTTCGAAGATAGTACCGTGTCCTTTAGACCACCATCTTTCAGAGCTGTCTTTTGTTCTGACGATTGGGTTGTGCGGTGAATTTTGCCATGGGCCTAAAGGCGACTTTGAACGTGCGGAAATTACCATGTGACTTGTAGCGGGACCTGCTGTCCCGCCTTCCGCGGTTGTCAGATAATAATAATCCCCTCGTTTAATGAGTTTTGGGCCTTCCATACAAAAACATTCGATGGTCCATTCGCGAGGTATCGGCCAGCCGCTGTAACAATGTTTGAATTTGCCGCTTACAGATAGCCCATCCTCAGACAAAGGGACATACCCGCCGCTGCTGAAATACAAATATCGGCTGCCATTAGCGTCTGTAACATGGCCGGGGTCAATATTGCCGATTTTCAAATCTACCGGCTCAGTCCATGGCCCGTTTATTGAATCGGCAGTGACCACGTAATTAGTATTATTAGCAGGGAAGTAGATGTAATATTTGTTCTTATATTTAACGAGGTCTGGCGCCCACACCGAACCTACGTACTTGTGCAGCGCGTTTGTAACCGGCGTCCAGTTAATCAAATCTTTGGATTGCCAGATTAATAACCCCGGATAATATTCGAAAGACGAATGAACTATATAGTAATCATTGCCGTCGCGCAATATGCTTGGGTCAGGGTAATCTCCCGCAAAAATCGGGTTTACATAATAACCTGTACCCTCTTTATTGGCTTCGGCTGCGTCTTTTGATACCGCCATCGCCTGCGCTGCAGATGACGACAGCCAAAGCAGTATAACCGCCAGCTCCAAAACACTGGATTTTCTATTTTGTTCCATAATCATTACTCCTGCACATTAAAAGGCCAATAATACCACACTGAGGATGGTGTCCTCAACTTATAAAATTTAGTCCCGCGACCTGTCCCGACCGAAGGGGGATTTATTGCGTGGGTTACTCTTTGCCTTTTGATATAATTCGTTGTCAGCGTCTTAAGAAGTTAAAGGATTGGAGCAATGATAAAAAAAACAATACTTCTGTTTTCTTTAAGCGCCTTTTTTGCAGTCCAGGTTTTTGCCGCACAGCCGACTAAAGAGGAAAGGGAACGCATAAACAAATTGACCCAGGAAGATCATCAGTTAATGACCAAGCAGTTGGGTATCACAAATCTGCGTCCCGGCCCATCCGGAGACCCCAAGGCGCCAAATGCTGCCAATACCGACGAATCAAAAGCCACTCCTTACACATCATTGCCGGACCCGCTTGTCTTTAAAGATGGTAATGCCGTACATACAATCCAACAATGGGAGAAACGCAAATTAGAGATTTTCGAAGATTTCGACCGCGAAATTTATGGCCGAGTTCCTGCAAAAACGCCAGCTGTCGCTTGGAAGGTCGTCAGCCAAGAGGATACCAATGTCGGCGGCATTCCCGCCGTCACGAAGCAGCTTGTCGGGCATGTGGATAATTCCGGGTATCCTGCAATAACCGTAGATATTAATATGACCCTCACTACCCCCAAAAACAAGACCGCTCCAGTGCCGGTTATCCTCGAGTTCGGCTGGAATTTTCCGCTAACGTTTAAAATGCCGCAGCAGGATGGCCCGACATGGCAGCAGCTCGTTTTGGAAAAGGGCTGGGGTTATGCTGTTTTGGTCCCCACCAGTTTCCAGGCTGATAATGGCGCCGGGCTTCGGGAAGGGATTATTGGATTGGTCAATAAAGGTCAACCCCGAAAACTCGATGACTGGGGAGCATTGCGTGCCTGGGCCTGGGGCGCAAGCCGGGCAATGGATTATTTCCAAACCAATCCCGATATAAACGCCAAATGTGTCGCCATTGAGGGGCTGTCGAGATATGGCAAAGCAGCGCTGGTAACTTTAGCCTATGAACCGCGATTTGCTATCGGCTGCATCGGTTCGTCCGGGGCCGGAGGCGCTAAAATACTCCGCAGAACTCTCGGCGAGCAGGTAGAAAATCTGGCCTCTTCCGGCGAGTACCACTGGTTTGCACCAAACTTCATAAAATACGCGGGACCATTGACGGCGATGGATTTGCCGGTTGATGCTCACGAACTTGTTGCTCTGTGCGCTCCAAGGCCGGTGTTTATCAGCGTAGGTTCGCCGGACGTAGAAGGGCAATGGATAGATGCAAAAGGTATGTTTTTGGCTGGGGTTCACGCCGGCCCGGTTTATGAGTTGTTGGGTAAAAAAGGTCTGGGTACAACAGAATTCCCTCCGAAGCAAACCCCGTTAGTTAATGGCGAAATCGCATTCCGCCAGCACGCCGGAGGCCACACTGTCGGCCCCAATTGGCCCACCTTTATAAATTATGCCCAGAGGTATTTTTCGAAGTAATACTTCTGTGTTAATCCGCCTACGCTGAAGCTCCGGCGGACAAGTCTGCGGATACGATTTCTTTCAACGCCGACAAAAGCGTATCATTCTGTTCTTTTGTCCCAACGCTTATTCTCAGCTTGTTCTCGATACCGGGCAAATCCCAGTATCGCACATAAATATTCCGCTGCACGAGTTTATCAAAAATACTTTTCGCCTTGCGCGTCTTGTGCTCGGCGAAAACAAAATTCGACGAGCTATCTGGCAGCGTAAATCCAATTATTCTCAATTGTTCACTTAATCGGCTGCGTTCTGCCTTTACCTTCGCGATTATTTCTTTGAAATAATTCTGGTCTTTTATCGCCGCCGTTGCCGCCGCAATCGCTATCGCGTCGGTATTATATGAATCCTTGACCTTCAGCAGTCCCTCTATCAATCCCGGCTTGGCAATCGCGTATCCGAAACGCAAGCCCGCAAGCGAATACCCTTTGCTCAAGCTGCGAAGTATAATTATGTTATCGAACTGTTTGACCAATTCAGTGCAGTTTCGTTCGGCAAAATCCACGTATGCCTCATCAATCAGCAAAACACCTTTTATCTCCACCGCCAGCTCCGCAAGCTCTTCCGTTTCTATAACTGTCCCGCTCGGCGCGTTCGGATTGCAAACGATTGTCAGGGCGGCCTTAGTTCGGGCTAATTTTGAAGGCAGGTTAAACTCTTCATCAAAGGGCACTTCAATCACTTTGCAATTCTGGATTTGTGCCAGCACCGGGTAAAGTGAATACGTCGGCACAGGATACGCAACCGGCCTCTTCTTGTCGCAAAAAGCGGTAAATGCCATACTCAATAATTCATCCCCGCCGTTGCAGACCATAATCCAGTCGGCTTCCACGCCGTTGATTTTCGCTGCCGCCTCGCGAAATACGTTACCCATCGGGTCAGGATATCTGCGCAATTGCTCCGGCTTTATATCCGCTATCGCCTTCAAAACTTCCGGAGAGGGGGGGTAAGGGTTCTCATTGGTGTTGAGCTTAACCACCTCCGTGGATTTCGGTTGAAACCCCGGCTCATAACCCTTCATCTGCTCGATATTGTCGCGAAAGTAACCCATGCCTTGCTCCATTCGTAGCACGGCCATCTTGGCCGTGTTTTCACGGGCTGGAAGCCCGTGCCACGTCGCCCAGATTATATGCTTTTTACGGGGGAAAAGAAGCCCCCGCTGGTAAATATAATGTCCTGTTATTATAATCGTCATTCAGATTGCTTTATAGAAATGATTTTGACTGTCATTCCGAGCGCCCCTGAGCTTGTCGAAGTGGAGTCGAGGAATCTGTTTGGAGCAGATTGCCCTTCGGGGCCCGAAGCTTCGCTTCGTGTCTCCACTACGCGATGCTTCGCATCGCTTCGGTCGAAATGACAAAACATCTTTTCTACAAAGCACATTCAAATATGAAGATGCTTATTAGAAACATATTGCTCGGCCTGATTTTATTCGGCGGTATCTGCGGATGCTCTTCCACGTCTAAACAAGCATCTTCCTGCGCTCATCACGCCGGTCCCAAAAACGTCATCATTATGATTGCCGACGGCGGCGGCTTCAATCACTATAAATCTGCCGACTATTACAACTGCGGCCGCTCACCCTGTCAGCCCTATGAACGATTTCCCGTCCGCCTCGCGATGAGCACCTACCCCTACGGCGGTTCCTATGACTCCAATCTCGCCTGGGCAAGCTTCGACTACGTTGATAAGGGCGCAACCGATTCTGCCGCAGCAGCGACCGCGATGGCCACGGGTATTAAAACCTACAATGCTGCAATCGGTGTTGACGTTCATAAAAAACCCGTTTTGAACCTTGTCGAACGCGCCGAACAACTTGGCAAATCAACGGGCGTTGTTACAAGCGTCCCATTCAGCCACGCGACTCCCGCCGGCTTTGTCGCGCATAATCCAAAACGAGATGATTATCAGGGAATCGCCAAACAGATGATTAATGACAGTCCAGTTGATGTCGTGATGGGTTGCGGAAATCCTGATTATGATTCCAGCGGCAGTTCGACGAACAGCCCTGATTACAAATATGTTAATTCCTCGGATTGGTCCGCTTTAAAATCCGGCTCCGCAGGCGGTGATGCCGATGGTGATGGCATACCGGACCACTGGAAACTTATCCAAACCCGCACCGAATTCCAGTTGCTGGCAAGTGGTGAAACCCACAAACGCGTATTCGGCGTCCCGCAGGTATTTGAAACTCTCCAGCAAGGCCGCAAAGGTAATGCCTATGCTGCCCCATACATCGTGCCTTTTACGCAAACCGTTCCTGCACTCGAAGAAATGACAAAGGCCGCTTTGAATGTCCTCGACGATGACCCCAACGGCTTCTTTGTTATGATTGAAGGCGGCGCAGTTGACTGGGCAGCCCACAACAACCAGTCAGGTCGGCTCATCGAGGAAATGAATGAATTCAACAAAAGCATCGAAACGGTAATTCATTGGGTAAATACCAATAGCGACTGGAACGATACCCTCGTCATTGTTATAGCCGACCACGAAACAGGTCATCTAACCGGCTCCGGTTCCGGACAAACGTGGAATGACATCATCAGTAACGGGCCGGGCAAACTCCCCGCTATGGAATGGCACAGCAAAAATCACACCAATTCGCTTGTCCCCTTCTTCGCCAAAGGCCCCGGCGCTGAAAAATTCACTGAAACCCTCGATGGCAATGACCCCGTCCGCGGCCCATACATCGACAACACCGACATCGCAAATACCATTTTCGCCCTCTGGCTCACCAAATAACACAATTTGCCTTGTCAGGCCGCATCGCCCCAAATGCCTGTTGCAATCAAACAAACCTGCCGATATATTTTTATTGGTTGGCATATTTTTGAGAGGTTTACAAAAAATGAATCGGATATTCAGGTTTGAGATGGCGGTTAGAACGGGACTGATAATTACGTTGCTTTTTGCTGTGGTTATGGCCGCTGGCTGCCCGAAGAAACAGGATAAGTCGGCCCCAACTCCGGCCCCGAACGACACAAAAACGCCTAAGCAGGATACACAAATTGCAACGCCTCCGACTGAAGCTAATAGTCCCAGTGTGGTCATCACGCCGACCGAACCCCCTGTGGATAAAAAAGAGATGACCGCTGACAATATCCCGCCCAAAGTCGCCGACACCAAACCCGCTATGCAGCAGGAAGCCCCCTCGCCTCCTCAGCCCAAAGCTTCTCCGATGCCAGAGCCGGCGGATTTGAAGCCCCTCGAATCCTTGAAAACAGCCGAGGAAAAAATCGAATTTATATCAGAGTATGCCGATGAACATCCCGAATCCGCGGCGGTTATGGTTTATAATGTCCTCGATGATAAAGATGTCGAGGTTCGCACCGCCGCTATGGAAATGCTCACGATGAAAGACCTCGATGACTCGAATGTTGTTCTTGTCGCCGCTAAAGCGATGAAAGATAGCGATCCCCAGATCCGCCAAAGTGCTGTCGAGGTCTGCACCCCCATAACAGACCCGGCAGTAAAAAATGTTCTTCTCGAAGCAATCGCTGATTCGAGTGAGGAAGTCCGCACCGCCGCCGTTCAGCTCGCCGACCAGAAGGAACCTGATATTCGCCTGGAGGTTCTAAATGCTGGCATCACCAGCCGGTACGAAGACGTCAAGGAATCCGTCGTTTCTTCGCTTATTGATGTTTCCAGCCCCGCCGCTATGGATATTCTGATTACGGGCCTCAAAGACGCCAATCCTGATTTCTGTGAGACCGTCAAATCAGCAATCACTTTTCTCGTTTCTCAGGACTTCGATACCTACGACCAGGCACAAAAATGGTGGAACACCAACCGCGATAAGTTCGATGACGAACTTACCGAAAAGGACTAATGCCGACAGTTTGGCGGGTTAATCCGTGTCTAAAAAAACTCTGTGATCTTTGTGTGCTCTGTGGCTAAAAACCTTTTGTGCCTTTTTGTGGCTAATAAAAAAACTGTGTAATCTGTGGCTAAAAAATCATCGCGCAGCGATTCTGCATTTTTGCTTTTTACTCTTTGATTTTTGATTTGAAAAACTTCCCCGCCTCCGGCGTTTCCGCAACTAAGCACTCAACACTAAACACTCAAAACTGTTTTTGCGTTTTGGTGGCAAAAACTCAGAACCACCACGTTATATTTATCGCCCCGTAAGAATCTGTGTTGCCCTGTTCCTTATATTCTCTCGTCAGGAACGTCTCTGAATAGCTTATCTCGAACGATTTGTATCGATACACTACCCCCACCTGTACCTGCGCAACCGCCGGCTCTGTCTCAAGCCCGCTCAGAAACCGGTCATACTGAACCAGCTTGCCGCCGACGCGCGTAAAGAGATACGCCGTTTGAACCTCTGCAGGTTTCGCGATGCACGCCGATGCCGGCGCCTCAAGTCGCCCAGGCCCGAAATCATTCGGCAGATGCAGCCCGTATCTGAAAACTATTCCCCCAATCGCGTAGCGATGTACCGACCCAGCCGTGAATCCGTATTCCAGATGCGAATCAAAATTCTCCGTCCGCTTGAAACACCGCTCAGCAACTCTTTGCCTTTTCAGCCACGTAACATCCATGGCAAACTCGTCGCCCAATTGACTGTCCCATCCATGCGCTTTTTCCGCGCCGATAACGTCGTGCACAAAATTTTGAGTTTGTCTCCCCCTTGCCGATGGCCCGATGATACCGGGATTCAACTCGAAGTGTTCCATCTCGTTTTCAGTGGCTCGCTGCGCGAATATGCCCCCATACATCCACCCCGCGAATACCCGGTCGTGCCTGGCTCGAAGCGCTGGGTCGGCAACATGGTCAGGCGTGTATATATTTTGGCCGAAAAAATATCCCAGCGCCGTTGAAACCTGGCCGTCGTTTTGACCAAAATTATTCCATCTCGCAAATTCTTTTAGAAAATCGCAGTCCGGCTGGTGAGTGTAAACAAGTTTTACCCCGTTGGTATAGTGCCGGTCCGTTCGGTATACTGGCTTGATAAACGTCCCGTCGTTTTCCCCGTAGAGCGTAAACGTTTCCTGCCCTGACGTGATGTACGTTATCGCAACGCAGACAATCCCTGTTAAGATTGCTATCCTGACCCCGTGTTTTTTCGCTTGCCCTTTAATGGTCCTTGGCTCCTCACTGCTACACTAATAGCGTGGCTCTGCCCAAGCGTGCATTAAATGTAATGGGCGGTACAGGGCTCGAACCTGTGACCTCGTGCGTGTCGAGCACGCGCTCTAACCAACTGAGCTAACCGCCCGGAATACGAAACTCCGGTCACAGATATATTAGCGGAAATTGGGCGGGAGTCAATCCTTTTGGTTAATGAAAGTTTGAGCGGTTAGCTTTTTGAAGATTCAGATTTTAACTGGCGGGTCATCAGGTCGCTAATGGCGGACTGGACGGATTTGCTCCTGAAGAGGACCTCGTAGACGGCCTGTGTAATGGGCATCTCGACCTTGTATTTCTGAAGGAGCCCCTCGACGACGGCTTTACAGGTGGCGATACCCTCGATAACGGATTCGGTGGCGGATTGGGCAAGCTGGGGATTTTGGCCCCGGCCGATTCTTTCGCCGAAGGAACGGTTTCTGCCCTTGGGGGATATGCAGGTTGTAACCAAATCGCCGAGGCCGGTAAGGCCCGCGAAGGTCTGCGGGCTTGCGCCCATAGCGACGCCGAGTCGGGAGATTTCGGCGAGCCCTCTGCAAAGCAGCGCCGCCTTGGCGTTGTCGCCCGCGCCGACGCCGTCGATTATGCCTGCGGCGATGGCGATGATATTTTTCATAGCGCCTGCCAGTTCCACGCCGACCACGTCGCTATTGGTATAGATGCGGAACCACGAGATGCTCAGCGTGAGCTGGATTTGCCGGGCGAGCTGGTCGTCGGCGGAGGCGACGCAGGCGGTGGCGGGTAATCTCGCGGCGAGTTCGTCGGCTATTGTCGGGCCGGATAGGGCGGCTAAGCTGCGCGAGGCGTCGTTGCCGAGGATGTCGGCGATGATTTGGGTGGGGCGAAGCAGGGTTTTATTTTCGATTCCCTTCGCGACGGAGCAAACGGGGACGCCTTTGGGCGTGTATTTTTGCAGGCGGGTCCAGACGCTTCGCATAAACTGACAGGGCACAGCGGAGATAATCAGGTCGGCGTCGGCAATAATTTTTTTGTCGTCCGGCTCGAAAATAATAGCTTCGGGCAATTTGTGGCCCGGGAGGAATTTTATATTTTCGCGGGCAGCAGCCATTTCCTGCAATTGTTTGGCGTCGTAGCCCCAGATGCGAACTGGCGTGGTCTTTTCCGCCAGCAGCATCGCAAGGACGGTGCCCATCGCACCGTCGCCGATTATGGATATGTTTTTAAACATCGGGTCATATTAGAATGTTTGGCCGAGAAGATTGCAATAACTAGATTTAAATTGGGTCCCCTGTTGCAGAGCCAAAGGAGTTGCTTCCCGGGGATGACGCAAAGCGTCAATTACGCGGATTTTTCAACCAAGAAGATTTTTAGCCACCCTTCGACGTGCTGCCGCTTGCTCAGGGCAGGAGGCAAATACTTGAAAACAGGATTTGAAAGGGTATAATAAAGGCAGCTTTGGCGGGGTTGGGGCAAGGCAACAGAGGAGAGTATAATGGGTCATATTCAGAGAGGCGGTTGTCAGGAGGCGATGGATTGTTAATACCAGCGTACGTTGATGTTCCGCAGGACCGATACCCGGTAGTGAACTGGCTGATAATCGCGGTGACAATCGCGGTGTTTGTCTGGGAGGGATTGAGTCTCCAGGAACGCACGGTCCAACTGCCCGCCAAGACGAAGGAGTGTGAGAACAAGTCGATAGAGGAAGTGGCCAAAGAATTCGAGGTGAAGGATGAGGAGCTTAAAGAGATTGAAAAAGCGGTAGAAAAACGCACCGTAAAAATCGAAGAGGCGGTTCCCTTTAAGCAGGCGGACAAGCGGGAACAATTCAAAGAGGGGATCATCAAGAAAATAATACTCCGGCAGTATTATTTGTGGGGGGAAATAAGGCCGTATATGCTGGACGGCCTGGCATTAAAAGGATTATTCGGGCATATGTGGCTGCACGGGGGCATTTTGCACCTTCTTGGCAATATGCTTTTTCTGTGGATATTCGGTAATGCCATTTGCGCCAAGATAGGCAATCTTCGTTATATTCCGGTTTACATAGGCATGGGGCTTATCGCCGCGTTTTCTCATCTTATATTTACCGGCGGCAGCATGCTTGGGGCAAGCGGGGCGATAAACGGCATAGTAGGGATGTTTTTGGTTCTCTTTCCTCAAAATGAAATAACCTGCTATTTTGTATATTTTGCTGTAAAACAATTCAACGTAAGCAGCGGGTGGGTGATATTATTCTGGCTGGTGTTCGATATCTGGGGAGCGATGCAGGGCGGGGGACGAGTGGCGTATTTCGCGCACCTGGGAGGTTTTGCGGGGGGCGTTGCTCTGGCGATTTTAATGCTGAAATACAAGATGCTGACAATGGAACGATATGAGAAATCGCTTTTGCAGATAATCGAAGAATACAGGCATCCTGCTGAAGCTGAGTCCCCATCTCGATATTATGATTATTTAGGGGCGACGGCAAACGAACGGCCGGAGCTGCCGCTGGTCCCCATACCGCCGGTTCCGTTTGAGCCCAAGACCGTATCATTTGACCCTCCTGAGCAGCCGCAGCCGGAAAAGATACCGTTGAAACCTCAAATTACTAAGGACGAATTTATACGGTTCGCCTGTTCGTGCGGCAAGCGGCTCAAGATGCCGGCAAAATTCGCGGGCAAGGCGGGTAAATGTCCGCAATGCAACTCGCGCCTGACAATCCCGGACGGATGACCCTACACTTTGCACACGTGGTAAGACGTAATAATTTGGTAGAAAATCGTGGCGGGGCGGGGGCCCGGCTTTGCCTAAGGGCTACGCCGTGGCAAGCGAGGAGAGTATTATAATGGCTCATATTCATAGAGGCGGGTGTCAGGAGGCGACGCTTTGATAATACCAGCGAGAGTTGATGTTCCGCAGGACCGACTGCCGATTGTGAACTGGTTGATAATCGCGGTGACAATCGCGGTGTTTGTCTGGGAGGGATTGAGTCTCCATGAACGCAAGCCCCAAATGCCCGCCAAGACGAAGGAGTATGAGAGCAAGTCGGTAGAGGAGACGGCCAAAGAGTTGGGGGTGGAGGATGAAAAGCTTAAAGAGATTGAGAAATCGGTAGAAAAAACCATTAGCCGTATTGAAAAAAAGATGACGAACGTTAAGGAGAACAACCAGAAACAATTAGACTTGCGGGAAAAATTCAAAGAGAAGCTCATCAAGAAAATAATACTCCACCAATATTATTTGTGGGGGGAGATAAGGCCGTATATGCTGGACGGCCTGGCATTAAAAGGATTATTCGGACACATGTGGCTGCACGGGGGTATATTGCACCTTCTTGGCAATATGCTTTTTTTGTGGATATTCGGCAATGCCGTTTGCGCAAAGATAGGCAATCTTCGTTATATTCCGATTTACATAGGCATGGGGCTTATCGCCGCATTTTCTCACCTGATGGTTGTCGGCGGCAGTATGCTTGGGGCAAGCGGGGCGATAAACGGCATCGTAGGGATGTTTTTGGTTTTTTTTGCTCAAAATGAAATAACGTGCTATTTAGTGTGGTTCATTCCATTATTAGTTAAAGGTTTCACCGTAAGCAGCGGGTGGATGATATTATTATGGCTGGTGTTCGATATCATGGGGGTGATACTCGGCGGGGGAGGAGTGGCGTATTTTGCGCACCTGGGAGGTTTTGCGGGGGGCGTTGTTCTGGCGATTTTAATGCTGAAATTCAAGATGGTGACAATGGAGCGATACGAAAAGTCTATTTGGCAGGTAATCGAAGAATACAGGCATCCGTCGGGAATTGATGTGTCCTCAGCGAGATATTTTGATTACTTCCTGAGCGAGACGGGGAAAGAACGGCCGGAGCTGCCGCTGGTCCCCATACCGCCGGTTCCGTTTGAGCCCAAGACCATATCAATCGACCCTGTTGAGCAGCCGGAAAAGATACCGTTGAAGCCTCAAATTACTAAGGACGAATTTATACGGTTCGCCTGTTCGTGCGGCAAGCGGCTCAAGATACCGGCAAAATTCGCGGGCAAGGCGGGTAAATGCCCGCAATGCAACTCACGCCTGACAATCCCGGACGGATGACCCCGCACTTTGCACAGGGGGTAAGATATAATAATTGGTTGAATATCGTTGGTCGGGCAGGTAGATTGTACATATCCAAAATGGGGATCTATGAAAGGAACAAAGTATGGACGTGAAACTGATTGCATTGGTTTTGTGTGTGGCGATAGTATTGGCCGGCTGCGAGACAGTTCCTGAGAGGGGGGAGTCAAGACATGTTTTGTCGGCGCAGGTAAACGAGGCGGTCGCGATATTCAAGGACAAGGACCCCGAAATAAAGCAATTTTTCGACAAATCATACGGCTACGCTGTGCTGCCCAAGATATTCAAGGGGGCGATATGGGCCGGCGGGGCATACGGCAAGGGCGAGGTCTATGAGAAGGGTAGAATGGTGGGCTATTGCGATATGAAGCAGGCGACGCTGGGTTTTTCGTTTGGCGGCGAATACTTCCGGGAGATTATATTCTTCCGGGACAAATTTGATCTTGACGCGTTCAAGTCCGGGGAGTACACGTTCTCCGCACAGGTTACCGGCGTAGCGGTGACGACGGGCGCGGCGGCCAAGGTCGACTACAAATCGGGAATGGCTGTATTTATCACGACGGATAAGGGACTGATGGTCGATGCCTCGCTTGGCGGGCAGAAGTTCAGATACGTCGGCAATATTTTTCTCGAAGACACAACCATAAAGAAGTAACGCAGGTGTTGAATATCGTTGGCCGGGCAGGCAGATTGCATCTTCTCAAAATGGGGACTGATGAAAGGGACAAAGTATGAATGTGAAACTGGCTGTGTTGAGTTTGTGTGCGGCGATTGTATTGGCCGGGTGTATGACTGTGCCGGAGAAGCCGGAATTGGCGATACAGGTAAAATCTTCGTCTCCGCCGCTTGCTTTGAAGGTAAAAGGAACACGAATTCTTAACAGCAAAAATCAGCCGGTTTTGCTGCGCGGCGTAAACGCCGCCTCTCTCGAATGGACCAGCGACGGTGATGGTCACATCATCGAGACAGTGCGAGTCGCTATTGACGATTGGAACTCTAATATTATTCGCCTGCCGTTATCGCAGGACCGCTGGTTTGGAAAAGAACCAAACCAGACCGATGAAGGCAAGGCGTATCGCGCCCTTGTCAAAGAGATAGTTGACCTGTGCAGCTCGAAGGGCTGTTATATCTTGCTGGACCTGCACTGGTCCGATGTCAACGAATGGGGTCAGAACATCGGCCAGCATTCGATGCCGGACCGCAACAGCCAGATATTCTGGAAAGATTTTGCTCCTGTCTATGCCAATAATCCTGCGGTTCTTTTCGACCTTTACAACGAGCCGCACGACGTAACCTGGGACGTCTGGCTCAACGGCGGGATGATTACGGACCGTCCCAATTCGAGAGGACAGGTTGCCAAAAAATACGAAGCAGTAGGAATGCAGGAACTGCTGGATACCGTTCGCTCTACCGGCGCCAAAAATGTCATTGTCGCGGGCGGCATCGACTGGGCATACGATTTCAACGGCATCCTCGATGGCAGACAACTCAAAGACCCGAAGGGCAATGGTGTTATTTACGCCAATCACGCATACGACAACAAACAACAGAGCGTATTTACCTGGATAGCCAGTATGCAAGAGGCCACAGCTAAATTCCCCGTTATCGTCTCTGAATTCGGCGGCGCTGGCGGCCCGAATAGAAGAATAGGATGGTGGGGACAGAGTCCTTCGACCGCGATGGGTGATGACTGGCTGCTGCATGTTTTGCAGGCGATTCAGGACCATAACTGGTCGTTCACAGCATGGGACCTGCATACTGCGGCGGGGCCGACATTGATAGCGGACTGGAATTATATGCCCACGCCGGAATTTGGCGTTTATGTTAAAGAATTGCTTGTCACCGGCAAACTGCGCAAATACACCCCGCCGGATATAACCAAACTTGCCGAGGCATCGGCCTCTACACTGCCGGAATCGGCTCGCATTGGCGGAAAGGAATTATACGGCGACTGGCAAATTAAGGCCGACCCATGCGACCGAATGGGCGGCTCAATAATTTCTTTTGCCGCAGACACTGAAGGCAGGTTAATCGGACAGTGGATAAATTCCAGAGGATTCAGCGAGCTGGAAGACGTAAGGTTTAAGGGCAACAGTGTCACCTTCACACAAACAGCCCGATTCCCCAAAGAGACCTTCAAGGGATATTTTGCAGGCGCAATCGAAGGCGACAAGCTTTCAGGAAACCTGACCCACGGCGGGAAACAGTCCAAAATGGAGGGCAATCGCAGGCCAATGATTCCATTAGCGGCCGGCATCTGGGATATGAAGTTCAAGACGAAGGATGGCGAAAGCGCAGCAGTACTCGCTGTTAAAGCGGGCAAGGATGGTTCGTTATCGGCTGAATGGCAAAAAATAGAGGGTGAACACAAGATTACGGACGTGGATTGCGTTGCAAATAAGCTGACCTTCAAGAGCGCCACCAAGGTGAATGACACTGAGAATGTATGCAGCTTTGAGGGAACTATCACTATCGAGCCGAAGACGGATACGCTTGCCGGCGTGTGTAAGATAGAAGCAAATGAAATGCCGGTCGAAGGGAAACGAATCGGCTCGGAACTTATCGGCACCTGGATTCTCGACGTCGCCGCGCCGTGGGGCAACTCCAGACAGCGGCTGAAAATCAACCGGGATATGAGCGGTATGTACGGCGTAACACCTGTCGAGAAGATTACTCTCGAAGGTGATAAGGTGACTTTCAAGGTTACTCCGGAATTCGGCAGGATGAGATTCGAGATGGATTTCGTTGGTAAATTAGACGGCTCAAAACTCACCGGAGAGCTGAAAAATCCGAGAGGTTCTCAGACAGTTACGGGCAAAAAGGCGGGCTCCGTTTTTTAGAAACTATTTCGTAATTTTTGCTGACTGAACCATTTTGTCATACCTGCGAAAGCAAGTATCCAGTAACTTATAGAACGGTCTGGATTCCCGCTGGAGTTTACCCCTCAGGGGCGGGAATGACAGTTATGAAATGGCTTCTAATCAATCCCCTTTGCCGGGGGTTATCAATTCCAGTTTCACCGGCTTGAGGCGTTTGAGATTCACCAACTGGTTTTGGCCTAAGCGGGCCTTGATGATGACATTGGCGGTGGTATATTTTTCGCTGAGGATTGTGCTGTACGCGCGGAGGAAGCTCTGGGTTTTTCCGTCCGCCTGGCTGACGGTGACTTTGACGGTGATGATGCCGCCGTGGTATTTTTCCAACACGGCTTCGTGCAGGAAGTTGAGTCCGTAGCCGGTCTTCGCGGAGATGCCGACGGCGTCGGGGAAAAGCGTCTGAAGTGTTTCTAATGTGCGCAGGCCGCTGACGACGTCGATTTTATTGAGGACGAGCAGGATTTGTTTTTCGCTGCATCCGATGTCTTCAAGTGTTTTGTTGACCGATTCGATTTGTTTTTGGGCGTCGGGGTTTGAGATATCTACGACGTGCAGGAGTAAATTGGCTGTAATTGCCTCTTCGAGGGTTGCCTTGAATGATTCCACTAATTGACGGGGCAAGTTCCTGATGAAACCGACGGTGTCGCTGAGCAGGACTTCGGCGCCTCCTTCAAGCTGCCATTTTCTTGTGCGGGTATCGAGAGTCGCGAAGAGGCGGTCTTCGACGTAAGCGTCGGCGTCGGTGAGGGCATTGAGGAGTGTGCTTTTGCCGACGTTGGTATAGCCGACGAGACATATTTTGAACGTGTCCTTTCTGCTGCCGATTTCGCGAACCCGGCGTTCGTCGAGTTCTTCAAGCTGGCGTTTGAGGTCCGACAGGCGTTTACTGACAAGTCGTCTGTCGGTTTCGAGCTGTTGTTCGCCCGGCCCGCGAGTTCCGATGCCGCCGACGGCTCCTGCGGTGGTTGCGCCGCCCGCGCCCGCGACACTGTCTAAGTGACTCCACATCCGGGCCAGGCGCGGATAGGTGTATTCGAGCTGGGCAAGCTCGACCTGAAGTTTGGCCTGGGCGGTTTTTGCGCCTGTGGCGAATATGTCGAGAATCAATTCGCTGCGGTCGATAACTTTGGCGGGTATTATCCCCTCAAGCTCCCTGATTTGACGCGGGAGCAGGTCGTTGTCGAATATGACAATGTCTGCGCTGAACCGTTTGACCCGTTCGGCGAGCTGTTCGACCTTGCCCTTGCCGATATAAAGTGCGGGATGGATTTTATGGATTTTCTGCTGAAACCGGTCAACGACAATGGCGCCCGCGCTTTCGGCAAGTGCGGTAAGCTCTTTGAGGTCATCGTTGTCTTTCTGGCGTTGCAGTATGGCCCCGACTAATATGGCCCGCTCTTTGCGAACCCCTACGGTCTCACGCATTTTGTCCATTTATCGGCTATCTCCAAAATAACCCGCATAGATTAGCATATCTCCTTAACTTCTTCAATAAAAGAAGGCCGATACGGAAAGGGCAAGAGTAAGCCTGTCCACCCTGAGCAAAGTCGAAGGGCCTTGGGGTGTATCGGGTCTGTCTCGATTTATTACAGGTCCAGGCCGTCGCCCCGGCGGAAGATGTTTTTCAAACTTACCGGCATGCGGCCGCGAATTGGTATCTCGCCGAACCATGCTTTCACCGCTGTTTCCTGGCTTACTTCCGTCTGGTCGAAGGCAAACAGGCAGGTTGGCGCAGTGGGATAATACGTCATCACGTAGGGATCGCCGAAAGATGTGATTACCACTTGCTTAGCTTCCGTCAGAATGCCCAGGAAGAACAGCCGGATAGCGTTATGGTTGGGTATCAATGTACCGATGGCAAAGCTCGGCACGATGTAGAAGTTGATGAAGACACAGTCGGCCTTCTTACACATCTCGTAACGTTCCCGCAAATCGCCCAATGTCCAGTCCGATACAACCTCGAACTCCTGCGCCTTCGCGCCCCGGCTGCGCAGCAGTTGGGCCGTAACATCTTGCATTGGGGGCTGGCCGTGCCCTCGAAGAATTTTGTTCTCCGGCCCAAATATATTAAAAACTACAACATCTTTGTCCTTCACGCTTTCTATCGGCAGCGTCTGTTGGTTGTTTTTCAAAAGCGTCAGCGCCTCACTGGCGATTTTATTGCATAACTTTTTGCCTTTTTCTTCGCCAAATAACCTCTCACGTTGCGCCTCACTTTGAGGTTTCGTAGGTCCTTTGTCCAGACCCAGCCAAAGTTTCGCTCGAAGTATTCGCCTCACCGCGTCATCGACTCGCTCGATTGAAAGTTTGCCATCGTTCACTGCCCGGATTATCGACTCAATGTCTCGCTCGAAATCGTAAGGGAAAAAATTTAGTAAGACGTCTGTCCCTGCATCGATTGCCTTGATATTGGCTTGCTCACGCGTATAAAGAGAATTGACGCCGCCCATATTCAGCGCATCCGAGATAACAATCCCCTCAAAGCTCATTTCCTTTTTCAGTAAGCCGTCTATAACTTCCTTTGAAAACGAAATCGGGATACTTCGCCCGCTGACCGGGTGTTTTTCCTTACACAGAGCTGGAACCTCCAGATGCGCTGCCATGATGGAGCCCACGCCGGCGGCAATCGCCTCTCGAAATGGCCTCAGGCATATCTTTTCAATCTCCGCCCGTGACATATCTATTATCGCCGGGCTGATATGCTGGTCCATATGCGTACTACCGTTGCCAGGAAAATGCTTGGCCGTCGCGATGACTCCCTGTTCCTGCACTCCTCTTATATATGCTGAAGACAGTTGTGATACCACTTCCGCATCATCCCCATAAGCCCGTATATTCACATCCGGGCACATCGGATTGGTATTGACATCCACCACCGGGCTAAGCGTGTAGTTGACGCCTGCCGCTTTTGCCTCCATACCGATTGTCTTTCCGATTTCGTATTCCGTTTCCGGCGTTCCTTTGTATCCTCTCGCCATAGGTCTGGGAAACAAGGTCCCTTCTCGCAGATATGCCCCGGCGCCTGCCTCGTAGTCGCTGCACACAAACAGCGGAATTTTGGCGTCGGCCTGGGCTTTTTCGACAATAGATACAAGCTCCGTTTGTTTCAGGGTGAAGTGAAAAAAACCGCCCAGATGGCTCGTACGCATTCGTTTGAGTATGCTTTCCTGCTCATTCGGAAGCTGCCAGAAGCCCACCATCAGCATTTGACCTGCTTTTTCCTCAAGAGACATCTTCGTCAAAGTCGCCTCTATCCAGTCAGCATTAGCAGGGATATTTCTCATTCTTTTTACTCTCCATGTGGTCTGTGACCCCATATTCAGTTAAATAAAAGCATCTTTTTTGCAGTATATTGTCAAAATGAAAAGAGGACAAGGTTTTTCGCCGATTCGGCAAGGGCAGGTGTCATCTGCCTATCTCAGATAAGACCGGCTTCTAAGATATTTTTCCGAATTTTTGGCTTGCAAAGGGCGGGCAGGGGGTTTATATTATTGTTGGACAATTTGGTAAACTATAGTTTATTAAACCTTTCGAGTCAGGTTGGCATAAGGGGTGTTTTTGTATTATGTTGAAAGTTAAATCAAGAACAGGCGAATCAGTGCAGCAGATGATGAGGCGGTTCAAGAAGCTGTGCGAAAAAGAGGGTTTGATACGTGATATGAAGCGTAATGCTTATTATGAGAAGCCCTCGGAGCGTAACCGCCGGCGGATTCGCAAGGCACAAAGGATACTTACTGGGCCGTTCCTGCCCCGCCCCAGACCAACAACTTAGTCGATATCAATTCTTTACGACAGGCCAGAAAACCCAGTCGCCTTCATCTGAGAACAGATTGCTTCTGCCTTTTTCATCACGGGCTACCTGTCCATTGTCATCTTTCAGATTTTCGCCCCAACTGTAAAGTAGGAAACCATCCCCTGTTTTTTTATAGGTCAAAGGGCCGGGGCTGAAATAGTCATCCGGCAATTTAGTTAGATAGCCGGCTTGAACCAACTCTTCGAGATTATCGGGGTATTTTCCCTTCTCCTTTTGAAAACGCATCGCTGCGAGAATTGTCAAAGTGGCCTCACGTTGGGTTTTAAAACGCCAGGCAATTGCAGAAATTCTGTCATACGCCGGTGCAACGATTTGGAACGAAACCTGTGCATTAACTAAGACCACCGATTTTGTTGATATTTTTGTTGTCCTTAGCCAGGGGGTGGTCTGGAAATTTTGCTGGGCCTCGGCGAACATTTTTTCGACCTGTGCAAGGGCCTGCTGCCTGTCAGGATAGCTGAAAGTCAGAAAAGACCAAATCGCATCTTTCCAGTCGCGGACAAAATAGGGCGCGCCGGCTCTTAGCATTTTCCCATCATCTTTGCCATCGTCGGTAAAACCCTGCTGAATGAGCGCATACCAGAATACTTTCTCATTGTTGGGGTCAATGGGAACTTCGTGTTTTGCAAAAGTAACTGAAAATTCATCCTGCAGGCGTTTTAATTGTGCGGCTGGCACGTCAACCCGTGGCAGAACCATTATTGTTCTCTGGAGCGAGAGGGCCTCTATTGCTGTTGCCACGAGCTGTTCAACAAGCAAACCACTTTGTTCCAGATGAGAGGCGAACCTGAAAAGCGATACTATGTCGTCAACGGCTCCGTTGATGTCGCCTGAATATGCCCGCCAATTGATTCGGGTGGCGAGTATCTGGGCAATTTGTCTATAAGGCCCGAGAGGTTGATTGACACTGTCAAAAAAATCAGGATTGAGGACAAGGACTGAATTGGCTTCGACGATAAGAGGGCCGACAGTATTGTAATCTGCCCAAAAATATGGTTTTTCCATCGCTTTGTTAAGTATATTGAGAGGTTCTGCGACGGCCTGGATGGTTTCTGTTAACTCTGTTCTATGGGTTTCGTTCATATCGCCGGGCCATATGCGAGGGATATAGTAAAATTTTGTCCAGCCGGGGTATTTTTTTATCAGTTCGGCGGCCTTGTCTATTTCAGGTTTTGCGTTGAGAGATTCATCTCTGCCCTGTCTTTGCTGGTCGGTGAGCCATTGTGCGTAGTTTATCCTGATAGTGGGGCTGCCCATTCGAAGCCAGGAGGCACAGATTAGCAGATACGCGAAGATTAAGAGTGCAGCGGTGAAACTTCTTACGAGAATTTTCTGCCACAGGGGCCGGCAGCGTTTTTTTGCGCGGCGCATAAGGATAGCGAGTGTTTTCGGGTCGCCGAATTCTGATATCAACTGCTGTGACTTTTGCTCTTTTGCCTCGTTAGTAGCGCAGTCCCTCAGATGTTCTTCAAAATGGTCAACCAGCTCTTCGCGTACTTCATCGCGTACCCTTTTGCGGTATCGCATTTTTTGGATAACAAGGTTGATATATTCGACGGCGCAGCCGGGCAGTTGGTCAAATCCATCCGGTTTTATTACTGATTCGGCCATAAAGACAATCCGCTATTTTTTCTGCTCGTTTACGACAGGCCAGAATACCCAGTCGCCCGTATCGGCGAACTTTATGGGTTTGCCATTTTTATCACGAGCTACCTGTCCGTCATCATCCTTGAGGTTTTCGCCCCAACTGTAAAGGAGGAAATTGTTATCAGTTTTGCGATAGGCAATCGGTTTATCGCTGAAGGGGTCAACGGGAACCTGTTTAATATATCCCTTTTCCATTAATTTATCGAGCGATTCGGGAAAGGCGCCTGTATCCTGCTTGTATCTGACAAGGGCAATAACAAGCGGGGTGCTTTCGGCGTCGATTTTGTTTCGGAAAGTGATGATATTAACCCGGGCCAACGCGGGCATCAGGATTCTGAGGAAGATGTTATTGTTCGCGATGCGGCGGGTTTCGGAATCAGGGTCGATTCCTTCGGTCTTTAACTGTGCCGGGTTTTTGGACAGATTTTCATCAAAGAGTTTATAGAAGGCATTGATGCTTGCAATCGTTTCGGTCTTATTGGGCGAGAAGAGGACGTCATGGGAAAGCTTTAAGTTCAAAATCAGTTCACCCATCCACTTATTATTGGGGTCCTCGTTGTGTAATCCTGAGATGTCCCTAATACGTTGCGGATAAAGATGAGAGGGGCCGAATCGGCTTTCGGTGAAGCAACGCTGGATTTCATCGTATGTACAGAGTTTCTCGAAACTGAAATCCGGCTTGAAATTATCACTGTCGATGAGGGCTTGAAGCCGCTGCTGAAAGTCAGAGAGGGCGTTTGATTCAATTTTACAGGAGTCCAGTATTTGCCGGACTGTTTGCAGGGCGCGGGCTTCGATGGCCATACCAACGAGCTGCTCAACGAGTACTTTTGGGCCTTTACAATGCCTGCCGAGGCGGTAGCAAGTTTCGATATCCCGAAAAGCTGAATTAAAATCATTGGATTGTGCATTGAACCAGGCCCGCCAGCAGAGGGCATAGGTAATTTGACGTGAAGGCAAAAGGTACGGCAGGAGAATCGACATCATGCTTTGTTCAGGGTCCTTTGACTCACAAAATTGCCAGCAGTAAGGTAATTTTGAACCTTTGGTGACAAGAGCAAGGGGGCCCTCATTTTTGGCAAGCCATTGGCTGAGGAGTTTTTTTTGCTCGTCATTGGCGTCATAAAAATCAATTCTTAAGAATCCTTTGACATCGTTGATGTCAACGAGGGTTTCAAAGGCCTTGTTGTAAAGAGGGGCGGCGTTCGTGGAGTCGTCGGCGGAGGGTCGGATGAGTTTATTAACTTCCGCGATGTAGTTGGTTGTGATGACCGGTTTGCCGGATAAGAACCAGGCGATGTAAAGAATAAAGAGTATTATCATCGCGGCGAGGGCCTGGAATGTTCTTGCCACGATGGTTCGCCAGAGTGGCCGGCAGCGTTTTTTAGCGCGGCGCATCAGGACGGCTAATAGTTTCGGGTTGCCGAATTCTGATATCAACTGCTGTGCCTTTTGCTCTTTTTCCTCATTAGTGGCGCAATCCTTAAGATACAGCTCGAAATGGTCAATCAGCTCTTCGCGGACTTCATCGCGTGCCTTTTTGCGGTATCGCATATTTTTGATGACGAGATTGATGTATTCGACGGCGCTGTCGGGCAGGTTTTCGAATGTTTTATTATCTTTAGCCATAACGTTGCTCATGATTTATAGATGCTCGGTTAACAGCTCATTCGTTTACGCTGGTTTAATCGCGCCGCCGAAGACGAAATCGAGGCCTGTTCGGAGCTTTCGCAACTGCTCGGTCTGGCCTGCGAGATATTCTTTGCCTTTGCTGGTGATTGAGTAGTAGCGTCTTTTGCGGCCTGATTTGGTGGTTTCCACGCGGGCTTTGACGAGGCGTTTGGCTTCGAGGTTGTAGAGCAGGGGGTAGAGGGTGCCTTTACCCAGCGTGAGGATTTCGTCACTGCGCTGTTCGATGGCCTGGGTCAATTCGTAGCCATACATTTCGCCGCGTGAGAGAATCTGAAGCACAACTACCGGGGCGATGCCTTTGAGCAACTGACTTTCAAATTTCATAACAATCTCCTTGTTCGTATTTAGTATGTCGTATTTCGTATATCGTTGTAATGTATTGTTATGCTTATTATGTATTACATACTATGTGATGTCAAGTAAAATTTTGAAAAAATTTTACGCGGACAGACACCCTCCTTCGTTAAAGCTACGCAGGGCAGGCAAAGTTATATCTTGAAAAGCGGGCTGAATCGCCTACAATCGCGGTCAAAGCGTTGATAAGGGGCGTAAGCAAAATCTCGTATTATTGCCCTCCGCTTTGGTTTAAGGGTTATCAGAGGGCTTATATTATGTCTGAAAAACAATCGCTGAAGGAATTAAAATCCCGTCACTGGTATATACCCGTTATGATTCTGACAGCCACGGGGCTTCTGATAGCCGGGTGGTCGCTGCCTACGCTGGAGCTGACTAAGGCGATATTTTTTACCAGCACATATTCGATATGGGCCGGCATAATGGAGCTATGGAAGGCGGACCTTTATTTTTTTGCCGGATTAATATTTTTCTTTTCGATGATTTTCCCGATGGTCAAACTGTTGGGATTGATGGGGATATGGTTTGTTCCTCTTGTGCGGGAGACCCGCAGCAGATATCTTGACTGGCTCGAACTGCTGGGGCGGTGGTCAATGCTCGACGTGTTTGTGGTGGCCACTCTTATAGTGCTGATAAAGTCCAAGTCAATTGTTGATGCCAATGCCTCCATGGGGATATACTTTTTTGCAGGGGCGGTTTTCCTCTCTATGTTGACGACCAATGTTATGAACCGGCTGGCCCGGCGTTAAGCAGATTCTGATGTGCAAAAAACGTCGTGCAAATTGAATTTCAGCGTTCGGGCAGGTGTGTTACGCTGGTTTTGGGGCGGTTCGGCGGGTGGCGGTGAAGCCGGAGACGATTGTGGCCGTGAGCATAATGAAGAATGTGACGGTCGTAAACCAGCTGGCCCAGTTTGCGGGTTGGACGTGGGCTGATTTGATAATGACGGTTCCGATGGCGAAGGACTGGAGGAACATTTTTATTTTGCCAGAGGCGACGGCGCGAAAGTCAATGCCTTTGGCCTCTGCGGCGTGACGGAGGATGGTTACGTATCCCTCTCTGCCAACCAGGATAGCGGCGACGCCCCAGCGGATGACGTTCATATAAGTTTCGGAAATGGTGAAGAGGGAGGGTTCGCCGATGATGGCGAAACAGATGAACGCGCCACAGACGAGGATTTTATCGGCGAGCGGGTCGAGCATACGGCCTAATTTGCTGGCGACGTTGAGTTTTCGGGCGATAGGGCCGTCGATGATGTCCGTGAGGCCGGCGATTACAAAAATGGCGAAGGCCGCATCGAGGAGGAGTGTCCTGTTGAGGGCGCAGGGGGAGTAAAGGAGCATGCCGAGAAAGAGTATGGTCAGGACGAGCCGGCCAAAAGTCAATATGTTAGGAACCTGCTTTAGCATAGGCAAAGTTTACATATTGGTTTGCGTAATTCAAGATTAAATTTGTTTGCAGAGGAGGTCGTAGTCCTTGAAGGAGGTGACTTTGACGTTAATAAAGGAGCCGATAGGTGCGTGGCAATGGCGGATAATGCAAAGGGGGTCGATATCGGGGGCCTGGCCGAAGAAGCGGGCTTTGGCGGTGTGATTTTTGTCGATGCTGTCAACGAGGCAGGCCAGTGTGCTGCCTATTCGGGATTTGTTTTTATCGAAGGCGATTTGTTGCTGGGCGAGCATAAGCTGTTCGAGGCGATTGTTTTTGACGCGGTCGGGGACATGGTGCGGTAAGCTGGCGGCTGGAGTTCCCTGTTCGGGGTAGAAGGTGAAGCAGCCGAGGTTGTCGAAGCGTGCCCAGTTGATGAATTCGAGGAGTTCGTTGAAGCGGGCGTCTGTTTCGCCGGGGAAGCCGACGATGAAGGTTGTGCGGAGGACGCAATCGGGGATTTTGGTTCGCAGGGTTTCAATTAGCCGGCAGATTTTATCTTTGGAATGGGGTCTGCGCATTGCTTTGAGGATTTGCGGGTTTATGTGCTGGAGAGGGACATCGAAGTAGGGGAGGATTTTATCGCAGTTGCCGACGGTTTCAATTAATCGTTCGCTTATTCCTGTGGGGTAGAGATAGAGGAGTCGAATCCAGCGGAGTCGCGGGATTTTGGCGAGGTCGGTAAGCAGTTTTGGCAAGGCGTTGGGGATGTTGAGGTCGTGGCCATAGGCGGTTATGTCCTGGGCGATGATATTGAGTTCGACTGCGCCTGAGGCGACGAGTTGGCGTGCTTCGGCGAGGATGAGGGGTGTGGGTTTGCTGTGGGCTTTGCCCCTGATGGAGGGGATGGTGCAGAAGGAGCATTTTTTGCTGCAGCCCTCGCTGATGCGGAGGTATGCCCAGTGTGGCGGGGTGATTCGAAGGCGTGTTCGGTCGTCATAGGGGATATGAGGATTTGGGCTTACGGCGGTTATGGTTTTATCGGTGGTCAGGGTTGATTTGATTATGTCGGGGATATTATCACGTTGCTGGAGGCCGAGGATGGCGTCGATTCCAGGGGCTTCATTGAGGAGGTCGTTGCCAAGTCGTTGTGCGAGGCAGCCGGCGACGATGACTTTCTGTACTTTGCCTTTTTGTTTTTGGCGGATGGCGAGGTTTATCGCGTCGAGGGCTTCGGCTTTGGCGGGGGCGATGAAGCCGCAGGTATTGATGACGACGACGTCTGCGTTGTCGGCATCCTGTGTGATGACGAATCCGGCCTGGGCGATGAGGGCGAGCATCCGTTCGCTGTCCACCATATTTTTGGGACAGCCGAGGGCGATGAAGCCGACGGTAGTCCGGTTTTTATTCTTTTTAATATCCATTGGCCAATATCATAAAATGTTTGACGGGTATCACAAGGTTGTTATACTAAATAACAGCTTAAAATGCTTTTTTGAAATAAAAGAATTCTATGGTTTTCTGGAGGGTAGTTTAATGAACGAGTTTGAAGTTGGCAAGCCGGGCGAGGAAAAGCCGATTCCTTTTGATGATGGACTTTCGATATCTCATTCACCGTTGGATTTAGGCGGAGGCACGTCCGGTGGCGCAAAGGAGTCATCCGAAGAGACGCCTATGCCCGTTATAAGGGACACGGGTAAAAAGGTGAGCTGGCCAGACCGGATTACGGGCGTCAAGAGTTTCTACACGAAGCTGCATTCGGGGGCGATTGATTTTCTGGATGAACAGATATGCAAATGGCTGATGGATAACCCGGGCGTTAATATAAAGCGTACAAATACGGTTGTGGGTGATATTGTCGGCAAAAAGACGGAGCCGAGCATTATCATTACGATTTGGTATTAACAGATAACGTTGAGATATAACGCAGTTGTTCACTAGGGGTGATTCGCTGATGGTGCGAATCTGAGAGTAAACCCTTTGAACCTGAACAGGACAGCCGAAAAAGGCGATGGCCTGCGTAGGGAAGTGATAAAGACAGTCGAAGATGTTAGTATGAGATTGAAATCGCTTCCTTTATGAAAGCGATTTTTTTGTTTTTAGCCACAAAGACACCAAGACACAAAGAAAACGGAATTGTAGTAATTTGATAATAAACCGGCGGGGTAAACCCCGCCCTACTGAATCTTTTGCGAAGGTTAAAAATGACGACACAGTTGGAAATAGCACGGTCCGGACGGATAAGTCCGGAGGTTGAATATGTGGCGAAGGCCGAAGGAGTCAAGGCGGGCTTAGTGCGTGATGAAATAGCGGCTGGGCGGTTAGTGATACCGGCCAACGTGATTCATTTGAAAAAGAATTTGAAACCAGCCGGTATAGGCCGGATTCTTACGACCAAGGTCAACGCCAATATCGGGGTAAGCAGCGTTCGCAGCACGGTGGGTGAAGAGATTGAGAAGATGCGTGTAGCGATAGCGGCGGGGGCGGACGCAATAATGGATTTGAGCACGGGAGGGGATTTGGATGCGATAAGGGAAGAATTGCTGGCCCAGTGTCCTGTACCCTTTGGGACGGTGCCGATTTACCAGATGGTTTCGGACAGGACGGTTGCAGAAATTGATGAAAAGATAATTCTTGATGTGATTGAGAGGCAGGCAAAGCAGGGGGTCGATTTTTTTACGATTCACGCGGGGGTACTGAGGGAACATTTGCCTTTGACGGGTAAGCGTGTGATGGGGATAGTTAGCAGGGGCGGGGCGTTATTGGCGGAGTGGATGCTTTATCACGGCAGGCAAAATCCGTTGTATGAGATGTTCGATGAGTTGTGCGCGTTGATGCGTGAGTATGATGTTTGCTTTTCGTTAGGTGACGGTTTGCGGCCCGGCAGTTTGGCGGACGCGACGGATGAGGCGCAAATTGCGGAGTTGAGAACATTAGGCGAATTAACGCAGCGTGCGATTGAGGCGGGATGCCAGGTTATGGTTGAGGGACCGGGGCATGTGCCGTTTAATCAGATAGAGCATAATATGAGATTGGAGCAGGAGATTTGCCATAATGCGCCGTTTTATGTTCTTGGGCCTTTGGTTACGGATATTGCGCCGGGGTATGACCATATAACGTCGGCGATAGGCGGGACGGCGGCGGCGTATTACGGGGCGTCGTTTTTGTGTTATGTTACGCCGAGGGAACATTTGGGCTTGCCGAACGCTGAGGATGTGCGGATGGGCGTTATTGCGGCGCGGATTGCGGCGCACGCGGGCGATGTGGCGAGAGGACTTGCCGGTGCGGCGGACAGGGACAGGAGATTGAGTATTGCAAGAGCGAACCTTGACTGGGACAGCCATCTGTCGCAATCGCTGGACCCCCAGACAGCAGTGAGAATGCACGAGGAGGCATGCAAGGGAATAGAAGAAAACGGCAAGAGCACCGCTGATTACTGCTCGATGTGCGGCAAACAGTGGTGCAGCGCGAGAATAAATAAAGAGATTCGTGAAAAATTGAAGGCAGGAAGCCGTTAGAAGCAAAATATTGTACACAGGGAGGCCGGTAATGCAGGCCAGAGACAGGATTCTTGGTGCTATTGTAGTGAATATTTTACTATGCAGTATTTGCATGGGCTTTGAGGACGAGGGTTTTCAATGGTGGACTTACGTGGAGACGTCGACCAGGATCGCCGGGGACTGGAAAGCGGCGTTTCGGCAGGACTTGCGGCTGGGCGACGACGGCGGCAATTTATATTATGAGCACTCGGATTTGATATTCACTTACAGCGGCCTGGCAAAGTGGCTGGACGTTGCCGGCGGATTTCGGATCGTATATGAGAAGGACGATGAAAATGTGTGGCGTCGTGAGAATAAGCCTCTTCTGGACGTGACATTGAAGGGCAGTTTGTTTGACTGTTCGGTCAGCAGCAGGAACAGGTTTGAGTACAGGGATTTTGAGAACAAGAAGGACGTTTGGCGATACAGTAACAAGTTTACCGTGAAACTGCCGATTGAGGTTACACCTCTGAAGCTAAAGCCATATACTGCTGACGAAGTGTTCATTACTCTCAATGATGACAATGTCGACAGGAACCGGGTTTTCTTTGGGGTGATAATGCCGCTGCGAAAGGGCATCGACGCCGACATTTACTATATATGGCAGACGAGCCGGTCAGGAGATGAATGGAAGGATGTCGGGGTGCTTGGGACGGGGCTGAAATTTGAGTTTTAGCCGGTCATGTTTTCATCGAGTCAATCTCATAAACGGCGATTGGAGCGAAGATAAAGACAGGGATCCACGCCCAGAGGTCGGGGATTATCATGCCAAATATGTCTTCCGTGGCGAGTATTCTACAGACAAAGCTAATGATGAGCGAAGCGGCGGTGATGGCGAAACTGACTGTGATGGCGGATTTCATAGATTTGGGGTCGCGGCAAACCAGGACGGGCAGGCAGACAAGGAGCATAACGAGATTCATAATTGGGTCGGTTATTCTGAAATGTTTCTGGCTGTATAGGTTGGCGAGGTCTTTGAGCTGGGTTCCCTGCGAGGCCAGTTGAGATAATTGCATGGAGCTGAGAAGCGTTTTGTGCTCCGCTTTTCGTCTAACGGGGATGTCCCCCGGCGTCAAATCGGTGTGGTAAGTCGAGAGGGCTACCCTGGAGGCGGAGGCATTTTGTCTGCCGGATTGCCCCGAGCCGAGTTTGGGAATGGGGGTGAAGAACCCATTAGTGAGGAGCCATGTCTGGCTTTTGAAATCGTAGGTTGCCTTGCCGGCTTCAAGAAGCCCTGTCGGCTCCCAAATCAGGGAGTTGGTTTTTTTTTCGCGTGTGACCACCGTGAGATTGTCAAAGGTCGAGGATTCTACGTCGAATTTCTTGGCGCAGATCAGGGAACCGTTGGCGTCGCTGATAAACCAGATATCGTAGGATTCTTTGCCGGGCACGTCATCTTTTGCCCGGACGAGTTTTGAACTTAGGGAGGGGATTATCAGCTCCTGGTCGATTATCAGAAATCCCGTCAGCACAACAGCGAGGACGATTATGGGGGCGATAATGCGTTTTAAACTTACGCCTGAGGCCATTATGGCGGTCAGTTCGTTATACCGCACCATTTTGCCGAGTGAGAACGCGGCGGCGACAACGGTAATCATTCCGGCGAAGTCACGGAAGTACAGGGTGCTTTGCAGACCGTAATAGATGATTATGGTTTTAATTACGGATACCGCTCCGAGGTTTGCGTGCTCGGTGAATTCGTCGAGGCCGACGAACAGGTCGATAACTATTCGCATTCCGAGCAGTACGCCAAAGGCAATGGCGTAACCAACGAGGAAGTTTTTAGCAACATATTTGTCGAGTATCTTCATTTTTCAATGCCTAAGTAGTCGGCGGTATAATTCAAGCCCGATTAAGGAAAGGATAATCAGGCCGATCCACATCAGTGTAATACCCGGCAGTCCTCGTGAGGTCGGGTTTTCGGCGAGGTTTTTGCCCATCATAATACAGCTAATCAGGGCCAGGGCGGGCGCTGCGCTTGCGCCAAAGGCGGTAAGGAGGTGTCCGCCTTTAAGTATGATGCCCAGGCCGATGCCTATCATAATCAGGGTTACGCAGCCGATGCCGAAGACCAGGCGTGAGTGCATTTCGGCTCCAATCTCGGCCCGCGTCAGGGCGATTTTGTTTTGTAGTCGCTTCTGCAGTTTGGTGAGGTCGTCACTGGGGACGGCGTGCAGGGCTGCTGAGACGGCTTCTGGTTTTATCTCCTTAAGGATGTCCGTTGTTTTGAAGGTATTGGTAACCGCCGGAGGCAGGACAAGTCCCCTGATGATTTGTCTGGCGAAGATGTTTTCCTGTCCATAGCTGGTCTGCGGCTCGACGGAGCCGGCTGAGGCCCATTTTGCGTTTCGGATGTCGAGAGTCAGGGTGGGGGCCGTCTCATCGCCTTCGATATCCAGGAAGGCCTTCTGGCATCGCAGGGTTCGTGTGGGTGCGTCGCCGCTGACGGGCCGTTCGGTAATCACAACGTCTTCGGCAAGCTGCAGTCGTTTTTCGTCCAGGACGGTGCAGGATTTGGCGGACAATTCGACTACCTGTCGGTCGCTGAACAGCTTGAAGGGAGGGTTTGTGTGGGAAGAAACTGCATCATTTATCTGCTGTGCCAGGAGTTCTGCGGTGAAGCGTACATATACACGCCGGGCAAGGCGAGCGACGGGGTCGAAGAGCAGGGGGTTTCGGCGGATTTGCTTCATTTCGTCGATTTTTTTGAATTTGATATTGTCGCCGAGGAGAGCGCCGAACTCAGTAGAGATGGGCAGCCATTCTGCGGAAAATCCGTCCTCGTCAGACCCAGTCTGATAGGTGTTATGGGCGGTTATGCTGACCTCATTAATGGTTTCGTGAGGATTGAAAATTACCTTTGCAGTTTCGGCGGTAATGATTTTTCTTATTTTGCCGTCGATGGTTTCCGCGGCGATGACGCCTGAAAGGGCGTTGTTTTTGATGTCGGCGTTATCGGCGTAAATTCTGTATCTGTTGTCGGGCGGCAGGGAATAGTAGCCCCGTCGCTCGATATTTCTAAAGAGAATTTGTCTCGCGTCATTTTTGAGGGAATTTTCGGCTCGCTGGACAAAGGCGGGCATCACATAGAAGCTGAGCAGCAGGTTGGCAGTAGCGACGATTATGGCCAGCATCAATCCCGGGTAAATCAGCGTCAGCAGGGAAATGCCGCTTGCCCTGCAGGCGTCGAGTTCGTTGTCGTTTGCGAGCCGGCCGTAAACCAGCGTGGTCGCGAAAAGCGCAGCCATTGGCAGGACAAAGGTCAGCGTAATCGGCAGGAAGTAAATCATAAGGTCGATAACCTGGCGGGGGCCTACGCCGTATTCCTGTACGGGGCGCAGAATACTGCCCAGGCTCATCATCAGCGTCAGAGCCACGGTTGCGAGGATAAAAACCTTAACGACCTCGCGAAAGATATATCTGTGAAGCGTGAAAACCATTTTCGATTTTTGATTTATGATCTTTGATTTTCGATTTAACATTGTCAACAAAGGGCGATGATTTGCAATAGAAATCATTGATGAAGGCGGTTTGTGCTTGAAAAGGCGGGGATTATGGCGTAAAAACAGGGAAAGGATTTATCGTTGATTGGCGGGTAATTTATGAGATATTACGGGACAATGGTATTGGCTGTTATTTTAGTCGGTTTGTTTGCCGGATTTGCGCAAGCCGACGTCGTGGTATTAAAGGGGGGGCAGAAACTCATCGGGGATATTGTAGCGGAGAGGCACGAGCAGATTTACATTGATGTTGGCGTTACGGTGATAGCGGTGCCGAAGGAGGATGTTCTCGAATACCACTACGACAAGACGGCTGACGGGAATGCTTTGACGATGCAGCCGGCGACGGATATGAATGAAATAAAAGCGGAACCGGCGACAGGTCGGTTGTATTATACGAACAAATTACCCAAAAAGACCATCGAGCAGTGTGTGGCGGAAGTCGGGGAGGCGGTGGTCAAGGTGAGCAGCCCGGCGGGGATGGGGTCGGGTTTTTTCATAAATGAGCAGGGGTATCTTATAACGAATTATCACGTCGTCGAGAGGGAGACAAAGATTGAGATAACGGTATTTAAGAAGACAAAAGACGGCTTCAACAAGAAGGTCTTCAAGGGCGTGCGGATTGAGGCGATAAATCCATTTATTGACCTTGCACTTCTGAAGGTTGAGGATTTGGGCGATACACAGGTGAAGTTTGTTTATCTTGGCGATATAGGCGAGGTCGAGGCGGGCGAGCAGGTTTTCGCAATCGGTAATCCGATGGGTCTTGAGCGGACAGTTACCAACGGGGTGATAAGCACGACGAACAGGGCGTTCGAGGGGCTGATTTATTTGCAGACCGATGCGGCCATAAATCCGGGTAATTCCGGCGGGCCGTTGTTCAATCTGTCGGGCGAGGTCATCGGCGTTACGAATATGGGTTATATATTTTTCGGGGGGCTGGGGTTCGCGATACCTGTCGATTACGTGAAGCACTTCATAGATAACCGCGACGCGTTCGCGTATGACAAGGACAATCCGAACACGGGCTTCAGATATATCCAGCCGGACGGCAGGCGCAATAAAGGCAAGCCGAAGGTTGCTAATTAGTTATGCTCTCCAGAAACAGATTTGAATGTCATTCCGAGCGAGCGTAGCGAGTCGAGGAATCTGTTCATTTCAGCGGATTTCTCCACTGCGCGATGCTGCGCATCGCTTCGGTCGAAATGACAAACCATGTTTACTGAAGAGCAGATAGATAATTGATGAAAGGTGCAGATGAAAATTAGAGCAGCACTTGTGATTTGTGTTGTTTTCGCGGCGGTGATGGTTGTCGGCGCCAAGGGGGCGGTTTTGCCGAAGACGGCCCAGCTTGTCGGAACGGATACGGTGCTGCTTGTGGATATAAGCGACTTCAATCAATTCAGGACGAAGTTCGAGAAATGCTCAGTTTATAAATTATACAATGACCCGGCGATGTCGGCGTTTGCGAAAAACTTTACCGCGAAGGTTCGTGAAAAGATAGAAGGCGACAAGGACTCATTTGTGAAGGGCATACTTGACGCGAATGTTATGCCCGAAGGCCGACTGGCATTTGTGATGACGGCAGGGCAGCAGGAAATGTCGCCGATGCTGATAAGTCAGTGGGGCCGTAACGTCGGCAAAATCAGGGACATTATCGAAAAGATGGCGGCCAGGTCCGTTGAGAAAGGCGCTCACAGGGCCATTGAGAGTTATCGTGATGTGAATATCGTCACGCTGACGACCGAGACGCCGGCGGGGCAATCGTCGGTTAGAGGCGGCGTTGATAATATGGCAGCAAAAACGGGGCCGTCATCGGAAAAAGATGTTTATTGTTTTGTCGGTGATTGCCTGATAATGGCAAGCGATGCGGAGACGGTAAAATTTGTTGTTTCGCAGATGAGGGGCGCGGGGACTTCATCGCTGGCGGGCGATACCGATTATATCACGACGATGGGTGCGGTCGGGCCTTATCATGATGCTGATATATATGTGAATTTCAAACGAATGATAAAACAGATGACCGATGGGGACACGACGGGCGAATCGCAGAAGGAGTTTGCCAATCTCGGACTGGACGGAGTGGGGGGGCTTGGTTTTTCTCTTGGTATTGCGCCGGACGCGGAGAGTTCGGTTCGCGGCAAGATGTTTTTGAGAACGACGGGGACCAGGAAGGGCGTATTGAAGATGCTGGAGATGCGTTCTGAGCCGCTGCATGTTCCGCGATTTGTGCCGGCGTCGGCATGCTCGGTGAGTTTTCTGAATATTGATATCAAGCGGGCGTATGATGAGTTGTGCAGCATAATTTACGGATTTTCACCGACGGCGGCACTGGTGCTGCAGCAGCCGATTCCGGGTACGGGGTCGGACAGTGAGCCGGGAATAACCATAAGGCCTGACATAATAGCATATCTTGGTTCGGAGATTGTGATTGCCCAGAGCGTAAACAAGCCCTTTTCAAAAGGTAAAGAGCCGACGGAGATTTATGTAGCGGTAGGGATTAATAATCGGGCGGCCCTGGAAAAGTCGCTGTCGCTTATTCACAAACGGCTGATGGTGCCGAACAATCCTGAACCGACGCGTGAATTGCTTGGGTACACGCTTTATCTTATGGGGCCGGCGGGGATTCCTGTTCTGGGCGGGTCGGTGCCGATGGTGGAAGCGGGTCCGCAGAGAGCAACGCCGAAGGGGGAGCGATTGGCCTTTACGATTACGGATACGCATCTGATTTTTGGTCAGGAGCCGGCGGTTGAGCGGGCGATTCGGACTTTAGGCGGGGCCCAGAGTGAGCCGGTGAGTTCGGCGAAATGGTTTAACATCGCCAAATCAGCGGTGCCCTCAGTTGTCGGGTCGGCCGGCTTTGAGGATAATTCGGCGTCCGGGGAATTGTTGTGGTGGATGCTCAAAGACAGCGCCAAATCACGGCGGGGGGATATTGGAATGGGACCTGCGGCGGCTGTCCTGGCGGGGCCTGACGCGTGGGATTTCGCGGACTTTAGTTTGCTGCCTGAGTTTATCGCAGTGAAAAAGTATTTTGGCTTGTCGGCGGGCTATTGCATAAGCAGGCCCGACGGGTTTTTCTTCGAGTTCAAATATCTTAATCCACAAAGCAAAAATTGATAATTGATAACCTGTCCGGCGCAGCTCCTGTCCTTCGTAGCTTTAGCGAAGAAGGATTAGCGAAGTCGGATTGATTATTGATGAATCATTGTGCCAAAGTCGGCGCGATAGCCCTTGACGAACCCTGTGCTTTAATGGTATTATACCCAACTTATTATTGACGTTTAAATTGTAGGAGAATGTTGTGAAGGCAAGTGAAATGCGGCCCGGTATGGCCATTAAGATGGACGGTCAGTTGTATATCTGTACCAAGTTTGCTCATGTTACGCCCGGCAACCTGCGTGCGTTCGTTCAGGCCAAACTCAAGAGGATTTCCGACGGTTCCATTATTGAAAATCGTTTACGCTCCACGGAGGAAATTGAGCAGGCCTTTCTGGATAAGCGGGAGATGGAGTACATTTATTCCGACAGCAGCGGTCACGTTCTGATGGACTCAAAGACGTTTGACCAGATAACGGTTCCCAACGAGATAATCGGCGACCTGATAAAGTTTTTCAAGCCCAATACGATGCTGACGGCGATGCTGAACAGCGGCAACGTGGTCAGTATCGAAATTCCCAAGACAGTGGAATTAACTGTTACGGAAACGACGCCCCAGCCAAGGGGCGCGACGGCAACCAACCAGATGAAGGACGCGGAGCTGGAGACGGGTTTGAAGACACGAGTTCCGCCTTTTGTAGAAGTCGGCGATATGGTGCGCATCAACACCGAAGATGGTTCATACCTCAGCAGGGTAACAAAGTAACAAATTTACCGCAGAGGCCGCCGGGACCGCAGAGAACTTAGAGATATAAAGTTCGTCTGTCGGTTGCGCGGCGAAGTTTCGGCTGACATTAAGCAATTCCGAATTTACGTCTAAGCAGTTTCCTTATAGCCGCGATTCACTGAGAGATTTAATATGCAGGCGTGTTTAAGGATATTGCTGTGGAATTGAGCAGAAGAGATTTACTTGTGGGTATCGGCGGCGTAAGCGGCGGGATGATTTTAGCGGGCAGGGCGCTGGCGGTAGTGGAGCCGGAGCCAAGCAAAGAGGTGATGGGCGGGGAAGTTACTGCGACCGAGGACTTGATGCGGGAGCACGGTATTTTGCGGCGAGCGCTTTTTGTTTACAGCGAGGCAGCGGCCCGTCTGCGAAGTAAACCTTCTGATGTTTCGCCCGATGCCCTTCTGAGGACAGCCAAATTATTTCGTACTTTCGGCGAAGATTACCACGAAAAGAAGCTTGAGGAGGCGTTCATTTTTCCTGCGGTCAAAAAAGCGGGGGGTGTTGCGGCCGGCTACACGGATATTTTAATCGAACAGCACAATCGTGGACGTGATTTGACGGATTATATTCTTGACCTTACGAAAACAGTAAAGTTCGAAGCCGAGAACGGCACGGTGCTGGCACGGGTGCTGGACTTTATGGTTCGGATGTACAGGCCTCACGCCGCGAGAGAAGATACGGTAATATTTCCCGCGTGGAAAATGACGCTTACCGCCAAACAGTTAGACGGAATGAACGACAAATTCGAGGATATCGAGGATGAGATGCTTGGTAAGAACGGGTTTGAAAATGCGGTTAAGCAAATCAGCGAAATAGAAAGCGAGCTTGGTCTTGCCGACCTGAAGCAATTTACCTCCCCGGTAACAAGAAAGTAAATTTTTAGCTGACTTAGGAGAAAAATATGAAAACAATGGAAAAGTTAATGGGAATAATTACGAAAAGAGCTGAACTGAAGAGTTTTATGAGGCCCGATGAAGTCCGGGAATTTCCCAAAGGCCGGGTGGAGCTTATCAAAATCAGCGGGGCCACGATTGGCCGAGCGATTTTAGAGCCCGGCTGGAGGTGGTCAGAATCAGTCCAGCCCATAGCCAAAACAAAAAGCTGCATGGCGCCGCATTTTCAGTATCATGTTTCGGGCGTGCTTAAGGTTCGAATGGATGACGGCAGCGAATTCGAGTGTCATCCCGGTGATGTTTCTCTTCTTGGCTCCGGTCATGACGCCTGGGTGGTCGGCGATGAGCCGGCGGTGGTCGTGGATTTCCAGGGTATGGTTGATTACGCGAAAGCCAGGTAGCTGATGCCTTGATGAATCAGGAGTTATTGAAGAGGCAGGCCGGTATTCAAATTTGCTGATACCGGCGTTGACTTCTCAATGAATCACTTTATTGAGCGGGTAGGTGATAATCCCTGAAGCGCCGGCGCGTTTAAGAGCAGGGACGAGGGAGCGTTCGATTTTGGCGTCGATAATCACTTCAATAGCGATGTAATTGGGGTCTGCCAGCGATGAAATGGTGGGGCTTTTTTCAGCGGGCAGCACCTTCAATATCTTGTCGAGATTGGTTTTTTCGATATTCATTTTGAGGCCGACCATGTTGCGCGCGTTGATGGCGGCGTTGAGCAGGATAGCTATGTTTTCGATTTTTTCCTTTTTGAATTTGTTCTGCCAGGCCTGTTTGTTGGCGATAAAACGTGTTGTGGAAGTGATAACGGTATCGATTATACGCAAATTGTTGGCGACGAGGGAATTTCCGGTTTCAGTAAGCTCGACAATCGCATCGACGAGGCGGGCCTTGACTTCGGTGGCGCCCCAGCTAAATTCGATTTTGACGTCGATATCTCTGTCTGCGAAGAATTTTTTGGTTACGTTGACCAGTTCAGTGGCGATAATGCCGCCTTTAAGGTCCTGTACTTTTTGGACTTTCGATTCTTCGGGGACGGCCAGTACCCACCTGGTGGGTTTGCTTGTCGCCTTGCTGTACCCGAGTTCGCAGACTTCGATTACGTCGGAGGCGTTTTCCATTATCCAGTCGAAGCCGGTTATGCCGGCGTCGAGGACGCCATCGGCGACGTACCGGCTCATTTCCTGGGCGCGGAGCATTGTCGGCCGTATCTGGTCGTCGTCGATACTCGGCAGATAGCTTCTGTCGGATTCGGTGATGTTGAAGCCGGCTTTTGCGAAAAGCTCAATGGTTGCCTTTTGCAAACTTCCGGCGGGGATACCTAATTTTAAAACTTCCTGTGACATTTTACATTCTTTCGAAAAGTCGTGTTATTTACTGATTCTTTTATGTTTTCTTTTTTGTTTTTTTGGGCTGCTTTTTCGGCGATTCGCTTTCGTGCCTGAGGAGCGAATAAAATTCATAGGCGTTTTTGATTGATATCAGCCGGGCGAGAAAACCTTCTATTTCCTCATAGCCGGCTTCGGCGTTAATAAGCTGGCTGGTCTTGAGGTATTCAATCATTTTGGGGGTAAGCGGTATGGCGTGTCCCTGCAAGGCCGAAAGCATACAGTAATCGACGACGAAAGGAGTTGTGCCGCCGAGCTTTTCGAGAAGCAGTTTTGCGGGCCGTTTGCCTAATTTGCGGAGGGACTGCAAGCTGAGCATATTGTGTTTTTCAAATACGGCGTTAAGCGTGCCGACCAGCGTCGCTGCTATATTGCGCGACGCCGGCATATCGTGTCCGAGGACTTCGGCTATTTCCTCGACAGTGGCCACCCGCAAATCGTTCCAGTCAACGAAATAGTCCTTGAGTTTTTTCATCGCGGTCTGCGCCTGTGATTCTGTGAGGTTTTCGCTTACGATGGCGAAGACGAGCGCGTCGACCGGCTCATTGAACTCGACAGGGGTGCGCCTGCCCGGTTTTTGTTTTAGCGAGCGATATAGTTTTTGAATTTTTTTTGAGTATTCTTTACTGTCTTTCATAGGCGTCCTGTAACATGGGCTTCAAACCCGCGTAAACACGGCCCTTTGCCTGCAACGTGAAGGGGCAGACAGATGACCGTACCACCAAATATAACAATCAGTCGTGTTCCTGGTCAATGGAATCTTTGCCTTTGAATTCATCAGCCAGGTCGTCAATCAGCTTCATAGTTTCGAGTGTCTTTTTGAAATTTTCGTCCCTGTGGAGATTGATAACCGGGCAGAACCTGCTTTGACTATGTTCCGCAAGTATCCCCTGGATTCGGCTCCTGGCGTGGAGAATAGCGGCGAAGGTTTTGTTTTGGGCGGTTTCGGTGCCGCCGAACATGCTGAGATAGACGTTGGCGATGCGCATATCCGCTGAGACCTCGACCTTTGTGACGCTGACGAACGCTTCAATTCGGGGGTCGCTGAGATGATTTGCTATTGCGTCACTAACCGCTTCTTTGACGACACGCGCGATTTTCTCCTGTCTTCTCGTGGGCATAATTATAAGAGCGAGCTCTGCTAAAGGGTTCTCGCCACCTTGAGGATTTCGTAAAGTTCAAATACGTCGTCGGTTTTGACATCGTCGAACCTGGCGATTTTAACGCCGCATTCCAGGCCGGCCTTGACTTCGCTGGCGTCGTTTTTGAAGTGTTTGAGCGACTCGATGGTCATATTGTCGCGGATGACGATATTGTCGCGTATGAGGCGAACTCTGGCGTTCTTTTTGATGACGCCGTCGTTGACGAAGCAGCCGGCGATTGTGCCGACTTTTGAGACCTTGAAGGTGGTCCTGACCACGGCCCTGCCGATGGTTCTTTCCTGTTCTTCCGGTTCGAGCAGGCCGACCATTGATTTTTGAAGGTCTTCGGTTATGCGATAGATGATGTTGTAGAACCTGATATCGACGCCTTTTTTCTCGGCCAATTTGGAAACATGCTCGTCGGCCACGACGTTAAAGCCGATTACGATGGCGTTGGATGCCTCGGCAAGGACGACGTCGCCTTCGGTGATGCCGCCGGTGCCAGCGTGCAAAATTTTAAGTTTGACTTCGGCGGTGCTCAATTCCGAGAGATATTTCATCAGTACGTCCACTGAGCCCTGGACATCGGCGCGGATGATGAGGTTAAGCTCTTTGACGTTGCCGGCTTTAATCTGGCTGAAGAGGTTATCGAGAGTAATCTGGGTTTTCCTGGCAAGAGAACCTTCTCTCTGGAGCATTTGATTTTCTTCGGCGGCGGCTTTGGCTTTGTTGATGTCGTTGAGGACGTAGAATTTGTCCCCGGCGTTGGGGACGAACTGAAGCCCCGCAATTTCCACGGGGGTTGAGCTTGTTGCGGACTTGACGCTTTTGCCGAAACCGTCCTTGATTGTTTTTACTCTGCCGTAGCCGCATCCGGCGAGAATTACGTCTCCCTTGTTCATGACCCCTTCTTTGATTAGCAGTGTTGCGACGGGGCCGCGCGTTTGCGAGAGGTGCGCTTCGACAACCCAGCCGGTGGCGGGAATTGTATCGTCGGCTTTGAGTTCGAGCAGTTCGGCTACGTAGTCGAGATGTTCAAGGAGGTCGGCGACGCCCTGGCCCGTAGTGGCGCTTGTTTTGACGACTTCGGTTGTCCCGCTCCATTCGACGGGGGCCAACTCGTGTTCGGCGAGCTGAGCGTAAACGCGGTTGATGTCGCAGCCGGGCAAGTCGATTTTGTTCAGCGCGACGATTACGGGGACGTTAGCTGCCTTGGCGTGATGTATGGCTTCGATGGTCTGAGGCATAACGCCGTCTCCCGCGGCAACGACGAGCACGACCACGTCGGTCATATTTGCGCCTCTGGCCCTCATAGCCGTAAACGCCTCGTGTCCCGGTGTGTCAAGGAATGTTACCTTGCCCTTACCGACGTTTACCTGGTATGCGCCGATGTGCTGGGTGATTCCGCCTGCTTCGCCGGCGGTGACATTGGTGGAGCGTATTTTGTCCAGCAAGCTCGTTTTGCCGTGGTCGACGTGTCCGAGCATAGTGGCGACGACGGGGCGTTTTTTGAGATTAGGACGGGGTCTGTTTTCGAATTCTGCTTTTATCTGGTCTTCGAGCGAGGCCTTGTGTTCGACGTGCAGTTCGGTGCCGAGTTCCAGCGAGACAAGCTCTGCGACCTCGGTGCTGATGGTCTGATTTGCCGTGGCAATCAAATTCTGCTTCATCAGCCGGGCTATTATGTCTGAAACCTTGACGGCCAGCGCCGTGGCGAGGCCTTTGACGGTTATGGGTTCGGTAATCGTGGCGGAGGCGGGTTTGGCAACGGCTGCCGCAATCTCCTGTCGCGTTCTTGCGGTGATTTTTCGCAGGGGTCTTAGTCGCAGTCCTTCGCTGCTGGCAGCATCCAGTCGAGCACGTCTTTCCTCCAGGTCCCGCTCTCGTCGCTGGGTTATCAGCTTGGTTTTCTTGACGGTTTCAGTTTCATATTCCGTCCGTCTGCGTCCGTGTGTTCGCTCTTTTGTTTTTTTCGCGGCCAGCTGTTCATCTTTGTCTTTGACAGCAGCGACATCCCTATCCCTGTTGGATGGCATCACCCTGGAAGCCATCAACGGGGAGGTTACGGGCATATCATGTCTTGGCTTTGGTCTTGGTCGTCGCAGGGGTGCCGTTGGTTCCGGCTTTTCGATGCGCACGACCTGCGGGCCTGTGAGTTTGGCCGGCTCAGGTTTTCCGAGCATTGGGCCTGCCGGGATGATTGGTTCCGGTTTTGGCGGTTCCACTCTGGCGACGGCACGCCGCGGCTGCGGCGGGGCGGGTTCTTCGACGACAGGTATTGGCTCGGCCGGCGTCTCCACAACCGGCGGCGCTTCCTGAATCTCAGTGATAGCGACCGCTTCTTCCTGCGGTGTTTCGGCAGGGGGAGGCGCTGCTTCGGCCGATTTTTTGCCTCTCGATTTTTTTACGCGGACTTTTTCGAGGTCAACTTTATCGGTAGTTTCGACAGCGGTGGTATTGTCTCCCTCGCTGAACCATTCCCTTATTGTGGCCGCCAGTCCCGCTGATATAGTGGCCATGTGGTTTTTAATATCCAGCCCCTCGTCCTGGCACTTTTTCATTATGGCGGTGCTGGATACTCCAAGTTCGCGAGCCAACAAATATACTCTTGTTATGGCCACTGCTAAGGCACTCCGCTATATCAGGTTTGGTTTGTACTGTCCGCCGGCTGGTTTGGTTGTGATTGTTCCTGTATCAATCCTTCGGCTTGTTTTGGTTGTGGTTGTTCCTGCGTCAATTCTTCAGCCTGTTTTGGTTGTGGTTGTTCCTGCTGTAATTCTTCGGTTTGCGCTGGTTGCGATTGGTCCTTCATCAATTCATCGGCTTGTTTCTTTTTGGCGTCTGCTGCCATGTTTTTGGCTTCTTCGACAGCCGCCGCGACGATTCGCTGTGCGAGGTCTGGTTTGATATTCAGTTCTGTTACCAGCGGCTCGGCGCCGACATCATCCAGGTCGAGAATGGATATTATGCCCAGCGCTATCAGTTTGTCGACGATGGTTTCATCGGCGCCTTCGACGCTCTTAGCGCATTTTGTGAGGCGTTCAATGCCCTGATTGTATTCGTCAGGCGTGAGAATATCGATGTCCCAGCCGGTGAGACGGGCGGCGAGCCGCACGTTTTGTCCGTGCCGGCCTATTGCCAGGCTCAACTGGTCTTCTTCCACGACGACCGTTGCTCTTCCCAGTTCAAAGCACAGGGCTATTTCACTGGCCTTGGCGGGCATAAGAGCGTTTGTAATGAACACCTGCGACGAATCGCTCCATCGGACGATGTCAATTTTTTCACCGCCCAGTTCATCGACGATACTTTTTATGCGGCTGCCGCGGACGCCGACACAGGCGCCGACGGGGTCAACTTTTTCGTCGAGCGAAGCGACGGCGACCTTGGTGCGGTAGCCGGCCTCGCGGGCCAGTGCCCTTATCTCAATAATTTCTTCGGCTATTTCCGGAACCTCCTGCTCAAAGAGCCGGCGAATGAAATCCGGGTGGGTCCTTGAGAGGATGATTTTAATTTGATTCGAAACCTCCTTGACTTCGAGAATGAGGCATCTGATTCTTTCGCCCGGCCTGTTCGTTTGTCCGACTATCTGCTCGCCCTTGGGCATAAACGCTTCAGTGCGGTGGTCCAGCCCGACGACAAGGGAGCCGCCTTCGTATCGAATTACCGCACCGTTGACAATATCGCCTTTTCGCTGGGCGAACTCGGAATAGATGCTGTCTCTTTCGTCCGCTTTTATTCGTTGAATCATAACCTGCTTGGCGGTCTGGGCGGGTATTCGACCGAGCTGTTTCATATCAATCGGCTGCTTATCAATAAAGGCGGCGACCTGCCCGCTGGCCCGGTCGATTTTGACGGTGATTTCGCTTTCGGGTGTTCCGAAATGCTTTCTTATGGCAGAGACCATAGATTCTTCAAGGTCGGTAAAGATGGACTCCTTATCGATATTCTTGTCTCTGGCTACGTTCTCAATTATTCTCAGTAATTCCTGATTCATTTGCCTTTGCTTCCTTCTCCCGTAAGGGATGGCCAAGCCACAACGAAAAAAAAAGGAAACCATATCTCGGTTTCCACATCCACGCTTAGGGCCTAACAAATCCAGGTTGTTGTCGGTTTAACACTACATCTTGTGCCTCCGTAGTTCAACCAAAAGTTGTATAACAACCCGACTCATAAGCCGCCGCTGGAGCAAAAACCCTTGCATACCGGCCACAATCGGCGCGACAACGCCGCGTTGCCCGCTTCGGAAACCTTCGCCGAACCGAGCAATTGTTCGGCTAATACGCACTGTAAGCAGACCTTGCAAAAATCATTAACGCACCTAACTATGTTCCCCGAGAAGACGGGGCAGCCGTAATTTTTCGCACACTTGGGCATATAGTAATCGTCAAAGCGGGTAATAACAATCATTTTTTTTGCAATTCTGCGGATTTTTTGACATGGTCGGCAGGAGGGATGGCCGGCTGATAGTAGTTGTAAGATGTTTTTTTGAAGGGGGTTATGGAATTATAGCGTATTTGGGGATATGTTTGGTTGTATTGCGATGGTCAGGCATGGGCCTGCTGGGTAGATTGGCAGGGGACGGCTGTCGGCTGTTTTGGGAGTGTGAAAAAGAAGGTTGAGCCGACGCCAACGGTGGAGGTAAGCCAGATTTTGCCGCTGTATAGTTCGACGATTTTTCTTGCTATCGTCAGCCCAATGCCGATGCTTTCGGCCTCCTCGCGGTCGCTGAGTGTCTGGAACAGCCGGAATATTCTCTCGAAGTGTTGAGGTTCAATGCCCGGGCCGTTGTCCGCGACGCTGAATTTCCAGAAGTATTTTTCGTCCTCGCAGTCAATTGTGATGCATCCGTCGGGTTTGTCCGCAAATTTTACGGCGTTGGCGACAAGATTGTAGAAGACCTGTCTTATCTGCTCTTCTTCGCACGCCAGGACAGGGAGGTTTTTGTTGACGGTTATCGTGATGTTCGTGGTTGGCTGGAAATCAGCAATGACGGACTTAATCAGGGGGTTAAGATCGACCTGGTGTTCGTTTTGTTTGTTCCTTGCGATTGTGGAGTATTGCAGGATTGCGTTAATGAGGTCATCTATTCGCATGACTCGTTTGACCAGCAGGTCCACTTGTTTGCGTCCATGGTTGTCGAATTTGTCATAGTAGTCCTCGAGCAGCCATTGCGCCAGCGTGCCTATGCCCCGCAGGGGAGTTTTGAGGTCGTGAGCGGCCAAATGGTCGAACTCACGGAGTTGTTTGTTGGACTGGCTTAACTGGGCAACGGTGAATTCAAGGTCATCGTTGAGTTTCTCAAGAGATTCTTCCGCCTTTATTCGTTGTGTGTTTTCCTGTTGCAGGTGTCTGTTTGACTTTTCCAGTTGCTCGAGCAGTTGTGTCTGACGCTGCTCTGCTTTTTTGCGTTCGGTGATGTCGCGGAATGACCACACCCGACCCACGATATCATCGCCGATTCTTTGGGGCTGGGAGTAGCGGTCGAAAACTCGCCCGTCCAGAAACTCGATCTGGTCGAAACTCGATTCCTCCGGGTGTTCGTACAATTTTTTGACTTTGGCTACAAACTGCTCCGGGACAGCAAGCTGTCCAAGGATATGATTTATTGTTTTTTCATCATCACGGCTGGAGAGAACTTCTTCCGGTATTTTCCACATATCGGCGAATTTCTGATTCCATCGTGTAAGCTTTCCTTTTCTGTCAACAACCAGGATACCATCGGCAGTGGATTCTAAGGAGGCACTGAGCAGGGACAGTGAAGATTTCAGATTCTCCTCGGCCCGCTTGCGCTCGGTGATATCGATGCCCATGCCTATCAGGCAGGACTTCTGGTCAAACTGGAAAAGTTTCCCCGTAAAGAAATACGGGGTCTTGGTTTGGTTTTTGGACAGGAAATCGGCTTCCACCGTGGCTTCGCCCGTCTGGAAAACCCGCTGGATTGCGTCCGCAAGGTTCCTCTTGTCCGTCTCTCCAAAGAGCTCCAGGGGAGTCATCCGGTAAAGCTCATCGGCTGAATAACCGGAGACTTTTTCAAAGTTCTTGTTCACGCGCAAAAACCGGCCCTGGTTGTCGAACATATAAAACAGGCCCGGCAGGCTGTCGAGGACCGCCTGACTGAAGTCCCTTTCTTGTTGGCTGGTTTCTTCCGCCTTCTTGCGTTCTATGTTTTCCTCGTGGAGGTGTATATTGGTTTCTTCAAGTTCGGCGGTCCGGTTCTTGACGGTTTTTTCAAGGTTGTCGCGGTGTTTGCGCAGTTCGGCTTCTGTTTCTTTTCGTTTTACAATTTCAGTTGCGAGGGAGGCGTGTGCGTGAATGAGGCGTTTTTCTATACCGGTTATGTGAATATAGAAAAATGAAACCAGCGCGGACGCTATCAGGAAACACAAGGTCGCGATGACCACCAGCAGTGCGCGGAGGGACGCCAGCTCATTTGAGACGTTTTTAATAACGAGGATGTCGCCTACTTCGCGTCCGGCGGTATCGGAAAGCTTGATGAAACCAGCGCGATAAGTTGAGCTGTCTAATTTGGCGGACAAGATTTTGTCCTTGTGTTCGCTGTGTGTAAGTCCCGCGAGTTTTATGAATTCAGGCGGAACGGAAGGTATGGTGGAGTCGGCTATGACGCAATCCGGAATCAGGTCCCAATTGCCGCTGTGTCCCATCATCTTCAGGCCTTCTTCCCAGTTATCGCGGGCGAGAAATGTTTTGTCTATCAGGAAGACCAGGTCAATATTGAGTGTTTCTTTGAGCTGGAGAGCGATATGGTCGATTTCCTCACCAAATTCGATGAATCCAGTGAGGGTGTTGTTTACAAACCAGGGTTGGACAACACGCAACGTAAAAGTGCCGTAAGGCCCAAGCTCAATGCCCCGGGATGGCTCGGTGGTTCTGGCTGCGGAGTCGAGTGTGAAGCGTTCTAAGCGGTCGCCGAATCGCGTGGGGTTGTGTACCCGCAGGAAGCAGATGTTGTTGATGTCGATGAAGTAAAGATGAGTTATCCTGTAATCGCGTCTCAGCTTTTCATACAACGGAGTTGTCAGGCCGAGCAGTTTGTCGCGGTCTTTTGCGAGCCATGCGTTTTGAATATCCGGGTTGTCCTTTACGAAGTGGGTTGTCTCGCCGATGAGCCGGGCATCTGCAAAGAGGAGTTGTTTAAAATGGCGGTTGCTGCTGTCGAGTCGCATACGGAAGTCGTCGGTGATATTTTGTTGTTGAAGGCGGTAAATGGCCAGCGTAAAAATTGCCAAAAGCACCGCTATCGCAACAAAGAGCGGTGCAAGGATGGGCAATTTGATTGCCTCATCATCCTTTTTGCCCGGCCGAGTTGTTTTTGGATTTGTGTTTTGCATATTATATTTCGGTTGCCGAATTTATTGCGACGGCGGGGGCATTGTCGTCGGCAGATTCTTTCGGCAGTTCAGCGTTTTTTTGCTCTGCTGTTTTTCTGTTGGCGGAGTCGGTGATGTCAGAAATAAATCCTTCGATGGACAGCAATTCGCCTTTGGGGGTGAATATGCCCTGTCCCTGCTCCAATACCCATTTTTGTTCACCGTCAGCGGTTTTTATTCTGTAGGTGAGCTGGAACGATTTGTGTTCTTTCAGTGCGGCCTGAATAGTATCCCATACCTTTTCACACTCATCCGGATGAATCAACTGGTTGTATGCTATTTTACTGTTGTTGATGAGTTCGGCGGGCCGATAGCCGGTGAGATTGACGCTTCCTTCGCTGACAAATTCCATAGTCCAGTCGCGGTCATTCCGGCAGCGGTATGCCATTCCGGGGAGGTTGCTCATCAGTGTTTGAAGCGTTCGCCGGCTCTCAAGCAGGCCGTCTTCGGCAAGTTTTCTTTCGGTTATATCGCGGACAATTACTATAAGCTGTTCATCGCCCAGCCAGACCACTCGCGCTTCGCGGGATTGTTCCGCCTGGTTCTGGACTGAATACTCCGCGATTTCGACGGTTTTGTTTTTTACCGCTCTTCTGACAGCCCATTCGAGTCGTCGTGCGGCCATGGGGCCAAAGCATGTATAAATGCTTTTTCCGACGATTTCATTGGGGTGAATATGGCTAAAAGTATTATTTGCCGGTATTTTGCATTCAAGGATTTTCCCCTCGGCATCTATCCTCAGGAACATATCGGGTATGGCCTGAAAGATAGACCTCATCTGGGAATTGGCCTCGACTAATTCATGTGAGCTGATTTCGATGGAGCGTTCAAGCATAAGCCGGTCTTCGTCAAAATTGAAGTACGCCTCGTTAATGACGCCGAGTATTTCCTGAAAATCTTTGGGGATTTTATCCACGGAACCAAATATTTTTTTAATCTGGCGTCTGAGTAAGCTGTGCATTTTATCCATTGTCAGACCTCGGAAAACGCGGTTATTGTCATTGTCTCGTTATGAAGGGCACATTTTTTACTGCCCGCGACCGGTGCGATTTCTCCGTATGAGTAGAAGCCGGTGAGGATGGTTTCATTGCCGAAGATTTCGCGGACCGCCTCGATTTCTTCTTCGACTCGCTGTTTAAGAATCCACTTTCTTCCACAACAACTAACAATAATCGCCAGCTCTACTTTTGGGCAGTCGATTGTTTCCTGGCAGTTTTTCGCGGCTTGGGCGGCGGCATCAATCATTCTCTCGTAATTAACTTTCATCAGGCGTGCATGGTAGCCCTCGGGGACATCGCCGGCAAACGTCAAACTTTGTTCTTTGTCGTCTGTGGCAAAGATAGTGCGGACCAAACTGGTAGTTGCCTCGTTATCTCTAATACCCAGAGGAAAAAGCAAACCGGTGGCAGGCAAACCTTTCGCGTGTTCTCCGAGATAGTGCTTGTAGATTTCCAAAGCGTTTTTCCCGTCAAGCTCATAGAGGACATTACCTTTTGAGCGGGTGATAATTCTTTCCGGGCCGAATGGGTCCCATCCGCCGACGGAGCCATAGCCGATTTTTAGTGTATGGCCGTAGAAAGCGATTGCTGATATGACGTTATTTTTAGGGACGCCGTCGGACAAGATTAATGTTTCCTGGAATTTCGGGCCGTTTCCTGCCAGACCTCCGGTTACAATTGTGTTCTCAGGCAGATTTCTTTCAAGCCCTTTTACAAGTTCACTTCCATTTACATTAACACCTTTTGAAAGCACAAAAAGATGACTCAGGTTGGCCGGATTAGCAAGTGCGGCAAGTCGCTCACCGGCGAGGAAACTGTCCTCTGCCGTGCCGGCTTCTACCTCATACACTTTTACAGTGGTTTTCTCGAAATGCACCGCCACGGTTGTCAGTGAGTCATCATATACCGTTGTTCCGCAAATTTCTCCTGCCGTGGAGCAACCGACAAAACTCGCGTTTGGGTAAACGCCGGTAAGCTCTTTGAGAAGGGGGGATTTTTTCAGCATATCGTTCGAACCAAAAACCAGGACCAGTTGTGCGGATTTTCCCAGCACTCCCGGCGTTGAGGGCAACCAGCCGGCTTTTTGTGTCCATATATTTTGTTCGGTTTTCATATAGTTGTTCCCCGTTTAATTAGTTTTCGTTTCGTTATCTGTTTTTGGCAGTGTGAAGAAGAACGTTGAACCTTGGCCGACGGTAGATGTTAGCCATATTTTGCCGCCGTATAATTCGACGATTTTTTTGGCGAGTGTCAGGCCGACGCCTGTGCTTTCGAACTGGTCTTTGGCCTGAAGGGTTTGAAACAGCCGGAATATTTTCTCGAAGTGTTGTTCGGGGATGCCCGGGCCGTTGTCCGTGATGCTGAATTTCCAGAAACCGTTTTCCTCAGCACAGGCGACTTTGATTGAACCTTCGGGTTTATCCATAAATCTTACTGCGTTGCTGAGCAGATGCCCAAAGACCTGCTGTATGCGGGCTGGTTCCGAGGTAATAACGGGCAGCCGGCCTTCGACGGCGATATGAATCTTCGCCGGCGCGTCAAGCGACTTGATGATTTCGGGCAAAAGCAGGTTGAGGTCGATTTGAGTCGGCTCTTCTTTAATTCGCCCGATTCTTGAGTATTGCAGGACACCGTCGAGGAGATTTTGCATCCTGTTTACGCGGGCAGTGAGCATTTTGAGCTGTTCCTTGCCGTCGTCGTCAAATTTGTCGGCGTAATCCGTGGCAATCCATTCGGTCAGCGCATTTATGGCGCGCAATGGCGCCTTCAGGTCGTGTGAAATGATATACACGAAGTCCTGGAATTCCTTGCTGATGCTTTCAATCTGTTTGAGCAGATTTTCGCGTTCGTCAACATTCGTAACGCCTGGTTTTTCCGTCAATAAAGTACTCATACGTAGCCCTCGTTTAAGAAAACGTCCCAGTCATTGAAATCTAAAAATTATGCTCTTTATATCGTTGATAAACTGCGACAGATTGAGCATTTAGACGTCTTTTTCGGGGATAGTGGGATATTCCCGCCTCAGAATGGGGGAATTACGGACTTCTATACGGGCGGTTCTGCTATGGTCCTATAAAGCGACCGGATATTCAGTCGGTTTTGGTCTTGGAAGGAGGTCGTGGTGCGTCGGAAAGTGGAAGCAGCAGAGCGGTTATTTTCTTTTTTTCGAGCTTGATTTTGCAAATGCGCAGAGATTTGTCGCCGACTTTGAAGACCGGCTCAAACGATTCATCATTCAGCAGCGACCGGCATACCTGGGCGGCGATATTGTTCGGCTCGGTGCCTGTGAACGCAAGCCAGTCGGTAAAAGCTTTGTTACCCATTGATTTTACGAATGTTGTGACGCCGGCTGCGCCGAGCGATACGCTGTCAACGTGGATATTTAACTGGCCGAAATAATCTATCGCGGGAGTTATCCTGATGGTCAAAACAGGATTGGCAAAACGCGTTTTGGCCGTTGCCATAAGTATAATTTGCTTTTGTGTCAAAATTGCCTGCGGGTCTGAGAAGGTGATATTATTTAATTTCACCGGCTGGCGCCAGCGTGCGATTATATCATTCAGGCCTTCTTCAGTGATTACGACCTCAAATGGAGCATCAAGCTGAGAGTTGTTGTAAATTGTCGGCATCAGCCTGTGAGTCAGATAGGTGCTGATTTGGTTCTGGTCGGCGATTCGAAGCGGAACGTAGTTTTTGGGTTTGTGCGTTATCAGAACAAACGCCAATAACACGAGCGCAATAGGGATAGCAATCCAGAAGTATATTTTAACTTTCGGTTTCTTCATTTTCTCTGAATCTTTTTTCATCTTATTGCCACGGAAAGCTTGTTAGAAAGCAATCGAGCGGTTATAGTAAGGCAAAATACAGGCAGCTTAAAGTGAAAAATGAAAATCGAATAGGAAAGGATTTATAATAGTATGGCTAATCATTTTGGCGACCGGCTGGTTGAAGCGATAAAGAGCAAGCGAACACCGTTGATTGTTGGTTTGGACCCGGTTTACAGCCGGCTTCCCGCCGCGATAACGAACAGAAGCGATATGAACGACGAGTTTGACGTGGACTCGGCGGTCGATGCGATATTCGATTACTGCACACAGGTGCTGAGGATTGTCGCGCCGATGGTGCCGGCGGTGAAAATCAACATAGCGTTTTTTGAGAAATATCTCTGGCAGGGAGTCGAAAGTTATTATTCCCTCATTTCAGAGGCAAATGAGCTTGGCGTTGAGGTAATCGGAGACGTCAAGCGGGGCGATATAGGCCACACCGCAGAGGCATACGCGACGGCACATCTGGAAAACCCTGAACTGACGGGCCTTGAGGATACACTCGCGCCGGACGCGATAACAGTCAATGGTTTCGCGGGTGCCGAGGGTATCGAGCCATTCGCGGATGTCGCCACCAAGCAGGGCAAGGGCGTATTTGTATGGGTTCGCGCGAGCAACCCCGGTGCGGCTGTGATACAGGATTTCGCTTCCGGCGACGGGCAGAAGATGTATGAGAAACTTGCGGCGGTTGTCGGTGAAATAGCGAATAAGCCCGGAAGAATCGGCAAGGCCGGCTACAGCAATATCGGGATGGTCGTGGGCGGCACAAGTCCCGCAGAAACGACGGCCCTGCGGAAAAAATATGACAATATGTGGTTTTTGATTCCCGGCTACGGCTCACAAGGGGCCTCGGCTGCGGATTGCGTCCGGTTTTGTAAACACGACGGCAACGGCGCCCTGATTAACGCGTCTCGCTCGATTATCTACGCATACGAGAATCCGAAATACAAGGAACAGTTCGGCGACAACTGGAAGAAGTGCATCGAGCAGGCCGTTATTGATGCCAAGCTGGATATCGCGAAAGCCACCCAGGACGCGTTATAGCTGAGCGTTATATCCGCAAAAAGTCGCATCGGCTCATAGAGATATGGGTGAAGGTCTTTTCAGAGACAAAAAGATTTTGGTGATGGGCCTCGGGAGGTTCGGAGGAGGCGTTGATGTTGTAAAATTCGCCTGCGAGGCGGGGGCGAGGGTTGTAGTCACGGATTTGGCCAAGTCGGAAGCACTTGCGGAATCAATTGCCCAATTAAAAGGTTTCGATGTCGAATACCGTCTTGGCTCACACGAGGGAGGCGATTTTGAGCGGGCGGATATGGTTGTGGCTAATCCCGCTGTGCCTTTGGATAACAAGTTTTTGCAGATTGCACGCAAGGCAGGAAGAAAAGTTACATCTCAAATCGAACTATTCTTTGAACTTTGCCCCGCGATGATAATCGGGATAACGGGCGCCAATGGCAAAAGCACAACTACGTCGCTGATTGCACATTTGCTGCGAAATCGATTCGATAATAATAAGGTTTGGCTGGGCGGCAATATAGGCAATGAGCCGATGCTGACAATTGTCGACCGAATAAAATATGATGACCTGGTTGTGCTGGAGCTTTCGAGTTTTCAAATTGAGCAATTGGCCCAGAGTAAGTATGCACCCCACGTGGCGCTACTGACGAATCTTACGCCGAATCATCTTGACCGCTATAAGACATTCGAGAATTACTGCAAAGCCAAGGAGCTTATATTTCAGAATCAAAAGCTGGATACAAATCAGCCGGCGGTGTCGATATTCAACGGCGAAGATAAGGTGGGTTGTGAGTGGTTTGAAAAGTACAGCAAGGACAGAGGCCGGCGTTGCGTAAAATTCTCACCCAAGGATGTTTCCGATGATATCCGCTCCAGGTTCAATCTTCCGGGCAGGGCTAATCTGTCAAATCTTGCTTCCGCGCTTGCGGTTGCCCGTTGTTTCGGCGCTACCGACAAGCAAATAATGAATTGCTTACCCGGCTTTAATGCTTTGCCCCACAGGTTGCAGCTTGTTGCCGAGATAAAAGGGGTTCGGTGGTACAACGATTCCAAGGCGACCACGCCCGACAGCTCGATTGTCGCCCTTGAGGCGTTCGACAGCCCCATTATCATAGCGGGCGGCTATGATAAACATATTCCGTTCGATGAATTCGGCGCAAAAATTGCCCAAAAGGCAAAAGCAGCCATTCTCATAGGCCAGACCGCGCAGGCAATAGGTAAAATCATTCAGAGCCATCCGCAAAACAAGGCCCAGGTCAAGTATGCCAAGACGCTTGCCGAGGCGGTTCAAACGGCCAATACCCTTGCGGTCAAAGGAGACGTGGTTTTGCTCAGTCCTGCCTGTGCCAGCTACGATATGTTCGAGAATTACGAGCAGCGGGGAGAGCAATTTATCGACCTGGTAAATAAGGTCATCCGGTGATTATCGGAACATTTCTCTCCACCCTCAATTTTTATTGATAATTGATAATTGATTATTTAGAGCGGAACGGGGTTTTATATAATCAGGTATCAATCATCAATTATCAATCCCTTAAGCTGTCCCCATAAATTGACGATTCGCACGGTACAAACACATTAATATCTTTTTTGAGGGACCGGCAATGCAAGACACATCCGAGCGAAGAAGAGAGCAGAGATTAAGATATCACTGGCCCGTCTGGTTCGCCGAGGATTTTGCCGGTTTACTTTCTCAGGGACAAATGGTCGATGTTAGCAGCTCAGGGGCGGCCTTTACCTGCTATGCGGAGAGGGGTTGCCCTTATCCTGGCCAAAACATAACGACTCGCTTTAGCGTGCCATATTACCGAGTGAATGACAGTTTCGATATCAGCGACTTCATTCGCTCCGGCCATGTTTGCCGTGTGGAACAGGTCAACAGCGGCCTGCGGCGCATAGCGATAAAGTTTTTTGACCCGCTTCCGTTCAAGCCCGGCGAGCTGGCGAATTCTCAGTTAAACGAAGAAGAAATTCTCGAACCCGCTTTAGTTTAATATCACTCATTCAAAAACTCATTCCGAAGTGGTTGCGTGTTTCGTTTATCGGTTGCGCTGCTCGTTTCCGAAACGGGCTCTTCGCTGCGCTCCGTGTCGTCAACCGTCTTGCGTATAACGTAACCGATACGAGTTCCGTAACCGCAACCGTTTAACGAGGGCTGGAATGGGAGTGCTGGGATTCGCTTCTGAGTGGCACGGCCATCCTGGCCGTGTGGATAAATATTCACGGGCTGGAAGCCCGTGCTACGAGAATGGGAGTGCTGGGATTCGAACCCAGGACCTACGCATTAAAAGTGCGGTGCTCTACCTACTGAGCTACGCTCCCGGTTATTTCAGGCAGGCAGGATAACAGTTTGGGCCATACCTTGTCAATGGTCGTTATTGACATCAGCCCTTTTGAGCGATACCATCATCCCCTCATATTTAATTCTGGAGCCAAAGATTATGACCAATGTTACGCTGATAACGGGCGACGGCATCGGGCCGGAGATAGCGAAGGCCGCTCAAAGGTGTATTGACGCTACGGGCGCGAAAATCAACTGGGAAATATGCGAGGCGGGAGTGGATGTGATGGCAAAAGCCGGGACTCCTTTGCCTGAGTCGACGCTGGAATCGATAAAGAAGAACGCTATTGCCCTGAAGGCGCCGATAACGACGCCTGTTGGTACGGGATTTCGCAGCATAAACGTTCACCTGCGGCAGATATTCGACCTGTACGCTTGCGTGAGACCCTGCAAGAGCTACAAGGGCGTTCGCAGTAAATACTCGAATATTGACCTTGTTTTAGTCCGGGAGAATACTGAGGACCTCTACGCTGGAATCGAATTCGAGAAGGGCAAAGACGATACGGCGGAACTTATCAACTGGCTGAATAAACACAGCAAAAAGCAAATCAGGCCCGACTCAGGGATAAGCATTAAGCCAATTTCAGTCGCGGGCACGGAACGGATAGTGCAGTATGCTTTTGATTACGCCCGCAAGATGGGACGGATGAAGGTCACGAGCGTCCACAAGGCGAATATTATGAAGTTCACCGACGGGCTTTGGCTGGAGATTAGCAGGCAGGTGGCGGCGAAAAATTCGGATATCGAGTTTGAGGACCGTATCGTTGACAATATGTGTATGCAGTTAGTGCAGAAACCGGAGCTTTATGATGTTCTGGTGCTGCCCAATCTTTATGGTGATATCCTCAGCGATTTATGCGCAGGTCTGGTAGGCGGACTGGGTGTTGCGCCGGGTGCGAATATAGGCGAGAGGGCAGCAATTTTTGAGGCGACTCACGGCAGCGCGCCGAAATACAAGGGGCTTAACAAGGTCAATCCTGTGGCTTTGATACTCAGCGGCGTTCTGCTGCTGCGGCACATCGGCAATACCGCCGAGGCATACAAACTTGAGAATGCGGTTGCGGCAGTTATAGCCGAGGGCAAGGATGTTACATACGATATGAAGGCAGACCGCAACGACCCGACGGCGGTAGGCACACAGGAAATGGCCGACGCAATAATAAAGAAAATAAAAAGTTAACCTGCTTTACAACGTGTAGATGAACAGTTTCTAAAATTAGCTGCTGTTATATTCTTCTAAAAACTGTTTTTCGAGTTCGAGCAGGTCTTTCTTTCTGTCCTTTATTTTTTTTGCGGGTATTCCTACGCATATACTCCATGGGTCGATACTCTTTTTAACGAAACTTTTCGCTCCTACAACCGAACCTTCTCCCACTGTTACTCCCGGCAATATAAAACTGCTTACGCCTACTAGAGCATGTTTTTTCAGAATTACCTTGGCCGAGAAGACATTTCTATATTTATCCGGAATAGTGGGATTTGTCAGGGCAGCCCCGCTAAAGTCGTCGGTTTTCGCGAGTACCACCGTTTTTTCGGCGATACCGACGAAATCCTCGAGAATAATTCCTGTATCGCCTCCGCACAGGGACACAAAACTTGCTATATGCACATGGCTTCCTATTTTAATCCTGCCGCTGAGGAAACAAAAATCGTCAATTCTCACGTTAGAGCCGATTTCGATGCTTTTCATATCGTAGATACGGGCATACCGGCTAATTAAAACATCTTTGCCTATGGCCTTAAAAGCAAATTCTTTTAATTCTTCAGGAGTATAAAAACTGCTTTTCATTGTTTCCCTTTGATATGGTTAGACGGGTGGTGTGAGTTTAAGATACACATGAATTGAGCATTCATTCTCATCCATACACATAGATATACGTATTAAATCGGCTAAATATTGCATGATCAGTAAATTATACCACAGATTAATATAGAAGTATCGTCCTACGGGTTTTTTGTGGCAAAAAGCAGGGTTTGGGGTAATATCATCATGGCAGTCAAAATAAGGTGTAAAGTAAGTGAATCAGGAAACATATAAAAAGTTGATTAGCGGTAAGAATTCAGGGCCGTTTGCCTCGGTTGCGAGATTGTTATTGAATATTATCGCGGTGTTTTATGGGACGGGCGTTCGGCTGCGGAATTGGCTGTTTGACGGGGGGCAGGCTGTAACCACCGCGGGACTTGTAACCTCGGACAGGACACAGGTTGCGGTTCCGGTTATAAGCGTTGGGAATATAACTGTCGGCGGGACGGGCAAGACGCCTTTGGTAATCTGGTTGTGCAATTTGCTTCGCGAGGAGAACATTAATTGTGCCGTACTTACCCGCGGATACAAGGCGGCAACGGGCGAGAACGATGAGCCGGGAATGCTGGCTAAAAATTGTCCGGGCACGGCGGTAGTGGTAAATCCTGACCGGCTTGCCGGGGCGATTGAGGCGGTAAAGAAGCACCGGGCACAGGTTTTAGTTATGGACGACGGGTTTCAGCATCGTCGGCTTCACAGAGACATTGATATTGTGACTATCGACGCAATGCTGCCATTTGGCTATGGCAGATTGTTGCCTGCCGGTTTACTGCGGGAACCCGTTTCGGCGTTGAAAAGGGCGCAGGCGGCAATAATCACCAGGTGCGACCTTGTTTCGAGGAATGATCTGGCGGAGTTGACGGCGACCATCAGCCGGATAAATCCCAAGATGATTGTAGCTCAGACGATTCACAGCCCGGTTTGCGCAACGTCGGGCAAGAGGCAGATTCCGCTTGAAGAATTAAAAAACAAGAAGACATTTATTTTTTGCGGGATAGCGAATCCTGACGCATTTCTTGCGACGGTCGGTTTGATTGGCGCGAATATAACGGGGTCGAAGGTTTACGACGACCATCACAGTTATACAGCCGGCGACGTAGAGGGAATTTACCGGGACGCGGCGCAGTCAGGGGCTGAAATGATACTTACGACAGAAAAGGACTATAACAAAATCGGTTTGCCGGACAATTCCCCGGCTTTGGAATTGGCATATCTGGCGGTCAGGCTGCAGTTTGTCGAAGGGGCCGACCGCATAAGAGAGTTGATTGAACGGTCGCTTTCGGGTAAAATCCCACGGAAAAGAACCGTTTAATCGCAGAAAACCGCTATGTATGAGAATCTTCTAAAAGCCGTAACGAAACTTGGCACGCCGAAAGTGCTGCTTGTGGGCGATTTTATGCTCGATGCGTACATTTATGGCGACGCTGAGCGGATAAGCCCGGAGGCGCCTGTGCTGGTGTTGAAGGTTACAAGGACCGATTATGGCTGCGGCGGGGCGGGACTTGTGGCGGCGAATTTGTGCTCGCTTGGGGCGGTTCCTTTATGCGTGGGCGTCATAGGTGATGACGCGAACGGGAAAAAATTAAAAGAACTATTGAAAGAAAAAGGGGCGGATATATCGGGGCTGATGACCGTTCCTGACAGGCCCACGACGACCAAGCAGCGATTAATAGGTCTGGCACAGCACAGACATCAACAGCAGTTGTTCAGGATGGATAACGAATCGACCGAGCCGTTGACTGAGGGGCAATATGGCCGGCTGGAAAAGATTTTTGAGGGCAAGTTGCGCCAGGCAAATAACGTTTGTTTGCAGGATTATAACAAGGGCGTCCTCGCGGATTTATTCTGCAAAAAGGTAATACGGCTTGCGGCGAAGGCGCACAAAAGGGTTTTGGTTGACCCGTCGCCGATAAGCGATTACTCGAAATACGCGGGCGCATCGCTTATTACGCCTAACAGGTATGAAACCGGTAAGGGCGTTGGCTTTGAGGTCAAGACCATCGGCGATGCCGCAAGAGCGGCACGGCGGTTGGTGCAGAAGCTCAAACTTGAGGCCATCGTCATTACGCTGGATAAGGAAGGTGCGTATCTCAAATCGCCCGGCTTCAACGAGCAAATACCGACCAGGCCCCGTAATGTATATGACGTAACAGGGGCAGGGGACACGGTGCTGGCGACTTTGGCTTTGACGCTTGCGGCTGGTTGTGATTTCAAGACAGCTGTGCAGTTGTCGAATATCGCAGGCGGAATCGAGGTGGAAAAATTCGGCTCAGCGACGGTCAGCATCGATGAATTGATTACCGAAATAGCTTATCTTAACCGTGGCGGCGAAGGCAAGGTCCGGTCGGTTGATTCGCTTCTGGCTGAGCTGGCCTGGCGTCGCAAAAGAAATCAGAAAATCGTTTTTACTAACGGCTGTTTCGATGTCATACACAGGGGACATATAGAATATCTCAAGTTCTGTAAAGAGCATGGCGACGTGGTGGTCGTCGGGATAAACAGCGACAGTTCCGTCAGGGCCATCAAAGGCCCCGACCGGCCGATTCATAGTCAGCTTGACAGGGCCGCCGTTTTGGCCGCGCTTGAAACGGTGGATTACATAACGATATTCAATGAGCCGACCCCGCTGAACCTTATTAAGAAAGTCAGACCAGATGTTCAGATCAAGGGGCGGGACTGGGAGAAAAAAGGCGTTGTCGGCGCGGAGTTTGTCAAATCATACGGAGGCAAATTGGTGCTTGCTCCTCTTGTGAAGGGTAAAAGCTCGACACTGATTATCGAAAAAATAAAATCACAGACCGTAAAAACAAAATCAGGGAAGCGATGAGCAAAAACGATAAAAAGATGGTGTTCGAAATAATCCGGGCTCACAGGAAAATGGTTACTGAGCTGGAAGAGTTGGGATTGGAGACGATTTCCAGTATTGCCGGGGCGATAGTAAAAGCGACAAAGAAAGGCGCGACGGTGTATATCTGCGGCAACGGCGGTTCCGCCGCCGACGCCCAGCATATCGCGTCGGAATTAGTAAACCGCTTCGAGTCCAATCGCAGGGCGTTGCCTGCGGTTGCCCTGACGGTTGACAGTTCAGTAATAACTTCGATTGCCAACGACGATTGTTATGAGAATATATTTGCCAGGCAGGCGGAGGCGCTTGTAAGAAAAGGCGATATTTTCTGGGCGATTTCTACGAGCGGCTCGTCGCCGAACGTTATAGCGGGCGTAAAGGTCGCCAGGCGCAAAGGCGCTTTGGTCATCGCCTTCACAGGCCGGGAAAACAGCCATGTTGAACGACTGGCCGATATTTGTTTTTGCGCGGACAGTGTTTCAGCGGCGAGAAGCCAGGAAGTTCATCAGCTTGCTTACCACATAATCTGTAAACTCGTTGAGCAAAATTTTGCATAGGCGAAGAGGATTATGTCCAATAAAGCGATATTCTTAGACCGAGACGACACTGTAATCGAGGACGCGGGGTACATGAATAACCCTGAGCAGGTGAAGCTGCTCGATGGCGCTGCTGAGGCGTTGTCGTCGTTTAAGGCGATGGGTTATAAGCTTGTGGTTGTGTCGAATCAATCGGGTGTGGCCAGGGGAATCGTGACGGAAGAGGCGCTTGGGCAGATTCACAAGCGTCTTGAACAGCTGCTTGTGGAAAAGGGCGTGTCCCTGGACCGGATATACTATTGCCCGTATCATCCTGAAGGGGTAATTCCGAAATATCGAAGAGAAAGCGATTTGCGCAAGCCGAACCCGGGGATGCTGCTTGCTGCCGGCAAAGATTTGGATATCGACCTGGCGGAGTCGTGGATGGTGGGTAACAGCATCAGGGACGTTGAGGCGGGAAGACGTGCCGGATGTAAGACGGTGATGATTGCCGGACGGACTCACGAGCAGAATATTCCGCCTGGAGAACCCGGCCCGGATTACAGGGCAGTTAATCTCAAAGAAGTGGTGAATATTATCAAGATGAGAGCCCGCTCGGTCCAGAAACCTGCCAACACATTGCCTTTTGAGCAGCCGGTTCAGCAGCGAGAGGAACAGCCGCAGCAACCCGTTGCTCCGCAGCAAATAATCCCGCCGCCGCAGGAAACCGGGCCGGAGCAGCCGGTCCCTCGTCAATCGACCGAAAAGCTGACTACAGAACAACTACTGAGCAATATTCTCGAACAGATTAAAAAGATGCAGCGGAACAGCATGTTCGGGGAATTTTCCATAACACGTTTTATCGCCGGCGTAGCACAGGGACTTGTGTTTTTGTGTTTGCTTGTGAGCGTCTGGTTTTTGATGGCCCCCGCGAAACAGTCGAACCCGCTGCTGATTTCCATAGGGTTCGCCATACTTTTGCAGTTGATGGCGCTGACTTTTTATATTATGCGCGGACCGAGATAGCGGAAATACGCCGAAATCACTCCCTTTGACGATTCATTAGAATTAAAAAAAATGTCTGATGCTAAGGATAACATTCTTGTTTGGCTTCCCTCTCCGATGGGGGACGCTATTTTATGTACGCCTGCTCTGCGGGCCATCCGAAAGCGGTTCGATTCCGCGAAGATAACATTTTTCGGCAGTTCTGTTGTGCGACAGGTTTTTTCACCTTGCGGTTTCACGGATGCCTGGCTCGAACAGAATAAGAGCGGCGTATTCACCACTGCCCGGATGCTGAAGAAACATAATTTTACGCATGTGATTATGTTCAAAAATTCATTTGGTTCAGCGTTGACGTGTTGGCTTGCAGGGATATCTGTTCGCATCGGCTATGCCAGGGATGGTCGCGGGATATTGTTGACTGATAAGTTGTATCCGCCGAGATTGCCGTCGGGCCAATTAGAGCCGATATCGATAGTTGATTATTATCTGGCTGTCGCGGTGAAAATTGGGGCTGATGTGCGGGATAGATACATCGAGTTATCAGTTGAGCCGCGAGATGTCGAAAAATTGAAAACAAAATTACCTGCCGTTTTCGACGCGAATGGGCCTGTAGTGATTCTTGTTCCCGGCGCAGCGGCAGGCCCAAGCAAACGCTGGCCTGCGGAAAGGTTTGCCCAGGTTGCCGACTGGCTGGCGGAAAAATATAACGCGATGGTTGTGCTGTCAGTTGCGCCAAACGCTGACGAAAAGCATATTGCGGAGCATATTGTTGATGCCGCGAAACACAAGCCGATTAACCTGGGCGATACGCCTGTCGGACTTGGGGAGCTGAAGGCGCTTATTGCTGTCGCGGATTTGGTCGTATGTAATGACACGGGGCCGAGGCATATTGCAATCGGGTTAAAGCGAAAAGTCATCACGCTGGTCGGCCCGAATGACCCGGCATGGACGGACCCTGGTTATGCTGATGAGGTCTTTGTTAAAGGCGATGCTCCCTGCGCACCCTGCGATAAACCAGTTTGCAGAGAGTCGTCGCATTTTTGTATGGAAGCGATAACCGTTGAAATGGTCTGCAGGGAGTCGGCAAAAGCTTTGGATGCGGGCGGTTTCGGGAAGCGGGGCGGGATATGACGGAGTTTTTCATCGACCCGGCATACAAAACCGGCTTTGAACAACTTGGCCTGACGTCAATGGAGGCAGTGTTTGCGTTTGGGGCAGGAAAAAATCTTGCAAAGGAAAATCTTGCTTCATATCGAAGCAGAATCGAATTTCAGATTTATCCGCCGGGGCGGATTGAGTCGCCTGCCGTTACAGTTTTTCTTAAACGATATGACCATCCGCCGGTAATGACACAATTAAAAAACTGGTTGTCTGCGAAAAAACGCGTCAGTTGCGCTTTGGCGGAGGTTGAGGCGGCGCAAAAACTGGCCGCGATGGGCATAAATACGCCGCGGATGACGGCGTGGGGACAATTGCGGGGTAGTTTTTTCGAGAAACGCAGTTTCGCGGCAATCGAAAAAATAAAAGATGGGGTTTCACTTGAGCGGAGTTTGCCCGGGTTTTTCAATGAGCCAGCGACAAAGGAAAATCTGGTTTTGCGCCGGCAGTTTATTCGGCAGTTGGCGTTATTTATCAGAAAATTTCACGATACCGGCTACCGCCACCGCGACCTTTATCTGTGTCACATATTCAGGGTTCCCGACGGTCGATTTTACCTGATAGATTTGGCGAGGGCGTTCAAACCGATGCTGCTGGGCGAACAATACCGCGTCAAGGACATTGCCCAGCTCCATTATTCGGCTCCCGCGAAATACTTTTCAAAAACGGACCGGCTGCGATTTCTTCGGGTGTATCTTGGCCGGGAAAAACTGAGCGCCGGCGACAAGAATTTTGCCAGGCGAATCACCGGCAAGGCAAAGCGTATGGTCAGGCACGACGCGAAGCACGGCAGGGCAGTTCCTTTCGAAACTTAGGCGGGCTATAATACCGACAGATGAAACCAAAGATAGCAATTATAATTGAGCGGGCCGATGTGGCTCTGGGCGGGGCTGAGCGGTCTGTTTTCGAATTGACCGAGGCGATTGCCGAGATAGGATTTGAAGCTCATATCATAGCTGCCGGCGGTCAGTCGCAGCTGCAGAACGTTTGTATTTTGTGCCCCGACAGTCCTGGCGGCCGGACCGGCTGCGGGACTTTTGCACGTGCGTTGAAGTCCCATCTTTCGAAGAATCATTACGATATTATACACAGCGTTTTGCCTTTTGATTTCGCGGATATATACCAGCCGAGGGGCGGCACATACGCGGAGGCGATTCGTCAAAACGCCGCCAGCTACTGCAACGGGTTTGTGGGATGGTGGAAGAGAACGACCGCTTTTACGAATTTTCGCCGGGCACAGCTGCTGAGGGCGGAGAAAAACCTGTGCAAAATACAAAATGGCCCCGTCATTATAGCGATTTCGAAATATGTCGCTGAGCAGTTCGGCAGACACTATGAGGTCGAGGCGAGTCGGGTTACGGTCATACCCAATGGTGTCAGACCGGTCGATTCAGTCGGCAAAGAACAGGCGGAGCATTTTAGAAATCAGGTTTTCGCCGGATTGAACGTCAGCGAAACCGATAAGCCGGTGTTGTTTCTTTTTGCCGCCAATAATTTTCGGCTCAAGGGGCTCGGTTGTTTGATAGAAGCCATGCGGTCAGTCCTGCGGGGAAGTATTGCCCGGCCTGTTTTTCTGATGGTGGTCGGCGGTGACAGGACAACTGCCTACGAGCGTATGGCGGTTAAACTCGGCGTGGACAAAAATATCCTGTTTTTGGGCAAGGTCGATAGCATTGTTAACGTCCTGGCGGCTGCTGATGTCGCGGTGCTGCCTACGTTTTATGACCCCTGCTCACGTTTTGTATTGGAGGCGCTGGCGGCGGGAAAACCCGTGATAACCACAAAATTCAACGGTGCCGCGGAGATGTTTACCGACAATCGGCACGGCAGGGTGATTGACAGGCCCGATGATATTGACAAACTTGCCGGTGCCCTGTCGCATTTTATAGACGCCAAAAATATTGAAAATGCGTCGCGGGCGATTATTGAGGACAACATAAAGCAGCAGGTTTCGATATCGCGGGTTGCCGGGCAGCTGAAGAAGGTTTACGACGATATACTGGCGAAACGGAGGCGGCGATGATATTAGCCGGATTTTTGATTGGTGCGTATCTGCTTGGCTCGGTTCCCTTCGGGATGCTCATAGCGGCTGTTCACGGGATTGACCTGCGCAAAGTCGGCTCCGGTAATATCGGTGCGACAAACCTTTCCCGCGCATTGGGCAGGCGATGGGCATACTTATGTTTTCTGCTGGACCTTGCCAAGGGACTTTTGCCCACATTGGCGGCGGGAATATGGCTTGACGACATTACGGGGACAAGTGGGCTGCTGGCTCAGCTTGCCGTGGGTTGTGCGGCCATAACAGGTCACGTATTCCCCGTTTATCTGAAATTCAAAGGCGGTAAAGGCGTCGCGACGAGTTTCGGCGTTGCGCTTGGTTTGTGGCCGTATTACACGATTTGCGCGGGCGTTACCCTGGTAATATGGGTTGTCTTTGTTCTTATTTGGCGATATGTATCACTTGCCTCGCTTGCCGCGGCGTTTGCTTTTCCCGTGATTCTGGTCGCGGCGATATCGCTAATACCCGGCTGGTGTTTTTCGGATTTGTGGCCCTTGCTGATAGTCGCTATGGTTATTCCTGTTCTTGTTTTTGTCCGGCACAGGGATAACATCTCTCGCCTGCTGGCGGGCACTGAAAGCAAGGTGTTTCAGAAAAACAAGGAACAGGCCGGCGATTCAAACAAGGCAGGTTAAGAGCGAGAGTGTCGTTAACAAGCGCAGAAAAAAGCCGCCTGGTTCGATTTTGAGTGTGCAGGCGGCTAACTCGAAAATGCCATTCTCGGCGAGACAGCGACCAGCTATTTCTGACTGGCCCCCCAATGGCAATCAAGCCGGCCCCTAATTCAAACCTGCCTTTACCCCCCGGCAGGCCGTCGGGGCTTTTAACTCTTATGGTATTATTATCGGTCGGACGGCCGATACAAGCCAGGCAGGCAATTCCTGAAAAGCGACTTCGGAAATCCTAAATATCCGATAGGGATATAGGCCAAAGCGGTGTCGGAAAGTGGCACTGTGCAGCGATAAAGCTGAAAGGCGAGGGATTTAGCCGTTTATTGTTCGGCCTATGATTCCAGGGGCGTCAATCCCTCGCGGACGGCATATTTGGTAAGCTCCGCCACGCTGTTGATACTGAGTTTGACCATAATGTTTCGCCGATTCGATTCGATGGTTTTGGCACTGACGTGGAGCTGCATGGCGATTTGTTTGGTGCTCTTGCCTTCGGATAAAAACTGAAGAACCTCCCGTTCTCGCTCAGTCAGGACCGTTCCTTCGGGCTGGTATTGCGTCGAGAGGCGTTTGACATAGTCATCGATGACAACTCCTGTTATCCTCGGGCTTAGATAAATCCCTCCGTTTAATACGGTCTTTATGGCCTCAACCAGCTCGTCAAACAGGCACTCTTTCAATATGTAGCCCGAGGCGCCTGCTTTGAGCATTTCCGCCACGAAATGCCGGCTGGAGTGTATGGATAGCGCGATAACTTTTACGTCGCCCATTTCCCCGATTATCTTGCGCGTGGCGTCAATGCCGTTAAGATTTGGCATACTAATATCCATAATCACAAGGTTCGGCGTCAGTTTACGAGCGATATCCAATGCCTTTCGTCCGTCCTCAACGCTTCCCACCACCTCGATATCCGGATGTTTTTCCAGCAGCGAGCTCAATCCCTGGCGAATAATCGCGTGGTCGTCAACCAACAAAACTTTCGTGGGCATGATTAGGTCTCCTTTTTGTTACTTTGGTCTTTAAGCGGCGCCGTAATTATGGCTTTGCAGCCGGCGCCTGGTTTTGATTCAATTATAAAATGTCCGCCCGAATTCTCCAGGCTTTCGCGGACGCTGAACAATCCGAATTTGACTCTTTTGCCTGCTGTTAACCTGACGTCTGCCGGGTCAAAGCCGACGCCGTTGTCCTCAACGACAACTTCTATCGAGCCGTTGGTTCTCCGAATGCCGACCCTGACCCTGCCGGCGTTGGCGTGTTTAATGCAATTGATAAGCAGCTCGCGGGTATTCCTGAAAAGCATTATCTTAACATCGTCGTCTAATAGTTTGGCTTTGCCGTCGTCCTGAAACTCGGTAGCGATGCTGTGTTTTTCCTGCACCTGTTCGCTGAGCCATTCTGCGACTGCCGCCTCAAGACCCAGCTCGTAAAGCAGGGGGTTGCTAAGCTCGAAAGTTAATGTTCTTGTTTCCTGAATCACTTTCTCTACAGAAGAGCTTATTTCCTCAATCTCGGCAGCCGACGCTTTGAATGGCGGCGAGTTTCGCAGGGTATCGAGTTTGATGTTTACTATGGCAAGCGTCTGACTTATCTCATCGTGAATTTCGCCTGCTATGCGTCTGCGTTCCCGCTCCTCAGCCAGCACTAATCGTGCCGCCAGTTGCTTAAGATGTTTCTGATACTCAAGTATTTTACGTTCCGCTTGTTTACGTTCGGTGATGTCCTGATGAATCCCTACAAGTCCTGTGACATTGCCGGCGCTATCCTGAAGGAGGACTTTGGTAACAAGAAGGAAGTTGGCGTTGCCTGATTTGTCTGTGCATTCTGCTTCCTTGTTAATAATCGGCTGGCCGGTTTGCATTATTTTCTGCTCTTCGTCAAAATAATGTTGTGCCACTTCCGGCTCAAAAAGGTCAAAATCCGTCTTGCCTATGATATCATCCTCGCCTTTTGCCTCCCAGGATTCAGCCAGCGATTTGTTGTAGCCGAGGATTCGACCTTCTTTGTCTTTGATATAGATCCCGTCTGGTATATGGTCGATAAGCGTCCGCAGAAGATTACGTTCTTCCTGCAGTTTTTCCTCTGCCCGCTTGCGTTTTGTGATGTCCCGCGCTGCCGCGAATACGCCCACAACTTCACCTGCCTTGTTTCTGTAGACCGAGGCGTTGTAGAGAACCGGCGTCACGTGGCCGTCACGATGTCTGATTTCAAGCGGGTAATCATGCACCACGCCTTTCTTGAAGACCTGTTGATATCCTGCCTGGGCCCTCTTCGGCTCAGTGAAGTAATCGGAGAAATCCGTGCCGACGAGTACCGTTCGTGTATAACCGGTCACAGCCTCTGTGGCAATGTTCACGTCAGTGATCTTTCCGTCGGAACCAATCGTCACGAGCGGATCGGGGCTGGCTTCAATCAGGCTCCGGTTATAGGTGCTCGCCTGCCGGAGTTTTTCTTCCGCCTGCTTGCGATCTGTGATGTCCCGGAAGGTCCAGATTCGCCCAAGATATTTTCCATTTTTATCGATGACAGGTGATGAATATCTGTCGAAAACTGCTCCGTCTTTAAGCTCAACCTCATCTCTGGTCGTCTCGTCCTTATGAGAGTAAAGATACTTGACATTTTCAAGGAACTGGTCCGGGTATTTTGTCTGACTTGCCGCATATTTAACTTGTGCTGTGTCATCTTTGCTCTCGACAATATCCTGCGGTATCTTCCACATTTCGTTTAACCGTTTATTGGTTAAAATTTTCTGATTATTGCCGTCAACAACGAGCACCCCGTCAATAGTTGCTTCTACCTGGGATTCAAGCAGCGCTGTCTTCCACAGTATTTCTTCTTCTGCCCGTATGCGCTCTGTGATGTCTATTATTGTTATATGAAACTGGTCATATTCGCTCTTCTGCTCCGCAACGGCGACACTCACCAATTGAGCAGGGAATTCAGTGCCGTCTTTCCTGCGCAGTTTGACTTCACAACTCTGCATGGTTCTGCTTTCAACAACTTGCTTGCAGTGTAAGTAGAACTCGTCCTGAGAACCTGGGGCAATAAAATGAGATAATTTGCTCTTCAGTAAATTGCCTCTTTCCTCACCCAGAAATGTGGCGCCGGTAAGATTTGCTCCGACAATCAGTCCTTCCTTATTCAGGGTAAAATAACCAACAGGGGCAAAGTCATACAGTTCGCAATATTTGTTCCGGGACTCAGCAAGCTCCAATTGGGTGTTCCTGAGTTCTTCATTCTGGATTTCCAGCTCAATCTGATGCACACGCAGCTCGTGAACCAGTTCGGCCGTGTCCTGCCCCCGCGGCTTCTTAAATTCCACTATCTGCTGCTTCGCTCTCTTCTCCGCCTGCTCGCGAAGATTCCTTGAATCGTCTGGTTTGTCCTTTGTTATCCTCATTTTTCAAACTCCTCGCCGAACGCTAATCCGACAAAGCAAAAAAACGGCTTACTCAAGTCCTTTTTTTCTCCCGGCGATGGGTAATATCCTCGATGGCAAGCAAAATTCTCTGCGTGTCCTGACTGTCCTGCAAGATATGCCGGCCGTTGAGAAGCATCACTCTGCGCCCAATCCCTGGGAAATCATGGGTAATCTCAAAGTCCTCGAACTGTTTATCTTCAGGCAAAATCCGCCCCAAAAGCTTTCGCAATCGCGGAATATTCCACTGACCGTCCCCAAGTTCGTAAATCGGTTTATGCTCGGTATTCTCGCGATTGACTTTGAAAGTTTCGTAAAAAGGCCTGTTCGCTGACATAACGCGAAGGTCCTCATCCAGAACCACCAGCGGCTCCCGAACAGTATCCAGAATGGTCTGTGTATAAACCTGCGCTGCTTTCGCGGCGGCTTCACGTTCCTGCGACTTCTTTTGAGCCGTGATGTCAACAAAGGTAACTACCAATCCGTCGACAACATTTTCAACCGTTCGGTACGGAAGAATCCGCATAATGTAGGCCCCGCCTTCCCTGGTCTGCACCGCTTTCTCTATGCGCACGAGATTACCGAGAACATGCTTGATATCTTCAAGAAAGCCGTCGTATGCCAGGTTGTGAGCAATGTCACTGATTGGCCTGCCCAAATCGCTATTGATGATTTTGAAAAAAGCACCCGTTGTTGGCGTAAAACGTTTGATTCTAAGATTATTGTCAAGAAATATCGTTCCTATCTCAGTGCTGCCAAGCAGATTGTTCAGGTCGTTGTTGGCGTTCGACAATTCCTCGACCTTCTCCTGAAGTTCCGAGTTCATTGTCTGCAGCTCCTCGTTGGTTGATTGCAGCTCCTCTCTTGATGTATCCAGCTCCTCGTTTGTGCTTTGCAATTCCTCGTTCGTCGACTGCAGCTCTTCATTAGAGGTCTCAATCTCTTCTATTGTTGTCTGAAGATGCTCTTTGGTGGATTGCAATTCCTGTTCAAGAGCTTCTCGCGGCTCAACGTCATTGCTCACCACAGTTTTTTTCTCTTTCCTCCCGGACAGTTTGCCCACAGGTTTCTTGCTCTCAAAGACAACCATCAACAAGCCGCTCATCGCCGCCGGTTCAGTAATAGGCCTGACTATGAGGTTTATCGTTAGAAGACCGCCGTTATGTTTTATTTTCACTCCTTCACAAACAACCGTCTTTTTCTGTGTGCCCGCCTTATGGAGCATTGTGCTCAACTTGTAGCGCAGCTCGTCGCGAGCCATCTTCAAAACATTAAAAGTAGGTTCGCCCACAGGCGGCAGCAAGTACATCTCCGTCCTGCCGTTAAAATAAACGATGTTATATTTCTTATCAACCAGAACACACGGCGGCGCATAACTCTGAAGAATTGTCCTTTCGGCGAATTTCCTGATATCGGCCCCCCTTGCGCCCTGCCCTTCATCCTTAAAATTATCAAATACTGCAAGGGGATGTACCATATGTGTTCTGGGAATAGTCCCTTTGTGTCTGAAGATTTTCCACTTGGCATTTATCGGCTCAAATCTTTCCGTAAGACCTCCGATGGTTTCGGATGTGCCCAGTAACAAGACCCCATCAGGATTCAACGTGTAGTCGAACAATCGCAATATCTTTCTTTGAAGCAAAGCGTTCATATAAATAAGAACATTCCTGCAAATGACTAAGTCTAATCTTGAAAAAGGCGGGTCCTTTACAAGGTCATGAGCGGCAAAGACAACCATTTCCCGAATATGTTTCTTCACCCTGCAGCCGGCATCTTCCCTTACAAAGAAACGCTGCAGTCGCTCCGATGAAACATCTGCGGCAATATTCTCAGGGTATATCCCCACCCGTGCGCGCTCAATTCCTTCAGAGTCCAGGTCCGTGGCGAAAATCTGAACTTCCAGATGCTTTTTCAGGTTCGTCATGGCTTCGGCCAGCAGTATCGCCATGGAATAAGCTTCTTCACCCGTCGAGCACCCCGCAACCCATATCCGCACCGACCCTCCATCCGGCTTTGATTTGAGCAACTCCGGCAGCACCTTTCGCTCAAGAATCTCAAACGCCTCCGCGTCTCTGAAGAAATTTGTTACCGTGATGAGCATGTCTTTGTACAGGGCAATAATCTCGTCCGGTTTTTGCTCAAGATAATGAACGTACTCTGATATTTGGTCAATGTGGTGCAGAGCCATTCGCCTCTCAGTCCGGCGAAGAATCGTATTCTGCTTGTAATTCGAAAAATCATGCCCGGTTTTCGATCTAATCAGGAAGAATATCTTTCTCATATAGTCGCCAAGCTGCTTCTTATCCGTCCCGACCTGCTCACCCCCAACATACGGATGCTGCGAGTATTTCATCAGCTCATCGCCCATTCCCTCAACAGGCAAAACAAAGTCCACCAGCCCCGTATCTATCGCGTTCCGCGGCATGCTGTCAAACTTGGCCTGCCTATCATCCTGAACCAGCGCAAGGCCGCCCTCGCCTTTCACCGCCTTCAACCCCAAAGTCCCGTCCGACCCGGTTCCAGAGAGGATAACGCAGATTGCTTTTTCGCCCTTGTCCTCCGCGAGAGAGCGCATAAAATAATTGATAGGCATCCGCACCCCATGGGGCTCCTTTGGCTCCATCAGGCATAGTTTGCCGTTCATTATCACAACGTGCTTATCGGGCGGGTTCAGGTAGATATGGTTCGGCTTGACTCTAACCCCGTCTTCGATATTCAGGACCTGCATCTCCGTGTACCGTCTCAGAAGCGAGTCCATCGAGCTGATATGCTGAGGAGCCAAATGCTGTATCACAACAAACGCCATCCCGCTATTCGACGGCATATGCCGGAAAAATCCGTCGAGTGCCTCCAGCCCGCCCGCCGACGCGCCTATGCCAACAATCAGAGGTTCTCCATTTCCTCCTCGCGACTTGCGTTTCGGCGAACTCGCAGGCCCTTCAATCCTGAGCCCTTTCTCTTTCCGACTTGCCTTGATATTCGCCATTATCTAACCTTTCTCTCGTTGTCACTAATCACGCCAGCAAAGTTGTCGGCCTCGAATTGCCTGTTGATGTATTATCCCGGTTGGACAAACAAAAAAGCTCTCGCCCGCCGTACCCTTAGTTGCCGTATGCCGGACGAGTTTGTCGAAATTACACACGCTCCCTGTCATATTTTTACCGCTATAGTTGAAATTGTAAACCCGTAGGCAGGAAATGCACAGCGAAATTCAAAAAAAAAAAAAATAAATGAAAATAGTCTGTTTTTGCGATGAAATACCTGTCAGAAATAACAAAACTCTAATTATAAACTTTAGGCAGGTTTTATGTCAAGCATTTTTTGTAATTCCGGAAAGATGTGTTACCGTGCCTCCGTTGCGGCCTGATACATTGCTATTACCTTCTCCGGCGGTATCTCAGCAGTTATGTTGTGAATGTTGTTAAAAATATAACCGCCGCCCTCGCCAAGGCAGTTCGCGACCGCCCGGACCTCGGCCTGAATTTCTTTCACCGTTCCCATCGGCAGTGTCGCCTGAGAATTAACCCCGCCTCCCCACAACGCAATCCGCCCCCGGCATTTATCCCCCCATTGCCTATAGGAATACTTTCCTGCCGGCCACTGCACAGGGTTCAAAATATCGAATCCCGCTTCAATAATCAGGTCTATAAGCGGGTAAATCGCCCCGCAATTGTGCATGAAAATTTTGACATTAGGCGCGATGCGATGGCATTCATCATTTACCTTGCGCATATAGGGGAGAAACAGGTTGCGGAAAACATCCGGAGATGCTATCAGAGAATTTTGTGTGCCCCAGTCGTCCGCCGACATCATAACGATATCAACGCAATCTTTAATTGCCGGCAGCAACCTGCGTATCCGCTCCACCGCGTAATCCGTTATCAATTCATGCAGGGCGGCTACGTAGTTCGGCTCCGTGATGCAGAGAACGGGGAAAATACCAATTCCGCCTCGCCAGATAATTCCGATGTCGTTGCTTATCCATTTTGCCAGAAATACCGCCCGGTCCGTTGACTCGCGAACCTTTCTGCAATACGCGGCGAAATCGCCAATTTGCCTGTCGGTCAGCCGCTGTTCCTCCAGTTCTGCCCTGACGACCTCTAAATCGTCCTTCGGGATTTCTCCGATGTAGTCAATCGGATGTCCTCCGTGTTCCTCATCGAATACGAACGAGGTTGGCGGCATTTTCAGGTCGCGCCCTTCACAAAAGCAGCGAATTGTCCCGTCCTGCTCCTCTTTGAAAATGTTCCGATGTCTTACCAGCGCAGGCAACTTGCCGGCAAAATCATATTCCTCCCATTTCTGAGGCTCATCGAAGGCGTTGGTCACGTCGTTATCAATAGCGACCACATCGCAGCCGAGCGCATCAAGCACGTCCGTATCCGGAAGGGCAAGCATCTGCCAGACATCGTGGATTTTCGGCCTGCGAGCAGGCAGCCCGAGCGCCTCAACAAGTTTTGGATATGCGAAAGCGCTGATGCCCGTCGAACGCATACCGCCCATGTCTTTGGGCAGCCGGTCAGGCCTTTTGAAATTAAGCGCCGCGATTATTCTTTCACGCGAGTTCATTGTGAGAGCTTTTTGTCGAGAATTTCACCAGCAATTTTGGGATTGGCTGTGCCTTTGGTTTTTTGCATTACCTGACCAAGCAGAAAGCCCCTTGCCTTGCCGCTTTTTTTGCCGCCTTCTTTGAAATCCGCGACCGCCTGAGAATTGCTCTTGAGCACTTCATCAACAATTGTCTCAAGTTCACCTGCGTCGCTTTTCTGAATCAGGTTCAGTTGTTCGGCAAGTTCTCGCGGGCCTTTGCCTGTATTTACCATTTCCCCCAAAATGGTATTTGCGGCTGTTGCGCTTATTTCACCTGTTTGCGCCATTTTGGCAAGCTGGGCAATATCGGCGGCCTTCGGACCAAGTTCTGTAATTGCGCATCCGCGTGCATTTGCAAGTTTGAGGCCGACCTGTGTCAACAGATTACACACGCGTTTTGGTTCGCCGCCTGCTTTGGCGGCCTCTTCGAAGAAATCGGCGACCAGCCGGTCATTAGTCAGGACGCCCGCATCGTAGTCGCTGAGGCCGTATTCCTTTATGTATCGCAGCCGCTTTTTCGATGGCAGCTCACAAAGCCGGGATTTGATTTCATTAAGCCATTGCTCGTTTACCCGCACTGGCACTAAATCCGGGTCGGGAAAATAGCGATAGTCGTGTGCCTCTTCTTTTTCTCTTTGCAGGACGGTAGCTTCCTTCGCGTCATCCCAGCCGCGTGTGCTCTTGTTGCCCATCTCCATCGTTTCGCCGGTTTCAAGGAAGCGGTCGAGCTGTCTGCCGATTTCATAGTTGATGCTGTTTTCCAGTGCCCTGAAGCTGTTGAGATTTTTTACCTCGACGATTGGTGTTTTGAATTCCTGGCCAGCCCTGGTTATTACGAGGTTGATGTTCGGCTCGAAACGCATATGCCCTTTTTGCATATCCGCTTCTGAGACGCCAAGGTATCTGACTATCCGCTGCAATTCCTCTGCAAGTGTTCGCACTTCGGCTGCGCTGCTCATATCCGGCTCTGTAACAATCTCCAGAAGGGGAGTTCCCGCGCGGTTCAAATCTACCTGCGAGAAGTTTCCTGCCGTATGCAGATTTTTGCCCGCGTCCTCTTCCAGATGCGCCCTTCTTATCCGGATTTTTTTAAACGACCCGTCTTTTAGCGGTATTTCGATATAGCCGTTTAACGCCAGCGGCAAATCATACTGGCTTATCTGGTAGTTTTTCGGCAAATCAGGGTAATAGTAACTTTTGCGGTCCCACTTGGTAAAGCCGGCTATCTGGCAATTCAGCGCGAATCCCGCAAGCATTGAAAATTCCACCGCCTGTTTATTCATAACCGGCAGCGACCCGGGCATACCGAGACACACGGGACAGACCCTGCTGTTCGGTTCTGCGCCGAAAGCGAGCTCGCAGCCGCAGAACATCTTCGTCCGCGTGTAAAGCTGCACGTGAATCTCAAGCCCAACTAATACTTTGTATTCTAATTGCCCCATTGTTTGTGCCGAAAAAATAATCAATAATCAATCATCAATAATCAATGGTCGTTTTTTATGCCAGTCAGTTTGCTTTTCATACATCTGCGCAATTCGCAGCAGCTTTTCCTCGCTGAATGCCGGCGATAATATTTGCAGGCCGATTGGCAATTGCTTGTCATCGAAGCCGCAGGGAATGCTTATTCCGGGAATACCAGCAAGATTGGCCGCTATTGTGTAAATGTCCGATAGATACATTTTCAGCGGGTCATCGACCTTTTCGCCTATTTTGAATGCGGTAGTGGGTGCGACGGGCATCATAATGCAATCACATTTTTCAAATGCCCGCACAAAATCCCCGCGTATGAGGTTCCGCACCTTCAGCGCCTTCAAATAGTAAGCGTCGTAGTAGCCGCTCGATAGCGCGTATGTGCCTAACATTATCCGGCGTTTCACTTCTTTGCCGAAACCCTCCGCGCGGGATTTTGTATAAACTTCGATGTAGTCATTCGGGTTTTGTGTCCTGTGCCCGTAATGCACGCCATCGTATCTCGCCAGGTTGCTCGACGCCTCCGCAGTCGCGACCATATAGTAAGCCGCTATCGCGTAATCCAGATGGGGCATGTCAATCTCGACTATTGTTGCACCAAGTTTTTTATAGGTTTGTATTGCCTCGTCGATTGCCTTTCGCACCTGCTCATCGGCGCCGGCATTGAAACTCGACGCGATGCCAATTCTTAATCCTTTCACCGGCTCATCCAATTTGGCAAGATAATCGCATATTGGTGCGATTTTTTCATCGACGCTTGTACTGTCGGCGGTGTCGTGACCGGCGATTGTATTCAGCATCAGGGCGCAATCTTCAACTGTCTGTGTAATTGGCCCAATCTGGTCTAAACTGGAACCATAAGCGACGAGCCCATATCGTGATACTCGTCCGTATGTGGGTTTTAGTCCAACAACGCCGCACAGGCTCGCAGGTTGCCTTATCGAACCGCCCGTATCCGAACCGAGCGCAGCATAACATAATCCCGCGGCGACTGCCGCCGTTGACCCGCCGGAGCTTCCTCCCGGCACACGTTTCGTATCCCACGGGTTGACGGTTTGTTTAAGCCCCGAATTTTCGGTGCTCGAACCCATCGCGAATTCGTCGAGATTTGTTTTGCCGATTATTACCGCGTCCGCCGCCAGCAGTTTTTCAACAACCGTCGCATTATATGGTGCGTGGAAATTCGCTAATATCTTCGATGCGCACGTTGTTGTTCCAAACGTCGTGCACATATTGTCTTTTACCGCGACTGGCACGCCGGCAAGTTGCCCCAGTTTTTCACCGATGGCGATACGCTTGTCAATCTCGGCTGCACGGGCAATCGCCTGCTCTTCGAATGTGCTTATATACGCCCCGACAATCGGCTCTATTTTAGCTATACGCGCAAAAACCGCCTTTGTCGCCTCGACGCTGCTTATCTGGCGTGCCGCTATTTTGTCCCGCAGTTGTTTTACGCTCGTCAGTTCCATTCAATGCTCGTTATTTTTTCCTGTCACTTATCTTGTGTGACAAAAACCATTGGTAAAGCTCCGGATTATTGTAAGTTTCCGTCCAGGAATCGTGTTCGGCTTCAGGATAAATTGTCAGTTTTGCGTCTCCGCCTGCCTTTTTGACGGCATCGACCATTTCCTGCGACCTTATCAATGGCACCGTGGGGTCTTTTGCGCCGTGAAATGCCCAGACAGGGACTTTTTTAAGCCGGTTCGCTGCGTATCGCTCGCTGCCGCCGCATATCGGCGCTATGGCCGCGAATCGCTTCGGATACTTTTCCGCCAGTGTCCACGTCCCGAATCCGCCCATACTCAATCCCGTCAGGTAAACCCTGTCGGTATCGACGCGGTACTTTGCCTCAATTTCATCGAGTAAAGCCATCAGGACTTCGGCCTGCTCGGGCCACCATAAATCAATTGGGCACTGGGGAGAGACGATAATAAAATCAAAACTCTTGCCTTCCGCAATCATTTTCGGAGGCCCGTGCTTTTTGACGACCTCAATATTTTTTCCTCTTTCTCCTGCGCCGTGCAAAAACATTATCAAGGGCCATTTGTCTTTGCTCTTGTCGTAATCAGCAGGCAAGTACAGGAGATAATTGCAATCTGCGACTTTTATAATCTTTTTGTTTAGCATCTGTTTACTCTGTCCTCCAGCTTTTGCGCCCATTGTCGTTCCGCACCCAACACAAACCATTAACCCCAAACACATCAAACCTTGCGCAAACTTTCCTGTTTTCATATTGTGTCCTCATTTTTCAATCATAAATCATAAATTAGAAATCATAAATGATTACGGTTCTTCGAGAATTTTTGGCACTTTGAAAAACTGTCCGTCCTGTTCCGGCGCATTGGCGAGTGTTTTTTCCGTTCCCAGGGATTCTTTTATAACGTCGTCGCGGAAGACATTGCTTACCGGCAGGCAGTGTGCCATTGGCTCCACGCCTTCGGTGTTCAATTTATTCATTCTCTCAACGTAATCGATGATGGCGTTGAGCTGTCCGGCGAACTCCTCAATCTCGGCTTCGCTCAACTCCAGCCGGGCCAGTTTGGCGACCTTTTTCACCTGTGATTTGTCTATTTTTTTATCCATGCCGCCCAAACGAAATAAAAAGAGCGAGGCGCATCCCGCCTCGCTCAGAAAGATTCTCCAGCCAAACTACTCCCGTCAACTGGTCGTCTTCTCAGCGGGTTTTTTGTAGTTGCGTTTCTGCCGTTTCTGAACAAGCCCCATTTTTATCGCTTTGGTCGATACCCTTATCCGGGTCACCTTGCCATCGACAATCGCATGAACTTTCTGGATGTTCGGCTTGAACTTGCGTCTGGTGATACCGGTAATCTTACGACCAACGCCGCCCAGGTATTTGGCTTTGCCTCGCCTGGTCATCTGATTGCCAAACGACGTGCGTTTGCCGGTATAATAACATTCTCTTGACATCTAACATACTCCTTTGCGAAAAAAACACTGCTATTAACGCCTATACGCCCAAACTAACTTTGAAACGGAGGATTATAGCAACTGCCGCCGGGTTCTGCAACGCTGATTTTCCTCAGTTTTGTGTTTTCTGTCCTCCGTCTTCTGTCTTCGTTAAGTTTCGTTTTTGTTGCAATATCCTGTGGCTGTGTGTAAAATACATCTTTGCGGTTAAATTTGACCGTTATGCGGGGTGTAGCTCAGCTTGGCTAGAGCGCTTGGTTTGGGACCAAGAGGCCGCTGGTTCGAATCCAGTCACCCCGATTTTTGCATCCTGCTGGGGATGCCGTCGAGGCCCAAAAGGGGAAGATATATGGCAGCCGCAAAAGAGCAGGTCTTCGAGAAGGTGCGGGAAGTACTGGTGGACGCGCTGGGAGTTGATGAGGAGGAAGTAACCGGTTCGGCGACGCTGATGGGCGATTTAGGGGCGGAGAGCATCGACTTTTTAGACATCGTCTTTCGGCTGGAAAAGGCCTTCGATATTAAGATTCCGCGAGAGGAGCTTTTCCCTGCGGAGACACTTTTGAACAATCACGAATTGGTCAGCAACGGCAAATTAACCGCCAAAGGCATTGCGGAGTTAAGAGAGAAGATGCCTCACACAGATATATCTGTTTTCCAGAATGACCCGGACATCAATAAGCTGGGCGACCTGTTCACCGTCAATTCGATAGTTAATTATATTGACGGCAAACTGAACGGCCCGTCCTGAGCATAGTCGAAGGGGCCGCTGAAAAACAATCCTTACTTGCCTGTTTGGTTCGGCTCCGTTGCCTTTGGTTGTTCTGCGGCTTTTTGCTGCTCTATCCTGGTTTGAAGCATGTTAATTGCCGCCTTGAGCGTTGCAGCCTGTTTTTCCAGTTCACTGGTTTTTTTTGTCTGCTCGGCCAGCAGCGTCTTGAGTTTGGTGTTTTCCTGCTGAACGTCCTCTGCGTCGGCCGTTGTTGCGTTGCTGTCTTCAATCAGCTGGGCTAACTGTATCTGAATTTTGTCTTTTTCAAGATTTGCGGTAACAAGTTTTTCATTAAGATAACTGATTTCACTTTTCAACTGGACTGTCTCGGCCTTGAGCTTAACAGTCTCTGCCCTCGCTTGTGCCGCTTCGGCAAGAGCTTTTCGCTTTCCATCGTCTTTACAGCCGGCCAGCGATACTATAAGAACCAGTATTATGAGCAACCTGTTTTGCGTCGCTATTTCTATCATTTTTGCACCTTCTGTCAGCCGACGAAACGGACGTTTCCCTTTGTTGTTAATATCGGCGATTTAAGATAGAAAGCCGTAGTCGATAACTATCGAGGCCAGTCGATACCGCGGATGCCGTGGATTGTAAGGTTCGGGTTTGGGAAACCGTCGCGGGCTGAACGAATGTCATTAGCATCAATAAAACGAACATGGCCGTCAGCGAAAAGGTAGTTTCGTTTTCCGGTCCAGCACCACCAGCCGGAATCCGTCTGTTCGATGTGATGATTGCTCATCCATTCGCCGACAATTATTTTCCCGGCTGATTTGACGACATTTGTGGGCTTTTGTGCTGTTGGCGGCAGCGTGGTAAGATCGCTATAGGGGTTGTTCAAACTATCGATATCTTCCGGGCTGTGATAAAACGCCAGCGAATAGGAGTAACTGGTAGATTCCCACTTTACCGGGGCAATTTTATCCGACGGACAAAGAAGAACCGAAGATTTTTTGGCGTTGATATTTCCTCCGAGGTGAGATGCGATAAATCCTTTCCACCCTCTCCCCATCCAAAGCCAGATATTAGGGTCTGTCGGCTGCTTTTTGGGCAGGGGGTCCTGGGTGCAAGGGTATTTGTCATCGTTTGAGCTGAGGTACGAATGCATCGCAAGGTTGATTTGATGCAGATTTGAGCCGCAACTTATTCGTCTTGCCATTGCCCTTGCTTTTCCCAGCCCAGGCAAAAGCATAGCCGCGACTGCGGCGATAATTGCGATGACGACGAGCAGCTCGACGATAGTGAATCCGTTCTGAATTCTTCTTCGCATATTACTCGACGGTAACGCTCTTTGCGAGATTTCGCGGCTTATCGACGTCGTGGCCGCGAAGAACAGCCGCGTGATATGCCAGTAACTGTAGTGGTATTACTGTTAGCATCGGCTGCAGCAATTCCGGAGCATCGGGGACGGTTATCAGGTAATCGGCATACTGTTTGATGTGGTCGTTGCCTTCAGTGGCGACGATAATAGTTTTGCCTTTTCTTGCCCGCACCTCGCAGATGTTGCCTATGATTTTGTCGTATTGAGGGCCGTTGGTAGCGATGAATACGGCCGGCATTCCATCGACAATCAGGGCGATGGGGCCGTGTTTCATCTCCGCAGCGGGCAATCCCTCGGCGTGAATATAGCTTATCTCCTTGAGCTTCAGCGCGCCTTCCAGCGCGACGGGGTAATTGACGCCCCGGCCTAAAAACAGCCAGTTGTTCTGATTGATATTTGCCTCAGCAATTTTGCGGATATGTTCCGATTGTCCAAGGATTTGCGAGATTTTATCCGGTATTTTAGTCAGCTCTTTAATATACCTTGTCGCTTCATCGCTGCTTATATGTTTTCTTCTGCTAAGCTCAATTGCAAGCATCGTCAGCACGGCTACCTGGGCGGTAAACGCCTTGGTGCTCGCCACGCCGATTTCCGGGCCTGCGTGCAGATATACCCCGGCATCGGTTGCGCGTGCGATTGATGAGCCGACGACGTTAACTATTCCGAGCACGGTTGCGCCGCGTTCTTTTGCCTGTTCGACGGCCGCAAGAGTATCGGCTGTCTCGCCCGACTGGCTTATCGCGATGACGGTTGTGTCGTCTTCTATGATTGGATTGCGATAGCGAAATTCGCTGGCGTATTCGGTCTCGGTGGTGATTCTCGCCATTTGCTCGAAGAGAAATTCGCCGACCAGACCAGCGTGAAACGCCGTCCCGCAGGCGGTAATAATTATCCGTTTTATGTGTGTCATAGCCCGCAGCTGTTCGCGGATGCCCCCCAGATGTATTTTGTCGTTTTGCGGGTCAATTCTGCCGCCCATACAGGTTGACAGCGCCTTGGGCTGCTCGAAGATTTCCTTGAGCATGTGATGTTTGAAGCTGCCAAGCTCGATTTGCTCAAGCGAGAATTCGATGTTCTCAAGCGACTTGGTTACCGCGATGTTATCGATGGTCTTGGTGTGGAACCCGTCCGCTGTAACGATTACCATTTCGTTATCCGAAAGGTAAAGTGCCTTCGCTGTGTGCTCGATAATCGCCGCCGCGTCGGATGCGAGGATATACTCGCCTTCGCTGACCCCTAAAATCAGCGGGCTTCCCTTTTTGGCGCCAATGAACATATCAGGGCAGTCCGCACACAGGATTCCGAGTCCGTAAGTGCCGTGCACTTCCTGTAATGCCCGCTGGACTGCCCATTCGAACCTGTTCTGGCCCTGGGGTTTGCGTGTCTGTTCGCCTGCGTCGCATTTTTCGTAAAAATAGCCGATAAGGTTCGCTACCACCTCGGTATCGGTTTCGCTGACGAAGGTAACGCCCTCGTTTTGCAGCCAGGTCTTCAATGTTCCATAGTTTTCGATGATGCCGTTGTGAACAACGGCTATTTTGCCGGTGTAATCTTTATGGGGATGGGCGTTTATCTGGTTTGGAGCGCCGTGGGTTGCCCAGCGGGTATGCCCAAGACCCAGCGTTTCGTTTGCCTGGGGCTTATCGAGAATTGCCTCAAGAGCGGCGATTCTGCCGCTTGTCTTTTTTATCTTAATAACGCCGTTACTCAACAGGGCTACTCCGGCTGAGTCGTAACCGCGATATTCGAGGCGTTTCAGTCCCTCAATAAGGATTGGCTGAGCTGTCTTTTGACCCAGATATGCCACTATGCCGCACATTTTTATTCCCTCGATTGTAAGCCAACTGTTTTTCGGAACAATGGGTTACGTTGTTGTTGAACTGAGACCGTTGGCGAAGCTTTTAAACAGGCCTCTGTTTCATAAGATACTGATTGTAAAGCGATTGTGTTCGACAGGCAATTTAAATCTGCTAAACTCTACTATAAGATTTCATTGTTTGACGTTTTGAGAGAATTGGTGTTAAATTCGACAAATGCTGGTTGTTATCGACTATAACGTTGGGAATGTAAAAAGCGTCTGCAACGCCTTCGACCTTTATCCGGCCAGCACGGACACGGAGCGAAGCGACGGGCCCGCTTCGGCAATGGAATATGAACTGCTTCATATTCCTTGGGTCGGATAAAGGGTCATAGAATGCCGCCTTGCGGCCTATGACCCCAAGTGGGCAAAGGCAACAAATTAGGATATGATAATTGTAATAAATTATAACGTTGGAAATGTCAAAAGCGTCTGCAATGCCTTTGACCACCTCGGTTGCCCGGTCGAGCTGAGTTGCGACCGCGGGAAGATTGAGGCCGCTTCTGCGCTGGTACTGCCGGGTGTCGCGGCTTTTGGTTTTGCGGTGAACGCCCTTGGCTCGCTCGGTTCGGTAATCAAAGACCTTGCCTTGGCGGGTAAACCTCTGCTCGGTATCTGCGTTGGTTTCCAGATGCTTTTTGACAAAAGCTCCGAATTCGGGACACACAATGGTCTTGGCCTTGTATCTGGCGATGTTGTTCCCATACCGCCGGGCAGGGTCATACCGCACATGGGCTGGAACAAAGTTATGCTGCCCGATGATATGGCGCTATTTGCCGGGTTAGGAAGCGAAAAGCATTTCTATTTCGCGCACTCTTTCTGCGCCAATGTTACCGACAAAACCGCCAAAGTTGCCTATACTGACTATGGTTTCAAGCTGCCGGCGTCCATCCAGAAGGGCAATGTCTATGGCACGCAGTTCCACCCCGAAAAAAGCGGCCAGCAGGGCTTACAGGTGCTTCGCAACTTCGCCAATATCGCCGAAGGGAGAGATTACTGATGTTCGTATTAATTTCACCGTCGAGCACGCGGAGAGAAAAAAATAAAAAAAATCTCTGCGTTCTCTGCGGTCTCAGCGGTAAAAAAGGATGTAAGAGATGCTGACCAGAAGAATCATCCCCTGTCTTGATGTTAAAGATGGCCGAGTGGTAAAGGGCGTACATTTTCTGAATCTTCGTGATGCCGGCGACCCGGTTGAGCTTGGCTCGCGATACAGCGACGACGGGGCTGATGAGCTTGTTTTTCTCGATATCACCGCGACGATTCGTTCACGCAAGACAATCGTTGACCTTGTTCGCAAGGTTGCCGAAAACGTCTTCATCCCGTTCACGGTAGGGGGCGGCATTAACTCCGTTGAGCAGATGGATGAACTGCTGCGAAGTGGCGCGGAAAAATGTTCCGTCAATACCGCCGCGGTAAAAAATCCCGATATTCTCACCCAGGCCGCACAGCGATTCGGCAACCAGTGTGTTGTGCTTGCTATTGATGCCCGCCGGTCCAAAACCAAAGCTGGACACTGGCAGGTTACCGTCAAGGCGGGCACCGAGGCGACCGATATCGACGCCGTCGATTGGGCAGTCGAGGGCGCGAAACGCGGCGCGGGTGAAATCCTGCTTACAAGTATGGATGCCGACGGCACACAGAAGGGCTACGATATTGAATTGACCCGTGCGGTGGCCGATGCGGTTAATATCCCCGTAATCGCCTCAGGCGGGGCGGGTACACTCGAACACCTTTACGATGCCGTTGTCGAGGGCCACGCCGAAGCTGTCCTTATGGCCTCAATCACTCACTTCGAAAGCTACACAATTACCCAGATTAAAGAATACCTCCGCGACCGCGGAATAGCCGTCAATCTCTGACAGCTCAAATCGCTATCGAGAGAAAATGGCCTTAAGGTTATTTGCCTTTGAAGCCGCTGATGTTATAATCACACGATTGTTTAAGACATGGCGAAATAATTTATTTCTGATAAAGGGGTACCGTGAGATTTAAGATTTTTAACAATGGCAAGCCGGTAACGGATTTTTCGCTGCACGGTGCGTATCTTTTCGGCTCCGACGGCATGGCTATTCGCAAGGCGCAGGTCGCTTTTGTGGACGGTATGCTGGAGTGTTACAAGCCGAGTGAAGAGACCGCCGGTGTGGCATTGCTGTGGCCCGTTGAAGGTTTCGGCAAGGTTCTGCTTTCGACGACTTGTCTGCCCGAAAGGCCCGAGCCATATAATCTGAATCTGGAACTGGCACGCGGCCGGCTGATGCAAATCATCAACAAACGCGAGGACTGGTCAATTTTTGAGGACGCCGAAGATACCGCTTCGCTTTACGGAGAGGCGCAGGATTTATTCATCAAGGCCATCCAGGAAATCTCTGATGGGCCAATCGCCTCGCAGCTCGCGGACCAGGCGCTTCAAAAGGCGATTGTTTTTTCAGAATTGCTGGCGGCAAAGCACGCCAAGCTTCTTTTCGCGACACGAGGGAAAAATCACGGTTTCGGTCGCGGCTGTCTCGGCTGCTGGGTTGACCCCAAACAGGTTGCCAACCACGCATACCTTGAACAATTGGCAGGCGCATTCGGCCTGGCGATGGTGCCTTTCAACTGGGGACATATTGAGCTGGAAAGAGGCAAATACGATTTTTCAAAACTCGACGCTTGTATAACTATGCTGAGCAAAAGAAAACTGGCCATTGGCGCAGGACCATTGCTTTGTTTTGCCAAAGAATATCTGCCAAAGTGGCTGCTCGAAAGCAATGCCGATTTCGAGAAAATCCGGGAATACTCCTACGAGTTTGTTTCAGCGGCCGCTTCCAGATATGGCGGTATGGTCAGGACATGGAACGTCATCAGCGGACTTAACGCATTCAATCATTTCGGATTCGGTTTCGAGCAGGTCCTGGAGATAACGCGTGCGGCCAACAGGGCGGTCAAGGCAGCCTCTGAGCGGGCGCTTAGGATGATAGAAGTCAGCAATCCCTGGGGCGAGTATTACGGGCAAACCGCGGACACCATTCCCCCGCTGGTCTATATGGATATGGTGATTCAAAGCGGCATAAGTTTTGACGCCTTCGGGCTGACGATGCGGTTCGGCACCGACGAGTCGGGAATGCACGTCCGCGATATGATGCAGATTTCGGCGATTCTGGATTCTTTCGCTCCTATCTCGAGACCGTTGTATATTACGCATGTTGAAGTCCCGGGGAGTGATACCGCCGGCCCTTCTGCCGCCGAAGTTGCCGGCTTCTGGCACGGCCCCTGGGACAAGCTCAAACAGGCCGAGTGGCTCGACCAGTTTTACAGAATAGCGCTCAGCAAGACGTGTATTGACGGGGTTATATATTCGAATTTAGCCGATGTGGCGGATGGGGCCATTCCCGACAGCGGACTTTTGACAGCGGGACTCGAACCCAAGGAATCATATCTGGTAATGAAGAGGTTCCACGACCGCATCTTTGGCCGGTAAACGGATTATCGGTATGAACAAGATTCAATTACGCTCGTTTGTTGTCGCTGCCGTGTTGGCTTTCATTTTTTGCCTGAGCTTTACGATGGGCAGCGACAGCGGGGCGGCGTCTGTTGAATTGGAAAGCAGGGTAAACCCGAATGATGCTCCTGCGGCGGGCTTGATGCTGCTGCCGGGCGTCGGGCCTGCAAGGGCACAGGCGATAATAAGTTATCGTGAGCAGTTTCGGCAAAGCGGCCGTGGTGATTTGGCGTTTATAAATTGCAATGATTTGGACAATGTCAAAGGCATCGGCCCTGTCACTGTAAGCAATATGTGCGAACACCTGAAGTTTAAATGACGGCAGAACACAACATGGAGTTGAAATAATACTATGGACGAATGGGTAATAGATAAACCGCTGGGGCAGTGTTGTGCCACCGGCAGGGTGATTGCGCCGGGGGAAGAATACTACGCGACCTTGGTGCAGACCGAACAGGGTTTTGCCAGGCGTGATTTTTGCGCCGAGGCATGGACGCAGCAAAAGCCGGAGGTCTTTTGTTACTGGAAAACCAAACTCCCCACCCCTGAACAGAAAAAGCATTTGTTCGTCGATGACGATATGCTGATGGCGTTCTTCGAAAGGTTGGCGACGGAGACCGAGCAGGAAAAGGTTAATTTCCGTTTTGTCCTGACGCTTGTCCTGATGCGCAGGCGTCGCTTGAAATATGACTCATCGCGGACGCAGGATGGTAAGGAAATCTGGCGATTGAGAATCACCGGCACCCAGGATTTTTCCGAAGTGGTTAATCCTAATCTGGGCGAAGAACAGGTTGCCCAGCTTACTTCACAAATGGGTCAGATTCTCCAGGGAGAGCTGTAATTGTCAAATCGGCCTGCATTGTTATTGTTGGTGTTATTTTTCGCCGGCTGTGCCGTCCAGCCGATGCGTCATTGCCCGGGCAAAACAACCGCTGACGAAGCGATTGCGGCATTGAAGTCGCGCCGTGAAAAAGCGGCTCCGATTCGCGCAACGGGACAGTGTCTTTTGCGGTATCACGTCGAAGGTAAAGTTCGCAAAGAAAATTTTCCTGTCAAACTGTGGGTGAATCCTCCCAATGAGATTTACCTTCAGGGCGACGTCGCTTTCGACGCAACCGGTCTGGTGTTCGGCTCAAACGCCGACGAATTCTGGTTCTGGCTCAAACCTAAAGAAATCAGCTCATACTGGTCGGGCAAGTGGTCGCAGGCCGGAATCCGGAATGGTCTTGCCGTCAGTCCGAGCATAGTTCTTGAGGCGTTCGGGGCGGTCGATATAAGCCGGGGCGATTGGACTCTAAGCCGTGATGGTAATCTTGACCTGCTCGTTTTGCATAACGACCGCGGCATTATAATCCAGAAAATATATATCGAGCCGTGCGATTACGTGGTAAGAAAGATTGAGCGGTTCGATGATTCGGGCGTTATTTACCTCAAAGCCGAATTTGCCGAGTATGAAAAAGCAGCCGAAGGGTTTTTAACTCCTTCGCGGATAAAAATTGTCGCTGTTTCCAGGGAAGGCGGCGAGGATTCTGTCGAAATTACGCTCTCATCCGTCAAAACGACGGAATTGAGCAGCCAGCAGCGTCAGCGGTTGTTTGTAAGACCTTTGCCGCGCGGTTTTAACCATGTTTACCAGGTAATCGGTGGCAAAGCGGTTGAACAGGAACAGTAATAATGCGTATATAAACGCAATGCAGATTTGAAAGGAAACGTTTTTGTGAGTAAGCCGAGTTTGAAAGACAGATTACGTAAGGGGTTATTTCTGCTTGACGGCGCTATGGGGACGCAGCTGATGGGGCTGGGCATTGAGCCGGGCAAGTGCAGCGAATTGCTTAATTTCGAATCACCGGGCTTAGTCCTGCGGATACATAGCAGCTATTTGAACGCTGGCAGCGACGCGATCCTTACCAATACCTTCGGCGGCAATGGTATCACCCTTGCCCGGCATGGTCTGGAAGAACGCGTTGCTGATATCAACTCAACCGGCGCTCAGCTTGCCCGCAAGGCCGCTGGAAAAGATAAATACGTTCTCGGCGATATCGGCCCAAGCGGCGACTTTCTCGAACCCCTCGGCAGCTTGAAACCCGACCAGCTCAGGGGGATTTTCGCTGACCAGGCAAAGGCGCTGCAGGCGGGGGGCGTCGATGGTTTTATCATCGAAACAATGGGCGCTGTCGATGAAACGGTCGTTGCCGTCGAGGCGATTAAATACTCGGGTTCCAGTTTACCCGTTCTCGCTTCGATGTCTTTCGATAAACGCGGAGACGATTTCAGAACTATGATGGGCGTCGATGTTAAAACCGCCGTCTCATCTCTTGTCGCCGCCGGCGCAGATGCTGTTGGCTTCAACTGCGGTACTACCACCCTTGATGAATACGTCGAATTGGCAAAAAGATATGTTGCCGCCGCCAAGGCCGTCAACCCGAAGGTCTTAGTTTTCGCCGAACCAAACGCCGGCAAACCCGAACTGCTCGACGGTCAAGCCGTTTATAAGGTTACGCCCGATGAGTTTGCCGATGCCGCACAAAAAATCTACAATGCAGGCATAACCATAATCGGCGGCTGCTGCGGAACTTCCCCCGCCCACATCGAAGCCGTCAGCAAAAAACTGCGGAGCTAATCTATTTCAACATCCTGCTGATGCTGGTTATCGTGCGTGCCGTCGCCCCCTGGTTTTTTCTGATTATCTGCCGGCCGTTTTGGGCGATTCGCCGAGCATAAACGGCATCGGTCAGGCATTTTTTCATCGTGTTGAATAACTCATCGGCGTCTTTGACTAAGATTGCACCGTCGGCTTTCAGCAAATCCTCGACGGCCTGTTTGAAATTAAACGCGTGCGGGCCGAAAATCGTGCATTTGCCAAGCGCAGCCGCCTCCATCATATCCGACCCGCCCATAGGCACTAACGACCTGCCCACAAAAATCACCGTCGCAAGCGAATAAAACTTCCGCAAGTCACCCATCGTATCGCCGAGAATCACATTTTCAGTTGTCGAGGCCTGTCTTCCGCCTTCTGTCTTCCGTCTTCTGTCTTCTGCTTTTATCTCGCTATACCTGATTAATCCAAATCCGGTTTGTTTAATTAGATTTGCCACTTCCTCAAATCTCTCCGGCTTTCGGGGAACAATCGCTAATCGTAAATCCGCGAATTGCTTTTGCTCAATCAGTCGGCGATATACATCCAGAATAATCTGCTCCTCGTCGCTGCCTGTTGCGCCGGCCACCCACAGCCGGTCGTTTTTAAGACCAAGCTGGGCCGCTAATACGTCAGCACCATCAACCTTGTCTGTTACCTGCGCGGTGTCGTATTTTACCGAACCTGTAACGATAACCCTTTCCGCTGGCACACCAATCTGCCTGAACCTTTCGGCGTATTCTTCGCTCTGCGCAAGTGCAAGCGTAATATTGCCGAATATCTTTCTTGTTACCCCCTTTATCAGGTTATATCTTCTCAAACTTCGCTCGCTCAATCTGCCGTTGACGACGATTACGGGTATGCCTGATTGCTTGGCGATTCGCACAAGGTTTGGCCAGACCTCAAGCTCAATCAACAGGCACATCGCTGGTCTTATATTCGCGAAAGCCCGTTTCATCGTCAGTGAAAAGTCCATCGGGAAGTAAAACACACTCAGTCGATTGGCGAACAGGGCGTTTGCGCGGGCAAACCCCGTGTCGGTCGTAGTGCTGATTGCGATTTCATAATCAGGAAATTTGGCTTCAAGTTCGCGGATAAGAGTTGTTGTCGCGTTGACCTCGCCCACGCTTACCGCGTGAATCCAGATACATTTTTTGTCTGGCTGTTTGCGGCTTATTTTGCCGAAGCGATTTGCCCACCCGGCGCGGTATCGTCCGTGCCTGAGCATTTTATAAATCGCCACGGGGCTTATCGCGATAAGCGCAATCAAATATGCAATGTCAATAAGCACTGTCATAATATGGGGATACTGTAATCGCAGGGGGGGCAACTGTCAAATCACAGGATTTTTCACCGCGTGGCTTGGCCATCCCTTACGGGAGAGCACGCTGAGAACGCTGAGAAAAACAAAAGTAAAAAACTCTGCGGTCTTTGCGGTCTCGGCGGTGAGATTATTGCCAGATTTGAGTCAGTGCGGCGAAATCGAAGAAGTTGATTATCCCGTCTGAAACCATATCGGCCCGTGCGTTCCAGTTTGGCGCCCCTGTCGTGGCAAGCCACGCATCAGCAAACGCGCCAATATCGAGCCAGTCAACAACCCCGTCGCCGTTTATATCGCCCGCCAATTGCGATATCGGCTCATATTCGATAGCAGGGTCATCCTGTAAAAACATCCCGCCGCCGCGAAGCGTGAAGTTGAGGTCTGTGAACAGATTCATCCCGATAATGCCGTCGAGCGTTCCGCCCTCAGGCGATGATATATCCAGCAGCACAACCGGGATATTCGTAAACGACAGCCACTCACCGAGAGCCGGTATATCAATCGCGTCGATGTAGAAACCCGGCGCCATTATTGTCTCGCCGGTAACGCCCTGTATCTCAACCTCGAAATCCGGATTGGCGGGATTTAACCCCAGCCGGGCGCCGACTCTATAACCGACAACGCTAACCTGCGCGCCGGTGTCTAACATAAATCTTGTCTTGTCGATAGCCGAATGAGTCCCATTATAAAGGTCAACACTGGCGACAAAGAAAACGCTTTGCGACAGGTTGCCGATTATCACGGACGGGCTTAACGGTTCAAACTCCCAGTCTTCAGTAAACCACTGTGTATATTGAACGGAAGCCGCGCCCAGAGGCCGCAATTCCAGCGGTATCATATTTGCGTAAGCAGGTATGCCCGGGTCGTCCTGCGGGTAGATGTGAATATCAGGCGAGTTGTAATCACTGCCGCCGTGTGTTCTCGTAATGACGGTGTTGTTGTTGAACACTGCGGTAAAATAAACCGACATAGGCGAGCCGATTGCCGTCGGCAAATCAACCGTATAACCGCTCTGGCCCACCGCTATCGACACATTTGATTGCCCCACCATACTCGACCTGTCCCAAAGCAGACCGTTTGGCTCAATCGCGCTCAGGCCGTCGATGAAAATCCCGATTGGCTGGCTTACCCATGCGTCAACCTCGCCGGTAACGCCGCTGATGGTTACTGTGTTGCTGGTAAGCAGGTTTAAAGATGGTTTGTAAAGCCCCGCAATATTTGCGGCTTCGTATCCCATAACGTGCGTGCTTGCGCCGGTATCATATATCCCGATTATATAATTCGCCTCCGGCATGCTTGTCAGATAGCTGCCCGTAATCGAATCCCAGACGATGGCATCTACTATATCTTCGGTTTCGCGTGCGTTGGTAACCGAAACCGCTATCCATGGCGTAAAACCATCCACTGCCGGCGAGTCAATCGCGTTGGTGAAAACAACTTCGGTATCTGCGGTTGATTTTAATTTGGCTGATGCTCGTTTGGTCGCCTGCGGGAAAATCAGTTCTTTTTCCGGTCTTTGCGGATGCCGTCTGCTTGAAAGGGTAACCGGCTTTTCTTTTGGATACGAGATAGATTTGATGCGTGATCCGTTGCCTGTTTGCCAGTCGGCCTGCTCCTTTTGCCAGCCCGGCCTGCCTGCCCCCTGCGCAGTAGAGGGATCGGCAAACGCAACCGCCTGCGCAATTACGACTGTCAGTAATGCGATAAGCAGGTGTGGCCAACTATATCCGTTTTTGCTTTTCATCGCCCGCATCTCTATTCTATACGAACATATTATACCATATAGCTGCCCTTTTTTTTACAAAATTGCACCAATGGCCAAATTCTTGACTTTCGGGCTGTTTTGCCGTATTACAATGGCGTTATTCGGTCCCCGTAGCGCAATTGGATAGCGTGTTGGCCTCCGAAGCCAAAGGTTGTGAGTTCGAATCTCACCGGGGATATTCTTAATTTTTGATTTATGATTTTTGATTTCTTATTTAAACGCATCATCAAAGGATTATTGATGCCCCGCAACTCGCGGACCATTAGATGTTGTTTTTTGACCGCTGTCCTTGTGTTCGCGGGATGCCAAGTATATAAAAAGACAGCTTTTTCTCAGGACAATGAAATGGCAGCAGAAAAAATAACGTTAAAACAGGCCAATGCACAAAAGGTCTGGGAGTATTTCAGGCAAGTCAGTGCTATTCCTCGATGTTCAAAAAATGAAAAGCAAATTATGGATTGGCTCAAAAATCTCGCCAAAAGCAGAGGTCTGGCCTGTCGGAGCGATGATGTTGATAACGTGATTATCGAACTGCCCGCGACGAAGGGTTACGAGAATGTCCCTGCCGTAGTTCTTCAAAGCCATGTCGATATGGTCTGCGAAAAGACGCCCGAATCGAAACACGACTTCACTAAAGACCCCATCGAATTAGTCGAACGTGATGGCTGGATTACAGCCGACGGCACAACTCTCGGTGCGGATAATGGTGTAGGCGTTGCGTTGGCTTTAGCTCTTATCGATGAGAAAATATCGCATCCGAAGCTCGAATTGCTTTTCACGGTCGATGAGGAAACGGGCCTGACCGGGGCGAATGGTTTGGAACCCGGCTTCATTACGGGAAAATACCTCATTAATCTCGACGGTGAAGACAAATCCTTCATCGTCGGCTGCGCGGGCGGCGAGCAGACCGAAATACGATTGCCTTTGGAATTTTCATCTGTGCCCGATTCATTTGCCTGCTTCGACCTGAAAATCTCCGGTCTTCACGGCGGCCATTCAGGAATCGATATCGACAAGCAATACGCAAACGCAATTCAGCTATTGGCGAAAACGCTGAAAAGTTTGCAGGGTTTTGATTTGCGCATTTGCGATATTGCAGGAGGTACTGTTCATAACGCCATACCGCGAGATGCAAAAGCAGTTATATGTTTTGACGCGTCAAAATTTATTACTGTCAAAAAAAAGCTGGCTGAAATCGAATCATCTTTCAAAAAAGAGTTTGCGAAAACTGAACCTAATCTGAAAGTGGAATTAAACGAAGCCGCTCTTCGACCTTCAATCATAAATCATAAATCAGAGATCATAAATCTTCTCTCGAATCTGCCTACCGGCGTTTATCGAATGTCGCCTCAGTTTGAGGGTATCGTTGAAACGTCAAGCAATCTTGCAAAGGTCGGGGTGCTCCGCGATGAGAAACAATTACGAATTTTGACCTCGCAGAGAAGTTTGGAGAAACAATCGCTCAATGAAATAACCGGCAAAATTACCAACCTGGCACGTTCAGCAGGCGCGAAAGTTGAAACCGTAGGCGGGTATCCCTCGTGGAAGCCGGATATTAATTCCTCGCTGCTTAAACAAGCAAAAGAGGTATATCGCCGACTGAACAAAAAAGAGCCGGAGGTTAAGGTTGTTCACGCGGGCCTTGAGCCGGCTGTCATTGGCGAAAAATTCCACGGTATTGAGATGATTTCCGTCGGCCCCACAATTAAAAACCCCCATTCCCCCCAGGAACGCGTCGATATCGCATCCGTTGACGCCGTATGGGAATTTTTGATTGAACTGATACCGGCGTTAAAATAACTGCCACCGGTTTTCCTGCGCAGTTGTTAGCCACTCCAGTCGACTGGGAGTGTCATGCCTGCTCCTAAACGTTTTCCCACCGGTCGCTCAATGAAGCCGAACTTTTTGTATAGTTTTTCGGTACCTGCGGCTGACATTAAGCCTATAACTGCACCTTTAGCGGCTACGCCTCCAATATAATCCATTATATGTTCCATTACGATTCGAGCGTATCCCTGACCACGCTTATTGGGGATAACAATAACATCCTGAATGTAGAATGTTATGCGGCCATCTCCAACAACTCGTCCAAAGGCAACAATCTTGCCATCCTCACGCATAGAAACGGTATATAAAGAATCTGCTAATCCGCCAGATGCCGATTGTTCATCGTAAATAGTCCATCCAGCGCTGTTACGCAGAGCGTTGTACTCTTCCGGTCTTGGCAATTTGTTGTCAATCTCAATCATTGGCGGTAGCTTTGTAGGGTGGACTTTGCCCACCATTTAATATCTCATCTTACCAAATATAGTTTGGTGTGCACAGCATACCCTACGACTTTTTTCTGGCAATTTTTGATTGAGTTGATACCTGCCCTGAAGTAGGGGAGAGTTCCTAATGCCCAAACTCATGGGCCTGGGTGATGATTAGGATTAATCTCCAATAAACTCCTCAGAATCGACATAAGGTTCAGCTCTTCTTCCGAGAACCGACAGCACTTTGCCTGAAACAAGCCCGGCGGCTAGCGAGATAACTATCGATATGAAAATACCGGCAAGCTGAGCCGAACGATTGATGCCGTTAACCACGAATATCGCGGCTATCCCGCCCATCAATCCCGGGAATCCATGAAGGTTAAGAACGCCGCAGGTATCGATTTTTTTGAACTTATTCTGCAGTTTGGATTGAATTACAGCGAAGCCGGCCGTTGAGAGCACACCCGCCAGCAGGCCGATGACAAAAGCGACGACGTGATTGGTTTTGTCGCATGTGGAACCGATTGCCACGCCGCCCGCAAGTGCCGCGTTAGCGATGTCCGCGATGCAGATTTTGCCTCTAAGCAATACCGAGGCGAAATAGGTGGCTATCGTGGCTCCGCACAGCGCTAATACCACGTTGACAGCCGTAAAAGGGACCAGTTCCGGCGAGACCAGCGCGGCGCAAAAACTGGGCCAGAAAAGCCACAGCACCATACTGCCCAGCATCGAAAACCTGTCGCTTGTCGAATCGGATTCTATTTTGGCGTCGAATTCTTTTTTGGTTGTCATGGTCATAATCACTCCCATGCCGAAAAGAGCGCCGAATGCGTGTATTACAATCGAGCCGCCCGTATCGACAAAACTCCCCGGCATGAGCCGCAGTCCCCCGTCGAGGACTATCCATTCGTTAAGCATATATGACGGTATAAACAAAACCGCCAGCAGCATATATTGCCCCATCTTCAATCTTCCCAAAACAGCGCCGGCGCATATCAAAAGACTCGCTGCCGCAAATTCAGCAAGAATTAATTTATCGATTTCAACTCTCGCCTCTCCGAAATTCTTTATCAGCAGGTAAACCGGTATCGCAACGCTGACCAGCAGGTATGTCGCGGTAACAGCGGAAAGTCCGTATCTTTTGACAAATACCATCAGGAATCCGAAACCCACCAGCAGCATTGCCATTATGTGTATTGAACGGTTGTACTTCTGCACATCTGCCAGAGCGTTCGATGCTGTCGTGGTATCCGGGCTGATTGACGGACTCACAGATGCAGCGGTCTCACTGCCGTGACATGTCGTAATAAAACTTTGTGAAACCAGCAATGCTGCTACAGCGATTAGTAAATACCGGGCGCTTTTCATTTTTTTTCTCTTTCAATTAATGGTTGGTGAATGTTTCGTTAACCGCAAACATATTTTACATTACTTGAAATTTTTCATAATAATACCAGATTATCTGTGTCCCTGTGACATTATTTTTAGGGGGTGATATCTTCAAAGCACGCAGGCGCGAGTTTTTTCAGTGCCGCGAGAATAAGGTGTGCCGCTTTTTTTATTTCCCATTGTGCGCCTTTGTCCGTGCGGACGGTGAGGATATGCCGCCATTCGCGGAAATTGGCGGAGATGACGATTTCGCTTGTGCAGGCGTTCGGCAGGACAAAGCGGGCGTCCTCTTTCTTTAGCCCCTTGTCGCGCCATTTGCGATACATATCCTGTATCGTTTTCATATCGTTGTGGAATTCGTCGGCCAGTTCCGCGGGCATACTTTCAGGCACGACGTAGGTAAATTCTTCTTCGTCGCAATATCGCTGCGACTGCTGTGAGACGGCCATAAGACGATGGCGGACTAATTGATGCGTCATCGCGCGGGAACAGTTCTTGATTCTGAAAGTCGCGTAGGCGTGTTCTAATGGTGACTCGTGGCCCATTTTGATGAGCCGTTTGATGAATCCTGCCTGCGAATTGTCATCCATCTTGTCGAAGCTCAGATAGCACGTCCTGCCCGCCGCCTCAATCACCTTCTGCGGCTCAGGTGTTACCGCGATAAGTTTGACTTCCAGTTGTCTTGCACAAGTTTGCTGCTGCATACCGGGTCCTCAAATAAAAAACTTAGCCGCAGATTATTCCGATTTTTTATTGACGGGGACGTGAATGTAAATCGGGAGTTTTTCCTGTCCTTCGGGCGGATATTCCTCGAAAGCCGGAGCGATGGCGCTTATTTTGTACGGCGAGTTTGGCAGCCATTTGCCAAAGATGTACTGATACGTCTGCCCGATTTTTTCTACCGGACATTCGAATACTGCATATTGGGCTGTTGGAATTGTCCGGACGACCAGCCCTTCGCTCGTCGGGGCCGTCCCATCGGGTACTGCCATTCCGACGACATAATCAATGAAATCCTGCTGTTTTGTGGCGAAACTCAGACCGTAATATTTTTGGTTAGTACTGATTTTCTTGAGCTGCTCGTTGTATCGCTCGAATTCCGACCATATTTTTGCGTACTTGTCGCTGCTCCCTTCGCGAGTTGGTATTCGGGTCGATGTACCCATTACTGTAAAAGCTTCCCGCTCGCATATAACCGGTTCCATACTTTGTTCTCCTTGAGTTGCCTGTTTCGGCTGATTGTTGCAGCCGGCTGTCATAACGTACAGCATCACCAGCATCGCAAAGAACCATTTGCATTCGACTCGCATTTTCCGCTTCCTTATTTAAATTTTGTCGATTCCGATTTTATCTAATACCGCCAGTGCGATTTTGACGTTGCCGAATGGTGCGCTTACTGCGAAACCTGCCACGCGGTCTTTAATCTTCTCAATTAATTCCATCGCGATTTCCACGCCGATGGTTTTGCCTTCCTGCTGGGTCTTTGCTGCGCTCATTCGTTCCAGTAATTTCGCCGGCACGACGACGCCGGGGACTTCGTTTGCCATAAATTCCGCGTTTTTCAAACTGGTGAAGGGCCATACGCCGGCGATGACGGGTATTTTGCATTGCCTCGTCGAATCTAAGAAGCGAAACAGCGTATCCGCGTCGAACACCGGCTGCGTGATGGCGAACTCCGCGCCCGCGATTACCTTCTGGTGGTATTTATCGATTTCGCGTTTGATATCGGCAGCGACGGGGTTTGCCCCGACGCCGATTAAAAGCGATGTTGGCGGGTTGAAGTGATTGCCGCCGAGGTCGATGCCGCGGTTGAGATTTCTGATTACGCCCGTCAGCGTGATTGAATCCATATCGAATACGCCCGTCGCCTGCGGATAGTCGCCCATCTTTGGCGGGTCGCCCGTTATGACGAGCATATTTCGCAGGCCGATGGCGAACGCGCCGAGGATATCGGATTGCATCCCGATGAGGTTTCTGTCGCGACAGCAAAAATGCAATATTGATTCGATATTCGCCGCCTGCTGAATCTTCACCGCCGTTACCATCGGCGATAATCGCGAACTCGCGCGAGGCCCGTCGGGAATATTTATCGCGTCGATACCCATATCCGCGCAAAGTTTCGCCTTTTCCAGTATCGGGTCGATATCCAGCCCCTTGGGCGGCGTGATTTCGATGGTGGTTACCTTTTGGCCCGATGCTAATTTGGCCGCAAACTTCGATTTTTCCGCCAGCGGCGTTTCGCGAATTTCGATTGTTTTTGGTTTTTCGACAGCTACAGCGACGAATCTCGCTTTCGATGTCGCGGCCTTATCGATTGCGCGGACTGCGCGAACCATTTCCCTTATATGGTCCGGCATTGTCCCGCAGCAGCCGCCGATGATTCGTGCGCCTTTTTCGTAGAAACGCTTTGCGAATTCCGCCATATATTCGGGCGTGGACATATAAAGCAGGCGGTCTTCGACCTGGCGGGGCAGTCCCGCGTTTGGCTGCACCGAGATTGGCTTGTCGGTGGCGTCGTGGATAAGCTCAAGGGCGTTTAGCATCGCCGATGGTCCTACCGAGCAGTTAAGACCTACCGCCGTTACGCCTTTTTTCGCTGATATCCGGCTGATTGCGTGGTCGATTTTTTCGCCGTATGGCGTCTCGTTCAGCTCGGTAGTAGTCATCTGGGCGACGATTTCAAGGCCGGTTTCGCTTCCCACGGCCTCAATAGCAAGCAGCAGCTCATCGGTATTTGAGAATGTTTCGAGAATCAGAAAATCCGCGCCTGCGTCTGCCAGCGCCTTGGCCTGTTTTTTGTATGCGTTTATTGCCTGCTGTTTGGAAAGCTGGTTGTACAGGGCGATATCGCGTGCCAGCGGCCCCATCGCCCCGGCGACTAATACGTTACCGGCTTTTTTAGCTAATTCGACGCCTGCTTTGTTTATTTTTTCGACCTGTTCCGCCAGGCCGTATTTCGCTAATTTGACCTCGTTTGCGCCGAAGGTGTTGGTCTCGATGAAGTCACAGCCGGCCTCGATGTATTGCTTGTGGATTTTGCTTACGAGTTTGGGATTGCTGAGATTCAGCTCATCGAAGCAGGCGTTTATATACACGCCTGACTGGTAGAGCATCGTTCCCATCGCCCCGTCGGCGATTACGACCTGCTTTGATAATAATTGTGATAGTTTTCCTTTTGCCATAGGTTTTTTTATTATAGCCACAGAGTTCACAGAGGACACAGAGAATTTTTTCAGGAAATAATATTAGGTAACAGTTATGATTTTACGATTTTCGGAAAAAAGTTTGGGAAGAAATGGGCGGATAAGTGTTACATCTTCTCCAGATTAACGAAGATGGGCAAGAGGGATAAAATGGGATAAGGATGAAAATTTTTTTCATCTCAAAAAGGCCTCGAAAAGTGGTCCGAATTGGGGTCAAATTGATAAAAGTGAGGGTCGTTTTGACAAAAAAGTTACCAAAAGTGAACGATTTTGTGTGATTTTGTAGTGCTTTTTTCAGCTCGATATATTAGCGGAATTAATTGTAAAACTGGGGGATTTACCGCAGAGAACGCAGAGACCGCGGAGTTTTTAGCCGTAAAAAAGCACCCTTTTCGCTCGGGGAGCTACGCAGGGCCAATAGCACGGATTTCGCCGAGGACGCGATAGTATATAAGTATATGCGTATATACTTATGGAGTGGTAAAATGGCCAAGTTTGCCGAAGCGGGCTCGTCGCTTCGCTCCGTGTTTAGACGCAGATTAACGCAAAGTGACGCTGTTTTTTCTTAGACACTGATTACACTGCTTATGCTCGGCTTGCGTTCTTCGGCTAAGGGTATTCTCGATACAAGCATCTGTGATACCCTTTCGCCTTGTCCGCCGCCCCTAAGGGGCATTATTAGGCCGAGCAAAGACACGGATTAATCAATTTCCGATTGGCGATTGTAGGGATGCGGATTTTTTTAGCCACCCTCCGACATTGCTCAGGGCAGGGGGTTATTTTGTATTCCTGAACAGTGTATAATGTTACATAAAATATAGAGGTGAGCCATTATGACTGAAGCAGAGAAGCTGGCAGGGATGTTCAAATTGTTTTCGACTGAGGCGAGAGTACGTATTGTTGGGGCACTTAAGCGTCGAGAGATGTGTGTTATCGAGCTAACAAGACACCTGGGTATAACACAAGAGGCAACTTCTCAGCATTTGCGAATTCTGAGAGACGCGGGAATTGTAAGGTGCATAAAAAGAAGTCTTCATGTTTATTATTCGCTCGATAAAGAAAAGATGGCTTTAATTCACAAGGCGGTAAGTGCGTTGTGTGAGATATGACGAAGGTTTTTAGACGTGGAATTAATTGTAAAGTTGGGGGATTTGGAATTTGGTTAGCCGAGAGAAGCGAGGTTTCGGCGGACGGTTATTGTTTGGGGATGGTCGGGGCCATAACTGTCCTCCATAATTTTAACGGCCCTTTCGTAAAGTATTTTGGCTTCTTCTTTGCGATTTATTTTCGCAAATAGACCTGCGAGGTTGTTGAGGTCTATGGCGACACTTGGGTGCTCGGAGCCAAGGGATTTTTCATCTATTTCGAGGGCACGGCGCATAAGCGGTTCGCCTTCTTTGAGCCGGTTAGTGTCCTGAAGCAATACCGCCAGATTGTTGAGAGCTGTGGCAACATTTGGGTGGTCAGGGCCAAGGGATTTTTCCCAGATTTTAATGACGCGCCGCATAAGGGGCTCGGCCTCTTTTAGTCTGTTAGTTTCCTGAAACAATTGCGCCAGATTGTTGAGGACCGCAGCAGTATTTGGGTGGTCAGGGCCAAGGGATTTTTCCCAGATTTCAATGACGCGCCGCATAAGGAGCTCGGCCTCTTTTAGCCGGTTAGTTGCCTTAAGCAATATTGATAGATTGTTGAGACGGATGGCTACATTTGGATGATCCTTGCCAAAGAACTTTTCATCTATTTTGAGGGCACGGCGCATAAGGGACTCGGCCTCTTTTAGTCTGTTAGTTTCCTGAAACAATTGCGCTAGGTTGTTGAGGTCGGTAGCTACATCTGGATGGTCCTTACCAAAGGACTTTTCGTCTATTTCCAGAGCACGACACATAAGCGGTTCGGCCTCTTTTGGCCGGTTAGTTGCCTTAAGCAATATTGATAGATTGTTGAGGGCAGCGGCAACATTTGAGTGGTCTTGGCCATGAGATTTCTCCAAGATTTCAATGGCGCGGTGCATAAGCGGCTCGGCCTCTTTAAAACGAGCGAGGGTATTGAGATACAGGCCGAGGCAGGACATAAGACGGCCTGTTGGGGTAGAAATATCGAGTTTATCGGCAAGGGTTATCAAGGAGTATAAATGCGATTCGAGAGGTTTATAGATATGCCAACTGCGGATATCTTCGGGCGATTCTGTGGGGATGTAATCATCAACAATATCGATAATGATCTGGGTAAGTGGTTTAAGAGATTCTTCAGAGATGGATAGGCGGATTGAGTCTTGGACGAGACGATGAATGGTGAAAGAGGATTCGGTGAGCTTGATTAGAGAATAGTCGGCGAGTTCGGCAAGAATGCTACGAACATCTTTTTTGTTTTTATTGCTACTGGATTCCTGCTTTTGCAGGAATGACAAAAGCGAGACGGCTTTGGAGATTTTTTCTGATGCGGATTCGAAAAGGGCAACGGGCATTGGTTCGGGTGATAATAAGGAAGAAAGATAAAGGATTGCACGGGCGGGAGGGGAAAGCTGTTCATCAGATGAACGCCAGACGGCCAAAACAGGTGCTGGATAGCTCGTAAGTTCAGGTTTGTGCCAAGAGAGGATTTCTTTTCGGGAGGACTCGAATTCAGTCAAATAAGTTTGAAACGAGATATGTCTTTGGGAAATATAGGCGGCGGCCTGCTCGAGGGCGATGGGAAGGCCATCGAGCTTGTCGGCGAGCTGCTCGGCGAGACGATTATCATCTTTTGAGGCGGTGCGTTTATTTTCGGTTGTCTGGAGGAGGTAAGCGATGGCGGATTTCCCATCAAGCTTGGCGATTTCGATATCGGCGATAGTCGCAGGCCAGTTTGACATACGAGAGGTGATGAGGACACGGCCTGATGAAAGCTGGGGAAGGATTTTATTCAAATTGTCACGGACTGCCTGGTTGTCAACGTTATCGAAGATAAGGAGCCAATCATTACGAGAAGCGAGACAACTGAGGACTGCTTTTACCGTGACGGACTGGTCTTTTTGATTACGCTCTGGCAAGTTGAGCAGGTATGGTGAGGCGAGGGCAACGAAATTGGTATCTATAGAGACGGGGGAATCCGCGATTACGAAGAGGACGACATCGAATTTTTTGTTTTCCAAGGCGTACCAGGCATATTCGACGGCGAGACGAGTTTTGCCGACGCCTCCGAGACCATGGACGGCCTGAACCTGTGTAATCGCAGCAACTTTAGTTTTGTCGTGGCTTAGGCGAGAATCGAGCTGTTTCATTGCTTTATCCCGGCCCTTGAGGAGGTTGCCGATTGAGGTATATGGCAAGTTATGTATCGGGCCTTCGGAGAGCTTTGGAATGGCCGCGACAACCTCGGTGCAAAGTTGTTCTTCGCTATCAAAGTATCGAGGTGCGTGGTCTTGCTCCAGCCGTTTGCGAAATGCTCGCAACTTCTTGCGCTTTACATCGCCTTCCTGCAAGTCAGGCGGTAGGAAGAATTTGTTCGAGGCAAGGAACGGATATATGGGCTTGCCTGAAGCAATGGCTGCTTCATATTCCAATTCTGTAAAGGATTTTTCTTCCTTTGGAGGACAAGAGCCATAAAGATGGCCAACGATGATGACAAAAGCATCACATGAATTGACCTTGTCATGATCGAGCTTAGTTGGAGGTCTTCCATCGGCGGTGTAGCAGTCCATACAAAGATATTGAGCATCGAGTTGAGGGAGTCGCTCGCATACTTTCTTTCGAGCTTCGAGGAGGTCTTTGGTTGTGGAACTGACGAATATCTTCAAGGGCGTGGTCCTTTCTTAAGGGGTAATGACAAGGATTTATGGGTGAGGAGGCGGTGAAGCCCTTTTTTGAGGGCGTAGCCGAAGGCCCAGGATAGGGGGTCGAACGCCATTATTAAAATACCTCATGGTAACTTGGGAGTGGGACAAGGCCCACGGGTATCGTTTATACAATAAGATTGTATTTTAAGCGGGAGATTTTGTCAACAGAAGGGAGAAGACGGAGGACCAAAGCTATGGATCCCCGACTGCGGTTCCTACGAAGCTTGAGTCGAGGACAGGCGGGGGGATGAGGATGCAAAAACATAAGCTTGATATTGGGTGGAAATTGGCTATACTGGTGGGTCAGCAAATCACAATGGAAAGGGTAATGCGATGGCGCAATGGGATGAGCAGTTTAGCAAATTAAAGCAAATAATCGAAATGATGAAGGACCATAACCTTGCGGAGATAACGATAAAGCAGGGCGAAGAGGAGCTTTCTGTCAAAAAGGCCCAGCCGGCGCAGCAGATTACGGCGATGCCGATGTTCGGGGGTATGCCCGGCCAATTGCCGGCGGCGGCTCCAGCGGCGGGGCAGGAAGCGGTGTCGCAGGAAGATAAGCCGGCAGAGCTTAAATCGCCGCTGGTGGGCACGTTTTACGCCCAGCCAAGCCCGGATTCGGAGCCGTTCGTTGAGCTTGGCTCGCGGGTTGAGCCGGATACGGTGGTTTGTATTATCGAAGCGATGAAGGTGATGAACGAGATAAAGGCGGAAATGAGCGGGGTTATCGTCGATGTTGTGGCGGCCAATGGCAGCGCGGTGGAGTATGGGCAGGTGCTGTTTAAAGTCCGTCAGGACTAAACACGGACGGTCACTGACTAAAACACTGACTGGCACAGACAGAAGATACGATATGGTGCTCGATAGGAATATATGTTTTCGAGAGTTCTAATAGCGAATCGTGGTGAGATAGCGTTGCGGGTTATCCGGGCGTGTCATGAGCTTGGGATAGCTGCGGTGGCGGTATTTTCTGAGGCGGACAGGGGTGCGGCGTATCTGGATATGGCCGATGAGGCGATTTGCATCGGGCCTGCGGTGCCGGCGGAGAGTTATCTTAATATACCGCGAATAATGAGCGCGGCGGAAATAACCAACGCCGACGCGATACACCCGGGGTATGGTTTTCTTGCGGAGAATGAGAATTTCGCCCAGATTTGCAGGGAGTGCGGGATAACGTTTATCGGGCCGCCGCCTGAAGCGATGCGGCTGTTAGGCGACAAAGTCGAGGCGAGGAAATTAGCAAAAAAGGCGGGGGTAAGCTGCGTGCCCGGCTCGGATGGTGTAGTGGAAGACATCGAGCAGGGGTTGAAGATAGCGAGCGGAATCGGATACCCTGTGATGATAAAGGCGGTTGCGGGGGGCGGCGGACGCGGGATGCGGGTGGCTCATAATGAGATGAGTTTTCGTTCTGGGTTCGCATCGGCGCAAGCGGAGGCGAATGCGGCGTTCGGGGATGGTTCGGTATATCTCGAAAAGCTGATAGTTGAGCCGAGGCACGTCGAGGTTCAGGTGATGGCGGACGCGACGGGCAACGTGCTGCATTTTTACGAGAGGGATTGCTCAATACAGCGAAGGCATCAGAAGATGATTGAGGAGTCGCCGTGCCCGGTCATAAACGAAAAGACACGACAGCAGCTTTGCGAGTCGGCGATACGGATTATCAAACATGCCAATTACGTGAACGCGGCGACGGTCGAGTTCCTTTTGGACAAAGACAAGCATTTTTACTTCATCGAGGTCAATACGAGGATTCAGGTCGAGCACCCAGTGTCGGAGATGGTTACGGGGCGGGATTTAATCAAGATGCAACTGCAGGTGGCTTCGGGTGAAAAACTGGATTTGACGCAGAAGGACATTAAGCACAGGGGAGTCGCGATTGAGTGCCGGATTAACGCGGAGGACCCGGCCAATAATTTTTCGCCGTGTCCCGGGACGATAACGCGATACATTCCGCCTGGCGGGCCGGGCGTTCGAGTGGATACGCACGTTTATCAGGGCTGGACGGTAAGCCCCAGTTACGATTCGATGCTTTGTAAGCTGATTGCGTACCAGCCGACGAGGGACGAGGCGATTGCGACGATGAAAAGGGCGTTGTCGGAATTTGTTATTGAGCCGATTAAGACGACAATACCGGCGAGCTTGTCGATTCTTTCGCACAATCTGTTCGTAAAGAGCAAGATTGACACGGAATTCGTCGAGAGAAACTTCTGACGAATTTGGCAGGTTACTTTTCCAAATCTATCAGGTCTTCGTAGGATTCGCGTTTTCGGATTATCTCAAATTTGTCGCCATCAACGAGGACTTCGGCTGCTCTGCCGCGTGCGTTGTAGTTGCTTGCCATAGTGAAGCCATAAGCGCCGGCGGTGAAAATAGAAAGCAGGTCGCCGCGTTTGACGGGGGGTATTGCCCGGTCTTTGGCGAAAAAGTCGGCGCCTTCGCAGATTGGGCCGACGATGTCAACAAACTCCAGCCCTTTTATATCAAGCTTTTCAGTTCTTTTTATGTAGGAGAATCTTTCCTCAACCGCTGCGGGCCAGATAAAATGAAACGCGTTATATAGCGGCGGCCGAATGAGGTCGTTCATACCGGCATCGACAATGACGAAATTTTTTCTTCCGCTTGTTTTACAATACAGGACTTTTGTCAGCAAAACAGCGGCATTGGCAGCGACGCTTGCGCCGGGTTCGAGGATAAGTTTGAGGTCTTTGTCTTTGAGCAGCGGGACAATCGCTTTGGCGTAATCATCGGCTGAAGGGGACTGGGCAGTTATGTAATCAGCACCGTACCCGCCGCCGATATTGAGCGTCTCGATAGCGAAGTCCTTTTTCCGCAATTTATCCACAAGGGCGAGGATTTTATTAATCGCCTCGACGTATGGCCCGACGGTGTGGCCCGCGGAGCCGAGATGCATGTCGATTGCGCACAGTTTTATGGCAGAGTTTTTGCCGAACTGGTCAAAAACTTTTTCTGCCCGTTCGATATCAATGCCGAATTTTGTTTCTTTGACGCCCGTGGTTGTATATTTATGGGTTTTCGGGTCAACGTCGGGATTGACGCGAAGGGCTACTTTCGGGGTTTTACCTTTTTGTTTCGAGATACGGATGATATTTTCGAGCTCGGCTTCGGATTCAATGTTGAAATAACCGATACCCGCGTCAAGCGATTCGATAATCTCTTTGTCGGTTTTACCGACGCCCGCGTAAACAATTTTTGCCGGGTCTGCGCCGGCCTGAATAGCGCGGTAAAGCTCGCCGCCGCTGACAATGTCGAAGCCGGAGCCGGCTTTTGCCATAAATTTGAGGATGTTAATGTTACTGCAGGCCTTTATCGAATAGCAGACCATTGTGTCGATTGCTTTATAGGCGTGCTGAATTTTCCGGAGATGTTCGAGGAATGTGGCCTTGCTGTAGATATACACCGGCGTGCCGAGGTGTTCGGCTATTGTCTCAACCGGCACCTGTTCCGCGAAGAGCTTGCCCTGTTTGTAATTAAAGTAGTCCATACGGAAGCATAGTATAAGAAAAGATAAGACGAATGCAAGTTCGAGGATTAGCGGCTTGGGTGTTTTGGCGCAAAGAAAAAGTGGAAGATTCCACAACAACTAAATGAAACCTTCCACTTTCCGCATAACGTTTTGCCGCATCAAATTCTTGTCGGCAGCGTTATGCTATTTTCTCTTTTTCTTCTTTGCGACTTTCTTCTTTGCAGCTTTTTTCTTCTTTGCCATTGTTTGTTACCTCCATATGGCACAAAAACCAGTTTATTCAATAACGATAAAACTTAACTTACAGGAATCACCAACCGAGTTGTCAAAGAGGCCAATAACTATAGTTATAACTTTTATCGTCCAAATAATTAAGAATCCTTCAAGAAAATTTGCAATGCGCAAATTTTTATGCCAGGTGAATAGTTTGTCATGTCATTGTACGCGCGCGGGAATGTTGTTATTGTGTCGCTGATGTTTCAGTTTGTTTTTTGTTTCATTGTTGGCTGTAACAGCCGGTGGTTGTGTTGCGGGAATTGGTTTTAACTGCATTATAAGTAGTTTTTGACGTAATTTGAGTTTTGACGTTGCCAATGATTTCGTTGCTGCTATACTTAAAGCTGTCGCGAAAAGCTACATCTTTTTAGTGTTCGTGTTGACTTATGGCAGCGATTGGCTTAAAAGGGTTTTTATTGTGAAATAATTTTCTTAGAGAATTCACAATTAGGCTGTTAAATTGTTATGTCAGAGAGAAAGATAGCGTTGTTTGGAGGTACGTTTGACCCGATTCATCTCGGTCATACGGCTGTTGCGGCGGCGGCGGGCGAGCGCATCGGCGCCGAAAAAGTCGTGTTTGTCCCCGCGAGACGTTCGCCGTTGAAGGCGTTTTTCCCCGAGGCCAGTGACGAAGACAGACTTACGATGATTGGCCTGGCGATATCGGGTAACAGCGGGTTTGAGGTTAGCGATTACGAATTGAAGAGGCCGGGGCCGAGTTACACGCTGGAGACCGTCAGGTATTTTAGAGAGCAGCTTGGCAGCGGCGTTTCGATTTACTGGCTGGCAGGCGCGGATACACTTGAGGATTTGCCGCACTGGTATGGCGTTACGGAGCTGATAGACGAGTGCAATCTGGCGGTGATGTACAGGGCGGGTTTCGCTCCGCCGGATTTCTCGAAGTTTATTTCGCTGTGGGGAGCCGACCGCGTAAGAAAAATGCGGCAAAACATTGTTGAGACGCCGCTGGTTGATATCTGCAGCACCGAGGTTCGAAAGCGATTGTCGGCAGGGCAGGACGTCGGCGGAATGATAAGCCCGAAAGTTCTGCAATATATCCGTGAGCGCCGACTGTATGGGATACAGGATTATTGACGGGGCCGTGTTTTTTTGAGTGTTTTTTTCCGCTTGTTATCCGCCAGATTTTCCAGCCAGTCACACCACTGCTTCATACCAACGCCGGTTTTGGCGGAGACGAGGAAGATTTTCGTATTTTTATTGAGTTTGGATATGTCGGCCTTGACTTTTTTGATGTTGAAGTCCGTGGCGGCGAGGATATCAATTTTGTTAATAAGAACAGCGGCGGCCCTGGCGAAAATCATCGGGTATTTGGCGGGTTTGTCGTCGCCTTCGGGGACAGAGAGGACGGCTATTTTATCCGTTTCGCCGAGGTCGAAGGTGGAGGGACAGACGAGGTTGCCGACGTTCTCGACGAAAATCAAATCGAGGCGGTCGATGGGGAGTTTGTGAAAGGCATAGCTAATCTGCGCGGCGGACAAATGGCAGGCGCCTTCGGTATTAATTTGATAGGCGGGAGCGCCGGCTTTCCTGATGCGCTTCGCGTCGATGTCGGTTTGTATATCGCCTTCGATGACACCGATGCTGAGTTTGCCTCTCAGGATTTCAATTGTTTTGGCCAACAGGGTGGTCTTGCCTGAGCCGGGCGATGAAATGACATTTAAGCAGGGAAGGTTGCGTTCTTTAAGGAACGCCCGGTTTTTTGCGGCGTATTCTTCGTTGGCGATAAGGATTTTCCTGCGGACTTTTACTTTACGCATTTCATTTATCCTCGAATGTTATTTCTTCAAGCAAAAGCGGCTCATCCGGCAGCAGTTCGAAATCTTCACATCTGCACTTCGGGCACCTTGGCTTGTGCAGGTCAAATACATAAGTATGACCATTTTTTTTGCATCTGGCCTGAATCGGCTTTTGCTCTATGGCCAGCTTCATATTTTTACAGACGGTTCCTTCGCTGATGGCCTCGAAGGCGAAGCGAAGCGCCTCGTCATTTACGCCGCTAAACGCGCCGCAGCTTATTTTTGCGGAGACCGGTTTGCCTTTTTGTTTTTTTGCTTCGGCGGATATTGTCTCTACCAGGGCTTGTGCGATGGACGCTTCGTGCATCAGCAAATCCTCGGCAATTCTCTTCCATAGGGCATCTGTACGATTCTTCTGCCGCCGATTCTGGTGGTTGTTTCGACGACGGGGACATCATCGGTCTTGACGACCTCTCCGATTATCGCCGCTTGTTGCCCCAAAGGATGCCGACGGCAGATATTGACGCAGTCATCGGCGATTTCGGGAGCGACGACCGCGACAAATTTGCCTTCGTTCGCGATGTTCAGGATTTCAAAGCCAAGCGCATCGGCGGCTGCCTGGACCGTCGGGTTGATAGGAATATCAGCATCTTTAATCCGGATGTCGAACGAGGTTTGTAAAGCGATTTCATTGAGTGTCGCAGCGAGGCCTCCGCGGGTGGGGTCTCGCATAAATTTTATGCCTTTGGTTTCGGTGAGCAGTTTGCAGGTCAAATCGGCCAGGGCAGCGCAGTCACTTTTAAGCTGCGATTGAAAACCAATATCCTGTCGAAGCGACATAATGGTCATACCGTGGTCGCCGATTGAGCCGCTGATTAAGATTTTGTCACCTGCTTTTATATTGCCGAAGCCCAGTTCGACCCCTTCGAGGCGGATGCCGATACCTGCGGTGTTGATAAATATCTGGTCTGCGGCTCCGGTTTCGACGGTTTTTGTGTCGCCGGTGACGATTGCGACGTTATTTTCCTTTGCGGTTGCGGCGATGCTGTCTAAAATTTTATCCAGCACGTCAAACGCGAGGCCTTCCTCTATAATCAAGGCCAGCGATATCGCGACTGGTTTTGCGCCGCTGACGGCGAGGTCGTTTATAGTTCCGCATACGGCGAGTTTGCCGATGTCGCCGCCTGGGAAAAATAATGGTTTTACGACGTAACTATCGGTAGTGAAACAGATTGATTTTGAATCGAGATTCAGTTTGGCGGAGTCAGTAAGTCCTGAGAGGGTGTTGTTGGCGAATCTTGGCAGTATATGATTGCGGATTAACTGGTCTGAGAGCTGTCCGCCGCCGCCGTGAGCAAGCAGTATTTTATCGTGTTCTTTCTGGCTCATCCGTTTTGTTTTTTCCGTCTGCCGTATTTGAACCAGGCGGCGCATGCGCCTTCGGAACTGACCATACATGGGCCGACCGGGGTGAGCGGTTCGCAGACACTCCCGAAAAGTTCGCATTGGGGCGGGTCTATCAGGCCGCAAAGCACTTCGCCGCAGCGACAGCCGGTTGTATCGTTCTCTGGTTTTTCAGTTACGCCGAATCGCTTGAAGGCATCGAATTTGCTGTAATTTTCCCTGAGCTGCAGTGTGCTTTTGGGGATTTTTCCAAGTCCTCTCCAGTAGCCATCCATCGGCTCGAAACATTCGGAGATGATATTTTGTGCAATCAGATTACCCTTTTCTGTGACGACTGCGGTGTAAAGTGTTTTTGCCTCAGGTTTACCCTCGATTATCTGTCGGCAGATTTCGGCAAGGCCCTCGATTATCTGCATTGGCTCGAAGCCCGCCACGACGCAGGGCTTGCAGTATTGTTCGACAATTCCCCGGAATGCACCATAGCCGATTATGACGCTGACATGGCCGGGACAGAGAAACGCGTCTATCCTGTTCTTTTCGTCGCTAAGCAGCGCCTGCATCGCAGGCACAACAAGTTTATGATTGCTAAGGATGCAGAAGTTGTTGATGCCTTCATTTGCGGCCTGCTTTACGACGACAGCAGTCGCGGGCGTGGTAGTTTCAAAGCCGACAGCGACGAATACCACTGTTTTGGATGGGTTGTCACGGGCTAACTGCAGGGCGTCTTCGCTGCTGAGGACAATTTTGACGTTGCCGGCGGGTTTTCTGGTTTCGAGGGAGCCGCCTTTGCCGGGGACGCGAATCATATCGCCATATGTTGCTATCAGGCAATCACTCCTGTCCGCAAGTTCAAGGACTGTGTCGATGTATCCCTGGTGAGTTACGCAAACCGGGCATCCCGGCCCCGACAAAAGTTTTATTGTTTTCGGCAGTGTTCCTCTTATGCCGTTTCTGAATATTGAAACGGTGTGTGTGCCGCAGACCTCCATTATATTGATTGACCTGCCGGCGATTTCGCACGCGGCGTCCATAAGAAGCTGTGCATGTCTTATTCTTCGGAGCATAGGACCGGGTAATTTATCCTGAAACTTTATTCTGGGTATCGTTAAATTCGTCTATTTCCTCGATTAGCTGCCAGGTTTTCCTCGCCTCATCTTCGTCAATCATCGAGATGGCAAAACCCGCGTGAATTAACACGAGGTCGCCGAGTTTGACATTCGGCAGCAGGGTGGTTTTGGCGTTGAACTGATTGCCCATCGCGTCAACTACCGCTCTGTCATCTTCGAGCTTAACTATTCTTGCCGGTATCGCTAAACACATAATTCGTTACTCGTCGCGAGTTTTACGGCTATTGCCGCTTGCCCGACGGATACGCAGCCGTCGTTGGCAGGAAAATCGTTGTTGTATAATACTGCAAAGCCGCTTCTTTGCAATAGCCGGATAAGACGCTTGGCCAAATATCTGTTGCAAAAAACGCCCCCGCTTATCGCGGCTTTACTTAACCCTTTATTCTGTCTCGCCGCTTTTGCCATTTCGAGCAGACCAGCTGCGACAGCATTGTGAAACTTCGCGGATATGACCGCCGGCTCAATCCTGTCTTCTATATCAGCCACAATCTGCCTTATCATTATACGCGGGTCGAGCGTCGATGGTTTGCCTGATTGTCCGGTAAGTTCAAAATCATACTGCTGGTCGCAGTCAGGTGCGGCAATTGCCTCAAGTGTTATTGGCAATTGTGCTTCGAAGTGATTGTAATTTCCAAGGCCGAGCATTGCGGCTACCGCGTCAAATAACCTGCCCAAGCTTGATGTTTGGACGGTGTTGATTTTTTTCTTTATTTGCTCGAATATGAACTGCTGTTTTGATTCGTCCGGTTCGATTTTATCAAGGAGCCAGCGAAATTTAGCCGGCGTAAATTCATTTCCGTATGCCTGTTCCAAAAGTGCAATCGCAGGCCTGATTGGCTGTTTGCTTGCAGCATCGCCTCCCGCTAAGGGGTAATAGGCCAAGTGCCCGAATCTTTCGAAGTCATTCAGGTCGGCGATTAGGCATTCACAGCCCCAGATTGCGCCATCCGTTCCGTAGCCGGTGCCGTCACAGGCGAGACCAATAACAGGTTCATCTAAATTGTGTTCCGCCATAACCGCCGCGATATGTGCCCAGTGATGTTGGACCTCGACGATTTTTACGTCGGGCAATGAGTGTGCGTATTGCGACGACAAATATACCGGGTGCAAATCGCATGCGACTATTTTCGGTTTCACCTCGAACAGACCTCGCAGGTGTTCGATTGATTTTCTGTAATGATGATATACCGCCGCGTCTTCGAGGTCGCCGATGTGCTCGCTGCAAATAAGCTGGTTGGCTTTGACGAAGGAGAAAGTGTTTTTCAAGTCAGCCCCTGCCGCGAAGACGTCGTATTTGCTGGTTTGTTTTATGGTTATTGGCGCGGGCATGTAACTTCTCGACCGGCGGAGCAATACAGGCTTATCTTCGATTAAATGCACGATTGAATCATCGACCTGCCTGTAGATTTCCCTGTCGTGCATCAGGAACGTGTCTGCGATGTCACCAAGGCGTTGAATCGCCTCATCGTTTTTGCAAATCAACGGCTCATCGCTGATATTGCCGCTTGTCATTACCAGTACTTTAATCCCCTCGGCAAAAAGCAAATGATGCAGGGGAGCGTAACAAAGCATAAACCCAAAAGTATTTGTGCCTTCCGCTACCGATGCCGCAATTGTTGAGCCGGCTTTCTTTAGCAAAAGCACAATCGGACTTTGAGGGCTTTTCAATGCGGCTTCGGCCTCATTGCTTACTGCCGCGTGTTGTTTTATTGTCTCAATCGAGTCCGCCATTATCGCGAAGGGCTTATGCTCTCTTTTTTTGCGTTCGCGCAGTCGCTTCACGGCATCATCATTGAGCGCATCGACCGCCAGATGAAAACCGCCTATACCTTTTATGGCGAGAATTTTTCCTTCTTTCAATAACTTTGCGGTTTGAGTAATTACCTTATCGGTTCCTGTTTGAATTGTGTTTCCCTTGTTATCGGCGAGCCAGATTTTCGGGCCGCAGGTGGGGCAGGCGACGGGCTGGGCGTGAAACCGGCGGTTTTCTACATCGTGGTATTGGCCGGCACATTTTTCGCACATCGCGAACGCCGACATCGTGGTATTTGGTCTGTCGTAGGGGATGGTTTTGATTATCGAATATCGCGGTCCGCAGTTGGTGCAGTTGATAAATGGATACCGATAGCGGAAATCGTTTTTGTCAAAAAGTTCCCGCAGGCAGTCAGCGCAGGTGGCGATATCCGCTGTTACTCGTGATATTGGAGTTCCGCCTGTGTCGCTTTGTTTTATCGCAAATTCTTTTTCGCTTTCAACGATTGGGATTTCAGCGGCAAAGCAGGACGCAATATCCGCCAGCGGCGGGGCGTCCGGCCCGTTGAGCCGGTTGATAAATTCGGCGATTTTTGCCTCTTCGCCCTGTAATTCTATTGTGACACCTTTTGTGTCATTATATACAAAGCCGGTGAGATTCAGTTGTGTGGCGAGCCGATACACGGCGGGTCGAAACCCCACCCCCTGAACCTGCCCCGTTATCAGAATTTTTTTTCGTGTGGCCAAAGTTTTATGTCTCAATACCAATATATGATTTATACGCCCCATTTCGCCAATCGGTTTTACCGGATTATAGCCGATGATGTTAAGATAGCAATCGGGGGCCAAGTGCCTGTTTGACTGTTATTTTTTATTTGTAAACGGCTTTTGTGTGTGATATGATTGTCAGCAACTGGGGCCATAGCTCAGCTGGGAGAGCGCTTGCATGGCATGCAAGAGGTCGCGGGTTCGATCCCCACTGGCTCCATTGTGGCGAATTCGATCCCCACTGGCTCCATTATTATATTCTCTTTTCAATGCAAGGCAGAAAATGACTAAACTACCTGAATATGTAAATGGCGTGCCGAATATTTGCGGTTCAGAGGACCTTATTGCCTCAGCCAGAAACAGCAACCCGGTATTTTTGCCGCAAAGCAAGATTAAGTGGGATAACGTCAAAAGCGCATTCGCCATAGCGCTTCACATGCATCAGCCAATCATAACGAATCCCGACCAGCCGCTCAAAGAGGCCGACGTAATCAGCAACCTGGAACACATGATGAATCATCTGGGCACCGGCGATAATCATAACGCCCAGGTTTTCCATCAGTGCTATAAGCGGATGGGCGATTTTATACCGCAGCTGCTTAAAGAGGGCAGCCAGCCGAGATGTATGTTCGATTATTCGGGCACGCTGTTTGACGGCATGTACAAAATGGGTCTCAAAGATGTGTTCGAAAATCTCAAGAAAATAACCTGTGATTCCAAATACCGCGGCTGTGTCGAATGGCTTGGTTCTTCATGGGGACATGCCGTGGCACCATCAACGCCGGTACAGGATTACCGGCTTGGCGTTGGGGCGTGGCAGCATTTCTTCGCTACGCTGTTCGGCCTTGAGGCGGCAGGGCGGGTCAGGGGATTTTCGCCCGCGGAGATGGCCTTGCCGAATCACCCGGATGTTTTTTACCAGTTCGTTAAGACGTTAAAAGATTTCGGTTACCGATGGGTTCTTGTGCAGGAGCATACGGTCGAACGGGTCGAAAACGGCTGGGGTCTGGAATATCCGCATCGGCCTCATCGGCTGATAGCGAAGAACTCCAGCGGCGAGACGCTCGCCATAACGGCGATTATCAAGACGCAGGGCAGCGATACCAAGCTCGTCGCGCAGATGCAGCCGTATTACGAAGCGTGTGGTCTGAACCGCATAACACTGGGCGGCAAGCTTGTTCCCTCGCTGGTGACTCAAATCGCCGACGGCGAGAACGGCGGCGTTATGATGAATGAATTTCCCGGTAAATACAAACAGACGACATTGGAATACAGCAACAGCCCGACGCCTGCAGTTAATGTGACGGAGTATCTTGAATACTTAGACAGTTTAGGCGTGAAGGAAGAGGATTTTCCGGCGATTGAGCCCATATTCCAGCATCGGATATGGCAAAAATTCGAGAATGGAGCCGGCCCCGAGGCGATGGAAAAGGTCATACAGCAGTTAGCAAAAGAAGACCATCGGTTTCATATGGAAGGGGGAAGCTGGACGAACAACATCTCATGGGTACATGGTTACGAAAAGCTGCTTGGGCCGATGGAGAAGGCGAGCGCTTTATTCAACGAGAAAGTTCTCGCGAAGAATGTCTCCCCGTCAGAACCGCGTTTTCGCAATGCCCTTTACCATTTGCTTTTGACGCAGACGAGCTGCTATCGTTACTGGGGCGAGGGCGTATGGGCCGATTATGGGCGTGAGCTTTGCCGGCGCACCATCGAAATACTAAATCGCGACTTCTAAACGGCACTCAGTTATATTGCCACATCCGCCTGTCGGTGCTGGGCCGCGAATGGCGCAACGGCCCGGCGAAGCAGGTTGTGGCAGTCGGTTATCACAAGGCCGTAATTGGTAATCGGGACATTTACCGCGGCTGCCTTATCAATTCTCGAAAGCATTTCCTTGCGATTCAGCACGCAGGCACCGCAGTGAATTATCAATTTGTATTTGCCTAAGTCGTTCGGGAAATCGTGACCAGCCGAAATGTCAATCTGGAGTTTGCCGCCGACGGCTTTTTCCAATAATTTAGGAATCTGGACCCTGCCGATGTCTTCACCGATTGGATGATGAGTACAGGCCTCAGCGATTAAGACCTTGTCACCCGGCACAAGTGCGCCGATTTTTTCAATACCTTTGAGCATTTCAGCGATATCGCCTTTGAAACGTGCCATAAGAATAGAGAATGTCGTCAGCGGTATTGTCTCATCGACTATGCCCGCGACTTTTTCAAAGACCTGGCTGTCGCAGACAACAAGAGCAGGGGGATTAACCAGTCCCGACAAAACATTCGGCAGTTCGGTTTCTTTAGTGACTATTGCCGAGGCGCCTTTATCAAGGATTTCACGCATGCAGTGGACTTGCAGCATTTTGAGCCGGCCTTTCGGCGCCTCGATGTCAATCGGCGTTACAAGCAAAACAATATCGTTTGGTTTGACGAGGTCGGCGATGATTGGGGCCGACTCAATAAATTCCTGCGGTGTCGCTGCTGTAAGCATTTCCCGAAGTTGGTCAATTCCTTCGCCGGTAAGTGCGTTTGTCGTGACTATGAAAGCTGCGCCTGTCTGGTCGGCTGCTCGTTCAAGAACCTTGTCTTTCCTGAGGTCTTGTTTGTTGGCGGCGACTACGCAGGAAATGTTCCGTTTGTCGAACATCTGGAGTAGTTGTCTTTCGTAATCGGTCCACTCATCGGTTACAAGGATAGCAAGCTCGGTCCTGTCGATGACCTTGTGGGTTTTATCGACTCGTTTTTGTCCGAGGGAGCCGACGTCATCAACGCCCGCGGTGTCGATAAAGACCACCGGGCCGATGGGTTTAAGCTCCATCACTTTTTCGACGGGGTCGGTTGTTGTGCCCGCTACTTCGGAGACAATCGAGACGTTCTGTTTTACAAGGGCGTTGAGAACGGAGCTTTTGCCCACGTTTCTTCGTCCGAAAACACCAATGTGCAGTCGCAGACCTTTCGTCGTCTTATTCATATATCCACCTCATCAAACTAAATGTTGCATTGTTTATTCTTGGTTTTACTTCTTAATATGTTCTTCAATTGTTTTGAGAAGCGTCTCCGGCTTTACCGGCTTTTCGAGGAAAGCTTTTACGGGCAGCCAGTCCGCATCCGGCTCAAAGCCAAACGGAAGATTCATTTCTTTTCTCACCCCGGTCAGCATAACCACCGGTGTGCCCTTGAGATTTGCGTCCTTACTTAATTCTCTGGCGACATCGAATCCTTCGGACTTTGTAGTCATCATCACGTCGAGCAGAATTATGTCGGGCAATTCCTTCTTGGCCTTTGCCACGCCATCTTTGCCGTCGTTGGCGCTGACCACGTCGTAACCCTTCGCGTCGAGGATGTTGGTAATCGCATCGACGAACTCCGGGTCATCGTCAATCATTAATACCTTTTTTGCCATTTCCTCTGCTCCTTAAAAAGTTAGTAAGTTTTGTTTCTGGTTTATGCACACTCTTTCCTCTTTTTTTTCAGCGAATCGCCGCGGGAAAGGTCTATTGTTCTGCCAATCGCGTTTGCCATCATATCTATACACGGGCCGCAGGTTCCGGGTGCTTCAGTGGAGCATCTTTTGCCGGGGTAAATCTCATATAATTGCCGCCAGGGCAGCGGGGTGAAATTCGGCATTAAAACGTTCGCCCCCGCCATTAACGCGTTTGGGCGATGGTCGTTGCCGTTCAAGCTGCCAATAGCGGTTGTTGCCGGCAGATGAGTGTCTTTTGTTATTATTCTCGTGACCGCGATGGTCTTTAATACCATATCCACGTTGCCGGGCGGGCAATCGCTTAATGCCGTCGCGGGATGCGGTATGAACGGGCCTATGCCTATCATATCGAACCGTTCCCGTGCGAAGAACATGATGTCATCGGCGATATCGCTGATGGTTTGGCCGGGAAGCCCGATGATATTGCCGGAGCCATTTTGATAGCCGAGTATTCCAAGGTCTTTGGAGCACTTTAGCCGATTATCTAAACTCATTTGAGGGTGCAGTTTCTGATAAAGCTGCCGGTTGGTTGTCTCTATTTTCAAAAGGTATCTGTCCGCGCCGGCTTCTTTCCACAGGGCGTAATCATCGTAAGTTTTTTCGCCGACGGAAAGCGTTATGGCGATGTCGAAGTTTGTTTTTATTTCGCGGATAAGTCTGACTAACCAGTTGGCGTCGATGTCCGCCCGCTCGCCGGACTGTAAAACGACTGTCCCTATGCCCGAATTGGCGACCTGCTCGATGCAGGCAAGAATATCTTTGTTGGTCAGCGTATAGCGGGATAACACAGCGTTTGTTTTGTTCAGGCCGCAGTATTTGCAGGAGTTGTCGCATTGGTTGGAAAATTCAACGATGCCTCGCAGCAGGATACCGTCGCCGACGTGTCGCCTGCGGACATCGTCTGCAAATGCGAATAATTCAGCCATTTGCGCCGGCTCAGAAATAGACAATGCGTATTCGACGTCGGCCTTGTCGGGCGCGTCAGCCGAATAGAGTCGATTCAGAACAGTTTGTAAGGTTTTATCAGCCATTTATTTCTTTTTTTTCTGCAACTTCCATCTGTCTTTCCTTTTCTACCCCGGCCGTTAGAAATAGAGGTCTCTGTGGCCGGCGGTTGTCTTTTCGTAAAAATTCATAAACTGCGGGAAAACTTTCGGCTGTTTTTCTTTTATCTGGCGGATTTCCTCGGCGATTACCTTTTCACCCGCTTGCTTAGTCGCTTCAGTGGCGAAATCATCGAGCCATTCGCGGAACGTTATTACGGCGTTTAGTTTACAGAAGCAGCCCTCTTTGCCGCTCCGCAGCAGGTCCATTATCTTGGAGCCGGTTCTGCCGCACCTGTATCCGGCGGTGCAGAAGGAGGTGATATAACCGGCTTCGGCAAGCTCCCTTACGACGGTGTCGAGAGACCGGATATCGCCGAGGATGAATTGCTGGCGGTCGCCCTGTTGTTCGGTTTTCGCGTCCGCGTATCCGCCGATACCGATGTTGGAAGATGCGTCGGTTTGCGTGCAGCCCAGCGGCAGAATATCGCGGCGAATTTTCGCGTTTTCTCTGGCCGTGAGAATCATCCCGGTGTAAGGGACTGCTAGCCGAATTACTGTTACCAGTTTCCTGAAGTTCGCGTCGTTAACCTTATACTTCAGCTTTTCGACAAAAGGCGTATTTTCCGCCGGCTCAAGACGCGGGAAGGAAATCGTGTGAGGCCCGATGCCGAATTTCTTTTCAAGCTCAATCGCGTGAAGCAGCAGCGCCATCACCTCGAATTTCCAGTCGTATAGTCCGAACAGCACGCCCAGGCCGACGTCATCGACTCCTGCTTCCATAGCGCGGTGCATAGCATAGAGCCGCCAGATGTAATCGCCCTTGATTGTGTTTCGCGGGTGAAGTATCTCGTACATATCCCTGCGATACGTTTCCTGGAAGACCTGGAATGTCCCCAGGCCTACTTCTTTAAGCAGCCGAAGCTCTTCGATACTCATCGGGGCGGCGTTTACATTCAGGCGTCGTATCTGGCCTATGCCTTTTCGGGTTTTGACTTTTACGTCGTAAATTGTCCGCATTGTCTCGGCTATGTAATTAACATCTGTTTGCGGATGTTCGCCGTAAACAATGATGAGCCGTTTATGACCAATTTTACCCGCGAGGACTTCGGTTTCCGCCCTGACTTCATCGAGACTCAGCTTGTTTCTTTTGATGGTCTTGTTGCTGTTCCTGAAGCCGCAATATACGCAGTTGTTGACGCAGTGATTGCCTAAGTAAAGCGGCGCAAAGGTAACGATACGGTTATCATATACCTTTGTCTTGACTTTTGCCGCGGTCTGTTCCATTTCGGCTAACAGATTCGGGTCATTGACGTTGAGCAGCGTTGCTGTTTCCGCGGGCGTAAGCGTCTGTATCGCCATGGATTTCGCCAGGATTTCCCGCACTTTTGCCGCATCGGGCTTTGTGTTGGCGGCGAGTTGGCTTTCGATTAGCTCTTCGTCAAGGAAGTGTTTCCCGTTGTCGAGATATTTGGCTATCTGCTCGGGTTTAATCCGTTCACGTATCCAGCTATCGACGTCCGATGCCGCAGTATATTGTCTTGTGCTTTCCATCATCATCATCTTTCGTGCCTTTGCTTACAATGCCCTTAACTTAAGACAGCCAGTGTCAAGAGGTATAGAGTTGGCCGCTGCGTATGGCTGTCCGCCTCCGAAGATACCTATATGCAGTCGTAAGTTTTTTGGAGTCCTAAGCATTTATATTCTCTTCGATTGCCTTGAGAAGCGTTTCCGGCTTTACCGGTTTTTCGAGCACCCCTTTTACAGGCAACCATGTATCATCCGGCTCGAATCCGAACGGCAAAGACATCTCTTTTTTGACGCCTGTTATCAGTATAATCGGCACGGATTTGAGCTTCTCATCCTTATGCAGCTCTCTGGCTACATCCAAACCTTCGGACTTGGTCGTCATCATAACGTCGAGCAGTATAATATCCGGTTTTCGCTCTCTGGCCTTGGCTATTCCTACCTTACCATTAGGGGCATGAGAAACATCGTACCCCTTGGCGTCTAAAACGTTGGTCATCGCATCTGCGAATTCAAGGTCGTCGTCAATCACAAGCACTTTGTTAGCCATCTCTGTATTTCCTTTCTAAATGCTATTATTGCATTGCTCTGGGATGATAATGCGTATGCAGAAGCTGGTGCGATTTCTCGCTTAAGGGCTTACCGAGAAATTCCCTGTATATCTGCGTGATTTCCGGATTGTCGTGGGATTTGCGCAGTTTTTTACCTTCGTCTTCCTTGTATATAGCTTTGATTCTTTTCTGTCTTACCTTGTCGTTGGTAAACCTTGGCTGTCCTGCCCCGCCGATACAGCCGCCCGGACAGGTCATAAATTCGATAAAGTGAAATTCCTCGCCTTTCTCGACTGCCTCAAGGAGCCTGCGGGCATTACTCAGACCGTGGGCAACCGCGATTTTCAATTCCACGCCCTCGAGGAAAGACCATTCTTTGAGAGTCCCCTCAATCTTCAGCGAGGCCTTTTTTAGTCCTTCGAGACCCATTATCGGCTCGATATGAAGATTGCCGGTCGGCAGCTCTTTTCCCGTAACAATTTCGTAAGTGGTGCGTATCGCTGCTTCCATAACACCGCCCGTATTGGCGAAAATATCTGCTGCGCCAGAAGAAATTCCCAGCGGCGAATCCATCTTCCCGTCCGGCAGTGGATTGAAATCGATGCCTGCCTGTTTTATCATTATGCCAAGCTCTCTCGTCGTCAATATGTAATCGACATCTCTTAATCCGCTTCCGTTCATTTCCGGCCGCTGATTCTCGAACTTCTTGGCCGTGCAGGGCATCACCGACACTACAACCATATCCTCGGTTTTTTTCCCGATTTTGTTGGCATAGTAGGTTTTCGCAATAGCACCAAACATCTGCTGCGGCGATTTGCAGCTCGACATATTCGGTAAAAATTTCGGGTAATAATGCTCCGCGAATTTTACCCACCCCGGACAGCAGCTTGAGAATTGCGGCAAAGCGACCTTCTCTTTGTCAACGATTGCCTTTTTTAATCTCATTAAAAGCTCTGTGCCTTCCTCCATAATGGTCAGGTCAGCGGTAAAATTCGTGTCAAACACCGCGTCAAAACCGAGCTGTCGCAAAGCTGTTACCATTTTTCCCGTAACTAATGTCCCCGGCTCGTTGCCGAAACACTCGCCCAGCGCCGCCCTGATGGCCGGCGCCGTCTGGACAACAACAAATTTTTCCGGGTTGTCCAACGCCGCCCATACGTCATCGATATGATTTTTTTCGCTGATTGCCCCTACCGGGCAAATCGCCGAGCACTGGCCGCACTGTACACAAATCACGCTATCCAGTTCGCACGCGAAAGCCGGGCCGATAGTTGACTTGAATCCTCGTCCCTGCGGGAAAAGAGAGCCAACCGTCTGGACCTCACTGCAAACGGTTACGCACCGCCGGCATTTGATACATTTGCCGCTGTCTCTCGTAAGCGCACTGGTCGAATCGTCAATTTTTTTCGCGGTTTTTTCACCGGGGTAACGAATATTATCGATGCCGATCTGCCTGGCCAGTTCCTGCAGCTCACAATCATCGTTTCGTTGACAGGTTTTACAGTCGCCGTCATGCTCAGACAGCAGTAACTCGACCACGCTACGTCTTGCTTCGCGGGCACGTTTGGTATTGGTGAAGACCTTCATATTGTTGGCCGCCGGGGTGCAGCAGGACGCGACAAGGGTCTTGGCGCCTTCTACTTCCACCACGCAAACACGACAGGCGCCTCGCGGGGTTTTATCTTCGACGTAACAAAGCGTGGGAATTTTTACGCCCGCCTTGTTGGCGGCATTCAAAATCGTAGTGTCCTCTTCAACCTCAACCTTTATATTGTTTATATGCAGGGAAATCATCTGGCTTATTTCCTTTCTTTCGTAATTGTTTTACCGTAATCGCAGCGGAGACATCTTTGCGCCTGCCTTAATACCTCGGCTTCTATATACGACAGCTCGACCTCGCTGAAATTATCCTTTCGCCTTTCGATCGACAGCACGGGCATATTTACTCGCTGATACGGAACAGGATCGGCGTTAACGTCATAGAAAGTATCGACCATTTGTTCGGCACGCCAGAAGGCATGCTCTTCCCCGGTCAGATATTTATCTATACCAACAGCCGCGATTTCTCCATTGGCCACGGCGTGAACTACCGACATCGGCCCGTTCGCCGCGTCGCCCCCGCAAAACAGCCATGGAATCGAGGTCTCACCCGTCGTCGAATTAGTCATTATCCGGTAACCGCTTACCGGCTGCAGCTCATCACGGTCAAAAAGCTCCGATGATTCGAGCGTCTGGCCGCAGGCAAAAATAACCTGGTCGGCCTCGATAACAAATGTCTCACCGTACATCTCAGGCCTTCGTCTGCCCGATCTGTCGAACTTGCCCTGCTTCATCGAATGACATTTCACCCCGGTTATTTTGTTGTCTGCAACAATGATTTCATCCGGGTTGGTAAGTGCCTTGAACGTAACACCTTCGTTCACGGCTTCTTCAATTTCTTCCATGTAAGCGGGCATGTCGTCCATCGTTCTTCTGTAAACAATGGTTACCTTTTTAGCGTCGAGCCGTATTGCCGTGCGAGCCGCATCTATAGCAGCGTTTCCTCCGCCGATAATGACTACTTTTTTACCTACGGGAACCGAACCTTTGAGATTATAATTTTTAAGGAAGCTTATCGCATCGGTAACGCCGGGAATGTTATCGCCCGGAATATCCAGCTTAACACCTTTCGGGGAACCCACGCCGATAAAAATCGCCTCATAACCTTCTGCGCGAAGACTCGATAAAGTAAAATCTTTGCCCAGCCGCTTGTTCGTTTCGATATCGACTCCCATCCGTTCTATCATTCTGATTTCTCTTGCGACTATTTCTCTCGGCAGCCGATAGGAAGGAATTGTCTGGACCATCATCCCGCCTGGTCTGGCTTCGGCCTCGAGAATCTTCGGCCGATAGCCCAGCCGGGCGAGAAAATATGCACAGGACAATCCCGCGGGCCCGGCTCCCACGATTGCGACTTTGCGACTGGCGTTTTCAGCGTTTTCACGCACCTCCGGCAACTGAACTACAATTTCCTGGTCTGCCATGAATCGCTTTATACCCCTTACTGCAACCGACTTATCCAATGTCGCTCGCCTGCATTTGTTCTCGCAGGTATGGAAGCACACCCTCCCGCATATAGAGGCAAACGGGTTACGATTTCTGTGCAGACGCAGGGCCTCGGCATATCTTCTCTCAGCAACAAGCGATACAAAACCCGGAATATCCACACCCGCCGGACAGGCACTTTGACAAGGCGCCCTGACAAGACCCGGACAAACACCCGCTTCACAGTGCTTGTTATTAATATGTTCCTCGTATTCGTCTCGGAAGTATCTAATCGTGGACAAAACCGGGTTCGGGGCCGTCTGGCCAAGACCGCAAAGGGCCGTATCTTTTATCTGATTGCCTAATTCTATAAGCGTGTCTATGTCCGACTTTTGGCCTTTACCTTCGCAAATTCTCGTGAGAATTTCCAGCATCCGTTTCGTGCCGACCCGGCACGGAACGCATTTGCCGCACGACTCGTCCTGAACAAACTCAAGGAAGAACCGGGCTACGTCAACCATGCAGGAATCCTGGTCCATCACTACAAGACCACCGGAGCCCATAATGGCCCCGAGATCGTTAAGCGATTCATAATCGAGTGGGACGTTCAAGTGCTGCTTCGGTATGCATCCACCCGAAGGCCCCCCGATCTGTGCGGCCTTGAATTCTTTGTCGTTCGGAATGCCGTCGCCTATGTCGTAAATAAGCTCGCCCAGTGTGGTCCCCACCGGCACCTCGACAAGGCCGGCGTTTTTAATCGCCCCTGCAAGCGCGAAAACCTTCGTTCCCTTGCTCTTTTCCGTTCCATACGAGGCGAACCAGTTTCCGCCTTTATTGATAATAGCGGGCACGTTCGCGAAAGTTTCCACGTTATTTAAAACAGATGGTTTGCCCCACAACCCTTTAATGGCGGGGAAAGGCGGCCTGGGTCTCGGTTCTCCGCGTTTGCCTTCTATCGAGGCCATAAGTGCGGTCTCTTCGCCGCATACAAACGCCCCCGAGCCCATACGAATTTCAAGGTCAAAAGAGAAATTCACACCCAAAATCTTTTGCCCTAATAATCCTTTCTTTTTGGCGTCGTCAATCGCCTTGCCTAACCGCTGCACCGCTAACGGATATTCAGCCCTCACATAAACATATCCCTGTGATGCGCCTATGGCATAAGCGCCAATAACCATTCCCTCGATGATGCTGTGAGGGTCGCCTTCCAGAACGCTTCTGTCCATAAATGCCCCGGGATCGCCTTCGTCACCGTTACACAGGATATATTTTATGTCGCCCGGGCTTTTTCGCGTAAAAGACCACTTCATCCAGGTTGGAAATCCCGCTCCGCCGCGGCCTCTTAATCCGGATTTTTTCATCTCTTCGATGACGTTATCCGGGGAAAGCTCCGTCAGCGTTTTGGCAAGGGCCTGATAGCCGTCATTAGCGATATAATCCTCGATGCTTTCGGGGTCGATTCGGCCGCAGTTTCGCAGAACTATTTTTGTCTGCCTTTTGAAAAACTCTATATCACCCTGAACGGGAACGCTCTCTTCCGACGTCTTTTTCTTCCAGTTCAGGCGTTTAACAATTTTGCCGTCGATTATATGCTTCTCAACAATGTCCTTTGCATCTTCGCAAGTTACGCCTTGATAAAAGGTATTGTCCTTGCCAATCAGCACAACCGGCCCGCGGGCACAGGGACCTAAACAGCCGGTACCGATAACCGAAATTTTTCTTTCCAGCCCCTGCTCTTTCAATACTCGCTCGAATGCCGCTTTGACTTCTAACGAACCCGATGCGATACAACCGCCGCCAATACATACCCGGATTTCTTCTTTAGCTTTCAAGCCATTGTTGTGACGTACCTGGTCACGAATGACGTTAAGTTCCCTAATGCTGTTTATCTTTTGTCCGCCGGCCATCAGTTTGTCTCCTTCCCGGTGTCTTCATTTTTTTTCCTGTACGTGTCCAGCAGTTCACCGACTTTGAGCTTTTTGACGCGCTGGTGAACATCATCATTTACCATAATGACCGGCGCCAGTCCGCACGCACCGAAACACCGGCCTATATCCAGCGAGAAAAGCTTGTCCTGCGTCGTCTGGCCCACGTCAATCTTGAGCTCTTTTTTAAGAGCGTCCAAAACCTCTTTGCCGCCGCGAACGTAACAGGCGGTGCCTAAACAGACACGCACAAGGTACTTGCCTCGCGGCACGGTAGAAAAAAACGAATAAAAACTGACAACGCCGGCCACCTCGCTATATGGCTTATTCAGCGCCACGCTTATCCGCTTGAGCACCGCTTTCGGCAGGTAGCCGAACATCTTCTGGGCAATCTGCAAAACCGGTATCAACGCACCGCTGGTTCCCTTGTAGCTGTCCAGAATTCCGTCAATCTGTTTGAGCATATCTTCCTGGGATAGCTCAATGTTACAATTACACTGTCGCACATCAGACATAAACCCAACTCCTCTAAAAGACCGTTATCCTGTTGCCAACTGAAAAATAAACGAGTTACCGTTTTCCCTGGGCTCAATCCATATTTTGCCGCCGTGTTTTTCTATAATCTGCTTTGTTACGAAAAGTCCCAGTCCGGTTCCTTTAACATTTCTGCTCACGTAATTATCAAGCCGCGAGAATCTCTTGAATAATTTTTCTTTTTCTTCCTCACGAATCGGTTCCGAATCGTTATACACCTCTATCTGGCCGACATGGTCGAATGTTTTCGAGCTTAACACGATATTGCCGTGCTCCCTGCCGTATTTGATTGCATTGTTTATCAGGTTGGTAACCACTACCTGCAAAAGCTCCGTATCCGCCTCGACGCAAAGATTATCATCTATCTCATTGCGAATGGTCATATCCTTTTTTGCCGCAGCGGCCAGTTGCGAATTTACCGTGACATCGAATACGCTTTTTTTCAGCTTGACGGTTGTCTTTTTTACTTCCAGCTCGCCCTTTTCTATCTTTCCGAGATTAAGGAATTTTTTAACGGTAGCCGTAAAATAATCCAGGCTCCTTGAAGCGCCGTCCAGCGCCTTCTTTTGTTTGTCATTAATCGGCCCCAGAATGGCTTCCTGTACCGAGCAGACATTCATAACCACTGTTGCCAGAATCCCTTTAAGCTCATGCGAGACGAAACCAATCAGGTCAATATAGTTTTTGTTGGTGTCGGTAAGTTTCTCGTTGATGATCTTCAAACTCTTCTCTCGTTCGTTAAGTTTAACGGACATATTGTTGAAGGCATCCGCCAGATTGTCTATTTCTGCCACGCCTGTCTTTTTCTCGCCCGTGTACGTGAGGTCTCCGTTGGATAACTTATGTGTTGCGTTGAGTAATTGAGTCAGTGGTCTGGATATTCCTGCCGCGAGGATGAGGGACAATACTGCCGCAAGTGCCGTTGCTGCTGCGACGATTGCCATAAACGCCAGCGTAATATGCCTGGTCATCGAATCGAATGGTTTGGCGAGCGTGCCGACATAAATGATGCCGATAATATTGCCGTTAATGTTCGTTATCGGCTCATAAGCGGTCTTGTACCAGGCATTCACGACGAACGCCCGGTCGTCCCACACGTTTCCTTTCTCCACAACCTCTCTATAAACCTGCGCCGAGACCCTTGTGCCAATGGCTCGCTGGCCATTTTCATCGAGGACGTTGGTAGATATCCGTGTGTCATCCTGGAAAATAGTTACTGTCCCGACAGGTTTGGAATGGTACTGCTCGCTGCCGAACACCAGAAGCCGGATTTTATCAACCAGCTCGTAGTCGCGGTTGATTATTCTTCCACCGTAGTAAACCTTCTCTACCTTGCCATTTTTATCGAGCACAGGCAGGGCATATTCCTTGACCATTACCGCATCGAGTTGTTTTTTGTCTGTTGGCAGGGCTTTTTGTGTAGCCCTGATTTGAATCCCTGTGGTTTCCACCAGCGACGGGTCAATTTTGGAAAGCTCCTCATCCGACATTACCCTCGTTCCGCCGATACCTTTACGAGCGTCGAAAGCAGATTTGACAATCTCGCTGCTGGTCGTTTCAATCTCGGAGGCGGCCGCACATTGCAGATAGTGAAGATTCATTCGGACACGAAGAACAGCAAGATTGCTGTCAAAGCTAACCAAATTGAATGCGGTCTCTATCCTGTCAATCTCGCCCTGGTAAAAGCTCCTCGCCGCCTTGAGGTTGTCCCTGACTTTGCGCTGGGCGCGGTCCATTATGTCCGCCTTGATAACGTAAAACCCCAGCATCCCGATGGAAACGGACAGCACCCCGATGATTGTAAACATCGAAAAAAGAATCTGTCTTTTTAGCGGCCTCGAAAGCATCTACTTATCCTTTGCGATATCTCTGGCATTAACAAAATAAACGATATTTTCCAGCTCAGTTACCAAGTTGATATTGTTAACGACACAATCCGTGGATTCACGAAGACAAATCGGCGCAAAGTTAAGAACCCCCTTGATTCCCGCGGATTTCATCAGCTCAAGGACTTGTTGTGCCGCATAGTCCGGAACAGCAATAATACCAATCTTGATGTTTTTTTCCAGAATGTAATCACGCATTTTTTCAGGAGGCAGGATAGGTATGTTTTCGTGCGTGCTGTATTTGGTCGGGTCAGCGTCAAAACCGGCCGCGATGCGTATGCCGCTTTTTTCAAAGCCGGGATAGCGCAAAAGCGCCTTTCCTATGTTGCCGACTCCGACAAGGACGATTTCCTGAATTTGGTCTTTGCCGAGGATTTTGTTCAGTTGACTGAGCAAATCGTCAACCTGATAACCCCCGCGACGGTGCCCTGCGATTCCAAAAATCGAGAAGTCCTTGCGGACCTGTGCGGCGGTTACGCTGGCGGCGTCGGCCAGATTGTCCGAAAAAACCCGGACGAAATTGAGCGCCTTCAGCCGGATAATCGCATTCCTATACCGGGATAACCGCATTATACAAGTTCTGTTGGGCATATTCATATTTTCTCAAAACCCACTATTGACCATATTTATTCTGTTCAAACCGATAAAATTTTGCACCATATGGCATTTCATAAGATAGTATACTTAAGATATACACGTCTGTCAATGATATGTTGTGAAAAAAATCACATATAAATTGATTATTGGTTTTTAAAATGAGTGTCTGTTGGCCCAAGTCAGCTCTATAACTCTATTATAGATAATGAGATACGGTCTTTTTGGCTGGATTATGGCTTGCTGGACATTTTAGTCGTGATATCCCTTTGCCATTTGTCTGATAGGGGCCTTATTTGTTTTGGGAGGGCGATTGTCGCTGATTGTTGAGGGCTCCTGTTTTAGTGTAGAGCTTTGTTGTCACCACATAATCATTTCTACAATAGCGAGAGATTGGCTTGCCTGAATTATAAGTTTCGAGATGGGGTTATCGTCGGTCATATTTCTCCGTTGCGGACAATTATTGCCTGTGCTATCCTAACAGCAGAGAAACTTTTGGAGAACACAAGTGGAACTGACATGGCCAATTAAGTTGAGGATAGCCGCATCGGCGGCAGTGGGTATTGTTGTATTAGGTGTGTACGCCTGGCCGATGGTTGCGCCTGCGGACCCGTTCGGCGTTGTCTCCCTAATCAACGGCACGATAAGCTCGTATGATGTACTCAAACTGCTGGGGCTTGCGTTTGGCGTTGGGCTGGTCGCTTACTTTTTATCGTGGCCATACGGGAATCGAATCGGCATATTGGCCGTGCCTGCCGGGCTGGCTGTCTGGGCGGTGCGTTGCGGCAATATGGGGACATTGATGCAGCTCAACACATCTGTTGTTCGCAGGCAACAGATTTACTCGTCGTTTTGCTGGGAGCCGTTGCTTTGGCTGGCCCTTGTGGCGGCGGGGTACATAGGGGTATTTCTTGCGGCGCAAATCGTTAGCCCTGCCAAAAACGCCGAAGAAAGCAAACCACAAAAACGCAATGCCGGTGTTTTTATCAACGTCATAGTCGCTGTTATTGGTTCTGCGGTAGTTGCGCAGTTTTTTATCGGAATGTTTGCGCGTGATTTTACGATATTGGATTCGACAGCCGGTGCTGCTGTTGCCCAGCCCGCCATCGGCCAGATTGTCTTTGCCGTACTTGTTTCCTTTGGCCTTGTTGGTTTTTTGGTCCAAAGGGTACTTGGGGTTGATTATATCTGGCCGGTTATAGGGGCATGTTTGGTAAATTTTGTTGCAATAAGCGTTTACGGCAAACACGATGTTCTCGATTACTTTGCTGTTCGATGGCCTGCGGTGTTCTTCTCTAATTCGGTGCTGGCGGTGCTGCCGATTCAGATAGTGGCCTTTGGTTCGATAGGTGCAATTGCCGGATACTGGATGGCCGTCCGATATGAATACTGGCACAAGCATGAGGTCAAAGGCGAATAAAATACCCCATTTTACCCCATTATAAGAGAGCGATTTCACCTTTTTTTGGCGACAATTATTGAACGTAACACCTTGTGTTAGCGAAGGTTAAGGGTTAATCGTCCCATAACCGACCATTCCCCCAGTAACAAAGTTGGAATTCGTTGTTTTCGGTCCTCAAATTAGCCGAAGAATTACTTGGATTTGCGAATTGATTGTGCATCCTGGGGTGGCGATTAAAATCGTTGCCGGTGAACAGTTGATTCGTCCGTCGCGTAAATATAGGTAGCGGCCCAATCTGCAAAAGGAGTTGACGATGTTGGTGCTGAGTAGACAAAAAGATGAATCGATAATAATAGGCGACGACGTGGAAATAACGATAGTCGATGTCAGAGGAGACAAGGTTCGGCTGGGGATAACCGCGCCGAAGCATATAACGGTGCATCGCAAAGAGGTGTATGAGGCGATTCAGCGGGAGAAGAAAGCGGCACAAAAACAGCAGTAAGTCAGTTTAACGTGTGTGATTAACCGGCCTGTCGGGAACGTTCGACAGGCCGGTTTTTTTATGCGCCGGTTTTGCCTTTTGTCAAAGGCGCGCATAAGTAATCCCCGAATAAATTCACCATAGGCGGACAAGTTCGGGGGCTAAATTTTTGGATTCCCGCGCCGCCGCAGGCGGATAAGTTTCCGAAACGGGCTCGTCGCTTCGCTCCGTGTCGCGGGAATGACACGTTGTGTGGTTGACGAAGCACTTACTTTGACGAATTTATAGAAACAATTATTACATCTTTGTCACGGTCTTTGGCTGTAGCCAAGACGGTGCCGTTTTTATCGACAGCGACGCTTTGGCCGCCGTAAACACGGCCGGCCCAGGGGCCTTTTGTTACCTCGCCTGCGGAATTTGTCCCGATTACGGGCGCTCCCGTGCGCAAAGCAGCGTTTTTCACGACTTTTTGAAGCTGGAGGCCGTGTTCGGGCCATTTTTTCTCTATTTCGACATAGCCATAAGGGACAAGAAGTAAATCGGGCTTCAATTTTGCCATTCGCCCTAAAATTTCGTTTTTGTGGGTGTCAGCGCATATCAGAAGACCGATTTTGCCGAACTGGGTATCGACTATCGCGTTGACATCTTTGGCGGCAGTATAAGGCGGGTCCATCAGCTCGGGCAGCACTTCCAATTTACGGTGTTTGAGGAGAATCTCGCCTTTGTCGTCAATCAAAACCGCCGAGTCGTATAAATTGTTCCCGTCTTTCTCATCGAGGCCGGCACAAATATAAATCTTGTATTTTTGGGCGAGCTTGCCGAGCCGGTCAGTGTCGCCGCCGGGAATAGGCTCTGCTCTTTTGTGCGCATCGGGGTTTTCCCAGCCGAGGATTATGCTTTCAGGCAGACAGGCAATCTGTGCGCCGGCGGCCTTGGCCTCAGCGATTGCGTTTTCAATCCGAACAAAGTTGCCTTCCCTGTCGCCATCGAGAACGAATATCTGGCACATCGCGATTTTGATACCCTTATCGTCGGCGGGCTTATTGGGGTCGCGGTCGGCATTGGCCCTGACGGTTACTCCTATAAGGAGCAGGATTGCCCATAAAGAAATTCCGGATGCCGCGCTCAACTGGTCGTGCATTTTTTTGCCTCCTTCATATCGCGTTATTTTGTTCGCAAGGCCGGGGCGATTATATCCTGCGTGAATTGCATGGTCAATCTCGTTAGAAAAAGCGGTCATTTGCATTGGCAATCTAAATAATGCGTCGCCGTGCCGGCGACGGCTAAACTATGGCGAGTTTTGGCTTGAGGGAATGGGGGAGGGCTGGTAAAGTAAGAGCAAAGTAAAAGGTAAAAAGGAAAAAGTAAAAAGGCAGAAGGGATTTTGACAAATGAGGGTATTACTGATAGGCGGCGGCGGGCGGGAAGACGCGATTGCGTGGAAATTGGCGCAGTCGAAGGAATTGAAAAAGCTGTATATAGCGCCGGGAAACCCGGGCACTGCCAGATGGGGTGAAAACGTCGCGTTAAAGACAGAAGATTTGGGCGAGATTGTCAAATTCGCCAAGGAAGAAAAGATCGAGCTTGTGATAGTGGGGCCAGAAGACCCGTTAGCGGAAGGCGTTGTTGATGCGCTGGAAGCGGCGGGGATAAAGGCGTTTGGGCCGAGTAGGGCGGCGGCACAATTGGAGGCGGACAAGTCGTTCTCAAAACAGATAATGCGGTCGAGCGCGGTCTCAACCGCTGAAGGCAGGACGTTCACCAGGTTCGAGGACGCCAAGGCGTACATAGCGAGCAGGGATGAGGCGGTGGTGGTCAAGGCGGCGGGGCTGGCCAAGGGTAAAGGGGTAATAGTGTGCGACGAGCCATCCGACGGGATATTGGCGGCTGAGAAGATAATGGTGGACAAGATATTCGGCTCGGCAGGGGACAGAATAGTTGTGGAGGACAAGCTGATAGGCGAGGAGGCGTCGATACTGGCGTTTGTGGACGGCAGAAGCATTTATGTGATGGAGTCGGCGCAGGACCACAAGCCGATAGGGGATGGGGACACGGGGCCTAATACGGGGGGTATGGGGGCGTACAGTCCGGCTCCCATAGTTACGGATGCGATGATGAGCCAGATTGAGCGGGAGATTTTAGTGCCTGTTGTGGACTGTATGAATCGCAACGATACGCCATACAAGGGCGTGCTGTACGCGGGGCTTATGATAACAGCGGGAGGGCCGCGGGTTTTGGAGTTCAATGTCAGGTTTGGGGACCCGGAAACGCAGCCGATGCTGATGCGGCTGAAGAGCGATTTGCTGGAGGCCTGCCTGGCTGTTTGCGAGCAGAAACTGGATGAGGTGACTTTGGTATGGGACAGTCGGCCTGCGGTGTGCGTCGTGATGGCATCAGGAGGGTATCCGGGCGATTATGAGAAGGGAAAGGTTATAACCGGCATAGACCAGGCCGAGCAGTTGAAAGATGTTGTTGTGTTCCACGCAGGGACAGCGATGAAGGATGGTAAATTGGTGACAGCGGGGGGCAGGGTGCTCGGTGTAACGGCGGTTGGGGGGACTATTGCAGACGCGAAAAAGCAGGCGTACGAAGCGGTGGGCAGGATAAGCTTTGAAGGCGCGCGTTATCGGCGTGACATTGCCGACAAGGCGATAAGGGGCAAAAAGTGATTTTGGATGGCGAGAGTTTATGCCGTCGTATTTGAAAAAGTCAGGCAGGAAAAGCGGCGGCAGGAGGGCGGCGCGGTGGTTTCTTGAAATTGTGGCGACGAGCGTCCTGATATGGGCCGCCTTTGTCCTTGGAGGCCGTGCGCTGCCGGAGATTGCAATTGGGCAGCTCTCGGATTTGACGAATACAAAAATAGACGTTGAATCGGTTGAATTCCGGTTTGACGGGTCTGTTTTTATCAAAGACCTTGTGGTTCGGCCTCGTAATTCGGCGGATTACGACAACTCCATTTTGAAGGCGGACACAGTTCGGGTGCATTTTCGGCTTGGCAGTTTGCTGATGCTGAGGCCCAGGGTGAAGGAGGTATTCGTTGACGATTTTACGCTGAGAATTCAGTATGATTCCAACAATGGCCAGTGGAATCTGTCGACGATGAAAATACAGTTGCCCGGCGGCGGGGTTGGCCGATTGCCTCTTGTGTGGCTCGAGCACGGCACGGTTGAGTACAGCAAAGTTGTAAACGGGCGCGTAGTGGTGATAGCAAGTTCGCCTGTCTCGGCTGGTTTCAGGCCCGCGGAGAAAATAGTAGGCGGATACAGTTTTGATATTTCAAGCGCGGACAGACAGGACTTGAACAAGAGCGCTATTTTCGGGAACTGGCAGCCGGGGCGAATTATTGTGGGAGGCAGAATTTCATCGAAGGACGTGCCTGGTTTTGAACGGCCATGGATGGTCCGGGCGATTGATGCGGAACTGGCTTATGAGCCGAACAAAACCTGCGTACTTATGGCGAGGATAAAGGGTTTTACCTGTCCGCCGAGCGAATCGCGGAATTTGTTTGCGTTTGACACGGAGACGGTTGCGGACAAGGCGCCTTTTGTCAACGCGATGCAGATATTTTTCAGGCAATATAATCCGTCGGGAGCGATTGATATTGATTTGCAGGCGTCGGGTAATCCGGAACGATTAAATGAAAGCAAAATAGAGGGCAAGGTTACCTGCAAAGATGTTGCATTATGCGACCGCAATTTTCCTTATGCAGTTGAGCATCTTAGGGGTGAGGTTGAGTTGACCGAGAAAAGCGCTAAATTGAACAGTATAGTCGGTCGTCACGGGGCGGTGGAACTTGTTTTTAACGGGTGGGCGAAAGATTTCGGGCCGGACTATAAATACAATTTGCAGATTACCAGCGACAATATGCTGCTGGATAAAGACCTTTATGATGCGATTAATCGCGAGGAGCAGAAGTTCTGGTCGGAGTTTGCGCCGAGCGGCGTGGTGTCGACCAGCTATTCACGGGTCAGACAGTCACCAACGGACGAGCGGAGTGTTCTTACCGTGCAGTTACTCGACGTGGAGGGCAGATACGCCGGGTTCGGCTATCCGCTGAAGAACACGACTGGCAAACTTGTGGTTGCCGACAACAATATAATTTTGTCCGACGTGGTGTCGCAGTGGGGCGGTCGCAGGATAATAATTAACGGCAAAGCGGGGTTTGGCCGGGACGTCATTCCGTCATACGATATTATGGTCAAAGGTGAGAATATACCGCTGGACGCGACGCTTGAGGCGGCGTTGCCGGCGGCGCAGAAGGAGTTTTACGATCAGTTCGAGACACAGGGGCTGATTGACGTGGCGGTAAACGTTGTCAGCGCCGGAAGAAAAGATATCGCTCCGACATTCACAGCGGAGGTATTTCCTAAAAAAAGTTTACTGAAGGCCAAGGCATTGCCCATACTTGTCAGCGAGGTTGAGGGCAGGGTTGTTTTCAGGCCGGGTAAGATTGATATTGAACAACTGGATGGTCGTTATAAAGGCGGGACTGTGGCGCTATCGGGGCTTGTCTGGTCAGCGGGAAACCAGAGAGAGCCGGGATATTGCCTGTCGATGCGAGCCAAAAAAGTTGAGCTAAGCGATGATATGGCGGATGCGCTGCCGGGGTCGCTGGGGACAATGTTGGGGCAGTTGCGACCGGGCGGCGAGGTGAACCTGGCAGCGGATGTGAGCAGGAACGCCGACGGCAACTGCGGGCCTAATCGGCTGGTTATAGAGTGCTTAGGCAACACGATAGATTGCAATCTGCTGCCTTACGCTTTGCATGACATTTCCGGGAGGATAGCAATAACACAATCACATATTGTGCTTGAGGATATTACGGCCAAGGCATCGCACACGATTCGAGGTTTACCGATTGAGTCGGTGATGAGAATGGCGGGGAGTGTGGCTTTGAGCGAGGCCAATGGTACAAGCGAGGGGATGCGAGTTACGGCCGGGGACGTGAATTTTTCCGGCGAGAACGTCCGGCTCAAAAATAAATCCCTGGCGAAGGTGGATACTGTTCTTGGATATGATTCCGAATCGGGGCAGTGGCTGTCGAGATATTTTGTCGCGAATTTCTACGATGGCACAATGATGGGCAAGCTGCAATTTCACAAATCAGACAAGAGGGGACTGGATTACCTGCTGGAGGCGAGCGTCGCCGGGGCAGACCTGAAAAAGTTCCTTTCGGACACGGACAAGGAAGTCCGACCTGATGAGCATTACTCTACCGGTTCGATAAGCGGGTCGGTTAGTATTATCGGTTCGTTTGTTGACGACAATATCCGGCTTGGCCGGTGCCGGATGAAGATAACCGATATGCAGGTCGGCAAGAGGTCGCCGCTGGCGAATCTGCTTGCGGTGCTGAATCTGAACGAGCCGAGCGATTATGCCTTCGACCAGATGACGGTCGATGCGTATATCCAGGACAACAAGATGTTCCTGAGACAGTTGGATTTGTCGGGCAAATCGGTTGCGTTTTACGGGTCGGGCTGGCTTGATTTGAAGACCGATGATATAAAGATGACTCTTACGGCTCGCGGTCATCGGCTGGCGTCTGCGAACCCATCGATGTTGCAGTCGCTGACGGAGGGATTAAGCAGGGCGGTTGTGCGGGTTGAGGTAAAAGGCAAAGTCAGCGACCCGCAGATTACGACAATGCCCTTGCCTGTGATTAAAGAGACGCTGGGGATCCTCGGCACGCCGAAAGGCGAGTAAGAACGACCGATTGACATATTTAAATACTGCCAAAGTGGCATAGGGTGTGTGCGGCTGGAGAGTTGTAACCCTTCTTATTTTAAGTGTTTACGCATCTTGTGGTTTCGGGCACGGGGTTTGCATACTGTTGAGGGACAGTTGTATTTGAGAAAGGGCAGAAGATATGAAGTTTGATAAATTCACGTTAAAAACGCAGGAGGCGTTAGCCACGGCGCAACAGACGGCGATGGCCAAGTCGAATACGCTGCTTAGTCCTTTGCATTTATTGAGCGCGATTGTCGGCGACGACGAGGGTATCGTGCCGGAGATTCTCAAGAAAATCGGCGCCAACGTCGGGCGCATCAAAGATATGACGGAAAGCGAACTGAAACGCCTTGCGCAGGGAAAGACCAGCGGACAATTAATGCCCGACCCGGCATTCAACCAGATTATTCTGGATGCGCAGAATATAGCGGACTCGATGGGCGACGAATATCTCAGCGTTGAACATCTGCTTATGTCTCTTGCTTCGGTCCAAAGCGAAGCGAAAGAAATTCTCCGGCTAAACTCTGTGACGGACAAGCAGATAGAAAAGGCGATCAAGGATATTCGCGGCGGGGACAAGGTAACTGACCAGAATCCGGAGGGCAAATACAAATCGCTTGAGCGATACGGCATTGATTTATTAGAAATGGCGAGGAAAGGCAAGCTCGACCCGGTTATCGGCAGGGACGAGGAAATCCGGCGATGTATGCAGGTCTTGAACAGGCGGACAAAGAACAATCCCGTGTTGATAGGCGAGCCGGGGGTAGGCAAGACCGCGATAGTGGAAGGATTGGCGCAGAGGATTGTGGCGGGTGACGTGCCTTTAGGATTGAAGAACAAGAGAATCATCGCGCTGGATATGGGCTCGCTGATAGCGGGAACAAAATTCAGAGGAGAGTTTGAGGAACGATTGAAAGCGGTATTAAAGGAAGTGATTGCAGCGGATGGCGAGATAATTCTTTTCATTGATGAATTGCACACGGTTGTTGGTGCGGGTAAGGCCGAAGGATCGGTCGATGCGGGAAATCTGCTGAAACCATCGCTTGCGCGTGGTGAATTGCGGTGTATTGGCGCAACAACGATTGACGAATACCGTAAGCACGTTGAGAAGGATGCCGCACTGGAGCGGAGATTCCAGCCGATTACGATAGACCCGCCGAGTGTTGAAGACACTATAACTATATTGCGCGGGTTGAAAAACCGCTATGACACCCATCACGGGGTGCGGATAACGGATTCTGCGCTTGTTGCTGCGGCGACTTTGTCGAACAGGTATATTTCGGATAGATGGCTGCCCGATAAGGCGATTGACCTGATTGATGAAGCGGCGTCGAAGCTGCGAATAGAAAATGACTCGCTGCCGGCGGAACTGGATGACATTCGCAGAAGGATAATTCAGCTTCAGGTCGAGCGGGAGGCCCTGAAAAAAGAAACAGATGAGGCGAGCAAGGACCGTCTGAAAAAAGCGGAAAAACAATTAGCAGATTTGCAGGAGCAGGACAGGAAACTGACCGCGCAATGGGACCGCGAAAAGGGCGAGATAAATTATATCAAGGAATTGAAACAGAAAATTGACGCAGCAAGCTTGCAGTTCGAGGATGCCCAGCGCAAAGGCGAGCTTGAGACGGCGGCAAGATTAAAATATGACACGATAACCAACCTGAAAAAAGAGCTTGAGGAAAAAGAGGCCCTGCTTGTAAAAAGCGACAGGACGATGGTTCACAATGAGGTTACCGAGGAGCATATCGCGGAGGTTGTTGCCAAGTGGACGGGGATACCGGTTGCAAGATTAATCAGCGGGGAACGCGACCGGCTGATGAAGATGGAAGAGCATATTCGTCAGCGTGTTGTGGGGCAGGACGAGGCGGTGGAGGCGATTTGTAATGCGGTGAGACGCAACCGTGCAGGATTAGGCGACCCGCACAGGCCGATAGGCGTGTTTTTATTTTTAGGGCCGACGGGTGTGGGCAAGACGGAATTGTCGAAGGCCCTTGCGGACTTTTTATTCAATGACCCTAGCGCGATGATACGGATTGATATGAGCGAATTTATGGAGTCACATTCCGTGGCCCGGCTGATTGGCGCGCCTCCCGGTTACGTTGGTTACGAAGAGGGCGGCCGATTGACAGAGTCGGTGAGACGAAAGCCATATTCGGTGATTTTGTTAGATGAAGTTGAAAAGGCGCACCCGGACGTCTTCAACGTGCTTTTGCAGGTTTTCGACGACGCCCGTCTTACCGATGGCAAAGGGCGAACGGTAGATTTCAAAAACACCGTGATAATTATGACGAGCAATATCGCCAGCGAGCAGATACAGAAATTGACGGAGGAAAAAGGCGCCGAATGGGAGATTGAGGCGCACGTCAAGGAGGCGCTCAAGGTTGTCTTTAAGCCGGAGTTTTTGAACCGGGTTGATGAGGTGATTGTTTTCCACACGCTTAATGAAGAGCATTTGCGAAAGATTGTTGATATACAGTTGCGGTACCTGGCCGACCGGATACGGGAGAGGAAAATGGAGGTCCAGATTACCGATGCCGCGAAGAAGCTGATTACCGACGAAGGTTACGACCCGGCGTTTGGGGCAAGACCCATGAAGCGGGTAATCCAGCAGCGATTGGAAAACCCGTTGGCCTCGGAACTGCTGGCAGGTAAATTCACAGACGGCGACACAATAAAAATCGACGCCAAACAGCACGGCTTTACTTTCGAGAAGGCATAATCAGTGCTAAAGGAAGGATTTATCGCTTGCTTTGTAATGTGGGATGGTGTTTAATTAAAGAAGGTTTTGGGAATAACGATAGTTTAGGCCATTCAAAACATTGGAGAGATGCAAGAATATGGCGGACTTGAAAGCTTTAGCTGAGGCGGTAATAAAGGGCGATCCCAACACAGCGGTAACAATCACAAAGCAGGCGATAGCGGAGAAAATGCCGGCTGGCGATGTTCTCAAGGACGGTTTGATAGCCGGTATGGATGTCGTCGGTGTCAGGTTCAAGGCCAACGAGATTTACATACCTGAGGTTCTGATTGCTGCCCGCGCCATGAAAATGGCTATGCAGATTTTGGAGCCGGAATTGGTCAAGGCGGGTGTCAAGCCGGTCGGCAAATTTGTGGTAGGCACTGTTCAGGGAGACCTGCACGATATCGGCAAAAACCTCGTTGCGATGATGATGAAAGGCGCCGGTTTTGAGGTAATCGACCTGGGCGTTGACGTGACATCGGAGAAATTTGTAGAGAGGGCCAAAGCGACAGGGGCTCAGCTTGTTGGTATGAGCACATTGTTGACGACGACCATGCCTAAGATGGAAAAGACGCTGAAAGACCTCAGGAACGCCGGCCTTAAGGCGAAGGTGATGATTGGCGGAGCGCCAGTAACGCAGAATTACGCCGACAAGATAGGCGCTGATGGTTATGCGGCGGATGCGGCGTCGGCGGTGGATGTGGCAAAACGGCTGATTGCCTGATTTTTCAGAATTTGATAAATGTCGGAAATAAGCGAACAGCCCCGAGTGGTCGGGGCTGTTTTTTTGCGCTTATGATGATAGAATCAAAGGTTTATGAGAAAGATAAAAGACGAAGATTTAGCCGGGTTGCTGATGCAGGTTAGATTTGCCCCGGCCAAGCAAAGGCAAAAGCAGCTCAGCAGGGCCGAAGAGCTCCTCGATATAATCGAGAAGGACAAGGAATATCCTTTTGAATTTGTTTGTTTCAGGATTACGGGATACAGGCCTGAAGAGAATATTGGGCATCGGCTTATCAGGGGCGATGAGCTGGTGGATGACCTGCAGATTTTTATTTGGAAGCTGAGCGGCCAGGTTGCGCCCTCCGCCAATGAGCAAAGCGAGGAAGTTTACACAAAAAAACAGCTTGCCAAAAAGATGCACATTTCGACCAAGACCATCGACAGGTGGAGAAAACGAGGTCTTAAGGTTCGCAAATATCTTTATGAAGACAAGAGGAAGCGGCTGGGGTTTTCGCAGTCGGCAGTGGATAAATTTCTTGTTGAGAATCCGGCCCTGGCTGAAAAAGCGGGACATTTTACCCGTATGCCGGAGAGCCAAAAACAAAAGATAGCGGAACGCGCCTGCTCGCTGAGCAGTGATACGAAAATGAGCAGGCAGCGGATAATACAGCAAATAGCGACGGAGACAGGCAGGGGACAGGAAACGATACGATATATTCTTTTGAACTATCAGAAGTCGAATCCGGACGGGGGCGCGGCGAAGCTGCGGCAAACGGCTGGACTGCTGAGTCCTGCGGAGGCGGTGGAGCTGGACCGGCTGCACAAACAGGGGGCGGGCATAAAAGAGCTGATGGGGCGGTTTGGCAGAAGCAGAAGCTCCATATACAGGATATTGAAGCTGCGCCGCGCGCAGGCGCTGCTGGCAAAAAAGATTGAATATGTAGCGAGCGACGATTTTCCCATGCCAGGCGCAGCAGAAAAAATTCTGAACAGTTTTACGCAGCGAGTACATTCGGCAGTGCTTAATCGGCAGGAGGAAATGGAGCTTTTCAGGAAGTATAACTTTCTCAAATATCGCGCCAGTGCCGTCAGAGAGCAGATAAGGACCGGGCACATTAACAGCGCCGTGCTTGATGAAATTGAAAAATGCCTCGCCGAGGCGGAGGCGGCCAAGAAGATAATCATCGAGGCAAATCTGCGATTGGTTGTCAGTGTCGCCAACAAACACACCATTACCGGCGCCAATATTAGTGATTTGGTCAGTCAGGGGAATATTTCGCTGATTAAAGCGGTTGAGAAATTCGACTACACAAAAGGTTTCAGATTTTCGACATACGCCAGCTGGGCAATCAGCAAGGATTTTGCGCACAGGATACCCGGTCAAAGGGCCGAGGCCGACAGGATGACGGCGGATATAAGCGAGTTTCAGAAGGAATCCAAAATCGGACAGAAGGATTTGGCGGCTGTGGAAAGGGCACGCAGCGACCTTATCCAAGTCATACGCGATGAGCTTGAGAAGCGTGAGCAATACATAATAATAAACCATTTCGGGCTTGAGGGGACGTTAGTCAAGAAGAACAAAAAGACGCTAAAACAAATCGGCGACGATTTGGGCCTGAGCAAAGAAAGGGTGCGTCAAATCGAGTTAAGCGGCCTGCAAAAACTCAGGCAATCGCTGAGTCCTGAACTATTTGACCTGCTTACAGGTTAATTTACGCGCCGCTATTTTACAAGAACCGATATGTCGGCTGCCGACGCTAAACCGCTGTCATTGGCTGTTCGCAACGCCGTCAAGCGAAAGTAACGCGCAGGCATGCTCGTCTTGAGCTTCACGACCTGCTGCTGCCGGTTGTTGACGACGTTGTCGAAATCCACATTGTCCGCCGCAATTGTCCAGTTCTCGCCGTCCTGGCTGACCTCAAACCTTGCCCGCAGGATGATTCCGCCATCCCACTGATCCTGGCGCGGCAAATAGGTGAACCCGCGGATTATTACCGTCTCGCCCATGTCCACGGAAATGTGGTGCGGCATCGGATCGACCTTGCCGCGAAACCGTGAGTGCCAGTAAGTATTCAGATTCTCATCAATTGCCTTGCGGGGATCTACTTCGGGGCCGTCCTGCGAATCGCAGCTGAGAATCTTCCACTTCGTCTTCACCAGGCCGAACTCCATACGGGTAATCGCGGCCCCGGTTCCGGCAATGTCCCTGCCCGGGGTAAGCGGAAATGTCTGAGCGATGATCAGGCCGCCCTGGAGCATCTGAATCGGACCGGCATAGAGCTGCGAGCTTTCCGTCGGGTTTGAGCCATCCAGCGTGTAGCGAACGCATGTGCCTTGAGGAACCGTGATGGTCACTGCACCATTGGTATTGCGAGCAACCTTCGGGGCTGAGATGACCGCCGGGGCGAAATAAAGCCCCATGCCCGCAAGCGTCGGCCGTACGCGGAACTGTGTGAAGCGAATGCGGACCTTGGAGACGTTCACATCGTCAAAGCGCACCAGCCGCTTGTAGCCAATGACAGTGCAGCCGGCCGCGGGACGCCATTGGTCACCCGAGAATACCTCCACTTTGAACGCTTCCACCCGCTGGCCTGAGGCGATGTGTTCCTGCAACATCAGGCAATTGGCGCGAACCGGAGCGGCAAGCTCCGCTGTGAGAGTCACCGACGCAGGCCCATCCGTCGTGGTCCAGAACGTGTCGGGATTGCCATCCAGCACAACGTTAACATCGCCGACCGATTTGCCGCCTTCTACTTCTGCAGTCAGCTTGGCAGCGGCAGCGAGATTCTGAGCAAAGGTCATCCTGAGAACGTCGCCAATCTGCTTGAGACGGGCGACATCATTTTCATGGAACAATCCGCGGCGGTCAGGCGGGATGTTCAAGAGAAACTGCCCGTTGCCGCCGACCGAGCCGTAGTAAACCTTCAGCATGTCCTCAAGCGAGCGGACAAGGTTGTCCTCGGTCTTGTGGTAAAACCAGCCCGGACGTATCGAGGTATTCACCTGGCTGGGATACCAGGCGAGAACAGGGCTGTTTTGACGGCTGCGCATCAGCACTTCCCGTCCGCCCAAGTCGTCGCCGTAGATGTCACGGATATAGCCAGAGAGCGTCTTGTCGGAAGTTTCCCACGACTGCTCATCGCCCGGCATTGGAATGACACTCCACTCGCTCTTGCGAGCAAAACCGCCCTCGTTGCCGCACCAGCGGACATCGGGCCCGCGGACGGTGATGACCGCATTGGGTACAAGCTCGCGAATCAGTTTCCAGTAAGCACGCCAGTCATACTCCTGTCGTTTACCGTTGGGGCCTTCCGCGCAGGCGCCGTC